>Ga0185299_10003452_pt1 | contig 20972 bp, 23 predicted proteins | sample PaiPotPPA55metaG_FD_128002 | JGI IMG/M metagenome (GOLD analysis project Ga0185299, IMG submission 128002) | Iron sulfur acid spring bacterial and archeal communities from Banff, Canada, to study Microbial Dark Matter (Phase II) - Paint Pots PPA... ... | reverse complement strand
ACCCGCTACGGTGACGTGGAGGTGTCATCATCGTGGCGGGCATCGCCTCAGGGCGGTGGCCCCGATGCATGGAAGATCGCTCCTCCCGCGCCACATGACTTTGCGGCGATTGCGCCGATAACCGTGGCCTTGCGCCAATCCCCACCGCGCTCCGCGCGGGCCAGCACGGGCCCTAGCATTCTTCCCGTGCTGGCCCGGCGCCCACCCTTCTCCTCGCGCGTCACTGCCCTTATGCTTCGGGCATGCGCCTTCTGCCCATCATAACCCTTGCGCTACTCGCTCCCCTCAGGGCGCATGCCGGTTCTGACATCAATAAAGATTTTACCGACTGCATGCTTTCGAAAGCCAAGGATGGACAGTATTCCTCCTTTGATTGCGGCAAATCAGCCATGCGGCTTCTTGTCGATTGCCCCAACCAGTGGGATGTTTACGTTGAGGCTTGCGTGAAGTCGGGAGACACCGAGGGACGTTGCACGCTAAAGAGCGGCGTTCTGGCGCAGACTGCGCTCTCAACAAATAATTCGGCTAGGGCTGGCGACTTGTCCGCTGCCCGACGTGATGCGCTGTAGGGAGTGCGAAAACACCCGACTCATCCGGCTCATTGTCGGGGCGCGCTAGGCTACGAAGAAAATCCCGGCATGGAAGTGCCGCTACCGTCAGTGGGAGCGCATCAATGGTCTCGGCAGTGTAATACACCTGGTCTATGCTGCGGACTCATGCCCTGGCGCAGCGATGTCAGCTATTTCATCCAAAGGGCGGTTGATTGCGACCGAGTCAGAGCCGAGGGTGGCGGTCAAGCCATTGGACATTGCGTTGAGCTTGCAAAAAAGGCGTTAGAGATAGAGGCGCGATACCGATCGCCTCACTGATTTTTGGCTCACCGCTGGGATGATCCGGTGCCTTCACGCGGATCCAGCGGCGAGATCGGCGGCGCGTGATTGACCTGTAGGCACAGCCTCATCGCCTTATTGCGCCTGGCGCTGCCCTCGCGGGTGTAGTCGGGGTGCTCCTTCCAGGCCTGGCGCTTGCAGTTATCCATGGCTTTCCACGCCGTCTCCGACTGTTTCAGCTCACTAGGCTGCTGCGCGTGGACCTCCGACGCGGCGATCCCACAAACTGCCGCTAGAATGACGAGCAGCGACGGGCGAAAGCCTTCATGCATAGGAAAGTATGTCCGGCGCACGAACAAGCGCGGTCACGGTTTTGGCGGCCGCAAGAGGGCTAGGGCGGCCGACGACTTCCGATCCGACTTCGTCGGTCCAAAGGTCTTCTGCAACCCGCTCTCGGCCGCCTCGATCTGGGCCAGGATGAGCGTGCACTGCTCGAAATACGACCGACCGGCCTCGGTGAGGCTGAGCGTGCGCGTGGTGCGGTTCAAGAGCCGCGCGCCGAGCCTTCCCTCGAGCGCGTGAACATGGTTCGTTACCATCGCCGGCGACATGCTGAGACGCTTGGCGGCGGCGACGAAGCTGCCGCTGGTGACGACGGTGGTGAAGGTCGTCATGCTGGTTATGCGATCCATTGATTACCCCGTCACGCCATTGTCGCGATTACCGAAACCGCCGCCACACCACGCCGCTCGGCATCGCTCGCCCCTAGAACTGCGGCGTGTGCGCAAGGCCGTGCGCGACGATCAGCACAAGGATTAGCGCGATCCCGATGAGGACAAAGGCGTCGCTGCCGTTGACGACCGACGCCTCGTCGCGCAGCGCCCGCGCGATCGTCGCAAGCGCTTCGCGCCGCGCCTGGGCCGGGTCGGCGTAGGCGACGACGGGCAGCGCAAGCGACGCCATTGCTGTCCGGGTAGCTTCAATCACTCTTGCAATCGTTGTCATTGTGGCTCTCCCGCGGGCAAGCCGACGCCCTTTCGGGGCGCCGGCTCACATCGCCCGCATTACCAGTCGGTCCCGCTGCCGGGGTGATAGATCGCGGTGGCGAGCTCGTCCTGCGCGCCGCCCGCGCCGACCACGTCGACCTTGCCGGAGATCGTCCGCGACATGGAGGCGAGCCGCGACAAGCTGCCCTGCGGGGCGGGCGCCAGTTGCGAGGAGCGCGCCGCGCCGAAGGCGTCGTTCTGGCCGACCTTGAAGACGTCGTTGAGCGTCGCGGCCTCAACCGCGCCGAGCGCCGGGGCGGGCTGCGATGCCGCGGCCTGGGCGATCACCGCGGCGTGACCGGTGCCGTACTCGTCGTCGGCGTAAGCCGCGGTGGCGAGGGGAACGGCGAGCGCCATCGACAAGGTAGCGACGCGCGCGAGTGCCGTGAGGCGAGAGGTGGTGAGCATGATCAGAACTCCTTCCTGGGTTCGGATGCGATGTCGTTCACCGCATTGTCGTGCCCGAGAACATCAGCCTGCTGGACCGAAAGAATAAGCGGCGAAGTTGAGAAGGCACTATTAAGCGCCGACGAATGGTCTGAAGCCGACAGACTTCGACCTGCCGTTCGATCCGACCAGATGCGGCGGCGGACGGAACTCGCCTCTGGACCCTTTTCCAGGCCCCCAGACCTCTCCTTTTTTCAGGATACTGGCGGCTCGCCCGATTAAGTTTAAAAGCCCGGGGCAAGGGCACGTCCGTGCCGCCTGCGTGATCAGCTCGTTGCAGGGCGCCCGGGTCTTACCGATCGCTCACGCCGGGCCTATAGATCTTGCGGGCGAGTTCGTCCTGTTGGCCGCCGGCTCCGAGGACGTCGCTCTTCGCACTCACCGCGGGCCCGCAGAGAGTTGACTGCGCCTTGTCGTTCCCGGCGGCTTTGTAAGAGGGCGCGATCGCTCCAGCACTCTCATTGTCGGCATAGGCCGTTGTAAGAAGCGTCGAGACGGTTGGAACGATCAGCACTATCGCGAACGCGGCAGCGCGTGCCAAATAAATAGCGTGGTTGTGGGTCTGCATTGTGATCTCCGTTCAAGCTCGGGCGGGCCGAAAAGCCAAGCCGCGACTGGCGATCACGTGTGGATACTGCCCCCAGTTTTTAACCGCCCGATGCTGAAAAGATCATTCATCGGAGTTGATCAATCGACCACCCCCGCCGAGGGCTGTGGCAGTGTCGTGGCAGTGTCGCGCCGCCCTCTCGTCAAGAGACGTTGCGCTGCGCGCGGGAGCACGAGAATGACTGGTACAGGAAACCACCATCGCTCGACTTTCTGCGCTCCTATACCAAAGCCCGGTGCGACGACAATCTTTGTCAATCTCTTGGGAATCGACACCTGCAAGCGCCGTTCCCGAGATTTGGCAGTTGGTCGTGCCGGTCGATTTCGCCAAGAGCAATGCCGGCGAATATTGCTTCTCCCTCTTCGCCGTCGTGGTGATCGCACTGCTCGTCTCCTGGGTCGTGGCCGTGGTGTTCGCGCCACTCATAGGCGTCACGCTGCTTCCTGCGACGCTGCATCGGAGCCAAGCGGAGCCCAGTCGGCTCGCGCGGCTTTTCCGGCGAGTGCTGCTTGCCGCGTTGCGCGCAAAATATCTAGTTATCGGCGCCACGCTTGCCCTACTGGCGCTGTCGTTATTCGCCGCCGGGTTCGTCGAGCAGCAATTTTTTCCGTCCTCGGACCGGCCGGAGCTGCTGGGTCGGTTCAGGCTAATCGGGGAGCCGATCCGCGGATCTCATCAGGGCCGGCGGCCATCCGTGCCGCACCTGAAGGCCGCACACATGACCGTGCCGACCCCGGTCGCACGATCATTCTTTTTTTCCCTTGCGCCGCAGGCCGTCACACATGGCCGGGATAAGCCGGCTGATGCGGTGCCTCGCTCGCTGGACAACGCCAGCGGGGGACGCGGATGCTCTTGCGCCGCGCACTCAATGCTGTCCCCCGAGCACGGCGCGCAGGGGCGCATGAAAAATCCACGCGGTATTGTGGGCGGCGCGTTTGTTCGCGTCGTAGCCGGCGAAATAGAAACCGGCGGTCGAACGCCGTTGTAGCCGCCCAACCCCGGGGCGTGCAGCCTTTTTCGGCACGCAGACGTCGTCAGCGCCCGCCAACGGCGGGGCTCAGTGGCTGTGGATGTGGCTCGCGCGTCGTGCCAGCGGCAGGCGTGCGAGGCGCTCGAGCTGCGCCTGGAGTTCCTCCGGCGGGGCGAGGCCGATCGCCGAATCCGCCTTCCAGCGTGCGCGCAGCAGCCCGGCGCGGTCGACGAGAAATTCGCACGGGCAGCCGCCCGGCCCTTCGAAGAGGGTATAGGCGGCAGCGGTCTCCGGGCCGGTGCTGACAGCAAAGTCCGGCAGGGGTGCGGCGGTTCTGGACCTGGTTGGGGCTTCCGGGTCGACCGGCACCGCCACCAGACGGAGGCCGGCGCGCTCGAGGCCATCCCTGGCGGCGTCGAGCGCGTTGAGGCGCGCCAGCGAGCCCGGCAGGCTATAGAGCACGAGCAGCACGGGCTCCGTCTCGGTGGCCGCGTGCAGCGTCTCCTGACGGCCCGCCTGCTCGAAGGCGAAGTCGGGCGCAGCGGGGGCCGGCCCCGGCGTGACCAGCGGCAGCAAGATATTCGGCTGCGCGCCGGCGCCGCGGGCGCGGATGAAATCGACGATCTCCCAACGCTCGCGCTCGCCCAGCACGTCGGAAAAGCCGGGCATGGCGCCGTTGTTGCGGCCCACGCTGATCCACCAGAACAGGTCGCCCTCACGGTGGGCGAAGAGATGCGGCGCGGTGAGGTCGGCCGGCCGCACCGGTAAATCGCGCGCTGCCGGCCCGTCGCCATGGCCGTCGACGCCGTGGCATTGGCTGCACTGATCGGCATAGTGGAGCGAGCCGGCGACGATCGACGGCGCGTCATACGGCACCGGCGAGCGATAGAAAGTGGTGGGATAGGCGTCCTCGAGCATCCAGGCGAGCGGCACCCGGCCGAAGCCGACGACGAGAGCCAAGCCGACGCCCCCGATGAGCCAGCGGTGACGGCGGCGCAACGCCGCAAGCAAGAGCGCGGCGAGCCCCGCGGCGATCCCGACGCCATGAAGGATGGCCTCGCGGCCCTGCGCGGGGCTGGGCGGGAAAGCGTCGAGGTCGAGCCTGAATGGCAGGGGCCAGTCGGGCGCGAGATGGGCGCCCGGCGGCTCGGTGCCGAGCGCGCCCACCACCATGATGATCGCCAGCCCGAGCGCCGTCTCGATCAACGCATTGCGGCGCAGGCGCCGCAGGGCTTCTGTCGGAGCAACGCCTTCATGCAGCTGTAGCGTCAGGCGTTGGCGATTGACCGCAGCGACCGCCACCATGGCGGCGAACAGCGCGAGCTTCAGGAGCAGCAAGCGCCCATAGGGCGTGCCGAGCAGGCCAGGGACGCCGCCGACCAGGAACCAGCTGTTGACCGTGCCGGTGACGAGCAGCGTGCCGACGCTGGCGATGCCGAGCACCGAGAAGCGCCGCGTCGCCTCGCGGGCGACGCCGAGCCAAGCCCAATCGCCGATCGCCCGCGCGAAGAGCAGCGCCAGCGGCACCAGCGCGCCCAGCCAAGCACCCGCGGCCAGGAGATGGAGGGCGTCGGAAACGACCTGGATTTCGCCTTCGCCGCCTTGCGTCGCACCCGCGTGACCCGCCCACGCCAATGCCGCCGCGACCGCGGCGCCGAGCAGCAGCGTCGCCCAGCCCAGCATCTCGGCGCCGCGCCGGCGGCCGAGGCGGTCGCCCGCCACGATCAGGCCGGCCAGCAGCAGGGCGAGCGCCGAGCGCAGCTCCCACACCCGGCCGAATCTCGTCCGAGTCAGGACCACGCCGATGACGTCTTGCGAAAACACGTCGGCGAGAGAGCGGCCGCTCATGCTGCGCGCCTCTAGCATCAGCCAGAGCGCACCGGACAGCAGCGCCGCAGCGAGGCTCGCCCAGGCGAGCCGCCTGAGAGTGCGGCGAAACGCCGGCGCGTCCGACGGTGCCGACCGGGCGAGCGCGGGCTCCGCCACCACGGCAAGGAACACGAAGATGCCGGCCAAGGAGAGGATCGAGGCGAAGTGGATGGCCCGCGCCAGCATGGTCACGGCCTGCATCGGGCGCTCCTGCGCTCGGCCATCGTCATCCGCCGACGCGGAAGGTGAAGGTGCCTTCCGTCGTATGCGTGTCGATCGAGACGACGCGCCACATGACCTTGTAGGTGCCCGGCGGCAAGGGCTTGAGCGAGGCGTGGAGCAGCGTCTGATCGCGGGCATCGACCTGCGCGTCGCCGCCATCGACGCGCTGCCCGCCCTGGTCGACGATGCTGACCGTGCTGAAAGCCGGCTCGAGCTCCTGGGTGAACCACAGGCTGATGGCGGTGGGCGGCTGCCGCAAGGTGCTGCCCACCGCCGGACTCGCATGATCGAGGAAAGCATGAGCGCGCGCCGCCGGCGCCGCGAAGAGCAGCGCCGGCAGCAGCAGAGAGGCGGACAAAAGGCGCATCGCTCGGCTAATCAAATATCGGACGGCCGATGCTCTTGGGGAACAGGTCGTCGAGGAAGAAATGGAGCTGAACGATGCCGCCGACGCCGTGGCCGCTCAGGCTGTTGACCGGAATGATCATTTCGGCGCCAAGCTGGTAGTGCTGCCCGGCCCAGATGAGCCCGGGCTGGACGGTGCCCGTGGTCTGGCTGCCTTGGCCGCGATTGAACGGCGTCGTCAAGGCCACCTCGACCAGCGGGATCATGCGATCGAACGGCTTGCCGAGCCCGACATCCTGTACGTGGTGCTGAAGATATTCGAGGCTGTATTCGACGGCGAAACCGTAGTTGAACGTGTTCGGATTGGGAGATCCGCTGCTTTCGACTTTGGTGGGAAAATCGACGCTCAAATTGCCGGTAACGGCGAAGGACCGCAGATAAGGCAATGAGTCCGGCAGATCGCCGAAGCCCTTGCCGAAATCGAAGGTCGGCGTGAGCGTCGTGAAGTCCGGTGCGCCGAGAGCTTGCACGCGGCCGGTATGGCCCCAGGTCGTGTTGAGGCCGACCAATCCTATCGCCTCGCGCGGACCATCGACGAAGAGCTGATATTGCACGCCCGTACTGAGAGCGTTGAAGCCGGTGACCGGTGACGCGTCTTTCGGCTGCACGTATTGCCACTGATCGCGGATCGTGAGGCCGATCCTGGGCGTGATGCGCTTGGCGAGATCGACCTCCACATCCAGCTCCTGCGCGCCGTCCGCGCCCGTCGGATTTCGAGTCAGCGTCGGCAGTGACATCTCGTCGGCGACGAACGGGTCGTCGGTGAGGAGCGTGGCGGGAAAAAAGCGCTCGCCGGCAAAGCCGTGCGCCATCGCCTCCGGGCCTGGCAGAGTCAAAGCGAATCCGACCAGCGCGGCCGCTCTGAAGAGAAAGCGAGTCATGAAGATGCTCCAATGTCATCACGAACATGTGAGGATCGGGACCGCTTAGGGTGGTTCCGACCGATGAATAGGCGTGATGATCAGCCGATGGGCGGCGCGCGGGAGCGATAGGCGGCGGCGACGAGGCGGACCGGTATTTGCCGCTCGGGCGGGATCAGCGTGGCGACGGTGCCCGCGATGACGGGCAGCGGCACCGCGATCTGCGGCGGCGCCGTGAAAGCCGGGCTTGCGAGGAGCGCGATGCAGATCGGGCAGATGGCGTCCGGCCCATCATCGGGCTGCGGCGTGTTCTTGCCCTCTTGCTCTTCATGCGGCGTGGCCACATGAAGGTGACCGAAGGCGCAGAGCGTGAAGACGCTGCCACCGCCCTCCTTGCCGGCGATGTCGATCTCGGCAGCGAGCAGCGCCGGGATCAGCGCCTGGATGGCGAGCGCGGCGATGCCGAGCCAAGCGGCGAAGGCAAAGCGCAGGCGCTTCCTCGGTCTCATCGAGACGCGGCTCCGGCGAGGCGAAGACCTGCCGCGACACTAAAGCCATGCCGCATGGCGGGCAAGAGGCTGCCGGCGGGCTGTCGGTAACACGTCATCTGTCCGGTTTTTGTAGCAAGTGATCTGTCCGGTTTGAGAATCGCTCCAAAAGAGGGGGGCGATGGTGAGCCGGGCAGACCTTTTGCGAGAGCTACGGAAGATGCGGTTCCTGGAGGTTTACGAGCGGTGCCGGGCGGAGCGGCTGAGCTATGCGGAGGCGGCGGAGACATTGGGGGTGAGCGAGCGGACGTTTCGGCGGATGCGCGGCCGGTACGAGGCCGAGGGGGAGGACGGGCTTGCCGACCGGCGGGTCGGCAAGCCGAGCCCGCATCGGATCGGCGCCGGTGAAGTTGCGCGGGTGGTGGCGCTTTATCGCGAGCGCTATGCGGACTGGACGGTCAAGCACTTCCACGAGCGGGCGCAGAGCGGGCACGGTCTCATGGCGAGCTATGGCTGGACCAAGAGCGTGTTGCAGGCGGCGGGCCTGGTGCGGCCGGCGGTGAAGCGCTCGGCACACCGCAAGAAGCGACCGCGCCGGCCGATGGTCGGGATGATGCTGCACCAGGACGGCTCGCGCCATCTGTGGCTGCCGGCGCTGGGCCGGCAGATCGACCTCATCGTCACGATGGACGATGCAACGAGCGAGATTTACTCGGGGTTCTTCGTCGACGAAGAAGGCACGGCCTCGAGCTTCCGCGGCCTCCACGACGTCATCCGCCGGCATGGCCTCTTCTGCGCGCTCTACACCGACCGCGGCAGTCACTACTTCCACACGCCCAAGGCCGGCGAGCCCGTCGACAGGACCAAGCTCACGCAAGTCGGCCGTGCGCTGGCGCAGCTCGGCATCCGCCACATTGCCGCCTATTCGCCGGAGGCAAGAGGCCGCTCCGAGCGCATGTTCGAGACACTGCAGGACCGCCTGGTGAAGGAGCTCGCCGACGCCGGGATCACGACGATCGCGGCGGCCGACCGGTTCCTCAACGAGGTCTACCTTCCCGCGCACAATCGGCGCTTCGCCGTCGCCGCGGCCGAGCCCGCCAGCGCCTTCGTGCCATGGACGCGCCGCGACCTGACCGAGATCCTGTGCCATCAGGAGGAGCGCATCGTCGGCAATGACAACACCGTCATCTTCGGCAAGCTGCGCCTGCAGATCGAGCCGAGTCCGCTGCGTCCCCACTTCGTCAGGGCCAGTGTCCAGGTGCGCCGCTATGCCGACAATACCGTCGCCATCTTCTACGGACCGCGCTGCATCGGCCGCTATCGACCGGACGGCACGCCCATTGAGGCCCAACCCAAAGCCGCGTGACACGCTTCCACGACGGCGGCTTTGAGCCGGGGCATGCCCCGGCTCAAAGCGAGAACGAAGCGGACAACTCACTTGTTACGAAGACCGGTCAACTTGACTTGTCAGCGACAGAGGCTGCCGGCGGGCAGCGTGTGGCTCGTCTGCCGCCGGGCTGCTAAGGTCGAGCGCAAAACGCGGGAGGAGCAGCCATGGAATACCGCAACCTCGGCCGGAGCGGGCTCAAGGTGTCGCCGCTGTGTCTCGGCACGATGACGTTCGGCGGTCCCACCGACGCCGCGGCATCCGAGCGCATCGTCACCTTGGCGCGCGAGGCCGGCATCAATTTCATCGATACCGCGGACCAATACAATGACGGCCGCTCGGAAGAGGTTGTCGGCCGCGCCATCGCCAAGTCGCGCGACGCCTGGGTGCTCGCCAGCAAGCTGTGCAATCCGATGGGGATCGGACCGAACGAGCGCGGGCTCTCGCGCAAATGGGTGATGCAGGCGGCGGAAGCAAGCCTGAGGCGGCTCGGCACCGACTATCTCGACGTCTACTACCTCCACAAGGAGGATCACAGCACGCCGTTGGAGGAGACCGTGCGGGCGATGGGCGATCTGGTGCGGGAAGGGAAGATCCGCTATTTCGGCGTCTCGAACCACCGCTCCTGGCGCATCGCCGAGATCTGCGCCATCGCCGACCGCTTGGGGATCGATCGCCCGGTGGTGAGCCAGCCCTACTACAACGCCATGAACCGCATGCCCGAGGTCGAGCAGCTCCCGGTCTGCGCTCATTACGGCCTGGGCGTCGTGCCCTACAGCCCGCTCGCGCGCGGCGTGCTCACCGCCAAGTACCGGCCGGATGTGCCGCCGCCGACGGGCACGCGCGCCGGCCGTCAGGACATGCGCATGTTGCAGACGGAATGGCGGCCGGAATCGCTGCGTCTCGCCCAGCAGGTCAAGGTTCATGCCGAGGCGCGCGGCATCACCGCGGGCCAGTTCGCCGTGGCCTGGGTGCTGAACAATCGCCTGGTCACCTCGGTCATCGCCGGTCCGCGCACGGAAGAACAGTGGCCGGACTATGTCGCCGCCCTGTCCTACCGCTTCACCGCCGAGGACGAGGCGTTCATCGATCGCCTGGTGCCGAGCGGCCATCCCTCGACGCCCGGGTACAACGACCCCGCCTATCCTATCGAAGGGCGCGTGGCGCGGAGCGTGGGTCCAGCATGATTCCTGCCGAGGCTCGCGCGCGCGCATTGAGATTTGGCGCCAGGAGACGGATGTACTGCCGGATGATTGCCGTGCTGATCGCCGGCGCGCTCGCCGCAGCCGGCGCCGCGCGGGCCGAGGACAAGGTCAGCTTCGGCACCGACTGGAAAGCCGAGGCCGAGCATGGCGGCTACTACCAGGCGATCGCCGCCGGCATTTACAAGAGGCACGGCTTGGACGTGACCCTGCGCCAGGGCGGACCGCAGGTGAACCACGCGCAATTGCTGGCGGCCGGGCGGCTCGATTTCAACGAGGCGCCCAATTCGTTCATACCGTTCAACTTTGTCGCCGAAAATATCCCGATGGTGGCGGTCGCGGCGATGTTCCAGAAGGACCCCTCGGTGCTGATCGCGCATCCCGGCGTCGGCAATGACAGCTTCGCGTCATTGAAGGGCAAGCCGATCATGATCGGCGCCGATACGCGCGTCGGCTGGTGGTTGTTCCTCAAAGGCAAGTTCGGCTACAGCGACGCGCAGATTCGTCCCTACACCTTCAACGTCGCTCCGTTCCTCGTCGACGAGCATGCGGTGCAGCAGGGTTATGTGACGAGCGAGCCGTTCATCATCGAGCAGCAGGGCGTCACGCCGGTCGTCCTGCTGATCGCCGATGCCGGCTATTCGAGCTATGGCTCGATCATCCAGACCTCGCGCAAAATGATCGAGCAGCGACCCGACCTGGTGCAGCGCTTCGTCGATGCCAGCATCGAAGGGTGGCACAGCTATCTCCATGGCGATCCGTCGCCCGCCAATGCCCTCATCAAGAAGGACAATCCGGAGATGACGGACGCACTCCTGGCCTATGCCGTCGCCCGGATGAAGCAATACGGCATTGTCGACAGCGGCGACGCGGCCAAGCACGGTATCGGCGCGATGAGCGACGCGCGTTGGCAGGATTTTTACAAAATTATGGTAGAGCAGGGGCTTCACCCTCGCGATATGGATTATGGCAAGGCGTACACACTGCAATTCGTCAACAAGCGCATCGGCACCAGTCCCGCGCAGCAGTGATCGGCGCGGGCGCGATGAAACGTGAAAATTACGAAACGAACCCAATTTTCGCGCTGCAGGGGGTAGGCAAGACCTTCCGCAGCGGCACCGAGGCGCTGTCCGGCATCGATCTCGCTGTTCCCTCCGGCGCCTTCGTGAGCATTCTCGGCCCGTCCGGCTGCGGCAAGAGTACGCTGCTGCGCATCATCGCCGGGCTTGCGCCGGCATCGGAGGGCCGGCTCCGCTGGGCGGAAGGCGATCTCGGCCAGCACATCGGCTTCGTCTTCCAGGAGCCGACGCTCATGCCGTGGGCGACGGTGTGGGACAATGTCTATCTGCCGTTGCGCCTCGCCGGACGCTCGCGCGCCGCCGCCGCGGCGGCGATCGCCGCGACGCTGGCGTCGCTCGGTCTCGGCGGCTTCGAGAAGGCCTATCCGCGCGAGCTCTCGGGTGGCATGCGCATGCGCGTGTCGATCGCCCGTGCCCTCGTCACTGCGCCGCGGCTGTTGCTGCTCGACGAGCCCTTCGCCGCGCTCGACGAGCTCACGCGCTTCAGGCTCAACGAGGACCTGCTGCGCCTCTGGGAGCGGCATCGCTGGACCGTAGTCTTCGTCACGCACAGCGTCTTCGAAGCGGTGTTCCTGTCGAATCGGATCGTGGTGATGACGCCGCGGCCGGGCCGCATCATCGCCGATCTGCCGATCGATCTGCCCTATCCGCGCGACGGCGGCTTGCGCACGGCGCCCGACTATGCCGCGTGTTGCCGCGCCGTCTCCGCCCTGCTCGGCCACGCCGTCGCATGAGCGGGCGACGGCGCGAGCGCATCATCGAGATTGCGGCGCCGCTGGCCGCGGGTGCGCTGTTCCTCGCGGCCTGGGAAGCGGTCGTGCGCTGGAACGCCATCCCGCCCTACATCCTGCCGGGCCCGCTGGTCGTCGCCGAGACGTTGTGGCGCGACGGGCCGAGCCTGCTGGGCTCGCTCGCGGTCACCTTGCGCATCACCGCGGCGGCGCTTCTGGCCGCGGTGGTCCTGGGCGGCGCTCTTGCCGTCCTCTTCGCCCAATCCCGGCTGCTCGAGATCAGCCTGTTTCCCTATGCCGTGATCCTGCAGGTGACGCCCATCGTCGCCATCGCGCCCCTCATCATCATCTGGGTAGACGATACGTTCCTCGCGCTGCTGGTCTGTGCCTGGATCGTCGCGTTCTTCCCGATCGTCGCCAACACCACGCTCGGCCTCAACAGCGCCGACCGCAATCTCGTCGATCTCTTCCGCCTCTACGGCGCATCGCGCTGGCAGACGCTACGCTATCTGCGGCTGCCGGCAGCGCTGCCCTACTTTCTTGCCGGCGTGCGCATCAGCGGCGGACTCGCGCTGATCGGCGCGGTGGTCGCCGAGTTCGTCGCCGGCACCGGCGGCACCGAGACGGGCCTCGCCTACCGCATCCTCGAAGCGGGCTATCGCTTGCAGATCCCGCGGCTTTTCGCGGCGCTCCTGATGCTGTCGGCGGCGGGCATCGCGATCTTCGCCGTCTTGAGCTGGCTCACCCGGCGGCTCATCGGCCACTGGCACGAAAGCGCCCTGCCGCGCGAGGACTGACCGTGATCGCCGATCCGTCATTCTCCTGCAAGCCGCAGCGCCGGAGCCGAGTGCCGCGCCTTCGCCCGCTCGAGACGCGCCAGCAGCTGCGTCAGCTCCGCGTGGTCTGCGGCGTCGAGGGCGGGGCCCGGCGCGCGCGTGCGGGCGCTGGCAAGGATGCCGCGGCGGCGCAGGGTCTCCTTGCGCAGGGCGAGGCCGATTCCCGGCTGCTGCTCGTGCCGGACCACCGGCAGATAGGCGTCGAACAAATCCTCGGCGCCTTCGGTATCGCCGGCGGCGAAGCGGCGGCACACCTCGATCAGCATCTCCGGGAAGGCGAAGCCGGTCATGGCGCCGTCGGCGCCCCGGGCCAGCTCCTGCGGCAGGTGGATCCCGCCATTGCCGACGAGAATGCTGATGCGACGCTTGCGCGAGCCGTCCGTGTCGGCGGCCCGCACCCTGGTGAGCTTGCGCAGGCCCGGAGCCTCCTCGTGCTTGAGCATCTTGAGGCTGGCGAAATCGGCGAAGAAGCGGTTGATCAGCGGCGCCGACATGACGACCTGCGTGAGCTGCGGATAATCCTGCAACACGACCGGGATCTTGGGCCCGAGCTCCTTCACCACGCTTTCGATGTAGCCATAGATCTGCTCGTCGGTCTTGAGGCCCGTGACGGGCGAGACCATGACGCCGGCCGCGCCGAGTTCCATGGCGCGCCGGGCGAAATCGCCGAGCAGCTTCAAGCCCGGATTGCTCACGCCGACGATGATGGGGACCCGGCCGGCGACGCGCTTGGCGCAGCGCGCGACGAAGGCTTCGGATTCCTCGGCCGAAAGCTTCGGCGCCTCGCCCATCACGCCGAGGATGGTCATCCCATCGACGCCGCAGTCCACGTAGAAGTCCATGAGTCGATCGGTCGATGTCCAGTCCATCGCGCCGGAATCGGTGAAAGGCGTGGCGGCGATGACGTAGACGCCGCGGGCGGTCTCATCGAGAAGTGCCATTGGTCGGACCTGTCTTTCGCTCAGGGTTCTTCGTCCATTATATCCGCCGCGGCGTCGATCCGCGCGGCAAAAGCGACGCCTTCCTCACGCCGGCAGCAGGACCGCGACGAGCTCGGCGATGCAGGCGGGGCGCGCGGATGCCTCGATGCGCACGGTCGCCTCCGTCGTCACACGAACCCCGCGCGCCACGTCCTCCACGCCCAAGAGCTTGATCGATCCCCGCACGCGGCTGCCGCTCGGCACCGGCTGAGTGAAGCGAACCTTGTTGCAGCCGTAATTGAGCGAGGCGCCGATCTGGCCGACGCTATAGACGCCGTAGAGCATGCGCGGGATCAGCGACAGCGTCAAAAACCCATGGGCGATGGTGTTGCCGAAAGGCGACGCCTTGGCCCGCTCGCGGTCGACATGGATCCACTGATCGTCTCCGGTCGCTTCGGCGAAGCGGTCGATCATGTCCTGGGTCACGCTCACCCAATCGCTTTCGCCAAGGATCTGGCCTTGGGCGGTGCGGAGCTCTTGGACGTCGGCAAAGCGGCGCATCGGGCATCCCTGTGCTACGGAAGAGTCGCGCATTTTTCACCATTGAGCCGGTCCCCGTCCAGAGCGAGCAGCGCCGGAGGGGGGCGCACGCTTGACTTGGCCGGGGAGCTACGCAACGCTTCGATATGCTCGACAATCGATAAGGAGAGAGGCCCATGAGAGAAGCGGTCATCGTCTCTACGGCGCGTACGCCGATCGGCAAGGCGGTTCGCGGCGCCTTCAACAATACCCATGGCGCGACCCTGGCCGGGCACGTCATCCAGAAGGCGGTCGAGCGCGCGAAAATCGCTCCCGGCGAAGTCGAGGACGTCATCCTCGGCTGCGCCAACCCCGAGGGCGCCACTGGCCATAACATCGCGCGGGACGCGGTGATCCGCGCCGGGCTTCCGGTCACCGTACCCGGCGAGACCATCAATCGCTTCTGCAGCTCCGGCCTCATGGCGATCAGCATCGCCGCCCAGCGCATCATGGTCGACGGCGTCGCCGTCGCCGTCGGCGGCGGTCTCGAATCGATCAGCCTCGTCCAATACAACATGAACAAGCATCGCTTCGCCGACGAGTGGCTGGTCGAGCATAAGCCCGACATTTACATGTCCATGATCGAGACCGCTGACACGGTGGCGCAGCGTTACCAGGTGACGCGGGAGGCGCAGGACGATTTCGCCCTGATGAGCCAGCAGCGCACCGCGGCAGGGCAGAAGGCGGGGCGCTTCGACGCCGAGATCGCGCCGATGAAGAGCCTCAAGCTGATGACCGACAAGGACAGCGGCAAGACCTGGACGGAAGAGGTGACGCTTGCCAGGGACGAGGGCAACCGCCCCGATACATCACGCGACGGGCTGGCGTCGTTGAAGCCGGTGCGCGAGGGCGGCTATGTCACCGCGGGCAATGCGAGCCAGCTCTCCGATGGCGCCTCGGCCTGCGTCGTCATGGATGCGAAGATGGCGGAGAAGCGCGGGCTCGAGCCGCTCGGCATCTATCGCGGCATGGCGGTGGCGGGGTGCGAGCCCGACGAGATGGGCATCGGTCCGGTCTTTGCCGTGCCGAAGCTGCTGAAGCAGCACGGCCTCAAGGTCGAGGACATCGACCTCTGGGAACTCAATGAGGCGTTCGCCGTGCAGGCGCTTTATTGCCGCAACCGCTTGGGCATCGATCCCAGCAAGTACAATGTCGATGGCGGCGCGATCTCGATCGGCCACCCCTACGGCATGAGCGGCGCGCGCCTCACCGGCCATGCGCTGATCGAAGGCAAGCGCCGCGGCGCCAAGCACGTCGTGGTCACCATGTGCATCGGCGGTGGCATGGGCGCGGCGGGCCTCTTCGAGATCGCCTGAGCTGGTGTCACCAACAAGAAAGGCCGCCGGGAACGGCGGCACTTTTCTTTGCCTCAGCCGCGTCCCGCGGTGGTCACGCCACCATCGACGACAAAAGTCTGGCCGGTGATGAAGCGCCCGGCGCTCGACGCCAGCAGGATGGCCGTGCCGGCGATGTCGACCGGCTCGCCGATGATGCCGAGCGGCGACTGCTTCAGGGTCTCCGCCAGAAGTTCCTTGTTCTCCCAAAGCGCGCGCGCGAAATCCGTCTTGACCAGGCCGGGCGCGATGGCGTTGACGCGAATGTTGTGCTTGCCCCATTCGACGGCGAGGCTGCGGGCGAGTTGCATGTCCGCCGCCTTCGAGATGCCGTAGGCGCCAAGCATCGCGCTGCCGCGCAGGCCGCCGATGCTGGACACGATGATGACCGCGCCATTCTTGCGCTTGGCCATCTCCGGGATGACCATGTTGCAGAGCCAGAGGTTGCTCCGCACGTTGCTGTCCATGATGCGGTCGAAGGCCTCATCCGGGATTTCGGCGAGCGGCCCGAAATAGGGGTTGACCGCGGCGTTGCAGACGAGGATGTCGATCGCGCCGAAGGTCTGCCGGGCCTTGTCGACGAGCCCCTGCAGCGCCGCCTTGTCGCCGATATGGGCGGGGATGCCCACCGCCTTGCCGCCCGACCTCTTGATGCCGGCGACGACTTCCTCGCAGGCCTCGGCCTTGCGGCTGGACACCACGACGTTGGCGCCGAAGAGCGCCATCTGCTCGGCAATGGCGCGCCCGATCCCTCGCGAAGAGCCGGTGATGACCGCGGTCTTGCCGGTAAGATCGAAGATCTTCATGCCTCCTCCCATGTCACATGCTTGGCGCCGGATGAGCCGGCTCGTCGCACGCTACTGGATCGGTGGAGGCAGTCAATTACTTGCTCGTGGTGGCGCCGGGAGCGGTCGTGCCGGTGGTCTTGTCTACCGCTTCGCCGGCCCCGTTGCGCGGCCGATTGTCCGCGCATGCCGCCGCCAGCAGTGCCAATGTCGCTGTCAGGACGAGTGCTTGGGCGATCTTGCTCATGAATGCTTCTCCGTAAACGTGGGTTCTCCCCCAACTAACGCCGGGCTCCACGGATGAGCGCCACGTGGCCCGTCGGTATAGCCAACTCAGCTTGCGCCACGCACGATGTCTGCTATTAATAGAGGTGCATACGAAATTATGCGCTCGCGGCCGTATAGCTCTTAAGGCTTCTACGTTCGCGCTTGCTGCTTGACAGAGGCGGCCCGTAGGAGTACCCGCTTAGCCATTCGTGGTGATTTGAGCCGACCGGCTTGCGGCCACGTAAAACCAACCGCTAAAAAGGTCGAAGCTCCTCGCGGAACCCTGACCTTATATATGTGGATCAGGGTTTTTTGTTAACCGCACATCGGTTGGCGAGGAGCAAGGACGATGCCCAACCCCTTCCGCGAGCTTCCTTCCGGCCTGCATCCCCGCACCGTGATGGCGCGTGCGGGCCATTTGCGCAGCCAGTTCATGGAGACCTGCGAGGCGGTCTATATGAGCTCGGGCTATGTCTACAAGTCGGCCGAAGAGGCCGAGTCCGCTTTCGCCAATGACGGATCGCGCTTCGTCTATTCCCGTTATGCCAACCCGACGGTAGCCATGTTCGAGGAGAGATTGCGGCTCCTCGAAGGCGCCGAGGCCTGTCGCGCCACCGCCAGCGGCATGGCGGCCGTGTTCGCGGCGCTGGCTTGTCAGGTCAAGGCCGGCGATCGCGTGGTCGCGTCGCGGGCGCTGTTCAACTCCTGCAACTACATCATTACGCAGATACTGCCTCGCTATGGCGTCACCACCGAGCTCGTCGATGGTCGCGATCTCAAAGCGTGGGAAAAGGCGCTGACGCCGGGGGTCAAAGCCGTCTTCTGCGAAAGCCCGTCGAACCCGACACTGGAGCTCATCGACATCGCCGCTGTGGCGTCGCTGACGCACCGCGCCGGCGGCGTGCTCGTCGTCGACAACGTTTTCGCCACGCCGTTGCTGCAACGCCCCTTGGCGCTTGGCGCCGACATCGTCGTCTATTCGGCGACGAAGCACATCGATGGCCAGGGGCGAAGCCTCGGCGGCGCCGTGCTCGGCTCCGAGGCATACGTGCGCGAGAGCCTGATGCCGTTCCTGCGCCATACCGGACCGGCGCTGAGCCCGTTCAACGCGTGGCTCTTGCTCAAGGGTATCGAGACACTCGATCTTCGCGTCGATCGGCAATGCCGCTCCGCGACCGAGATCGCTCAATTTCTCGAGCGCCACCCGCGGGTCGAGCGCGTGCTCTACCCCGGCCTGGAGAGCCATCCGCAATACCAGCTGGCACGGCAGCAGATGAGCGGGCCGAGTACGCTCATGGCGCTCTCGGTCAAGGGCGGCAAGGCGGGTGCTTTCCGCTTCCAGAACGCGCTCCGGCTGATCGAGATCTCGAACAATCTCGGCGACGGCAAGAGCCTCGTCACGCACCCCGCCACCACCACGCACCACCGGCTGAAGCCGGAAGAGCGGCAGGTGCTCGGCATCGGCGACGGGCTGGTGCGCCTTTCGGTCGGGCTCGAGGACCCGGCCGACCTCATCGCCGATCTCGACCAGGCGCTCAAGGCGGCGTGACCGGCGCCATCAACAGCATTGCCTTTCTAGGGTATGGCGGGCGAAATTTGCTGGCACGGAGGCGCCATGGCTGCGTTCACCTCTCGCTTCACCCAGGCAAACGGCATCCGCATGCATTATGTGCGCGAGGGGCGGGGTCCGCCGCTGCTGTTGCTGCACGGCTGGCCGGAATTCTGGTTCGTCTGGCGCAAATGCATTCCCGATCTCGCGCGCGACTTCGATGTGATAGCACCGGACCTGCGCGGCTTCGGCGACACCGAAAAGGCGTCGCTGAACCCGTCGGCGGAGGCGACCGCCGATGCCCATGCTGCCGATATGCTGGCGCTCATGAACAGCCTTGGTATTGCGAGCGCCGGCATCGTCGCGCATGACGTCGGCGCCTACGCCGCCCAGAGCTTGGCGCGGCAGCATCCGCAACGGCTTAGCGGCTTGTTCTTCTTCAACTGCCCTTATCCCGGCATCGGCCCTCGTTGGGCCGCGCCCGATCATCTCATCGAGATCTGGTACCAATCCTTCCATCAGCAGCCCTGGGCGGCGGCCCTGATCGGCAGCTCGCGCGAGGCGTGCCGCGTCTATTTCCGTCACTTCCTCAGCCACTGGGCGCACGATCCCCACGCTTTCGACGAGGATATCGGGGCTTGGGTCGACAATTTCCTCAAGCCTGGCAATCTCCAGGGCGGCTTCAACTGGTACATCAGCGCGCACCCGGCGCGTCTCGCGGTGATGCGTGGCGAACCGCCGAAGTCGCAACGCTCGCCAATCCAGCTCCCGACGCGGGTCCTGTGGGGCGAGAGTGATCCCATCCTGAAGAGCGAATGGACCGATCGGCTGGGTGAGTACTTCACGAATGTGAAGGTGACGACGGTGCCCGAGGCGGGCCATTTTGTGCACTACGAAAAGCCGGACCTCGCCTGTCGCGAGATTCGCGCTTTTTTCCAAGGCATTTGACGAGGAGATTTCCATGTCCGTGCAGCGCGTCGCGGTGATCGGTGCCGGCACCATCGGCGCGAGCTGGGCCGCCTATTTCCTGTCGCGCGGCCTTGAGGTGACCGCGAGCGACCCAGCTCCCAATGCCGAAGGTTTTGCCCGCCGCTATGTCGCCGAGGCCTGGCCCACGCTCGAGCGACTGGGTGGCTTGGCGCCCGATGCACGGCCTGACCGGCTGCGTTTCGAGCGCGATCCGCAGCGCGCGGCAGCCGGCGCCGAATTCGTCCAGGAGAGCGGACCCGAGCGCGAGGACAGCAAGATCGCGCTGTTCGCCGAGCTCGATACAGCGGCGCCGCCTGACACAGTCATTGCTTCGAGCTCATCCGGGCTGCTCATCAGTCGCATCCAATCGGGATGTCGGCACCCCGAGCGTTGCGTCCTCGGCCATCCCTTCAACCCGCCGCATCTCATTCCGCTGGTGGAGGTGGTGGGCGGGCAGAAGACCGCGCCTGACGCTGTTGAGAAGGCGCTCGCCTTCTATCGCCAGATCGGCAAACACCCGATCCACATCCGCAAAGAGGTGGCAGGCCACGTCGCCAACCGGCTGCAAGCGGCGCTGTGGCGCGAGGCCGTGCATCTCGTTGCCGAGGGCGTGGCCGATGTCGCCGATGTCGATGCCGCGATCACTTACGGCCCCGGGCTGCGCTGGCCGATCTACGGACCGCATCTCACCTTCCACCTCGCCGGCGGCGTCGGCGGCATGGCGCATTTCATGAAGCATCTGCTCGCGCCGATGCAGAGCTGGTGGAACGATCTCGGCGATCCCAAGATGACGCCGGCGCTGCAGCGCAAGATCATCGACGGTGTCGCCGATGAAGCGGCCGGCCGCTCGATCGCCGAGCTCGCGGCCGAGCGCGACCGCTGCCTCATCGCCGTGATCAATGCGGTCAAGAGCGGCCGCGGGCGCAGGGACTAGGATTGCTAGCATGAACGGAGACGCGCTCTTCTCGCTTCGCGGTCGGGTCGCGCTGGTGACCGGTGCGGCCCGCGGCCTGGGTCTCGCCATGGCGACGTGCCTCGCCCGTGCCGGGGCGCGCGTGCTGGTCAACGGGCGCGAGCCGGCGGGACTCGCGCCGATCGTGGATAGCCTACGCGCGCAAGGTCTCGATGCGGCGCGGCTCGCCTTCGACGTCGCCGACGAGGCGGCGACCGAAGCGGCGTTTGCCGCCATCACCCGCGAGCACGGCCAGCTCGATATCCTCGTGAGCAATGTCGGCTTGCGTAATCGCCGCCCGATCGGCGAACTCGCGCGTGCGGACATGCGGCAGATGCTCGAAACGAACCTCACCGGCGCCTTCGGCCTTGCTAAGGCCGCGGCCGAGCTGATGCTGGCGCGCCGCTTTGGCCGGCTCATCATGGTCACCTCGGTCGCAGGCCCGCTGTCGCGCTCGGGCGATGCCGCCTACACCGCATCGAAGGGCGGCCTCGCCGCGCTCACGCGCTCGCTGGCGGTGGAGTACGGCCCGCACGGCATCACCAGCAACGCCATCGCGCCCGGCTTCTTTGCTACGGAGACCAACGCTTATCTTGTGGGCGATCCGGCGACGCAGGCCTTCCTCAAGCGCCGCGTGC
>Ga0185299_10003450_pt1 | contig 20978 bp, 22 predicted proteins | sample PaiPotPPA55metaG_FD_128002 | JGI IMG/M metagenome (GOLD analysis project Ga0185299, IMG submission 128002) | Iron sulfur acid spring bacterial and archeal communities from Banff, Canada, to study Microbial Dark Matter (Phase II) - Paint Pots PPA... ... | reverse complement strand
CGTTCCCCGCCAAGGAGGACATTCCTATCGGCCACAAGGTGGCGCTCAAGGACATGGCTGTCGGCGACACGGTCTTCAAATACGGCGTGGACATAGGCAAGGTGGTCGCGCCGATCAGCGCCGGCGAACACGCTCATGTGCACAACATCAAGACGAAGCGCTGGTAACCGGTCTGACTTCTGCGCGATCCAGCCCGCCCCTTATTCCCGGAACTGAACTGAACCGAACGAGAGACACACCATGAGCGTGATTGACCTGGATACGATTTTCCGCGGCTATCGTCGCGACAATGGCCGCGTTGGCGTGCGCAATCACGTGATCATCCTGCCGGTCGACGACCTGTCGAATGCGGCGGCGCTGGCGGTCGAGAACAACATCAAGGGCACGATGGCGTTGCCCCATCCCTATGGGCGCCTGCAATTCGGCGCCGACCTCGACCTGCATTTCCGCACACTGATCGGCGCGGGCAGCAATCCGAACGTCGCGGCGGTTGTCGTGATCGGGATCGAGGAAGGCTGGACCAAGCGGGTGGTGGACGGTATTGCCAAGACGGGCAAGCCGGTGATGGGCTTTGGCATCGAGCTGCATGGCGATCACGACACCGTCATGCGGGCGTCGAAAGCGGCGAAGGAAATGGTCCAGTACGCAACGTCGCTGCATCGCGAGGAATGCCCGATCTCGGATCTCTGGGTATCCACCAAGTGCGGCGAGTCGGACACCACGTCCGGCTGCGGCGCGAACCCGACCGTGGGCAATGCTTTCGACAAGCTGTACGGTCTCGGCACCACGCTCGTGTTCGGCGAGACTTCCGAGCTGACGGGTGGCGAGCAGATCGTGGCCGCGCGCTGCGCCAACGACGGCGTGCGCGAGCGCTTCCAGTTCATGTTCGACCGCTACCAGGACATGATCAACCGCTGGAAAACGGACGACCTGTCGGAGTCGCAACCGACCAAGGGCAACATTGCGGGCGGCCTGACGACGATCGAGGAAAAAGCGCTCGGCAATATCCAGAAGATCGGCAAGAAGTGCATGGTGGACGGGGTGCTCGATAAAGCCGAGGAGCCGACGCATCCGGGTCTCTGGTTCATGGATTCGTCATCGGCGGCCGCGGAAATGGTGACGCTGTGCGCCGCGTCGGGCTTCGCGGTGCATTTTTTCCCGACCGGGCAGGGTAACGTGATCGGCAATCCGATCGTGCCTGTCATCAAGATCTGCGCGAACCCGCGTACAGTGCGCACGATGAGCGAGCATATCGACGTGGATGTATCCGGCATTCTCCAGCGCGAGCAGAACCTCGACCAGAGTGGTGACAAGCTGCTCGAATGCATGCTCGCTACCGTGAACGGCCGCTTCACGTCGGCGGAAGCGCTCGGGCATCGCGAGTTTGTACTGACCCGGCTGTTCGAAAGCGCTTGAGGCTAAGGCGGCGGGGGTCTGTGCGGGATCTGACCAGGCAGTGAAATCCCGGCGCGCGCCGGCACGGAGAAGGGCCACGATGCCACCCGTGCCGGCACACCTATGCCGCAACGGCGCCGGCTCGACACGTAGCGGCAGCGAGTGGAGGAGACACCATCTTGCGCGTGCTCAAACATCTATACGTGCAAGTCCTGATCGGACTTGCGGCCGGGGTCGTCGTCGGTTATTTCGCGCCTTCGCGTGATCTTCTGCACGGTCTCGGTAGGCATTGCGCGAATGGAGAGCCTCAAGCAGGTGGGCCGCGTCGGCTTCAAGACGCTGCTCTACTTCGAGGTGATGACTACCATTGCGCTGGTGATCGGGCTGATCGTCGCGAATGTGCTGCACCCCGGCACGGGGCTCAACATTGACCCGGCCACGCTCGATACCCAGGCGATGTCGCACTACGTGGCGGACGCGCATGCGGCGTCGTCGAGCTTCTTCGACCTGATCGTGCCCAACTCGGTGGTAGGCGCATTCGCGCGGGGCGATCTCCTGCAGGTGCTGTTGTTCTCGGTGCTCTTCGGCATTGCGCTGTCGATCATGTCGCAGCGCAGCCGGTTGCTTATGCGCGGGATCGAGCAATTCGGCGAAGCGCTCATGCGCATTGTCGGCATGATCATGCGGCTTGCGCCGCTCGGCGCATTCGGTGCGATTGCATTCACGGTCGGCAAATATGGCATCTCGACCCTGCAGCAACTGGGGCTGCTCATCCTCTGCTTCTATGTCACCAGCATCCTGTTCATCGCGATCGTGCTCGGTGCCGCCGCGCAGTGGGCGGGCGTCGGGCTGTGGCCGCTGCTCAAGTATTTCCGCGAGGAACTGCTGATCGTGCTCGGGACGTCGACCACCGAATCCGTGTTGCCGCGCCTGATGGAAAAGCTCGAACGCATGGGGTGCCCGAAGGCCATCGTGGGGCTCGTGTTGCCGACGGGTTATTCATTCAACCTTGACGGCGCGGCCATCTATCTCACCATGACATCGCTTTTCATCGCGCAGGCGACCAACACCCACCTCACGCTGATGCAGCAAATCGGGTTGCTGGCGATGCTGATGCTGACGTCCAAAGGCGGTGCGGGTGTGGCCGGCGCGGCACTGGTCGCGCTGACAGCGACGCTTTCCACGCACAACATCATTCCGGTAGCGGGCATCACGCTGATCCTGGGTGTCGACCGGGTGCTCAACGAAATTCGCGCGCTTACCAACATGATCGGCAACGTGGTGGCCGCGCTCGTGGTGGCGCGCTGGGAGGGCGCGTTCGACGCCCTCGCGGCACGCGAGTTTCTCGCTGCACCGAGCGAGCGCCAGGCGGATCTCGTCGGGCCGAGCCTGGAAGAGGTACGCCAGCCCGCATCCGTTCAACTGATGGAAAAGGCGGCTAAATGAAGAAGATCGTCATCAGCGAGTTCATGGACGAAGCAGCAGTTGATACCTTAAGACAGCGTTTTCAAGTCCGCTACGATGCCACGCTCGTTGATCATCCCGAGCGCCTTGCCGCTGAACTCGCAGACGCGCATGCGTTGATCGTGAGGAACCGCACGCAGGTGTCGGCGGCGCTGCTGCAAACGGCAACGCATCTGAGCGTTGTGGGCCGGCTCGGCGTTGGACTCGACAACATCGACATGCCCGCGTGCGCCGCGCGCAACGTGGCCGTCTTTCCCGCGACGGGCGCCAACGCGCAAGCCGTCGCGCAGTACGTGATCGCCGCCTCGCTCATGCTGTTGCGCGGTGCGTATCTGCGCAGCGCCGATGTCGCGGCGGGCGAGTGGCCGCGTCAGGCGCTGTCGAATGGACGCGAGGCAGCAGGTAGCGTGCTGGCGGTGATCGGTTTTGGCGGTATCGGCCAGCTTGTGGCTCGGCTGGCGCGTGGCCTTGGGATGACGGTGGTCGGCCATGATCCGCTGCAACCCGCGGACGCACCCTGCTGGAACGAAACCGGTGCGCGCTGCATGGCGCTTGAAGAAGCGCTCGCCGCCGCCGATGTCGTCACGCTGCACGTACCGCTCACCGATCTTACGCGTAACCTGCTCGACACCAAGCGCATCGGCCTGCTGAAACCCGGCGCGATCGTGATCAATACGGCGCGGGGCGGTACCATCGATGAAAGCGCACTCGCTGCTGCACTACAAGACAAACGGCTCGCGGGCGCCGCGCTCGATGTCTTCGCCGATGAACCGCTGCGTGCCGGTTCGCCTCTCGCGGCCGCGCCGAACCTGATCCTCACGCCGCATATTGCGGGGCTGACGGTGCAATCGAACGAACGCGTGAGTTCGCTCGTCGCGGCACGGGTCGCGGCTGCGCTTGCAGATTGAAATCCATAACTTAAAAGGAATGATCGATGGCCCGACTGCTTCCCGACGCGCTCACAGCGCTTGCTGTCGACTCGCTGCTTGCCGCCGGCGCGTTGCCCGCGACCGCGCAATCGACGGCCCGTGCACTTGTTTATGCAGACCTGCGTGGGCTGTCGTCGCATGGGGTATCGCGTCTACCGATGTATTGCGCGCAACTCAGGAATGGCCGGGTCGATCCGTTGGCGCAACCGGGCATCGTCTCGGATCGCGGCGCGGCCGTGCTGGTCGACGGCGCGGATGGGCTCGCCTATCCCGCCTGCGATCTCGCCATTGGCGCGTTGATCGAGCGAGCGCGTCAGTTCGGCAGCGCGGTGGCGGGCGTCAGGCGCAGCCATCATTTCGGCGTCGGCGCGGCGCATTTGCAGGCGCTTGGCGAGGCGGGAATGGTCGGCCTCGCGTTCAGCAACTCGCCCGCGGCCATGCCCGCGTGGGGCGGTCGGCGCGCGCTCTTCGGCACCAACCCCATTGCCGCGGTCTTCCCACGCCGTCAGGCAGAACCGCTGGTGATCGACCTGGCGCTCTCGCAGATCGCACGCGGCAAGATTGCCATTGCCGCGCGTGATGGCAAGCCGATTCCGGAAGGATGGGCGACCACCCGCGACGGCCAGCCGACGACCGATGCCCGTGCAGCTCTCGACGGCATGATGTTGCCCTTCGGCGGCGCGAAGGGCGCGATGCTGGCGTTGATCGTCGAGCTGCTGGCGGCGGCGCTGACCGGCGCTAACTTCGGTTACGAAGCCGGTTCGTTCCTGACGGAGGAGGGCGAGCGTTCCCGTATCGGTCATTTATTCTGGGCGATCGATCCGGGCGCACTGGCCGGCGACGACACCTATCTCTCGCGCGTGGAAGCTCTAATTGGAATGATGCTCATGGACGACGACGTCCGGCTTCCCGGTTACCGGAGAGAGCGTCTTGCCGAAGCGTCGGAACAGGAGGGTGTCGATATTCCCGACGCGTTGATCGCGCCATTGAAGGCAAGCTGAAATCATCAGTGCGGCGGATAGATTCGACGGCCCGGTCGACTCCGTGCGTGTGCCGGTCGTGCCGCCGTCAGGCGAGTGCAAACCGTTCCAGGAAGTACTGATTGAACTGGCGTCGCGGCTGAAGTTTCCGGCGTTCACCACGGCCGAAGGCGCGCGGCGCTTTAGCGATTATCCCGACTTCGTGATCAATCACACGACTACGCCTGATTCCGGGGTAGGTTTCCTGATTGGCTGGCGCGGCAAGGACGGGGATAAGGCCCTCGTTGGCGAGCCGAATCCGCAGCAGTGGGAACAGTACGCGAAGAACAACTGCGTCTTCCATTACGTGTTGCCGGAAACCTTGCAGTACATGCGTAACTGCAACGGGCCTTATCTCGACTGGGCGGTGAAAAATGGTTTTCGTAAGTTTAGCGAACCGATCCTCATCCAGCTTTATTCCGAGGTCATGCAGAAGTTTCGCCTTGCCGCGCAGGGGCGAACGACAGGCCGGCGGCCCCCCGATCACCTGCGAGAGCGCGTCGAAAAATACTTCGATCCGCTGCCGTTCTGGTACGCGCCGCTTGAAAGCAATTCGACCGATCTCGAGCGTTTCCCGCTCGCCGCCGTCACGCAGCGGCCGATGGCGATGTATCACTCATGGGATTCGCAAAATGCGTGGCTGCGGCAGATCCATGGCGAGAACTATCTCTACATGAATCCGTTGATGGCGGCCGAAAACGGCGTTGCGGACGGTGGCTGGATCTACGTGGAATCACAGTGGGGCCGCGTGCGCTGCATGGCCCGCTTCAGCGAAACGGTTGAGCCGGGGACGGTATGGACCTGGAATGCGATCGGCAAGGCGTCCGGCGCGTGGAACCTCGGCGCGGACGCGAGCGAATCGCAGCGTGGTTTCCTGCTCAATCACCTGATCACCGCTGAACTGCCCGGTGCGGACGAAGCGGACCAAGACGCCGGGCGTCTCTCGAACTCGGACCCTGTGACAGGGCAGGCTGCGTGGTACGACGTGCGCGTGCGAATCTATCCGGCGGAGGCCGACGCGCATCACACGCTGCCGCAGTTCGACGCCATGCGCGCGCTGCCAGGCTCGAACGGCGTGATATCGCGGATCGTGCAGACCTACTTCGCTGGGCAAGGCGAATTTGCGGCACGGCTGCGCGGCGCGGTAGGGCGCAAGTAGCGACTAGAAGAAGCAAGGGAGCATGCAATGACTCAGATGGCGCTGGTGATCGACCTGAACGTGTGCGCGGGATGCCATGCCTGCGTGACGAGTTGCAAGGAGTGGAATACATCGGGCGAGTCGGGCAGTCTTGCCGACCTGAATCCCTACGACGCCGATCCGTCCGGCACGTTCTTCAATCGTGTCCAGAGTTTCGAAGCGGGCAGTTATCCGAACGCAGAGACCATCCATTTCCCCAAGTCGTGCCAGCACTGCGAGGACCCGCCGTGCGTGCCGGTGTGTCCGACCGGCGCGAGCTATAAGCGCAAGGAAGACGGGCTCGTGCTGGTGGACTTCGATAAATGCATCGGCTGCAAGTACTGCGCGTGGGCGTGTCCGTACGGCGCACGCGAACTGGACGAAAAGCGTAAGGAGATGACGAAGTGCAGTTGTGCGTGGATCGTATCCATGACGAAAACCTCTCCGAGCGTGATCGGCAACCGACGTGCGTGCTCGCGTGTCCGACCTCCGCGCGCTTGTTCGGCGATATCCACGACCCGGAATCGGTGGTGTCGAAGTCGATCAGGGAGCGCGGCGGTTATCAGTTGATGCCCGAATGGAGCACGAATCCCGCGAACCATTATTTGCCGCGCAAGACCACCTCGGCCTCGGGTAGCGACGCGTGCTCGTGCAAAACGGCTTCGGCTGAGTCCACGCAGCAGACGCTGGACGCGCAATTGGCGCGCGGGGAATTGCATCTTGCGTCGGTTGCGACGCGCATCTAAGGGATTCCACGATGAATCCGGCTTTCTCAGTCGTCTTTCTCACCACGCTAAGCGGCGCAGCGCAGGGCCTGCTGATCGCGCTCGTCGGGGTGGAGGCGGCCGCGCACCTGGGCTTTCTGGCCGCGCCGCCGGCCGCGCTTTATATCACCGGCGCGGCGTTGTCGGTGGCGCTTGGCGGGCTCGGACTCATCGCCTCGTTCTTCCATCTCGGACATCCCGAACGCGCGTGGCGCGCGGTCGCGATGTGGCGAACCTCGTGGTTATCGCGTGAATGCCTCTGTCTGCCGGCGTTTCTCACACGCGCCTTTTTCTACGGCATCGCGCACTGGTTCGGCTCGCTATGGTCGCTCGTTTTGGGAGCGCTCGGCGTGCTCGCGAGCGCCGCGCTCTTCATCTGCTCGGCGATGATCTATGCGTGCCTGCGCTTCCTTCAGGAATGGGCCACGCCGCTCACTCTGGTCAACTTTGTCCTGCTCGGCTGCGCATCCGGATTCACGCTGGCAAACGCCATGAGCGCATGGTTCGCGCCTGCACTGACAGCAGGACTTGCGACCTGTGCGTGCGTCCTGACCTTGCCGGTTGCGCGAGCCAGTCGGCATCGCTCGTGCGTAATGCAAGACTGCGGCCGAAGTCCACGGTGCAGAGCGCGATGGGCATCAAGAACGCCAAGGTCGTGCAGGTATCACGCGGTTTCACGGCCGGCGCATTCAAGCTGCGCGAGTTCTTTCACGGTAAATCGGCGGGCACGCTGCGCGGGATCAAATGGGGATTTCTTGCGACCGCGTTCGTCGCGCCTGTTGTGCTGATGGCGTTGGGCGCGGGCGTGCATTCGATCGGCGTCTCGATCGTTCTGCTGGCCGCGGCGTGTCTCGTGCAGTTCGCGGGCCTGGTTGCGGAACGGTGGTTCTTCTTCGCCGAGGCGAAACATCCGCAGAACCTCTATTACGCGCGAGTCGGATGAAGCCGTGCCTACGGTGGCGGCGCGGTCGTGCCGCGCACGATCAACTCTATTGGCAGGCGTTCGTGCGGCGGCGTGTTGCCTTCTGCAAGCCAGATTAGTACCGCGCGCGCAGCGCGTTCGCCGAGTTCGTAGGTCGGCAGCAGGACGGTGGTGAGGCCGGGCGTGATCTGCGAGGCGATCGGCAGATTGTCGCAACCGACAATCGACAATGCCTCAGGCACGGCGATCCCGAGCGACTGTGCTTCGAACAGGCAGCCGAGGGCGAGCACGTCGTTGCCGCAAAAAATAGCGGTAGGGGAAGGGCGCAGTTTCAACAAATGCTGCAGACCGGCGCGGCCTCCTTCGAAGCCGAAAGGCTGTTCGATAACGCAGGCGTCCGGCAGCGCGCGGCCATGTTGAGCGAGTGTTTCGCGAAAGCCTTCTACGCGTTCTCGGGCACGGTCGTTGTGCCGCGTGAAGCCGGAGACCGCGCCGAACCGCGTGTGTCCGAGCGAAAGCAAATGATCGGCGGCGAGTTGTCCGATCAACCGGTTATCGAAGCCGATGGAGGGCGGCGTGGTGGCGCTGTCCGGCGACGGGAGCGACCACATGATCACGAGCGCAACCTGGCTCGCGCGGATCAGTTCGTAGGTCTGCGGCGCGTGGTCCTGGCCGACCAGAAGGATGGCGTCGACGGAGCGCTCCAGCAGCGCACGCACCACCTCGGTTTCCGCGGCAAGGTTGTACTCGTGCGCGGAGATGAGCAACTGATAGCCCGAATTCGACAGCGTCGTCTGCAGACCCTGGACGGCGCGCGCGAAGATAGCGTTGTCGAGCGTCGGTACGATCGCGCCTACCGTGCGCGCCCGCCCGAGCGCGAGCGCGCGCGCCGCGCCGTCCGGCACATAGCCGAGCGCCGCGATGGCGTCGCGGATTCGCGCGCGCGTGCCGGGCTTGACCACGCCGGGGTTGGATAGCGCCCGCGATACGGTGGCCGTGGAGACGTCGGCGAGGCGCGCGACATCGCTGATGCGGGCGCGCGTAAGGGGTGGATTGCGCAATGAATTGTCCAGTTCGTATCCGGTTCGATCAGGTCGTTTAATCGGATTGTAGTCCGTGAATGCAAGCGGTCAACATTGTGATAACCACACCCGTATAAGTCCCGATGCCGAAACCCGGCACCGGGACTTATAGTGAAATGCAAGCGATTGCATTTGATGTGCATGTGGCAAATCGCTGATCATAAGGAGACGACGTGCTACTGGCCATGCGTTCCGCCCGTTCCATTCTTTCACCGCGTTTCGCGTGCAGCATCGGAACGCTCGCGGTGGCCCTTGCGCTCTGGTACGTGGTGACTGGTTTGACCGGGATGGTCTCGCCCGCGCGGCTGCCATCGCCGTTGGATGTCTGGCAGGCGCTCGTGCAGGTAGCGGGCGAGGGTTATGCGGACGGCCGCCTCGATCAGCACATTATTCAAAGCATCAAGCTCGTGCTGTACGGCTTTCTGAGTGCCACGGTCACGGGCGTGCCGCTCGGCTTGTGGATGGGACAGTCGCGCCGCGCGCAAGCCTTCTTCAACCCGATCTTCATCATGCTGCGGCCGATCCCGCCGCTCGCCTGGATTCCGCTCGCGATCGTGTGGCTCGGACTCGGCGACGCCGCCAAGGTCATGGTGATCTGGTTCGCCGCGTTTGTGCCGAGCGTCATCAACAGTTTTGCAGGGGTGCGCAATCTCGATCCGTCGCTGGTCGAGGCAGCCGACATGCTCGGGTTGCGGCGAGGCCAGTTTGTACGCGAAGTGATGATTCCCGGCGCCTTGCCGATGATCTTCACCGGCTTGCGGCTTTCGCTCCAGGCGTCGTGGACCACGCTGGTTGCCGGCGAACTGATCGGCGCGGTGCGTGGCCTCGGTCATCTGCTCACGCAAGGCTCGCTCGACATCTTCCCCGCGATGATCGTCGTCGCCATGCTGAGCATTGCGCTGTGCGGCTGGTTGATGACCGTGGTGCTGGGGTTAATCGAACGCCGCTCGATGCCATGGAGACCGTCGCGATGAAACTGCAACACGTAGTGCGTTCCGAGATGGACCCCGTCAGCCTCGTCAGGCGTACTGACGCCACCCATGCGGCCGAAGCGCGGCGTCTCGCCCGCAACAGCGCGCGCGAAGCGCAAGGGCGCTCGCCGCGCGGCGGCACGTTTTGGGCGCTCAGCGCGGCGGGACTGATCGCGTTCTTTGGCATCTGGTGGCTGGCGGCGTCGGCTGAGTTGATCCCCGCGATGTTCCTGCCGACACCGCTTGCCGTCGCCCGGCGTTTCATTGACTTGCTGACGCATCCGTTCGTTGGCTTCACGCTTGAGCAGCATCTCTGGTCGAGCCTGCAGCGCTATCTCATGGGCCTTGTGCTGGCGATTACGATCGGCGTGCCGCTCGGCCTGATGATGGGCTGGTTCCGCTGGCTGGACTACATCGTGAGCCCGCTGTTCGAGACCCTGCGGTTTATCGCGCCGATCGCATGGGTGCCGTTCGCGGCGCTTTGGTTCGGCACCGGCATGGGCGGCCCCGTCTTGATCATCTTCGCCGGCGCGTTTCCACCGTGCGTGGTGAATGCGTATCGCGGTGCGAAGCAGGTCGATGGCCGCTTGCTCGAAGCGGCCCGGATGCTGGGTTTATCGAACCGCATGATCGTCTGCGAAGTGCTGTTGCCCGGTGCGCTGCCGGCTGTAATTGCAGGCCTGCGGGTCGCCGCCGGCCTCGGCTGGATGTCGCTCGTAGGCGCGGAGTTGATCGTGGCGTCGAGCGGGATCGGCTACATGATGGTGAAAGGACAGGCGGCTATCGATACCGCCACCGTGATGAGCGCGATGATCGCTATCGGCATGGTGGGCGCGTTGATCGATCTGTTGCTGGGACGGACAGAGGCGTTCGCGATGCGGCATCGGCACCGTGCACGTCAATGAACCCGCTTTAGCCACTACGGAGTACCACCATGAGCGTGATCCGAATCGACGATATCTCCCGCGTTTTCAGTCATGACCGCAGCGGCGTAGTGGCGCTCGATCATGTGAGTCTCGAGATCGCAGACCGCGAGTTCGTGGCGATCGTGGGGCCGTCGGGGTGCGGCAAGACCACTTGCCTGCGCATGGTCGCGGGACTGGAGTTCCCTTCGTCGGGAACGGTCTCGGTCGATGGCAAGAAGGTGCTCCGGCCCGGGCCGGATCGCGCGGTGGTGTTCCAGCAGTTTGCCTTGTTCCCCTGGAAGACGGTGTACGAGAACATTGAACTCGGGCTGCGCGCGCAAGGCATGGCTGCCGCAAAGCGGCGCGAGGTGATCGAGCGGTATGTGGACCTCATGAATCTGCGCGGGCATGAGCGGGCGTACCCGCATCAGTTGTCGGGGGGCATGCAGCAGCGCGTTGCGATCGCGCGCGCCTACGCACTGGACCCCGGTGTGCTGCTCATGGACGAGCCGTTCGGCGCGCTCGATGCACAGACGCGCGTCGTAATGCAGGAAGAACTCGTGCGGGTCACCCGCGCGAATCCGCGCACAGTGCTCTTCATAACGCATGCGGTGGAGGAATCGGTCTATCTCGCGGACCGCGTGGTCGTCATGACGAGCCGGCCGGGACGGGTGAAGGAAATCGTCGACGTGCGGTCGGTGCGCGAAGCGAATCAGTGGGATCAGTACAAGCGGATCGAGGACGTCATGGATCTCGACTCGTTCGTGCGTCTGCGCACGCACATCTGGAAGTCTCTGCGCGATGAACACAGCGGGACCGAGCGCGTTGCCGCATGACCGGCGCGCCCATCGAAAACAAGGAGACCAGCATGACCCGTTTGCGTGAAATTTCCATTGTGGCAATGCTATGCGCCGGAACAGCGTCATTCGCTGCGCGCGTCGATGCCGCTGAACTGACCAACATCAAGGTGACCTACCAGCCCGCGTTGTACTGGGCGCTGCCGTTTTTCGTGGCGACCGAGAAGGGTTGGTGGACGGCCGCGGGCCTCGCGCCGGAATTCGTCGTATTCCCGGCGGGCGTCCCGCAGATGGCCGCCGCGGCGTCGAAGTCATGGGACGTCGGCGGAACCGGTTCGGTGCCGGCGGTGCTTGGCTACAAGCGCTTCGGTGTGGAGGTGATCGGCATCACTAACGATGAATCCCAGGGCAACGTACTGATGGCGAGCAAAGCACGCTACGACGCGGTCAAAAGCAATCCGGCGGCGCTGAAAGGGCAGACCATTGTTCTCACGTCTAACTCGACCGGCGACTACGCGGTGCAGGCGTGCCTCAAGAAATATGGGCTGACCAAGGCCGACGTGACGCTCAGGAACATGGGACAGGCCGAGATCATATCGGCGGTGTCGTCGGGCAATGCGGACTATGCCGGCGTCTGGGCGCCCTATGACTACACGCTCGAGGAAAAGGCCGGCGCGCGGGTCTTGTGCAGCGGCAAGGACGGCGGTGCGTCGGTGCCAGGCGCGCTGGTCGCGCGCGGCGAGTATGCGAAAGAACACCCCGAGGCGGTCGCAGCGTTTCTCGCCGTGTATCTGCGCGCGTGGTCATGGATGAAGGCAAACCCCGATCAGGCAGTGACGCTCATGAAAAAGTTCTATCAGGACGGTGGCGTAACGATCAGCGATACATCGATGCAAAAAGAGTTCGCGACCCGCCCGACCTTCGACCTCAAGCAACAGCTTGCCGCGATGGATCGAAGTCACGGCCCGTCGGACGCAGACCAGTGGTTCACCCGCATTGCGCAGTTCATGCGCTCGTCGGGCGCGCTCGCGGCGGTTCCGGACGCGAAGGACTATATCGACGACAGTTTGATGAAGCGCGTGCAAAGCGACCCGAAGCTGGCTGCATTCGCCACCGATACGAAATGACAGCGCAATAACAGCGCGCGGGAGCGGGCCTCCGCTGAAAGACCTGACGGTCTTTTTTAAGGCAGCCTGATGCAAGCGTTTGCATCGATCGAGTTCACTGGACCAGAAGGTATCGAGAGGGGAAAGGCGATGAGCGTCATCTACTTGAAGAAAGCGAGCAAGACACCGGAGACGGAAACCGCGACGGCGCAAAAGGTCGTGGCGGACATGCTGGCGCAGATCGAGGCGAACGGCGAGGCCGCGGCCCTCGCGTTCGCAAAACAACTCGATGCGTGGGATGGCCCGATCATCGTTCCCACGGATGAAATCGAGCGGCGTGCAGCGGAGGTGCCGGCGCACGTTCGGGCGGATATCGACTTCGCGGCGCGTCAGGTATTTGACTTTGCGCTCGCGCAGCGGCGCTCGATCGAAGATTTTTCCGTCGAGCTATATCCGGGCGTGACGGCGGGGCAGAAGGTCGTTCCGGTGAATGTCGTGGGGTGTTATGCGCCGGCAGGCCGTTATGCGCATATTGCGTCCGCGTACATGGGCGTGGCGACCGCGAAGGCCGCGGGCGTCAAGTCTGTGATCGCGTGTTCCAGCCCGTTCCGGGGCGGCGGCATTCATCCCTACGTGCTGTATGCGTTCAAGGCTGCGGGCGCCGACATCGTGATGACGCTGGGCGGCGTGCAGGCAATTGCATCCATGGCATACGGGCTCTTTACCGGCAAGCCGGCGGACGTGGTGGTCGGGCCGGGCAACAAGTTCGTCGCGGAGGCAAAGCGGGCATTGTTCGGGAAGGTCGGTATCGACGTGTTCGCGGGCCCCTCCGAAGTCGCCGTCATCGCGGATGACACCGCCGATCCCGCCCTCGTGGCAAGTGACCTGGTCGGTCAGGCGGAACACGGGCACGAATCGCCGGCGTGGCTTTTCACTATCTCGAAGGCGCTCGCCGTGGAGGTCATGCAGCGGGTGCCCGAGCTGATCGAACGTTTGCCGCCGACCGCGCGCGACGCCGCTGGCGCGGCATGGCGTGACTACGGCGAAGTGGTCGTCTGCGATACCCGCGAGGAAATTGTCGAGGTGTCCGACCGCTACGCGTCCGAGCATCTTGAAGTGCATGCGACGGACCTCGACTGGTGGCTCGAACGTCTCACTTGCTACGGCTCGCTGTTCCTGGGCGAAGAGACGACCGTCGCTTTCGGCGATAAAGCCAGCGGTCCGAACCACGTCCTGCCGACCAAGGGCGCCGCGCGTTATTCGGGCGGTCTATCGGTGCACAAGTTCGTCAAGACGCTGACGTGGCAACGCATGACGCGCGACGCCGCGAAGCAGATTGGCGAAGTGACCGCACGCATCTCGCGGCTCGAAGGCATGGAGGCCCACGCCCGCACCGCCGATGACCGGCTCAACAAGTACTTCCCCGACGAACAGTTCGTGCGTGGCGAACCGGTGGTGGTGTGAACGTGGAGCACGACGACGAACACAACGACGAACCCGGCGCGGCGCGCGGCATAACGGGATTGTTCGACCTGCGAGGCCGGACCGCCATGGTGACCGGCGGCAACTCGGGCATAGGGGAGGCGATGGCGCGCGCCCTGGGACTGGCCGGCGCGCGCGTGATCCTCATCGCACGGCGACGCGATGCACTGGACGCGGCGGGCGCCCGTCTTGCCGCGGATCGCATCGAGACGCATGCGATGCCCCACGATCTCGCCGATGAACACGCCGCCTGCGAGTGCGCGTTCGTGGCACAGAGTGAGTACGGCCAGATCGATATTCTCGTCAACGCAGCGGGCATCAATCTGCGTCAGCCGTTTAGCGAAGTGACGCCGGAGGCGTGGCGCCAACAGCTCGCATTGCATCTGGGCGCGCCGTTTTTTCTGACGCAGACGCTCGCCCCCGCGATGAAGGCACGCGGCTTCGGCAGGATCCTGAACGTGGCGTCGCTGCAGTCGTATCGCGCGTTCGGCGACAGCGCGCCGTATGGCGCAGCGAAGGGCGGCATCGTGCAGCTCACGCGCGCGATTGCGCAGGCGTGGTCGCGCCATGGCATTACATGCAATGCAATCGGTCCCGGCTTTTTCCCGACAGCGCTGACAGCGCCCGTATTCGATAACGCCGCGCTCGTGCGACAGCACGCAGCGCAGACCTGCGTGGGCCGCAACGGGCACCTGGAGGATCTTTACGGTGCGACCGTTTTTCTTGCGAGCGAGGCGTCGGCGTACATCACCGGACAAACCCTGATGGTCGATGGCGGCTATACCGCGCGCTGACCTTGTTGGAGAGATATTCATGAAAGCACTGGTGTACACGCAGCCTGACGAGATGCAACTTCTTGAACGGCCTTACCCGAGCGCAGCCGAAGGTGAAGTCGTGCTCAAGATCGATGCGGTCGGCATCTGTGGTTCGGACATGCACGCCTATCACGGACACGATCCGCGCCGGCAGCCCGGGCTTGTGCTGGGACATGAGTTTGCGGGCACTATCGAAGAGACACGTGCGCCGCATCTGCCCGTGGGACTGCGTGTCACCGGCAATCCGCTGATCACGTGCGGTCGATGCGAATATTGCCTGCAAGGTCGCGACAACCTGTGTGCCAACCGGACCATGGTCGGCATGACGCGGCCCGGCGCATTTGCTCAATACATGTCGATACCGGCGGCCAGCGTGATCGAGATTCCGCAGGACATGCCCGCGACGCATGCCGCGATGACTGAACCCGCGGCCACGGCGCTGCATGCAATCAACCTGTCGCTGCGTGCGCTGCAGCGGCCTTTGCCTGAGACCCGGACGCTAGTGATCGGCGCCGGAGCGATCGGGTTGCTGTCGGCGTTGTTGCTGAAAAGCTATGGCTGTCGCGAGGTGGAAGTGGCGGAGGTCAACCCACGGCGGCGTGAGTCGGCCGAGCGTCATGCGACATGCAAGACCTTCGATCCAGGCGCGACAGACGCACCCCCGGACAGTTTCGATTTCGTGCTCGACGCCGTGGGGGCCAGGGCTACGCGCACGCTGGCCATGAAAGTGATCAAGCCGGGCGGCGTGATCATGCATGTCGGCTTGCTGGACTGGGAAAGCCCGATCGACATGCGCAAGTTGACGCTCGCGGAGATTTCGCTGTTAGGCACCTACACCTACTCGATGGCAGATATGCGAGCGACCGTAGCGGCGCTGCATGGCGGCGCGTTTGGCGCTCTCGTGTGGGCGGAGACGAGGCCGCTCCATGAGGGCGGCCGGGCGTTTGAGCAGTTGGCTCAAGGGGTTGTCGGGTCGAGCAAAGTGATTTTGGTGCCGGAGTAATGCCGCGCCGGCTTCAGTAGTACGGGGATACCACAGGACGTGTGACTAAATCAACGACCCAAGGTAGTTGTTCACTGCCCGATGATTCCTGGCAGGTGATCAGGCTTTGCGTAAAGCGGCTGTCGAATCACGTACAACGAGGCTCGTGGGCACTTCGACATGTTGCGGTGGCGTTTCGCCCCTTAGCACTCGAACGAGATAGTTGCTAGCACGCCGCCAGAGGTCGTCGATCGGGACATGGATGGTCGTCAGGTTTGGACGTAGGTGCCGGCTCCACTCGAGGTCGTCAAATCCGACTATTGAAACGTCCTTGGGTATTGCTATCCCGAGCTCCTGAGCTTCAAACAACACGCCGTAGGCGATGACGTCGTTGCCGCACAGCACCGCGGTCGGACGTTCTTCCTGCATGAACAAGCGCAGCCTGACTCGCGTCGTCCAGATGGTAGCGCACCTCATAGAATCTTTTGTCGCGCAAGGCGATACAGGCGTCCGAAAGGGCACGCCGCATACCGCTCACGCGTGCCGCCGAGCGGTCGTTGTTGCGCGTCATGGCCGACACCATCCCGATCTTTCTGTGCCCTAGCTCAAGGAGATACCGGCAAGCGCGATACGCCGCCTTTTTGTTTTCTGTTCCGACTGAAGGATACGGTTTGCTGGGGTGATATACGCCGACATTGATGAACGGGGTCTGCTGTTGCGCCAGAAGCGATCGCATGTCGTCGGAGTGCGCATCCCCTCTCAGGATCAGCCGTCGACTCCCCGGCCGACAAGATTGAGCGCCTGCCGGTATTCAATGTCGAGATCGTAGTCGTTCGTCGTCAACACAAACAGGTAACCCTTCTATCCAGATACTTCTGCAGCGCGTCTATTCCGCGCGCAAACATCGCGTGGTCGATAGTGGGAATGATCGCACCGATAGTGCGGGTGCATCTTGAGGAAAGCGCCCGTGCGGCCGCATCCGGTATTTAGCCGAGCTTGACGATGGCCGCCTCAATCCGGCGCCTGACGTCAGGGGATACGCTTTGAGGCTGGTTGATCGCTCTGGATACCGAAGCGATAGATACGTGAGCCTTATTCGCCACCTCCCGGATTCCTACGCTCTTAGCCATTGAGGACGTTCCTGAAATCGATGATGACGGTGTCGGCTGAGGCCGTTTAGCGCAACGGATGTAACAGTTTTCGCAAATATAGTGGCAGCTTTGCAGGGGAAACATCCAGATATACTCGCAAAAACAGCCTCCTGCTTGACCGTCCATCCTGTCGACAGAAAAATCAGCGTAACCGTTTTCAAGCGTCGACACGATCGTGCAGGTACCGGCCAGCAGGCTGGCTCATTGACCCGGAATTGCCCATGAACATTCCTCACATCCTTTGCGTTGGTTCAGCTACGGCTGATCACATCTTTAAAATCGGCGGGTTTCCGCTCGACCCAGTCAAAGTGCGCGCGGACGACTACGGATTCTCCGGTGGCGGCATTGCGGCCAACGCGGCAGTCGCTATTGCGCGATTAGGCGGACGCGCGGAATTCTGCGGCAGGCTTGGCGCCGACCGTGCTGGCCGTGACCTCATCGACGACTTTCGCAGGCACGGTGTTGGTACGGACGCTGTTCTCGTTCGTGAAGGGACGCGAGCTTCCACGTCGGTAGTACTCGTCGACGAGAAGGGGGAGCGGTTCATCTGCAATTACCGCGGGCAGTTCACCGCAGATTCCGATGGCTTCGATACGAGCATGGTCCGGGCTTCGCTTGCGAGTGCGTCGGTCATCCTGGCCGACGTTAGTTGGCACGATGGCGTCGCTGCCATTCTGCGTTGTGGCGAGCCGCGAATTCGTCGCATAGCGCGAGCATGCAGGCATTCCGCGTGGCGGCTGTGGAAACGCTGGCCGCAGGCGATGTGTTTCACGGTGCTTATGCGTTGGCGCTGGCAGTGGGGCAAGGGATCGAGGCAGCCCTGCGCTTCGCCGGCGCCGCAGCGGCGCTTAAATGTACCCGGGTGGGAGGCCGCGCAGGCATGCCGACGCGTTCCGAGGTAGAGCTGTGCTTACGCAATCAACGGTCTTGATCATGGGAGATGACATGGACGTTTTATATGGCAAGAAGTGGGGCCTGCGCCGCCTCGCAGATACTCAAGGCCGCTTCAAAATTGTCGCCGTCGATCAGCGGCCGCCGATCGAAAAGCTGATCGCCGGCAAGAAAGGGCTTTGCACATTCACGGACATGCTGCTGGTCAAGCGTCTGCTGGCCGAAACCTTGAGCGCGCATGCGACCGCCATTCTCGTGGACCCGAATTTTGCCTACGCGGGGGCCATTGACGTCGTACCGGCGCACAAGGGGCTTTTGGTTACGCTCGAAGATCACCGCTTCGATGAAACGCGCAATGGCCGGAATTCATTCGCGATTCGCAACTGGTCGGTGCAGAAGATAAGACGCATCGGCGGCGACGCAGTCAAGGTGCTCGCCTGGTATCGCCCGGATGCAAGGGAAGCATCCAGGCGCCATCAACAGGAGTTCGTCCAGCCCATCGGCGACGCATGCGGCGAGTGCGATATCCCGTTTATCTTCGAACTGCTGCTTTATCCCTTTCCGCAGTCGGAGGGGTACACAACCGACTATGTCGAGGATGTCCACAAGCATCCGCAGATGGTCATCGACTCGGTACACGAATTCACCGACCGGAAATACGGCATCGATCTTTTCAAGCTCGAATCTCCTATTCCAGCGACGAAACTTGCCCCACACGGCAGCAACAAAGACGCGGTGGCGCAGCAGCGCTGGTTCAATGAACTTGGCCTCGCGTGCGAGGGGCGGCCATGGGTGATGCTGTCCGCGGGCGCGGGAATGTCCGAGTTCGAGAATGTTCTTCGATATGCCTTCCAGGCCGGTGCGAACGGCTACCTGGCGGGTCGCGCGATCTGGTGGGATGCCTTGCAGAAATTCCCGGACCTGGAGTCGGTGAGAGCCGAATTGCGTGACGAGAGTGAAGCCTATATCGGGCGTCTCAATGCCCTGACGGAGATCGCAGCGAGGCCTTTTATCGTCACGAACGCCAACCCCGACACGATCCGGCAGGAGGGCGACTTTGCCCGCCTGTACGCGTGAGTTCTCCGGTTTCAGGACAGATGACATGCAACGCGGCGACCCGACTCTGCAGAAGGATTTTGTTATCGGCAGGGAGAGTTCGACGTACGGGATTGAATGTTATCTGGAGATGAAATACGTCTGTATGGGTGGTCTCCAGGGGGTTCTCATGGACTCACGCCGAACGCACGGTGATCATCACCCGCAAGAGTCTATCGGTCGTCGCAAATGACGGCGATCGCTGGGGAATAAAACATACGGTCGTATTGATGCTGTCGGGCAACTCGAGACTCACATTCATCCGAGGCTACATGGCCAGCATCGGTCATTCGAGGCTTTCTTCGGTTTCAATAGCTTCGAGTGCCAGTCAGGTAAGCACAAGGGATTACATCGTCTTACCCAGGCACGTCGGCAGCGAATTTAGAATAGTTGCAAAACGCTCGGAAATCGCTCGCCAATATGTGTAGTAGCGCGGTGCCCCTACGTCCCGTGGCGCGGTAAAGTTCGCCCTCGCGGCGGCCTGCATCAATGCCGCTACTGAAAGCCTCGGAGTCCACGAGCATGCCGCCCAGCAATTTAAGGAACGATGCCGGATTTTCGGGAAAAACCGATGCAATGACGAGGCGAGTGGCGGCAATCGGCACACTCGCGTCATCAACTTGCCACGCCGCGGAGATCGGCAGGCAAAAGCCTTGGACATAGCCGACCAGCTTCGCTTTCGAGGCAGCAGGCAAGGCGCAGTAATCAAGTTCCGAAAGTGCAAGTGTCGGGGTAGTCAGCGTTGCGACGATTGCCGCTACTTTGCTCGCGGTCGCAATTTCCTTGGTTTCTTGCGTTACTTCTTGGACTTGATATAGCCGCTGGAACATCGACGTCTCTCCGTAAGATTCGTTTCCCACAAATGCACCGAGGGCGGTGTCGATGGAATATGATCGGTTCCCGAGAAATGACTGTGCGGTGGAGCACGGCTCGGTTGGAAACCGGCCCCGCTTCCAGGCACACCACGGCTCCGTGCTGCTCGGCGATGCGCTCGACAATATGACTTGGAGCGAGATCTTCGCACAGCGCACCGGCGGTAAGGACGGAGGAATATGACACCGCTTTCCGCTTTCGACTTGGGAATAAGCCTCGGTTGTGGGGCTACCGCGTCGGTTGCGAATTTCGCGTGGTCTGGTGGGACCGGGAGCACATGGATTATCCCGTGGATTTGGCAGTTAACTGAGGCTCGCAGTGGAGTGTGGGTTTGGGCACCAGATCAGATTTGAAATCCGATAAAGACGGAGTGTTATGCGTTCCAATGTCAGCGCAATGCGAACGAGCCCCATTCTACGCGCGAGGAACACCACTTCGATGACTGGTCACTGTCTATGGTGCGGCCAATGGACGTGGTGCGCGTCAAGCCACTGGCGCATGCGCGCCCCGCCGATACTATCCTCAGGATGTTCACGACGATAGCGGAGGCCCAACACACCCGCCATTACGATCATTACCAATATGCCCACTATAATTATCATGCCAATTATTGATTGAGTCACGGCAACCTCCCTATTATGTGAGGCCGTACTTTACATTTTAGGTCGCGCTTTTTAGGAAAGCGAATTCTCGTTGCACCTTGCTTGGGGCAGAAAGGAGGAAATCCGCTCACTCGGACAATTGATCTTTTGCAGTGCGGTGGCCATGCTGCGATCCCGCGAAACAAGGGCACATCACGACCGTAAAGGTTGAGTGGCAGCAATTCGAAGACGGCGAGTTCGAAATTCACGTCCTGCCGATTTTCGACCACAAGAACGTGGGGTTAAGTGACCCTCGAACGGGCGTTGATAATCATATAGCGGGCCTGAACCTCGCGGCTAGAGGCGCGGGGGTAGAGTCAGGGCGGAGCAAATTCGTTTGACCTGTCGCCCATGCCTTAGGCGACCACGTGCTGGTGAAGAGCGCTCCCATAACTACTCCGAGCGCCGTGAGCGCCAGGTAGGCGATATGCAAATGCTGATGCGATGCAAGTCCACGCGTGCCGTACGTCAAGATGCCCAAGCTGAGAAGGCATGCGAAGGCCCTGACAGAATACGC
>Ga0185299_10003447_pt1 | contig 20986 bp, 14 predicted proteins | sample PaiPotPPA55metaG_FD_128002 | JGI IMG/M metagenome (GOLD analysis project Ga0185299, IMG submission 128002) | Iron sulfur acid spring bacterial and archeal communities from Banff, Canada, to study Microbial Dark Matter (Phase II) - Paint Pots PPA... ... | reverse complement strand
CATCGGCCAGCATTTTCTCCAGAACCGTGGCCATCTGGGTCAAATCGCGAGCGTCCTGCGCGTCGAGGCGGTCTCCCGCAGCTTGCGCGCTGGTGGCAAAACTCAAAAGCAAGTCCCCGATGCGCTCGAGTCCGATCATGACTTTCATACATGCGAGCAACTGCCGGGTTTCGGCCTCCGGAACGCGGGTGATGGTCGAGGTCACACCGGAGTCCACTTCCAGGTCAATGGCATCAAGCTCTTTTTCGCACTGCCGGATGTCGTTCAGGCGAGACATGGAGCCGGTGGCAATTCCCTCCGCTGCGATAGCAGCGGCCTCGCGGGCCAGTTCGCAGGCTTCCACGGTTCGCTGCACCAAGACTGAGTGCGAGGGCTCAGGCAAAGGTGTTTTAACGCTCGCTGTGCTCATAGGCAAAACCGCCTGCTTCGTTGGATGCCGGATCCGCTCTGGTGGAAACTCAGAGTGTGGCACACATCCCAGCAAAAGCATAATTCCTTGCGTTCCGAGGCAGGTTACAACCCGGTGAATTTCTTGCTGTCGCCGAATGGAAGAGGATGGCAATGGGTCAATTTCTGGTTTGCCGCCGATCCGGAAATTATCGTATGGCCGCCCCCGAAATGCTGCGTCCGGGAAGCCCTGACAATCTTGCCTGCCATCTGAACAAGACGGGTCACGGGGTAGGTAGGCCGTCTGGTTGGTCTTGTAAATTCCTCTCTTGAGCCAGCAATAGATTCCCCGATTCGTTTGGCAGTACTCCTACCCGACACCAACCCGGCGCAAATCTTGGTTTTCCCATTTTGAAATCCCACCGCCCAATCGTGCGGCCCACGCGAGCAATCTCCGACACGTTCGTTGTTAGTTGTGCTGCACACTTAAACAGAATCTTGAGCGCAGACTTTTCTAGAGTTGGCCCAGGAAGGATGTAACAAGGATAGGCAATGGTTCTGCGTAAAGAGAACACTCGAAAGATCGGATTCACAGCACTCCTGGCGCTCATTTTCGTGACCGGATGCGGCGATCCGGACCGCAGCACGGGGACCCCAGGTCTGACCCCGCCTACCGTGATTTCCGTGGCCCCGCCTAATAGCGCCAGCGGGGCGTGTCCCAACACGATAGTTACCGCCACCTTCAGCGAGGCGATGAATCCTGCAACCATCAACACAACAACCTTTACGGTGACTCCTGGCGTAACCGGAGCAGTCACCCACGATGCATCCAACACAATCTTTACCTTTACCCCATCAAGCAGTCTGGCATTGAGTACCGTCTACACCGCCGCGATTACCACCGGGGCACGAGACCTGTTCGGCAATGTACTGGCCAGTGATTTCGTGTGGACCTTCACTACAGGTGCCAACCCGTGTCAAGCGCCGGCCCCGCCTATTTCCGTGGTCCCTCCCAGCGGCTCCGCCGGAGTATGTCCCAACATAGTAGTCGCTGCCATCTTCCCACAGGCGATGGACCCTGCAACCATCAACATAACAACCTTTACGGTGACTCCTGGCGTAACCGGAACCGTCACCCACGATGCATCCAACACAATCTTTACCTTTACCCCGTCGAGCAGTCTGGCAGTGAGTACGTCTACACCGCCACCATCACTACCGGGGCCAGCGATCTCTTTGGCAATGCGTTGGCCAGTGATTTTGTTTGGACCTTCACCACAGCGGCCACATCGTGCGTGGCGCCACCACCGCCCACCGTAATCTCCGTAACTCCTCCTGGTGGTGCCGCCGGTGTGTGTCCCAATACCGTAATCACCGTCATGTTCAGTGAAGCAATGGAGCCTGCAACAATCAACGATACGACCTTTACTGTGGCACCCGGCGTAACCGGGACAGTGACCCTGGATGGAACCGGTAGAATTGCGGCATTCATCCCGTCGACCAGCCTCGCAATCGGTACCGTCTACACCGCCACCATCACCACCGGAGCCAGAGATCTCTTTGGCAACGCGCTAGCCAGTAATTTCGTTTGGACTTTCACCACCGCTGCGAACGGATGCAACCCGGCGCCGCTCGTCGTCTCCGTCGCCCCTCCCAACGGCTCCGCCAGTGTGTGTTCCAACGCAGTCGTCACCGCCGCTTTCAGCGAGGCCATGAATGTTGCAACCATCAACACTGCGACCTTTACGGTGACCCCCGGCGTAACCGGAACCGTCACCCACGATGCATCCAACACCATCTTTACCTTCACCCCGTCGAGCGCTCTCGTACGGAGCACCGTCTATACCGCCACGATTACTACCGGGGCTCAGGACCTGTTTGGCAATGCGCTGGCTAGCGCTTTTGTTTGGAGTTTCACCACGGCCGCGAACGGATGCAACCCGGCGCCGCTCGTAGTCTCCGTGGTCCCTCCCATTGGTGCGGTCGGTGTATGCCCCAACACAATAGTCACCGCCACGTTCAGCGAGGCGATGAATCCTTCCTCGATCGAGGGCGCGACCTTTACGTTGACTGGACCGGGCACTACAGCCGTGGTCGGACAAGTTACCTACGATGCGGCGAGCGACACCGCGATCTTCACCCCATCGAGCAGTCTCGCGTTGAACACCTTCTATACGGCCACGATTACTACCGGGGCCCAGGACCTGTTCGGCAATGCACTGGCCGCTGACTTCGTATGGACCTTCACTACAGGTGCCAACCCGTGTCAAGCGCCGGCCCCGCCTATTTCCGAGACCCCTCCCAACGGCTCCATCGGAGTATGTCCCAACATAGTAGTCGCTGTTACCTTCCCACAGGCCATGGACCCAGCAACCATAATCATAACAACCTTTACCGTGACCCCTGGCGCAACCGGAACCGTCACCCACGATGTATCCAACACAATTTTCACCTTTACGCCATCAAGCACCCTGGCTCTGAGCACCCTATACACAGCCACCATTACCACCGGGGCCAAGGACCCGTTTGGCAATGCACTGGCTAGTAATTTTGTTTGGACCTTCACAACAGGCACCTCGGCGTGTACCCCGCCACCGCCACCCACCGTGATCTCCGTAACCCCTCCTGGTGGTGCGGCCGGTGTATGTCCCAACACCGTAATTACCGCCACGTTCAGTGAAGCCATGGAGCCTGCAACGATCAACGATACGACCTTTACCGTGGCGCCTGGAGTAACCGGGACGGTGACAATGGATGGAACTGGCAGGGTTGCAGCATTCACCCCATCCGCCAATCTCGCACTGGGCACAACCTACACTGCTACGATCACCACCGGGGTCCAGGACCTGTTTGGCAACGCGCTAGCCAGTAACTTTGTGTGGAGCTTCACCACGGCAACGCTGGCATGTCAAGCGCCCGTACCGTTGGGATCGGCCGCGAATTTCGACATTCTGGCTGCCTCCACCGTCACCAACACCGGCCCTACCATCATCAGCGGTGGCGATCTGGGTCTTAGTCCAGGATCCTCGGTGACTGGATTTCCACCGGGAACACTCACTCCGCCTGCGGTCACGCACTTAACCGATCCGGTCGCAGCCCAGGCCCAACTCGATTTGACCATCGCGTATAACTATGCTGCCGGACTGACAGGAGCTGCGCTCCTGCCCGGAGATATGCGCGGCCTCACCTTTACCCCTGGCCTGTACAAGACCTCGAGCACCGTAATGCTATCGGGAGGAAACGTCACTCTCGACGCACAGGGTAACGCGAATGCTGTTTTCATCTTCCAGATAGGGTCCACACTCACGACCATAACAAATACACAGGTTGTTCTGGCCGGCGGCACCCAGGCCAAGAACATTTTTTGGCAGGTTGGCAGCTCAGCTACCCTGGGAACGAACTCTGTATTCAAGGGAAACATCCTGGCGCTGGCATCAATCACAATAACCACGGGCGTGAATCTGGAAGGTAGGGCGCTGGCGTCCACCGCCGCAGTCACTCTGGACAGCAACACTATTACAGCCCCGTAACCTACAGAGTTAACCGGAATCGGCCTCCGAAGCTGTCAGGGTGAACAAAAAAGTCGAGCCGTGGTTAAGCTCGCTCTCCGCCCGAATCGTTCCCCCGTGCGCCAGAACGATATGCTTGGCGATGGCGAGTCCCAACCCGGTGCCTCCGGATTCCCGCGAGCGAGCTTTATCGACGCGGTAGAAACGCTCGAAAAGACGGTGCAGATGCTCGGAGGAAATCCCCGGGCCGAAGTCTCTGACATAGAATTCGACGCCGTTCGCAGCCGCGCGCGCTCCGAGAATGACTTTTTTTCCTGACGCCGCGTACTTCAACGCATTCTCGATCAGGTTCGAAAAAATCTGGTGGATGGCTTCGCGATCCGCATTCACTTGCCCGGTGGGGACCGAGTTCTCAATCACGAGTTCGACTCCATAAGACCGCGCCACTTCACGAAAGCTTTCCAGCGCATCCTGCAGCAGTTCTTCGGTGCTAACTCTCTGAATGTCGAACCTGTGCTCGCCCGATTCGACGCGAGCCAGCGTGAGCAGGTCTTCCGTAAGGCGGGACATCCGGGCCGCATTCTTGCGGATGATTTCCAAAAAGTCGCGCACGTGATTATCTGCAATAGGATTGTCGAGCAGCGTCTCCGTATATCCCTGGATGGAAGTCAGCGGCGTACGCAGCTCATGGGAAACGTTGGCGATGAAATCGCGCCGGCTCTTCTCCATGCGCTCGGTCTCGGTAAGATCGCGGAGCACGGCGACAGCCCCGCCTCCGGGCATGGGCGCGGCGGTGACGTCGAAGGTGCGCCCCGGAGCGATGGTGTTCGAGCGCGCGGAAGTCACAATCTGGTCGCGCGCCGCTTCTTGAATCGCGGCAAGAAAGTCCGGATCGCGGACGCTATCAATCAACGGCGCATTCAGCCGGGGAGCTCGAAGCAGCAGACGGTCCATGCCCCGATTAGCCCATTGCACGCGCCCGGCGACATCCACCGCAATCACCGCGTCCTGCATGCTGTTGAGAAGAGTTTCTAGTTCTCGCTGGCTGTTTTGGACGCGAGCGTAACTTTCTTCCACGCCGCGCGTCGTCTTATCGAGTGCTGACGCCACCTGCCCGATCTCGTCACCCGAAGTGGACGCGATTCTGGCGGTCAAATCCCCACCGGCCACGCGCTCGGCAAAATTCACGATCCGCTGCAGACGCCGGCCAACATATTGAGCAGCGACCGCTGCCACCAGCGCCGCGAAAACGAATGCGGTCAGTGATCCCCAGAACAGTGCCACCGCCAGCGGACGATCCGTAATTTCCATCTCGGGCAACGGATACGCCAGGCGCACCGCTCCTCCAGAAACCGGCACCGCCACATACAAAAAAGGAACGCCAAGAGATTGACCGCTGTCTTCATCCACGCCGAGTTGGCCGGCGAGAGCAGAAGCAAACTCCTTGCGATGCCTCTGATTCTCCATCGCGCCGGGATCGGCCTCAGAATCGGCCAGCACCTTGCCAGTCGGATCAATGACGGTGGCGCGGGCTCCGGCCGCCTGCCCCTCCTGAGCGGCGATGTCGGCCAGATGATGCTGACGGTCCGCCTCCACGCGATAAGCGAACATCAAAGTTTTCTGTTTGAGATTGCGCTCGATCTGCTCGCGCAGAGTACGTTCCCAGACCTTGTGCACGGTCAACTGCAACGTGATCGCGGTTACGCCAATCACCAGCAGAAACACAAACATCAATTTAACGAAGATGCGACTTCTCAACGCGCGACCTCAAAACGGTAGCCGGCCCCCCGGACCGTCTTCAAGTAACGCGGGTTCTCCGGATCAGGCTCAATCTTTTCACGGATGCGTCGCACATAAACGTCCACCGACCGCGGTGTGACATACGCCGTATCGCGCCAGACCGAGTCGAGCAACTGGTCGCGAGTGAAAACGCGGCCGGCGTGCCGCATGAAGTAGTCAAGCAACCGGAATTCGGTTGCTGTAGTCGGCACCTGTTTCCCGCGAACGGTCAAGGTCATCGCCCCAGGGTCAATGTGGACTTCGTCAATCTTGGTTGGCAGCGGCGGCAGCGGCCGCTCAAAACGACGCAGCACCGCTTTGACTCGAGCCACCAGTTCGCGCGGGCTGAAAGGCTTGGGGATGTAGTCGTCAGCGCCCAACTCCAAGCCCAGCACGCGATCCGCCTCGCCGCTCTTCGCGGTCAGAAAAATGACCGGCACCGACGCCAGCGACAACGAATTCCGAATCTGGCGGCAAAGTTCCAGGCCGTCTTTTCCGGGCACCAGGATATCCAGCAAAAACAGCGCCGGACGCTGGCGCTCAGCATCGACCACGACCAAATTGCCAGTCGAGTAGAGTCGCACGTTGAAGCTGGCGCCTTCCAGATGATGGCGAACCAGGCGGGAAATATCCGGGTCGTCCTCCACAACATAAATCGTCGGCTTCACGCGACCATTGTAGCTGGGAAGTATGACGATTTGGATAAACAAGCTGCCAAACCGCGAAGGTCCTCAAAGGATGGCCCGCGGGCCAAAACCTTCGTGAGCCTTAGTGCCCTTGGTGGTTCACGGGTTGTCCGGCTTCAATCACAAGCCCACTCAGCGCAGGGCCATCCCCGCCTCCGCGCAAAAATCCATCGCCACAAATTCCCCGCGCAGAAATTTCGGGAAGGCCGCCGCCGCGATCATGGCCGCATTGTCAGTAGAAAGCGCGCGCGACGGAAAGAAAACCGGAAGCCCCTGCTTCCCCGCCTCGCGCTCAAACGTGGCCCGCAATTCGCGATTGGCCGCAACGCCGCCGCTTACGAAGAGAGTGCGAACGTCATACTCGCGCGCCGCCGCCAGCGTCTTCATGACCAGATCGTTGACCATGGAGCGCTGGAAAGAAGCCACCAGGTTGAGGGTTTGCCGGTCACAGAGCCTGAGCGTGTCTTCCAGCATTGGCTTCTCTATGCCCCCAAGCGCCCGGCGCCGATCCTCAATCGCAGCCTTCATATTCTGCGTTTCGACGTATCGCAAAACCGCCGTCTTAATTCCGCTGTAAGAAAAATCAAAGTGCGGCCCGTCTTCCGCCGGAAGTTGCCTATGATCGCCCTGCCCATGATCGCCTTGCTTCTGATCGCGCCGGTCAGGATGCTTGATCTGCGCAATCTGGAACTTGACCGCGTGCGGATCGCCATGCGGCGCGAGCCCGTCAATAATAGGTCCTCCGGGATAGCCCAGCCCCAAAAGCTTCGCGACTTTATCGAACGCCTCCCCAGCAGCATCGTCGCGAGTGTGCCCGATGTTCCGGTAGGTCCAGAGATTCTCGTGCACCTGCGCTAAATAGAGATGCGTGTGGCCGCCCGAGACAACGAGAGCGAGCACAGGAAAATGAAGCTCGGCATCTCCGCTCTGCCGCTGCTCGAGCAACACGGCATGGATGTGTCCCTCAAGATGGTTCACCGCAATCAGCGGTTTCTCCAGCGCGAAGGCAAGCGCCTTGGCGAAGCTAATGCCAACCAGCAGAGCGCCCGCCAGTCCCGGCCCTTGCGTGACCGCGATGGCATCGACCGAATCGTAAGTCTGTCCCGCCTCGGACAATGCTCCGCGCACCACCGGGACAATAGCGCGCAAATGCTCGCGCGAGGCGAGTTCCGGAACCACTCCGCCATAAGGCTGGTGAGTGGCGATCTGCGAGGCAACCACATTCGACAGAATCCTCCGCCCCGAACGCACCACCGCCGCGCCCGTCTCATCACAGGAGGTCTCGATACCGAGTATGTGCGCGTCAGGCATAATTAGCTCAGCTCTTAGCTCTTAGCTGTTAGCTTCTAGCTCTAGCTCTAGCTTTACAGTTTAGACGATTTGAATTGGCCTTTAGCGTTTGGTATTGCATTAGCTGAATGCTGAGTGCTGAATGCTGAGTGCTTCTTGCCCAACGCCAAAAAACGAGCCGCCGAAATCGTGAGCACCCTGCGCAAGCAAGGCCACCAAGCCTACTTCGCCGGAGGATGCGTCCGCGATCTCCTCCTAAGCCGCGAGCCCGCCGACTACGACGTAGCCACCGACGCGACGCCGCAGCAAGTCATGCAAATCTTCCCGCAGACCTACGCCGTAGGCGAGCAATTCGGAGTAGTGCTAGTCCCAGAATCCAATGGAGCGACGGGCGCCCCCGCCCGTCAAGGCACGACAGTCGAGGTAGCGACTTTCCGCTCCGACGCAGGCTACTCCGATGGCCGTCATCCCGACGAAGTCCGCTTCACGAAAAGTCCGCGCGAAGACGTACAGCGCCGCGACTTCACCATCAACGGCATGATGCTCGATCCCGCAACCAGCGAGGTCCTGGATTTCGTCGGAGGCCGCGACGATCTGAAAGCCGGAATCATCCGCGCCATAGGCGATCCCGAGCGCCGCTTCGCCGAGGACAAACTGCGCATGCTCCGAGCCGTGCGTTTCGCCGCCCGCTTCGATTACAAGATCGATCCCGCAACCATGGCGGCGATCCAAAAGTTAGCCCCTAAAATTCACCAGGTTTCCTGCGAGCGTGTGCGCGAAGAACTAACAAGGATGCTAACCGAAGGCCAAGCCCGCCGCGCTTTTCAATTACTGGACACGACCGGCCTCCTGCCAGAAGTCCTGCCAGAAATCGCCGCCATGAAGGGAGTGCAGCAGCCACCGCAGTATCATCCCGAAGGCGACGTGTTCGTGCACACGCTGCTATTGCTCGACAAACTGCAGGCCGGAGCTTCCGGTTCCATATCTGGTTCTGTGTCAAAGACGCTAGCCTGGGGAGCGCTCCTCCACGATGTAGGCAAGCCGCCGACATTCCGCGTCGCGCCCGACCGCATCCGCTTCGATGGCCACGTAGAAGTAGGAGTAAAAATGGCTGCCGAAATCCTCCGCCGTCTGCGCTTCTCGAATCACGAGACCGATCAGATTCTGGCGCTGATAGACAATCACATGCGCTTCGGAGTTGTGCAGCGCATGAAGCAATCCACGCTGAAGAAGTTTCTCCGCCTGCCCGCCTTCGAAGAGCATCTGGAGTTGCATCGCATCGACTGCCTCTCCAGCCACGGCCAACTGGATGCCTATGAATACACGCGCGAGCAGATGCGTTCGTTGCCCCCCGAGGCGATTCGTCCGACGCCGCTAATTACCGGCCGCGACCTGATTGAAGCAGGCTATGAGCCCGGTCCCCGCTTCAAAGAGGTGCTGACAGCCGTCGAGGACGCCCAACTGGAGGGCCGACTCACGTCGCGCGAGGCAGCGATGGAATATGTGCGGCGCGAATTTCCGCTGTAACTTCGAGCGCGGTGGATAACCGAAGCGATGGAGAGAAGGGCGCCCTCGCCCGTCCGCGATGAACCTATACGTGACCAAATCCTACTTGCGCCCCACCTGTGATCTATAAATTTGTCATCCTGAGCGGAGCCAAGCCAGGAGCGAAGCGATTGGCTTGGTGGAGTCGAAGGACCCCTACACCCTCACCGTTCCCGTTCCCCATTAATCCATTCCACCGCGGAGCCGGAGTTGCACGTGTAGCGCGGACACTCCTGTCCGCGATCCTGTGAGACAAAGTGTGCCAGCCGCCTTTAGAAACGATAGAATGACCTTTGTGAGGTAGCGATGGCACAGATACCGCAAGTTTCCAAGCTGCTCGAACAAGTGGAGGAGCAGGAAGCCCTCGCGGATTCCCTCATTTCCAGTCTCGGAGAAAAAGTGGACGAGGGCGTCCGGGCGGCCTGGGACGACGAGATCAAGAAGCGCATCGCCGATGCTGGATTCGGGCAAGGCAAGAACCGTTCCCTGGTCCGAAGTTCGCAATCGCAATTTGGCGAAGCTGCCTCGTGCCCACTAGGGGCCGCGTAAACAGAACCCACTCCGGTATCGGCTGTCCGGCACCCACTTCTCGAAAACCACGAGAAGTGGGGCACCCCTTTCTTTCTCCTCGAATAGTAAAGAACCGACCTAGCCACCCTTACTACCCAGAGAAGTTGGCCACCCGCCCTGTGACGGGTCTTAAGTCAATGGATTTTGGTCACAGATGATTTGTGATGAAGAAGGCAGAGCGTTAGATGTCCGGTACCCGCTTCTCGAAAAGCGCGAGAAATGGGCCACCCGTTCCGTTTTTGATCGATATCCACCTATATCTTCTCGGCATCTGCTAGATAAGGCGTCGGTGGAATCTGGTCAAGGGGGATACCAGCACGACCAGGTTCGCGCCTTCGCTCCTCAAACCCCACGCCGATGGCCAAATAGGTGAGCGCCGAACGGGCAAGTTTCAATAGGTGGATAGCCTCGCCTTCGAATTGCTCGCGTGGAACCATCAATGCGAGGTCATCAAGTGGCGGGGTTGGGGGTTTGGCAACTGTCACCCGCAAGTACTTGTGCTCAATATGGTCTCTTATTTCCTTCAGGCCGCGAGCGCACGGTTCGGCCACCTCATCGTTCGCATTCTCAATGAAGTCTCGGGCGAGCCAGTACAGAGCGCAGAAACCCCAGTTGCCAGTCGAGTTACCGGTCACGTTGAACTCCTTTCGTATCAGCCCCCTCTCATCTCGCCAGAGCGTCCGGAATGTGGCGTGTCTTTCCGGGATTCTCAGGTCCATGTAGGCGTTCATAAAGAATCCTATCTTGTCGAAAAGAGAGTAGGAGGTTCTGTAAGCAGCTTTCACCTTTTCGACAGCCAACGAAAGCGCCGGCCGAGGCTCAATTGCCTGAAGAAAGACGTCTCTGTCCGAGAAGTGGGGTATCTTGGCGGTGAGACCCTCGTAGAGTAGCCATCGCGCTGACACGTATTCTTGTTTCATCTGGTCGAAGAAGCTCTCAAATTTATGGGGCGCATCGACCCGCACAACATGAGCCGCCAGCCGCATCGAATCATCGCAGGCTACGGCGTACCGACCTAGGTCGTTCAATGGATTAAGATACAAACAGTTGACCAGGCACCAATGACGATAATCGCGCTCTTCCACCGTAGCCGAAGTGTCCTGCGATGAGAGGGGGGAGGGATCGTGTGCTGCGATTCCTTCCACGTCCACAACGGATTCGATCCATTCCTTGAGTGCCCTGACTTTCTCCCGATTGCGTCCATCACGAACGTCTGTATAGCGGGCCGTCTGTGAAAGAGCGGCTGATGCTTCCTTATGCGCCACCCATAAGAGGAGAGCCTGCTCCCCGGGATCTTCGATAGCCTTCGCATAGTCCGCTAGCGTTTTGGCTCGGTTGCACAGCGCCATCCCGAAGTTGGGCTGCACATCGAGCGCACGACCAAAGTACTCGAGGGCTTCTATGGCTCGGCCTGCAACATCCAGGCGGTTCCCTAGGTTGTTAAGACACATACACCTGGTAACCTCGGGCATCTGCGCGAACCTCTGGTGCGAGGCGGCACGGCGAAGGTAAAAGATCTCCTCCGCTAGAGTGGGCTGTTCCCACTGCCACTCCGTACCAACTCTCTGTCCCATGATGGCGTTCGCCCTGTTGTAATCGAGGGCAATCGCCAGTTCACCAGAAATGTCCTTTTGCTCAAGGGCCTCGAACCAGGCAAGAGCGCAGGCAATGGCATCCTTGCGTTCGAGTTCTACAGCAAGATCGGTCAACAGGCTAGCGCGAACGACGTTTTCCTCATCTCGCCAGCCATCGAGGCCTTCTTTCATGAGAAGGTTGCAAAGCGCGTTCTTACGCAGTCCCTCGTTTGTCATGGTTGTGGCGTTCCGCCGAAGAATCCGCTGAGTGAGCCCAACGATAATTTACATCTTAGCAGCCGTGTACCTCACGTCTCGCGGCGGGGCGGCCCGTCCTATCGCGAAGCGAAGGGCGGGGATGTTCAGCCGGCGCTGTCAGTTTTCTAAGGGTGGTATGCTCACGTTCGCCTGCCGCTCGAAATTCTTCGCTAAGTCCTATTTCCGAGCCTCACGACCTACCTTTTTCATCACACATTTCCTGTACCCTCATCACAGACACGCAACCACAATCGCGCAATAATTCACCGACAGTAGAGCATCGAAAATTGCGTCCGTCTCCAGAGACGGACCCATTATCCGCCGCAAATCATTTCGGCGGCTCTTTGAAAATAAGGATGACAAGTACACAAATAAGCAGCAGAAACGGCGACTGCGCACCCCCGAAAAGTGCACGCCAAACCGCAGCATCCCCTGCTAAGTCGTTATTCATGTAGAGGATAGAGCTAAGTACTTTAATTAGAACAGCTTGGCGGAAATTGGGGGGGGTTAAAAACCCGAACCGCCCAATACCACTGGACGAAGAACAGAGATAAGGAGCCATTCTTCTTGGTTGTCGGCTTTTCGCGGAACAAGAGTGTCCGCGCCACACCCTTATTCTCCTACTATTCGTTTTCTGCATCCAACGTTAGGTTTCGCGAGGAGTCAATATGGACGAGAATAATAATAATATTGTGCAGGAGATACTTCACGACTTGTTCTCCTCTCTGGAGGCCCTGGAGACTCAGAACACGGCTATTTTGCAATTGCTGAAGGATAAAGGGATAGCCACTGACGAAGAACTTGCCTCCCATCTGGAGCAGGCGGGAAAAGCCAGCAGCGTCAGATGGCGTGGCGTCCGGGTGAGAGCCGATTATCTGTTTGCTTCCGCAATCAAGGCCGCTGAGCAGGCTGCCGAAAGGGAGTCGCCGAAGCCCGCGGAAAACAAGCAAGAGGCGAAAGCAGCCACAAAACAATCGGACGAAAAAGAAACCGCTACAGGCGCGCAGCCGGTTGCTAGCAACGCCAAGCCCGAAAACGATAAAGCCGAGAACGATAAACCTGAGAACGATAAACCTGAGTCGGACGAAGCCAGCGCCCGAATCGAGCAAAAAGTAGAGCAAAATGTAGAGCGAGACATCGAGCAAGACGTCAAGCAAGACCGGAATCAACCAGTCGACGAGAAGAATAGGCCAAGCAAGAACACTAAAGAGAAAGCGGCCTGATTCGGAACCTATTCCTCGTTCTTGTCTCGATCCTGCGACGTGGTCTGCGCAGTATCCCCTGAAGACGGGACGGGCTTTTGCAGATCGATCGGCGGCAATCCAGCTTTCTTCAATTGCTCGTTCAACGCCGGAATATCTTTCGACTTGAGTTGGGCCCACGCCGACAACTGCTCTTCCAGAGCCTTCTCGATCTCTACGAACGTCGCCTTTTGCTGAGTCGTCGGCGCGGCGTCGGCGGTATCGAGAGCGCTGACGAGGGTGTTGAGGCCGCTATTCAGACGAGCCAGGCTGCGGCCTTCGGGCGTGCTCAAGTAATGCGCACCGTAACCGGCTTCTTCGCCTTCGATGGCTGCGGCTTTCGCTTCCAGTTCAGCGGCTGTCTTTGCGATTGCCGCGTGACCCGCGAGCGATTTCAACTGCGCTCGCAGGCTGCGGACCTGCTGCAGGGCTTCGTAATCCTGGTGAAGAGCAGCGGCAATTTTTCGGTCGAGTTCGAATTGCTGGAGCAGACCATCCGGCAAAGTCTTTACCCGCGGATCCATGCGAACGGTCAGCCGCTGCGTATACTGCTTTGCGTTCACGGTCAGAACCAGGTTGTACAGGCCAGGCAGCACAGCTGCGCCGAGCGGATAACGCGGCGTGTCATGGTAGATGGCCGAGATCGGATACTCGTGCGCAATCACGTCTGGCTCCGGATAATGCAGGTCCCAGACGAAGCGATGCATTCCCGGCGCGGCAGAAAGGGTCCGCGCTGGACGGATCCAGTAGGTCGGCACGTTGAGTTTCTTGGCGTCGACCGGCTCGGGCTTATCGTCACTCGAAAAGCGGCGCACGACATGTCCCGATGCGGTATCGACAATATCCAAAGTGACGGGACCGGAAGCGGGCTTTGTCATCAAGTAGTCAATCATCGCGCCATCCGGAGGATTCTGTCCGGCAGGTTCTTCGGGCGGCGGCGGCGTGTCGGTGTTATTGTCGCGGCGCACGCGATAAGTGAGCTGCGGCTCGAAAAGATGCGCGGGATCATGACCGCCCGCAATCTCCGGGCTGAACTGCCGCAGCGGCGTGATGTTATCCAGGATCCAAAACGACCGGCCGTGAGTTCCAACGACCACATCATCATGATGAACGACAAGGTCGCGGATCGAAGTCGGCGGCAGATTCATCTTCAGCGACTGCCAATGATCGCCGTCGTCCCACGACACATACACGGTGCGCTCGGTTCCGGCAAAAAGCAGCCCTTTGCGTTCGATGTCTTCCCGCACCGTGTTGACGGGCTCGTTATCGGGCAGGCCGCTTACGATTGTCTGCCACGACTTTCCGCCATCGTGCGTGCGATAGATATAAGGATGCAGGTCATCGAGCCGGAAGCGGTTCATCGCCGCGTAGGCAGTTGTGGTATCGAAATGCGACGCATCCATCTGCGCCAGCTTGCTCCAAGGCGTCAACTCGGGCGGAGTGACATTCTGCCAGTTCTTGCCGCCGTCATGCGTAACTTGGATCACGCCATCGTCGGTCCCGGCCCAGATGAGATTCACATCTTTCGGTGACGGAGCAATCGAATAGATCACTCCGCGATGCTTGCCCTTCGCCGGATCGGCCTCGATAAACGGCCCCAGAGTCGGAGGAACGCCGGGATCTTCGCGAGTGAGGTCGGGACTGACGATCTGCCAACTGTCGCCACCATCGCGCGTCGCAAAAATCACATTCGAGCCGAGATACAGCACGTGCGGATCCACTACCGAAAAAATCAGCGGCGCGGTGCGATTGAAGCGGTACTGCCCAGTGCGCAGAACCACTGGTGAAACGTCGCGCGTCTGTCCGGTAGTGCGGTCGAACACCGTAACCTTGCCGCCGTAAATCAGATTGGGATGCAGCGGATCGGGCGCAACGTAGCCGTATTCTTCTACGCCGATCGTCGTCCAATCGCGAAAAGTGATTTCGCCAAAGTCGCTGCGGCTGGTGGTTCCGACCGAGCCGCTCTCCTGCTGGGCGCCATAGACCCAGTAAGGAAACTCGTTGTCAGTAATGACATGATAGAACTGCGCGGTCGGCTGGTTATACCAGGAACTCCAGGTCTGGCCGCCATTCACGCTGATGGTCGTGCCCTGGTCCACGGCGATGGCGATAATGTCGGGGTTTTCGGGATTGATCCAGATGGTGTGGTAGTCGTCGCCGCCGGGCGCGCCTTTGATGGCCGTGAAATTCTTGCCCGCATCGGTGGATCGATAGGTCGAAGTATTGGCCACATAGATCACATCTTTATTCCTTGGATCGACGCGCACACAACCGAAGTCGTCGCCGCGTCCCCAGATGCGTTCTTCGTCATTCACCTGCTGCCAGCTTTCGCCGGCGTCGTCCGAACGGTAGATGCCGCTGGCCTTCTTCGTCTTGACGTTCGCAGTATTGACCCAGGCATACATGCGGGTGGGATCGCTGGGAGAGATGGCGGGGCCGATGCGGCCGATACCTTCGGCTTCACCGGGCAATCCTTTGGTGAGTTGCCGCCAGGTGGTGCCACCGTCGGTGGATTTGTAGAGACCGCTCCCCGGTCCGGTGTAGCCGCCACCGGTCGTCCACGGCGGACGGCGCGAGGCCCACATGCTGGCGAAGATTACCTGCGAGTTGCGGGGATCGAAGACAAGATCCATGCCGCCGACATTTTCATCCTTGTAGAGAACTTTTTGGAAGGTCTGGCCACCGTCGAGCGAACGAAAGACGCCGCGCTCGGGATTCGGGCCGTAGGGATGTCCCTGGGCCGCGACGAAGAGGCGATTGGGGTCTTTGGGATCGACGATGATGGACGCGATCTGTTGCGCGTCGCGCAGTCCGAGATGCTGCCAGGTGCGGCCCGCGTCGGTCGACTTGTAGATACCGTCGCCTACGGAGAGATCGGGGCGGCGCAGGCCTTCGCCGCTGCCGACGTATATCGTGTCGGGATTCGACGGCGCGACGGCGAGGGCTCCCATCGAACCTGTCGGTTGATCGTCGAAAATTGGAACCCACGTCCGGCCGCAGTCCGTCGTTTTCCAAACTCCGCCATTGTTCGGCGCCATGTAGAAGACATTCGGCTGACCCGGAACGCCGGAGATCGACACGGTGCGACCGCCGCGAAATGGGCCGATCATGCGCCAGTGAAGTTCCTGATACATCGCTGGGTCATATGGCTGTGCGGAAACGGCTAGAGGAAAAAGCAAAATGCAGAGCGAGGCGAGCGGAATCCAAGAGAAGCGCTTGTTCACGGTTGGTCCTCGAATTTGACGAGACTCGAATTTGACGAAAGAAGAGAGGTAAGGATAAACCACGGCGGCGGCGGTTGGACAGGGCGTCGGCGATAACGTAGTGGTTCAGTTTCCGAGTTGCCCGTCAACCGCCCAGAGTCGTTGGCTAGCATTCACGGATGCCTGTATGCGCCAACAATCGGTGAACAGTGAGCGAGAATGGGAATGACTGTTTCCTGGCACCGGCGGCTACTGCAACTTCGCGTACTCCGTTTTGGCTTCCTTCAGGATGGGGATGTCGGGATCGGCGTCTTTCCAGAGGTTGAGGAAATCCTGATAGCTCTTGCGGGCTTTGACCGTGTCGCCCTGCATGGCGTAAGCGCGAGCCAGGCCGAGGCGGGCCAGCGCTCCCCAGGGAAAGTTCACCACCAGTCCTCGGTGGTCGATGAACTTCTGAAATTCCGTTGCCGCTGCGTTGCCGTCATGGAGCATGAGATAAGCCTCTCCCCGCAAATAGACCGGGCATAGGAATACAGCGAGGGCCGTCGGTTGGCCGAGTTCGATCGTGCTCGCTGTCTTCAACAGTTCGACTGCCCGGTTCGGATCTTTGCGCTCCAAGATGACGGCCGCCCGTATCGTGGGCAGCCAATACCTCTGGACCAGCGTGTCCAGTGGGAAGGTCTTATCGAGTTCGGCGGCCAGCTTCTCCGCCGCCGCGGTATCGCCTGCCCGCGCCAAGGCCAGTGCCGCCATCGCCCGCACGTCGCGGTTCTGGGCCAGCTTCAAGGCCGCATCGACAGCGGCGAGTGCCTGTTCCCGGTTGCCCGATTCCACCTCCCGCAGCGCCGCCGCTGCCTGGTATGAAGCGGCGGTCTCTTTGGCGTCGTTGTGCTGGGCTGAATCCATCGCCCGCAGTGTCAGCTCGCGGGCGTTTTTCAACTTCCCATACCAGCCTTCCGTATCGGCTTGCCCGGCCAGCAGCGCATCTTCTGTGCCCGGTTTGCCCATCGCAGCCGAGACGAACTGCGCCATCTGGGCCGCGTCGCCCTTCAGAAACGCCAACTGGTAGCGGTACCAAAGCACTTCCTCACCCTCCAGCTTGCGCTCCTCCGCCTGCTTGTACACCGCCTCTGCGTCGTCCAGACGGTTGAGGTTCGAATAGGCGTTGCCAAGGTTGCCATAGTTGATCTCATTAGTCGGCTCCAGGCGCATTGCCTCGCGTGCTTCCTCCAATCCCTTTTCCAGGTTTCCAAGGGCGGAGGAAATGAAGCTCAAGTTTCCATAAGGCACAAAGTCTCTCGGGTAGGTCTGCTGCCACAGTTCGTAGCGCTGCGCTGCCTTCTCCAGCTCCCCGGTCCCTATCAGGTAGTAGCTTGCCTCAATGTAGAACCGCTCCCGTTCGCTCACCTTCTCCCGCAGCTCGTACGCCTTGCGTGCATTCTCCGCTGCCCGCCCGATTTCGTTAAGGTTGGCGTAGATGGCCGACATGGCGGCGTAAGGCATGGCGAAATTCGGGTCAAGTTCCACCGCCCGCTTGTAGAAGGGCAGAGAGGCTGTGAGACCCTTCGCAGATTGCGTCTTCCGTCCCAAGCTGTACGCTTTCAGTGCTCCAGCGATGGCGTGGTCGCTTCCTCTACAGGCGTGGCGTATTTCTGCACCGAACTGAGCGACTCGCCCAGCTTGCCGCACAAGCTGATCGCCGCATTGTCCAGAGCCTTGAGCACCGCTTCCTTGCCCGCTGCCTGCTCCTGCGCTTCTGCCAGCACGTCCCCCGTGTTGCAGTTCACTGCCTTCAGGCCAATCACAAACTGGCTGCCCAGCCCCGCAATCGAGCCGGTGAGCATGGCCTTGCTGCCCGTGCGCTGGCAAACTTCGCGTGTGACCTCCGGCGTCAACCGGTCACCGGCGGGACGTCCCATCAGCTTCAATGTCTCATTCACCTTGCGCTCGGAAACCAGATCGAGAAAGGGCGATTGCTCGAGTTGCACTGAGAGTCCCTGCTTCAGCGTGTCATCGAATACGCTGTCACCGGTCTTGTTGTCGAAATCCGAGAGGACGATTGTGTCCTTGTCGGTCAGGTGGGTCGTGGTCTGGTGCGAACGGAAGTAGAACGCTCCACCAATTGCAGCAGCGACCACTATTACGGCGGCGGGAACAAGAACCTTCCAGAATTTCCTGCCACGCGCGAGGGGGCGTTCGGCGTCCTTCACGGCGCTCGATGAGGGAGATGGCGCAAGCGCGGGGGAGGAACCGAATTCTGGCGACGGCTGTTGGGCAACCTGAGCCCTGCTTTCCTGTGCGGCCGCCACCGTCCCCGAACTCGCAGCGATGGCTCGTCCCGTATCGGTATCTCGCTTCAGCCGTTGCAACTCGGAACGCATCTCTTTCGCGCTCTGGTATCGCAGTTCCCGGTCTTTCTCCAGCGCACGGTTGATAATGTCTTCCAGCTTGGGCGGCACGTCGTGATTCAGCCGTACCACGGCCACCGGGGCACGGTTCATGATGGCTTCGCAAATAACCGCTGAGCTTTCTCCATGAAACGGCAAATCGCCCGTCGCCATCTCGTACAGCACGGCCCCAAACGAGAAGAGGTCGGTCCGCGCATCCAACTCTTTCGCCCGCACCTGCTCCGGCGACATATAGGCCACCGTTCCCACCATTGTGCCCGGACTGGTCAGATGCTCCGCGTCCACCGAACCCGTCTGCGTGTTAAAAGACGCAATTTTGCTCGAAGAACTGCCTGCAAGACTGACCTTCGCCAGCCCGAAATCAAGCACCTTGGCATGTCCGCGCTTGGTAACAAAGATGTTCGCAGGCTTGATGTCCCGGTGGACGATGCCGTCTGCGTGGGCTGCGTCGAGCGCGTCCGTAATCTCAATGGCCAGCGACAGAATCAACTCGGTTTCCATCGGTCGGCCCGCAATGCGGTGCTTCAGCGTCAGCCCGTCCAGAAACTCCATGGCGATAAACGCTTCGCCGTGCTGGTCGTCAATTTCGTAGATCGTGCAGATGTTGGGATGATTCAGGGCGGAAGCGGCCTGCGCCTCGCGCTGAAAGCGGGCTAGAGCTTGCGCATCTTTAGCAATCTCGTCAGGGAGGAACTTCAAGGCGACAAAGCGGTGCAGCTTTACGTCCTCGGCTTTATAGACCACACCCATCCCTCCGCCCCCGAGTTTCTCGATGATGCGGTAGTGCGAGATGGTCTGGTCCATCACGAAGAGATGCGCGGCTTTCCGGTCGCTTCATCTTACGGACGCGGCGACAGCTAGTCAAAGAATGACGGCTCTGGGCACGGTCGAGTCAGACTCAGAAACACTTGCCTCGCGCCGGGGCATGTTTGGCGTGGCCGCGCTCGGCATTTTCGGTTCGAGCCACTACGTGGTAGCTCCTGGATTATCGGCTACTCGGAAACTGACCGATAGCCGCTGTCGGCAGTGGTGCATCGATGAAGCCGCCGCTTCTACCGGACGACAGGAGGAGGCTCAGTCGGAGCGCTCCCGAGATATCGCTGCAACGCATCCTGCCATTCCGGCATGTGGACGTTGTAGGCGTGGAGGCTGTCCGGCGCCAGAACGGAGTAGGCGGGCCTGGGTGCGGGGCGCGGGAATTCGGCTGTGGTTACGGGTTTGACTTTGGTCGGCAACTCGGACACGCGCACAACTTCCCTGGCAAATTCGCACCACGTGCAGTTACCGGAATTGGTGACGTGCACAATTCCGCGGGCGGACGCACGGCAGAGTTGCACGAGAGCCGATCCAAGATCACGCGTGAACGTCGGGCTGCCACGCTGGTCGTTCACCACGGAAATCTCGGGACGGGTTGACGCCAGCTTCAGAATCGTGGCGGGAAAACACTTGCCTGCGTGGCCGAACAGCCAGGACGTCCGGGCGATGCAGACCTCGGGCAGGATCTCTATAAGCCGTTCCTCAGCTCGGGCTTTACTCTCGCCATAAACGTTGATCGGCTTTCTGGCATCAGTGGTCTGATACGGAGATCCCTTGCTGCCATCAAAAACGTAGTCCGTGCTCAGGAACATTAATCGCGATCCGGCTTCGCGGGCAGACTCGGCTACATTGACGGCACCCTCGAAATTCACCGCGAAGGCCAGGTCGCGGTTTAGCTCGCAGCCATCCACGTCGGCGTAGGCAGCGGACAAGACAACCCAGTCGGGACGGGAATCGCGAATGACATCGCGTATGCGCGAGTGGTCGCGCAGGTCGGCGTCTTTGGAAGAGAGCGCGGTCAGTTGCTCAGCTTTGAGTTCCTGAACCAAGTCCTGGCCAAGCAGTCCGGACGCACCGAACAAGGTGACGCGCATGATGGAATTGTAAATGGGAACGCGGCGGACGAGATGGATGCGGCCGCGGCCCGGCTCTCCATTCCCTACTCGGTCGCGGTCGGTTGCGGTGTTCGTACCCGCTGTCGCAGCGCACGCAGGATGAGCGATCCACTGATGCCGAAGCAGACGACGGCGGCAAAGGCCATCAGATCCATCATCCGGCGCGTCATCCGGAGGTCATCCGCGAACAGCGATAGCATGGCACAGACAATACCGAGGACGTTCAGCCAAAGAGGAGGATGGATATTCGGAAGATCCCGGCGAAACCAAACCTGGAGCAGCAACGCGGCCAGGCCGATCGCGGCCACCACTAACAAAGCGACGGGACTGAGAAAAGCATTCGGCCCGGTATAGATCACGACCAGCGCCAGCGCCAGTAGGAGCAAGCCCGAAGCAATTACCGTCCATCTTCGCGCCACGTTGGATCGGGGACGGGACTGGGGACGAGACTGGGACTGCGACCCGGAACCCGTCACCTGCCGATCTCCTCGCCTTTCCGCATTTTGCAATTGTACGTCGCGTTTTCCTTCCTCGCTCAGGCGATGTTGCTCGGCATCCATTCCGCCGGGCGATGCTCGCCGTGCGACATGGCGTAGAGAACCAGT
>Ga0185299_10003446_pt1 | contig 20987 bp, 20 predicted proteins | sample PaiPotPPA55metaG_FD_128002 | JGI IMG/M metagenome (GOLD analysis project Ga0185299, IMG submission 128002) | Iron sulfur acid spring bacterial and archeal communities from Banff, Canada, to study Microbial Dark Matter (Phase II) - Paint Pots PPA... ... | reverse complement strand
GCCGCCCGGGATGAGCGAGGTCGACGAAGATGCCGGCAGCGGCCACGGCAGCGCGTTGCGATCGACCTTGCCCGAGGTGCGCGTCGGCAGGTCGTCGACGATCGCGATCCGCGGAACCAGCGCGGCTGGCAGCTTCGCCGCGAGCAGTACGCGGGCCAGCACCGGGTCGAAGGGGATCGGGCCGGTCTCGTCGGCGGCGGCAGCGTCGGCGTTGCCTGTGGCGTCGTCGGCGTCGGTGGCGATGCCGTCTGTGGCGAGACCGTGAGTGGCGGGCGCGGCTTCGACCACCGGCTCACTCGGCACGACGTACCCGACCAGCACCTGTCCGCCGATCGGCCCCTTGACCGCGGCTGCGGCTGCGGCGACGCCCGGCAGCGCCTGCAGCGCGGCGTCGATCTCGCCGAGTTCGATCCGTCGGCCGCCGAGCTTGATCTGCTCGTCGGCGCGGCCCAGGAAGATCAGGCCCTCGGGCTCGGCGCGCACCAGGTCGCCGCTGCGGTAGGCGCGGTCCCAGCCGACGGAGGGCAGCGGCGCGTACTTGGCGGCGTCCTTCTCCGGGTCGAGGTAGCGGGCCAGGCCGACGCCCGCGATGACGAGTTCGCCGGACTCGCCGGGGCCGACCGGCTCGCCCTGCGCGTCGACGACGGCGAGTTCCCAGCCGTCGAGCGGAAGGCCGATGCGCACCGGGCCGTCCGCGGTCAGCGGGGCCGCGGTGGCCACGACGGTGGCCTCGGTGGGACCGTACGTGTTCCAGACCTCGCGGCCGTCCACGGCGAGCCGCTCGGCGAGTTCGGGTGGGCAGGCCTCGCCGCCGAAGATCAGCAGCCTGACGTGCTCGAGGGCCTCGACGGGCCAGAGCGAGGCGAGCGTGGGCACCGTGGAGACCGTGGTGATGCCGTGCGAGACGAGCCAGGGCCCGAGGTCGACGCCGCTGCGCACGAGCGAGCGTGGCGCGGGGACGAGGCAGGCCCCGTGCCGCCAGGCGAGCCACATCTCTTCGCAGGACGCGTCGAAGGCCACGGAGAGCCCGGCGAGCACCCGGTCGCCGGGGCCGAGCGGGGCGCGCTGGAGGAAGATGCGGGCCTCGGCGTCGACGAAGGCTGCGGCGCTCCGGTGCGAGACGGCGACACCCTTGGGGGTGCCGGTGGAGCCGGAGGTGAAGATGATCCACGCATCGTCAGATGGCCGCGGCGGAGCGGGGATGGCCGGAACGGTGACGTCCTCGACCACTCCCCCGTCCGCCGACTCGGCGCCAATAGCGCTCTCGGCATCGCTGACGTCGTCGGCGTCGCCCGCACTCTCGGTATCGCTTCCGTACGCGTAGCCGCGCGGCTCGATGCGCAGTCCCTCGCCGAGGACAGCGCGTACCCGCGCTTCACCGAAAACGAGCAGCGCCCGCTCCTCCGGGTCGTCGACGTCTACGGGCACGTAGGCGGCGCCGCACGCGAGTACACCGAGGATCGCTATATAAAGGTCGGCAGTGCCGGAGGGGATGCGCACCCCGACGCGGTCGCCTCGTCCTACACCCGCCCGGCCGAGCTGTTCGGCCACGTCAGTGACGGCCGAACGGAGGGAAAGATAATCCAATCGGCGCACACCGTCGTCCAATGCCGCGGCACCCGGATACCGCGCGACAGTCGCGTCGAGCACGTCCAGGAGGGTCCGCGGCTGCGGCGCGGCGGCGGCCGATCCGTAGCGTGCGGGTCCGGCGAGCAACTGGTGGGGCATCGGTGTGATTCCTCGCTCGGACGACTGTTGGACGACTGACTGCGGACTAGGGATGACTGGCGTACCGGCCAGCTTAACATTGACGTCCCATATGAGATGATTTGTCACATGGATGGCGACCCCGGATACCTCGATCCGCACAAGGTGCTGTATCCGCTCGTCGATCTCGAGACGATCGACGGACACCTGAGCGAATGGGTGGCCGAGTACCGCACGCACGCGGATCTCAGGGTCGAGTATCCCGACGGCTACGACCCGATCCTGATCCGTCCGGACGGCCGCGAGGTCGATACGTGGCGCCAGGATTACCCGTATGACGAACTGTTGACCAGGTCGGAGTACGACCCGACCAAGCGCGCCCTGCAGATCGAGCTGCTGAAGCTGCAGTCCTGGGCGAAGTCCACCGGCGCCCGGCTGGTGATCGTCTTCGAGGGCAGGGACGCCGCGGGCAAGGGCAGCACGATCAAGCGCTTCATCCAGCACCTGAACCCGCGCGGAGTAAGGGTCGTCGCGCTGAACAAGCCCAACAGGCAGGAGCGGACGTCCTGGTACTTCCAGCGGTACGTGGCGCACCTGCCGTCGGCCGGCGAGATCGTGCTGTTCGACCGCTCCTGGTACAACCGCGCCACCGTGGAGCCGGTGATGGGCTACTGCACGAGGCACGAGTACGAGCTGTTCCTGCAGCAGGCCCCGATGTTCGAACGCATGATCGTCGACGACGGGATCCTGCTGGTGAAGTTCTGGTTCTCCGTCGCGCGGGCGGAGCAGCTGACCCGATTCGTCATCCGCGACGTGGACCCCGTGCGTCGGTGGAAGCTCAGCACGAACGACCTGGCCTCGCTGGACCGCTGGGACGCGTACACCACGGCGAAGGAGGAGATGTTCCGCGCGACGCACACGGACTGGGCGCCCTGGACGGTGGTGAACGGGAACGGCAAGCGCCTGGCCAGGATCGAGGCGATGCGGTTCGTGCTTTCGCAGGTGGCGTACGAGGGCCGGAACGACGAACTGGTGGGCACGGCGGACCCGCTCATCGTCGGCCCGCCAAGGATGACGCGTTCAAAGTCGGCCATGAAGTCAGCGGCGGGTTCGCGGTCGGTGAGCGGAAGCATCACCGAGTTCGCGTTCTAATGGTCTGCCGCTGCAATGCTTTGACGCACTAACGCATTAAAGCCTTGGCGGACGGCGCAGCACGGCCAGGGAACCAGTCGCCTCACGGCCGTCCGGCCCCTCGGGATGCCAAGCGCCGCAGAGCAGGCCGACGACCTCCGGCCCGAGGTACAGTTCGCCTTCATCGAGAACGCGCACGACACCGATGGAAGCACCGTCGAGCGGATGCGGCCCGATTCGTCGGCCAGTGGCACTGGCCGTTCCCGAATCCGCAGTGCCTTCGCCCTCCACAAGCTCGAGGATCCGCCGACGCCATGCCGGGTCGACCGTCGCGTCGTAGATCCACCGCGGCCCGAGAACGCTGTGCTCGGATACGGATATCAGAGCAGCCTCGGCGTCGTGCGACTCCAGCGGCGTACCGCGGTACGTCATCGGCACCTGATACAGCCGCGAGCCGTCGTCGACGAGGTGCGTCTCCATGCCGACCACACCTTCCGGATCCTCGAATCGAAGGGTGCCGACCAGCCTCAACCGCGGCACTGCGTCGCCGAGATACCACGGCTGCCGCGCGATCCACGGCGGCAGGAACTCTCGGAAACCGGGCGTCATCGTCGTCATGCTCGCCGCTGCCGCCTCAGTCGGTGAATTCGAACTCGGTGACGTCGTGGATCGGCCGGTAGCCCAGCCGCCGGTAGATGGCGTTGCTGGTCGGGTTCGACAGGTCCGTGTGCAGCAGGACATGCTCCGCGCCCCGCCGCTCGGCCACCCGGCCGGTGTCCCAGGTGACCCCGGCCGCGTACCCGTTTCGACGCTGCTCGGGCGGTGTGTAGACACCGAGGATCCGCGCGGTCGCCGCGATGACGGGCAGGAAGCTCGCGGTGGCGACCGGCTCGCCGTCGACCGTCCACAGCACCGCCCTGCCGTCCTCGATGCGCTCGCGCACGAAGGGCTCGATGACATCGGGCAACTGGATCTCGCAGTCCTCGGCGAATCCGCGTTCCCAACGCACCAGCAGCGGAAGGTCGTCGAGCGTGGCGAGCCGGGACTCGCCGCGCGGGGCCGGGTTCGGCGGAGTCGGCTCGTCCCAGGAGAACAGCCGCATCTCGTGCTTCGACTTCGGCCGGTAACCGCCGCCGGCGAGCTCGGCCAGGCCTGCGGAGACCTGCGCGGCCGTGTCGACCTGGCCGAAGATGCCGGTGGGCTTGGCCAGCCCGGCCGCGAGCCAAGCGGCGGAGAACTCGGCCGCCGCGGGTTCGGGGACGTCGGTCGAGAGCATCAGGGCTCTCGGGGCGTGCATGTGGAACGTCGCGCGGATCCGGCCGTCCTCGCTGTCGGTCCACCACCCGTAGCGGTCGTCCGGCTCCGGGGCCCGCAGGCTCGTCGGAAGCCGAAGGGCGACGTGAAGCGAGACCGCGTTGCGGATCGGGTCCTCACGAAGGAAGTCGATGACCGTCTCCGCGTAGCGAAGGCGATCGCTCGAGAAAGTCCATCCGGTCTCACGCATGGCTCATCCTGTAGTGCCCGCGGACGCAAGGTCAACCGTTATTTCGTGGGTCGAAACTCTGCACGGCGACGTGGCTGATCCCACCCGTCGCCGTTACCCTGAAAATTGATATGAAAATCTACATTTCCTCCGACATGGAGGGCACGGCCGGAGTCGTCGACTGGGACCAGTGCCGCCCGGGCCAGCAGGATTACGAGTACTACCGCGACCTTCTGCAGGCCGAGGTCAACGCGGCGATCGAGGGCGCGCAGGAAAGCGGCGGCCCGCACGAGTTCCTCGTCAACGACTCGCACGGCCGGATGGCGAACCTCCGACCGGCCGGGCTTGCCGGGAACTCCTCATACTTGTCTGGCCGCCACAAGCCCATGTACATGATGCAGGGTCTCGACGAGTCCTTCGATGCAGTGTTCTTCGTCTCGTATCACGGCTCGATGGGCGGTTCCCCGGCTACTCTCTCGCACACCTATAACCCGCTGGCCATCGCGGAGGTGCGGCTCAACGGCCGGGTCGCCGGCGAGAGCGGGATCAACTCCCTCGCGGCTTTGGGCTACGGCGTGCCGGTGGTGCTCGTGACGGGCGACGACACGACGGCCGCGGAACTCAAGACCTTCTGGCCGGAGTCCGGCAGCGCCGTGGTCAAGCACTCCGTCTCGCGCTTCGCCGCCGAGAGCCTGCACCCGATGCGCGCGTGCGAATTGATTCGCGCGGCGGCGCGCGCCGCGATCGAAGACCTGCAGAGTAAGGGCGACCGGGATCGTCAGGGCAGGCCGCCGCTCAAGCATCGGAACCTCGGCCTGCCCGCGACGTTGACCGTGCGGCTGCGCAACCCGGACCTGGCCGAGATGGCGACGTGGCTGGAGCGGGTGGAGCCGGACAAGCAGGACCCGACCGTCGTCCACCTCACCGACGCCGACCCGATCCGGCTCTACCGCACGTTCATCACATTGGTCATGCTTACCCGCGGCATCGCCGAATAGGTCGAGCAGGCTGACCGAGCCGAGCGGCCCGAGTAAGCCGAGCGGCCTGGTCAGACCTCGAACTCCACGTCGTTCTGCCGCATCCACGTGTCCACCATCAGCACGATCTCGCCGGCGTTGCGCACCTCGGGTCCGGCTGCGGATTCGACCGCCGCAGTGGCCGCCTCGACGTCGATGTAGGGCAGCACCGGCGCGTCGTCCTCGGCGAGCAGTTCGCGAAGCCGGCCGCGGACGGCCTCGGCGTAGCCCGGGTCCTGCGTGCTGGGATACGGGCTCTTGACCCGGTCGGCCACCACATCCGGCAGGATGTCCCTGGTCGCCGCGCGCAGCAGGGACTTCTCGCGGCCGTCAAAGCTCTTCATCGCCCAGGGCGCGTTGAACACGTACTCGACCAGCCGGTGGTCGCAGAACGGCACGCGCACCTCAAGGCCGACGGCCATGCTGGCGCGGTCCTTCCGGTCGAGCAGGGCCTGCACGAACCGGGTGAGGTGCACGTAGCTCATCTGGCGCATCCGCCGCTCCTTCGGGTCCTCGCCGGGCAGCACCGGTACCTCGGCCATCGCCTCGCGGTAGCGGGCGTCCGTGTACCCGGGGAGGTCGAGCTTCCCGAGGAGATCGGGCGAGAGGAAGGAGAGTCGGGTGTTGCGCGACGGTTCGCCGGCGAAGCCGCCCATGATCGCGGCAAGCCACGGGAAGGTGTCGGCCTGGACGACGCGCTCGTCGTGGAACCACGCGTAGCCGCCGAAGACCTCGTCCGCCGACTCACCGGACAGCGCGACCGTGGACTGCTCGCGGATCGCCTTGAACAGCAGGTAGAGCGAGGTATCGCCCTCACCGAGGCCATTGGGCAGGTCGCGGGCGCGCAGCACCGCCCCCGAATTCGCCGGGTCGATCAGCTGTGCACTGTCGAGGACGACGTCCGCGTGGTCGGCTCCGACGTACTCCGCCAGTGCGTGGGCGTACGGCGTGTCGAGGGTGCCCCGCAGCGCGTCGGTCTTGAAGTTCTCGCTCTGGCCGACGAAGTCGACCGCGAACGAGCGCACCGGGCCGCGGCCCTGCTCGGCGAGGAACCTGGCCGCGAACGCGGTGATCACGCTCGAGTCGAGGCCGCCGGACAGCAGCGTGCACAGCGGCACGTCTGAGATCAACTGGCGGGTGACGATGTCCTCGAGCAGTTCCCTGATGTGCGCGATGGTGGTCGGCAGGTCGTCCATGTGCTCGTGCGCTTCGAGGCCCCAGTAGCGTCGGGCGACCATGCCGTCCCGGGAAACGCGCAGGGTGTGACCGGGCCGCAGCTCGTGCATGCCGCGGTAGCAGGCGTGGCCGGGCGTCTTGACGAGGGTGAGGATCTCGGCCAGGCCCTCGCCGTCCACGGAGGCGCTGGCGCCGGGGTGGGCGAGTATGGCCTTGGGCTCCGAACCGAAGATCACGCCGTCGCGGGTCGGATAGTAATACAGCGGCTTGATTCCCATGCGGTCCCGGACGAGCAGCAGTTCCTCGCGCGCGGTGTCCCACAGAGCGAAGGCGTACATGCCGTTGAGGCGGTCCGTGAAGCGCTCGCCCCATTCGAGGTAGGCGTGCAGGACGACCTCGGTGTCGCTGCTGGTGCGAAAGACGTGGCCGCGCGCGGCGAGTTCGGCGCGCAGTTCGCGGTAGTTGTAGACCTCGCCGCTGTAGGTGGTGACGAGGATTTCGCGGCCCTCGCGTTCGACGCTCATGGGCTGGGCGCCTGTGACGAGGTCGATGACGGCCAGTCGGCGATGGCCGAGGGCGGCGTGGCCGTCGAGCCACAGCCCGGAGCCGTCGGGGCCGCGGCAGGCCATCGTCTCGGTCATCGCGGCGAGGATTTCGCGCTGCTTGCTGGGGTCGCGCTCGAAGGCGACCCACCCGGTGATGCCACACATGTCCTTGGGTGCCCTTCTCGATCCGGCGTCGTTGCCGCACCTAGCGGTACCTACTGGTTATGGCCGCCGGGCCGAGAGGCTATTACTCGACGAGGGTCAAAGTTCGTAATCTGGCCGAAACATGATGCTTCCGCAGCGCCGTACGCAGTGCCGTGCGTCGCACCAAAGGCTGCCGTACTGAACCGCATGCACAGTCGGCACATTCGCTACCGTGGCAGAGTGCGAACGATCAAGTTCATCGGCGTCTCCACGGCGGGTTCCTCGATCCACCAGGTCTTCCCGCGCTGGGCGCAACTGCTCGGCGTGAACGCGGAGGTGGTCGGAGTGGACGTACCGCGCGGACCTGATGCGCATGCCCGACTGCGCGAGGCACTTTCCGCCATCCGTGCGGATGAGCGCTGCCTCGGCGCCGTGGTGACGTCGTGGAAGTCGGCGCTGTATCAGGTCGCGTCGACGGACTTCGACGACTTGGACGGCCTCGCCGTGGAGTGCCACGAGGTCAACGCCGTCCGTCGACACGAGGACGGACGGCTGTCCGGGTACGCGCGCGACCCGATCTCGGTCGGGCAGGTCGTGGACGGGATCTGGCCGGAACGCGATGCCGACCTGCTGTGCCTCGGCAGCGGCGGCACGGCGATCGCGCTGGGACGGCACCTGCTCGCACGTGGGCAGGGTGGACGTCTCCAGTTCATCGACCGCGAACCCGCGCAGACCAGCCATTTCACCGACGTCATTGGCACAGTGGCGGGCGATGGACCTTTCAACATCGAGGCCAAGGCCGCCGACGGTCCGTACGACGACCTGGTGGCGGGAGCGCGGCCCGGCACCCTCATCGTCAACGCCACGGGCGCGGGTAAGGATCGGGCTGGTTCGCCGGTGACCGATGGCGTGGAGTTCCCGCGCGAGTGCGTGTTCTGGGATCTCAATTACCGCGGTGAGCTCGGCATGCTGGCCACCGCACGTATGCAGGCCGACGCACACAAATTGCGGGTGCACGACGGCCTATCGCTGTTCTGCCACGGCTGGGCAGCGGCACTTTCAGCGGTCCTCGGTCTGCCCGACGACCCAGGCCTGGCCGACGCGTTCGCCGCCGAACTGCCGGGCGCCGGCTCCGAGTGATCGCAGCCGACTGCTGTTTCGACGGCGCTACTTTTGCGACTGTTGCGCCGCGTCTCGGATGAGCCGCACCGCCTCGGTCACGCCGCCGTCCCAGGCCGGCCCGTGGCCGGGTAGCACCCAGGTCGCGTCCACCGCTTCGACGCGGTCGAGCGATGCCAGGGCCTGTCCGGGTTCGAGCGTGAAGGGTGCGGGCTTGGGGCCGGTCACGCCGGTGAGCACGTTGCGCGTCGTCATGGTGTCGCCAAGGAACAGCGCGTCGACCGCCGGGACGTGCACCGCCACGCTGCCCGGCGTGTGGCCGGGGACGTGGATGATCCGGGGCGAGCCGGGAACGTCGAGCACCTGGCCGTCCTCGATCGGCCGTAGCTCGCCGGCCGGCGGGATGCGCAGCCCGCCCTCGCGGGCCGAGTACCACAGGAAGCCGGCCATCGGCCCGAGCTTGATCGGGCCCCAACCGCTGTTGGGCTTCTTCACCTGCAGTCGGGCCCGGTCGTCGTCGGCCGGGTGCAGGTAGGCTGGGATGCCCTTCTCGCGGGAGAGCCGGGCGGCGAAACCGATGTGGTCGGAGTCTCCGTGCGTCAGGACCAGCGCGCGCACGTCGTCGAGGGTCCGTCCGATCTGCGCGAGTTCGTTTTCCAACAGCTTCCAGTAGCGCGGCAGTCCCGCATCGATGATCGTCACGCCGTCCCCGTCGACGACCAGGTAACTGTTGACGATGTCGGAACCGATCCGGTGAAGTCCCTCGGCGATCTTCATGGCAGAGCCTCCTAGACCAGGGCCAAGGCTACGCAAGATAGCCTTCAGTAAGGCTACAATAGTTAGCCTTCGTGCCGACCGCAACCACGGTGACGGACGCCGGTGAACGACAGGAGGCCGGGATATGCCCGCCCACGCGCAGACCTCGACCGCCGCCATCGTGGCGGCCGGGCGGCACCTGCTGGAAGAACGCGGCATCGACGCACTGACCATGCGCGAGGTGGCCGACGCGGTCGGGGTCCGCACCCCGTCGCTGTACAAGCGGGTCCGCAACCGCTCCGACCTGTTCCGGCTCATCCTGGAGGATGTGACCGACGAGCTGACCGCCGCCACCGACGCGGCGGCCGCCTCCGGTGAACCCGCGGCTGACCTGCGGGCGATGCTGGCCGTCTACCGCGGCTTCGCCCACGCCAACCCGGTCGCCTACACGCTCATGTACGCGCCACAGCAGATGTCCAGCGCGACCGAACGATCGGAACGCGCCTCCGCCACCCTGCTGCGCCTAGCCGCCGAACTAGCCGGCGCGCGGCTAGCGTTGCCCGCCGCTCGCACGATCATGGCCTGGGCCAACGGATTCATCACGATGGAGCTCGCAGGAGCATTCCGCCTGGGCGGCGACCTCGAGCAGGCCTGGACCTTCGGCCTGAACCGGATCCTAGGCGCAGTCCAGCTCGGGAGCGGCGGCTAGAAGCAGGTATCCGGCTATTCGACTATTCGACTACTCAGCGGACTCCGCGGACTCCGCGGACTCCGGCGGCAGTTGATCTGCGGTGAGCACTGCGTGCACCGGTCCGAGGACTTCGCGTCCCACGGCGTCGAGCTGGTCGACCAGGACGCTGCAGCCAGCCCATACGCCCTCGCACTGCTCGATCAGACCCTTGACGGTGAGTGCCTGGTTGCCGGTCTCGATCCAGTCGTCGACGAGCAGAACCCGGTCCCCGGGAGACACGGCGGAGCGCTGTAGCCGGAGCGTGTGGCGGAGGCCGCGGTAGTCGGGGGCGGTCTGGCCGAAGGTCTTCTCGCCGGGGAAGAGGCCGGTTCCCTTACGCACGGGCAGGAAGCCGGCGCCGAGTTCGACGGCTACGGCGCCGCCGAGTAGGAAGCCTCGCGATTCCACGCCGCAGACCGCGTCGACCTTGGCTTCGCGGAAGGGCTCTGCGAGGGCGGCGACCAGGGCGGCCAGTGCTTGCGCGTCTCGGAAGACGCTCCAGACGTCGGCGTGGCCGCCGACCCAGCGGAAGCGGGCGAGGGCGAGTTCTCTCGCGACAGTTGCAGCGGACGTGGCATCGGGCGTGGCGGCAGCACCGGGCATGGCGCGAAGTGTGCCGCTTCGAGGCCGTATTCGTCCAGCAGGGACTTCAGTTGAGACGGACGGCATACGAGCACTGAGTCGCTAAGTGGTCGGACGGATAGGGGGCGGCGGCCGGCCGTCACTTCTTCGTGGCCGTGATCAGTTCGCCGGCGCCCTGACGCAGCAGGTCTGACCCGACCATCGAACCGAGCTCCACCGGGTCACGGTGCCAGGCTGCGGCTTGTACGAAGTCGCTGCCGTCCTGGTTGAACACCAGGCCCTTAAGGCCGAGTTGCCCGTCCGAGGCGTGCACCGCGTAACCCGCGATGGGGCTGTTGCAGTGGCCCATCAGGGCGTGGAGCATGACCCGCTCGGCGGTCACGCACTCGGCGGTGTCCGGGTCGTTGAATACCTCCGCGAGCAGCATCACCGGAGCGTCCGCGCTGCGTGCCTGGAGCGCGATGACTCCGGCTCCGACTGCGGGCACGATCGAGAGCCCACCTTGCCCGTCTTGGTCCTCGGTCGGGAGCACCTGGTGCGGCCGGTCGGCCATGCCGATTCGACCGAGGCCGGCCCGGGCAATGATCAACGCGGCGAACTTTCCGTTCGCGTCCAGAGCCTTGAGCCGGTTGTTCACGTTGCCGCGGCACGGTTCGATACGCACGTCGGGCCGCCACTTGGCCAGCTGGGCACGTCGGCGTACTGAACTGGTACCGATCACCGCTCCTATCGGCAGTTCATCGAGTCGCGTGAACTTCGAGTCGGCCGGGAACACGGCGATGTCGTGGACGTCGTCGCGCGCCAGATAGGCCGCCATCACGGTGCCCTCCGGCAGCGGGACGTCTCCGGGCACGTCCTTGAGGCAGTGGACCGCCAGATCGATGTCGCCGCCGACGAGCCTCTTGTCGATCTCCTTCGTGAAGTTGCCCTTGCCGCCGAGTTCGTGCAGGTCTCCCGGCCACAAGTCAGCGGAGGTCTCGACGCCCACGAGTTCCACGTCCACCCCGGGCACCCGCCGCCGAATCATGGCCTTGACCATCTCGGCCTGAGCCATCGCCATCGGGGAAACACGAGTACCCACCCGCAGGTGCTTGCCGGCGAACCGCTCGGCGAGCACCTCGGCCAGCGAGTCCGACGCGTCCTGCGGATCCGCCACCATCGTCGTCATCCCTCTGTCCTCGGTTCTGATCTTCCTGTGCTGCGCGAGCCGGGTCTATCCTTCCGGGTCCACGCGGTCGTCCAGAAACCGGGGTATCGAGTTCGCAAATGTGGAGGGCGACGACTGCCTGAAGTCAGACTACGCAGAACTCGTTGCCCTCGGGATCGACTAGGAGCTCTCCGGACCGCTTGGCGCCTTCGTGCACCAGGCGGCTCGCCTCGACCGCCGCATCAGTGTGCGGCTGCGGAGAGAGTCGGAGGTAGATGCGGGCAGGGCCGTCCTTGGGCGTTTGCGGTGGGCCCATGACCAATCTCAGCGGGTTAAGATTGGCTGATTCGTCAGCGTGCTGCGGAGCTTCCCCGGATTTCGAGGCTTCCTGGGCTTTGAGTGCCACGCCCCAGCTGCCCTCGTCCACCTGCTGCCACCCGCTCGCAGCGGACCAGAAGGCGCTCTGGACCTGCGTATCCGCTGCGTCCTGGCAGATCGCCGACCAGCGGATACCGGGCTCCGGACGCGGCTGCAGGCAGAACTCGTTGCCCTCGGGATCCGCCAGAACCACCCACGGCACGTCGCCCTGGCCGATGTCGGCGTGCGCCGCGCCTAGCGCCAGCAGGCGCTCAAGCTGCTCCGGGCCACCTTGCAGATCCAGGTGTACCCGGTTCTTCGCGCCCGCCGGCTTCGGGGCGTCGGCCTGGACGAACTCCAGAGCGACGCCGTCGGTGGCCGCCGTCGCGGATTCGCCGAGGACCGCCGACCAGAACTCAGACAGCGACTTCACATCTGAGGCCTGGATCACTACTCCGGTCAAGCGCGTCGCCATGGTCCACCCTGCTTTCGATGTGCCTACCCCGCGGGACGAACCTAGCACCCAGGGCGATGGCGACGCAGATGCCGATCACTACCGCGTAGCCGACATGCATGGACGACGCCGCGCTGATAAAGCCGATCGACACCGGGCCGAGCAGCAGACCGCTGTAGCCCATCGTGCTCGCGCTCGCGATCGCGCGCTCGGTCTGCCGCGTGCCTCCCGCCGCGCCCGCCAGGGAGAACGCGAGCGGCGTCACTGCGCAGATCCCCAGGCCGACGAGGGCGAATCCGACCAGGGCGAGCGTCGGGCTCGGCGCGCAGACCACCAGGACGAACGAGGCAGCCGCGGCCAGGCCCGCCGCAGTGATCAGCTTCCGTGCGCCGAGCCGCGTTGTCAGCCGGTCCGAGCAGAGCCGGCCGACGAACATCGACGCCTCGAACAGCGGGTATCCGAGTGCTGCGATCACTTCGGCCGAGCCGAGGGAGTCGCGCAGGTACACGCCGCTCCAGTCGGCCACGGCGCCCTCCGCGAGGTAGCTGCAGAAGATGAGCGCGCCGAAGAGATAGACGAGGAGCGGCAGCCGCGGCCGCTTCGTGCGCGGCGCGCGCACCGCTGCGGCCGACGACGACGCAGAGCTTGCGCGGTCGGCTGCGCCCCGGCCCGGCTCAGTCAGATACAGCGGTCCAACGGCGAGGATCGCGGGGATGGAAAGCGCCGCGACCAGGCACAACGCTCCGGTGAAGCCCAGTCCGGCCCACGCCGTGAGCGCACCGAGCAGTCCGCCGGTGACGGCGCCGAGGGACCAGCCCGCGTGCATCCCGCCCATCAGGGGCCTGCCGTACCGGCGCTCGACCGTCGAGGCCTGGGTGTTCATCGCGACGTCGACGAGGCCGAAGCAGAGCCCGAAGATCAGGCCGGCCGCGATCAGCATCGCGAAGTTCGAGGCGAGTCCGACCAGCGCGATACATACCGCGGTGCCGGGCAGGGCGAGGCGCAGCACCCGTCGGCTGCCGTAACGGCCGATGATCCTGCCTGCCACGGCCATGGTGAGCAGCGCACCGACGCCCCAGCCGAGGACTTCCAGGCCGAGCTGCGCGTCGGAGAGGTCGAGTTTCTGTTTGAGTGCGGGCATACGCACGGTCCACACCGCGCACAGCGCGCCCGCGAGCGCGAAGGTGGACAGGGCGCCGAGCCGGGCTCGGAAGAGTCGGCGTTCGGGTGACACGGTTACCAAGCTCCTTGGTTCGGCGCCGCAGCGCCGGAATGCGTCTATCCGGAAGGAAGACGTACGGGGAAAGAAAGGGGATTGCGGCCTGCAGAGGGGCCGCGGAAAAGGAGAGGGGCGAACGGTCGAGGCCGTGAGCGGCGCTCAGGGTACGAGTGCCAGCAGACGTTTGCGCAGAGCCGCGAGCCGCTCCGGGCCGACCATCTTCGCGTCGAGCTCGGCGGCTTCCCATACGCCGTCGGCGGCGAGCCGGGCGAGCTGGGAGAGGTCCGGGTCGGGCTCCTCGTCGAGGCCTTCGCTCAGCCAACGCCGCTGCGCCCGCGCGAGCGGTTCGCGCAGCGCCGGGTCGGTCGACGCGGCACATACGGCAGCCCAGCGACGGCGCGCGAGGTCCACATCCTTCTCGGCGAGCACGGTGAACGTCGCCTCGATGTACGCCCGGGTGTACCAGCCGGGGCGCTCGAGCCGGAAGGAGGCGATCAGCTGATCGAAGTCGGCGATCAGCCGCTCGATCAATGCCGTGATCAGGGCGTCCTTGCTCGCGTAGTGGTAGAGCAGGCCGCCCTTGCTCACGCCCGCGTGCGCCGCGACCGCGGCCAGCGTCAACCCGTGAGTGCCGCGCTCGGCGAGCACGGCCTCGGCGGAGTCGAGCAAGCGATCGCGGACCATGGATCTACTGTACCGGCTGGACGGTTCAGTCGGCAAGGCGATTGATTAGTCCGACCGGCCCCACTCGCCGACTGCCCCGCCGCCATCGAGGACCCGGCGTGGCTAGGATCGAGACCGTGACTACTTCCCGTCGTGGACGACGGGGCTTTTCGTCAGGCCGGTACGGCTTGGCGAGGGGCCTGCCCGGCCCGTTGGAGAACGTTGATCGCTCCGACGGTGTCGGCATGGCTGGCGTAGCCGCACGCGACACAGGCGAACGTGGGCTGGTCGGGCCGGTTCTCCGCGCTGACGTGCCCACACTCGGGGCAGGTGCGGGAGGTGTTGCGGGGGTCCACCGGGATCGTCGTCCGCCCGGCACTTGCAGCCTTGGCGGTCATGATCGACAGGAACCCTCCCCACCCGGCATCGTAGATGCTCCTGTTCAGGCCCGCCTTCGCGGCCGATCCGTTCAGCAGGAACCCGCCCGGATTCTCCGGGTCGGGCTTTGGTTTCGGGGCGCGGACCATGTTCGCGATGCTCAAGTCCTCGTGCGCGATCACGTCATGCGCGCGCACCAGGTCCACGGCGGTCTTGTGGTGGAAGTCCAGCCGCTGGCGACGCACCTTCTCGTGCAACGCGCGGACCTTCTCCACCGCCGCCCGGTGCCGACGGCTGCGCTTCTGCGCCTTTACCTTCGGAAAGGCCGCGAGGCGGCGCTGCGCCGAAGCCAGCTTCTCGGCCGCCCACTCGTCGTGGCGCGGGTTCTGCACGAACCCTCCGTCGGAGTCCGCGAGGAAGTTCGCAATTCCCATGTCGATCCCGACCACGCTGCCCGTCGTCGGCAACTGCCGAACCGGTACCCGGTCGCAGGACAGGATGACGTACCAGCGCTTGCCCTCCCGAGTAACCGAGATCGTCTTCACTACGCCCGCGACCGGACGGTGCTGATTCACGCGGACATGCCCGACACCCTGGAACCGAACCCGGGTATCGGCGTGACCAGACAGCGAGTCCCACCGGCACCCGTCCCCATCCCTCGGGAACGTCACCGTGTCGAACCGGGCCACCGTCTTGAACCGCGGGTACCCCGGCTTCTCACCGCTCCTCATCCGCCGGAAGAACCCGCTCATCGCCGCATCCAGCCGTCGCAACGTTGCCTGCTGAGAAGAGAAGGACCAGCGGCCCTGCCGCTCCGGATCGAATGCCCGGATTTCCTTGAGCTGCGCCGACTGCTGCCCATAGGTGACCGTGACACCCCGGTGCTTATACGAGCCCTTCCGATCCTCCAACGCCCCGTTGTACAACGAACAGTGATCCCGCAGCATCTCGCCCAACGCCTGGGACTGGCCGACCGTGGGACGCAACAGGAACCTGTACGAGCGCATCATCTCTGACCACCACCCTCACGCCGAATCGCCGGACCACCCCAACCACGCTAACGACCGCCACCGACACAAATGCACACCCATCCCTCGCTACAAAACCACTTGAACGCCGACGGTGATCCATCAGGATCGCCGAACTACCAAAATGAACCGTATTCACCCCGCCGTGAAGGCCGGGGCATCCAGCGAAAGAGAACTGATGGAGATCGGAATCGGCGCTCCCGTCGCGGGGGCTTGGGCCGGACCCACGCAGCTCGCCCGGCTCGGCGCGCTCGCCGAGGAGCTCGGCTACTGCTCGCTTTGGACCTTCCAACGGCTTCTGGTCCCGCCCGACCGCAGCGGCGACGCCGTCTACCACAGCGTCCTCGACCCGCTGCTCGCGCTCACGTACGCCGCGGCGCACACCTCGCGGGTTCGGCTGGGTGTCGCCGTGGTCAACCTGCCTTTCATCTCGCCGACGTATTTGGCGAAGCAGGCCTCGACGTTGGACGTGCTCTCCGGCGGCCGATTCGACCTCGGCCTGGGCCTCGGCTGGTCGCCGCTGGAGTTCGAGGCCACCGGCGCCTCCACCGCACGCCGCGGTGCGCGCGCCGAGGAGTACCTGGCCGTACTTCGAACCCTGTGGTCTGGTCCGGGCCCGGTGAGTTATCGAGGCGAGTTCTACAGCGTGCCGGAAAGCCGGATGGACCCGCAGCCGGTGCAGCCCTCGGGCCCGCCGATCCTGCTCGGCGGCTCGGTCCCAGCGGCGTTGGCGCGGGCCGGGCGACTCGCGGACGGCTGGATGAGCCGCAGCGCCACCCGGATCGCCCGCATCGCCGAGGAGATCGCCGTGGTGCGGACGGCTGCGGAAAAGGCGGGCCGCGATCCGGATGCGCTGCGGATCGTGTGCCGCGGCGTGGTCCGGTACGACCCGTCCGGCAAGGGCACCGCGGACGCGGCGGGCAACCGGCTGCGGCTGTCCGGCTCGGCCGCGCAGATCCGCGAGGACGCCGCGTGGCTCGGCGAGCAGGGCGTCACCGACCTCTTCTACGACCTCAACTGGGATCCGCAGATCGGAAGCCCGATCGCAGACCCCGCCGCAGCCGTCGAACGAGGCGAGGAAATCATCAGAGCCTTGGCGCCCCAACCTTGAGCGAGCCCGCTAAGCCTGCCCGCCGCGAGGGTCGGAGTAGAGGGTGGTCATCCAGATGTGGGTCACGGTGTCGATAAGGACATCCTGGTTGTCGAAGGGTGCGACGTCGAGAGCGGCCAGGTAGTAGCGGCGCTCGCCTAGCCAGGTGAGCGCGGTGGCCAGAGCCATGGGATCGACGGCCGGCCTGGCTGCCAGGTCTGTGGCGATGCGGTCGGCGCCACGATCGCCCGGAGGACGGGTGCCTCCGCGCTCCACAGCCTGATCCAGCGCGACATCGAACGCGAACTGATTCCGATGGCTGAGGCACTGGATTTGTCGGTAGCCGCCTGGGCGCCGCTGCCACGCGGAGTGCTGTCGGGCAAGTTCACCCGTACCGATGCGGCTGCCGGATCGCGGATCAAGCGTGAGGCCGTTTCCGAATGTGATCTTGCGATCGCCACCGAGGTCGACGCGATCGCCGACGACCTCGGCGCCAGTTCATCGCAGGTCGCGCTGGCTTGGATCCGGGCGCATCACAGGTGGATCCATCCGATCCTCGGCGTTCGGACCGTGGATCAGCTCAATGACAACCTCGCCGCCTTCGATCTGGAACTGCCGCACGATGCGGTGCAGCGGCTGGACCGGGCCAGCGCGTTCGACCTCGGATTCCCTCAGGACTTCATCGAGATGTCGCGCGAGTTCGTCTACGGCCCCGTCCACGCTCAGTTCGAGCGCCGGGAGCGGACGAAGCGGTAAGCGCACTCCTGCTGCGGCGACCTCCTACTGCCGCGGATTCACGCCAGTTCACGTACGGCTTGCTCCAGCAGGCTCAGCGCGTCCTGCAGTCCGGCTTCCATACCCGACTCCAGGTGCGCGTCACGCGACTCCTGGGTCTGGTGCTGGACCAGGATCTCCAGGTACGTGCCGCCGTCCTTCTCGGTGAAGGTCGTGGTATCCAACGCCTCCACGCCCGGCGCGCCGGAGAACGTCTCCGTGGACACCAGCCGCTCGTCCGGCACGATCTCCCGGTACTGGCCGTGGAAGGAGAACTCGAACCCGCCGTTCGCCTTCATCGCGTACTTCCACAGGCCGCCGACCCGCAGGTCGATCTCGATCGACTGGATCTCGCCGCGGTTGGCGTGCCACCAGCGCCGGATCAGCTCAGGCTCGGTGTAGGCCCGGTACACCAGGTGCCGGGGCGCGTCGAACTCGCGGGTGATCAGGATCTGCGTGTCCGTGGGGGTGGTCACGGTGGCCCGCCGGCCGCTCGTCTCAGTCATCTTCCTCACTCCTCCTGCTTGAGTTCCTCCAGCACCGTGTCCAAGAGCTCGAAGCGCTCGGACCAGAGCTGCTCGTAGTCCCTGACCCAGTCGTAGACCTCGCGCAGCGGCGCCGCGTCGAGCCGGTAGAACCGCTGCCGGCCGTCCTCGCGCGCCCGGACGAGTCCCACCTCGCGCAGCACGCGCAGGTGCTTGGAGACCACCGGCTGCGCCACACCGAGTTGTTCGACCAGGTCGTTGACGGAGCGTTCGCCGTGCACGAGGGCGTCGAGTATCTGCCGTCGCCTCGGTTCGGCGACGGCGTTGAACGCGTCCGTCGTGGTCGCCGCCCTTGCCATGACTCCACCATATGCCTATATCGGCATACGTCAAGCCGCAGGCCGCCACTCGGCCCGGTTCTCTGGATCAGCGCAGGTCAGGAGGCAGTGCAAGTCAGGAGGCCTGGCGCAGCTCGCGCTTGAGTACCTTCCCGGAGGCGTTGCGCGGCAGCTGGGCGACGAAGCGGATCTCGCGCGGGCACTTGTAGCCGACCAACGAGGCACGGCAGAACTCGATGATGTCCTCGGGCCCGGGCCCGGGCCCGGCGCCGACTCCGTCGGCCGCCTCCGGCTTGAGTACGACCACTGCGACGATCTCCTCGCCGAGGCGTTCGTCCGGGCGGCCGAGCACCGCGGCCTCACGGACGGCGGGGTGCCGGTAGAGGACCTCCTCGACCTCGCGCGGGTAGACGTTGAACCCACCTCGGATGATCATGTCCTTGATACGGTCGACGATGTAGTAGAAGCCGTCGTCGTCCACGTAGCCGAGGTCGCCGGTGTGCAGCCAGCCGTCGACGAGCGTCTCCCCGGTCGCGGCCGGATCCTCGTGGTAACCGGTCATCACCACGTGGCCCTTCATCAGCAGCTCGCCGACGTTCTCCGGCCCGGTGCGTCCCTCCACCCCGGCTATCCGGGCCTGGACACCCCACAGCGGCTTGCCGATGGAGCCGACGCGGCGGTCGTCCGGCCGGTTCACGAAGCCCGCGGCGCCGGTTTCGGACATCCCGAATCCCTCGAGCACGGTGACGCCGAACTTCTTCTCGAAACCCTCGATCAGGGCCTTGGGCATGGGTGCTCCGCCGCAGGAAGCGACCCGGAACGCGCTCAGGTCCCGCGCGCCGAGGTCAGCCATCAGCAGCGCGTGGTACATCGTCGGCACGCCGAGCGAGATCGTGACGCGGTGCTTCTCCATCGCGTCGAGCACGGCTTCGACCTCGAACCTGCGCACGAGACTCATCGTCGCGCCATAGCGCACGGTGCTGTTGAGGCTGCAGGACAGGCCGTATATGTGGAACAGCGGCAGGACGGCGAGCGTGACGTCCTCCGGTATCGCCCCGAACGTCTCGGTCGCGACCGTACAGCTCATGTACAGCTGAAAGTGGCTGAGCTCGGCGCCCTTGGGCCGACCGGTCGTACCGCTCGTGTAGATGATTACTGCGGTGTCCTCGGGACCGGTCGCGGCGACGTCGGCCGTGTACTTGGCCCCTTCAGCCATCGCCGCGACCTCGGCGGCATCGGTCACGTGCTTGCGCGCGCCCGAATGAGACAGCAGATACGCCGTCTCCGGCTCGGTGAGCAACGGGTTCATCGGCACCATGACGAGCCCGGCCTTGAGGATCCCGTAGTACGCGACGAGGAACTCGAGCACGTTCGGCAGCTGCACCGCCACGCGGTCGCCCGCGGTCAAGCCTTCATCGAGCAGGGCGGTGGCAAACCGACCGGTCAGCTCGTCCAACTCGCGGTAGGTCATGTCGCGGTCCGCAGTGCGGCACACGAACTTGCCGGGGTTTTCGGCTGCTGATTCGGTCAGCGTGGTTGCGAGGTTGAAGACCATGTCGACTCCTTTGTCTCGGTCTTGGTGCGACGCGCGGGTCAGCCGTGCCTCGCGCTTGGTCAGCCGCTGTTCGTCACTGCGTGCGCGGCCGGCTCTCGCGTGTCGCCGACTGCCGGGCAAGCTCCGACTTCGCGAGGGAGCGACGGTGCACCTCGTCCGGGCCGTCCGCCAGCCGCAGCGTCCGGGCCGCCGCCCAGAGCTCGGCCAGGATGAAGTCCTGGCTGACCCCGCCGCCGCCGTGCGCCTGGATCGCCTTGTCCAGCACCCATTCCGCCATCGAGGGCACCGCGATCTTGATCGACTGGATCTCGGTGTGCGCACCCTTGTTGCCGACGGTGTCCATCAACCACGCGGTCTTGAGCACCAGCAGCCTGGCCTGCTCGATGCGCACCCGGGACTCGGCGATCCACTCGCGCACCACACCCTGCTCGGACAACGGCCGACCGAAGGCGACGCGCGAGTCCGCGCGCTCGCACATCAGCGCGAGCCCACGCTCGGCCATGCCGATCAGCCGCATGCAGTGGTGGATACGTCCGGGGCCGAGCCTCGCCTGCGAGATCGCGAATCCGGCGCCCTCCCCCGCGATCAGGTTCGCGGCCGGCACGCGCACGCCGGTGAAACGGACCTCCGCGTGCCCACCGTGCCACTCGTCCCGGTAACCGAAGACGTGCATCGGCCGCACCACCTCGACCCCGGGCGTGTCGCGCGGCACCAGGATCATCGACTGCTGACGGTGCCGGGGCGCGTCCGGATCGGTCTTGCCCATCACGATCAGGATGCGGCAGTTCGGGTTCATCGCGCCCGACGCGAACCACTTGCGGCCGTCGATGACGTACTCGTCGCCGTCCTTGCGAATCCGCGTCTCGATGTTGGTCGCGTCGGACGAGGCGACCTCGGGCTCGGTCATGCAGAAGGCCGAGCGGATCTCGCCGTCCAGCAGGGGTTCGAGCCACTCCTTCTTCTGCTCGGGCGTGCCGAACTGCGACAGCACCTCCATGTTGCCGGTGTCGGGGGCGCTGCAGTTCAGGGCCTCGGGAGCGAGTTTCGGGCTCCAGCCGGAGATCTCGGCCAGCGGCGCGTAGGAGAGGTTCGGCAGATCGCGGAAGAAGT
>Ga0185299_10003443_pt1 | contig 21001 bp, 14 predicted proteins | sample PaiPotPPA55metaG_FD_128002 | JGI IMG/M metagenome (GOLD analysis project Ga0185299, IMG submission 128002) | Iron sulfur acid spring bacterial and archeal communities from Banff, Canada, to study Microbial Dark Matter (Phase II) - Paint Pots PPA... ... | reverse complement strand
TTTGGCGTGCACTTTTCGGGGTGCGGGGTCGCCGCTTTTACTGCTTGTCTTCATGTTGTCAAAGAGCAGCCGAAAATGGCTTTGCGGGGATTTTGGGTCCGTCTCTGGAGACGGGCGCAATTTTCGATGTTGCACTGTCGGGGAATTGTTGCACGATTGGGGTTGGGTGTCTGTGAGGGCCGTACGAGAAAAATGTGACGAAAAAAATAAAGGGGTGGATATCCGCCCGATTCGGTGAATCTGGGCTGCGGTTGATGTGAGCTGGGAGCAACTGGCATAGGGTTGTCAAACCGTGGTAAAAGTTAAAAGGAAAGGAGGTCAGAACATGGCAACTCTGGATTGGTCGCAATGCCCCGCCGTTGAAAGCGTGCCGGGAAGGCTGAGCGGCGCATGGGTGTTTCGCGGTACCCGCATGCCCGTATCTGCCGTGTTCGAGAACCTCGAAGCGGGAGCCACGGTGGACGAGATCATCGAGCAGTTCGACGTCACGCGCGAGCAGATCAACGCGGTGCTGGAATTTGCCGCCCGCAGTCTTGATGCGGCTCCGGTTAGTGTCCGTGCTACAAACTCGTCCGCTGATGCTCATTCTTTTTGATCATGGAACACCTTGGGGTATTGCCCGGTTCCTTTTGGGACACACCGTCACCAGGGCGAAACAGCGCGGATGGGACACGCTTTCCAACGGCGACTTGCTGGCCGAAGCGGAGCGGGCCGGGTTCGACGTTTTTCTTACCGCTGACAAGAACATTCAATACCAGCAGAATCTCGGTGGGCGCAGAATCGCCGTTGTGGTGCTGAGTACTCCGCAATGGCCGCTGGTTCGATTGCATACCGTAAAGATTGTGGCAGTTGTAAATGCGGCCATGCCGGGCAGCTATGTTGAGGTTCAGATTCCGTAGAGTTCTGGGCCGGGCCGGGGTTGGCTGATTGAATGGTCGAGATCGAAGACTTCCAGTCATTTCCCCCCGGCCCGCTTAAAAGCGGGGTTCGTGGACAGTCCCCTAATTTCAGACTTGACCGCTTCGGGGGTATCCGACGAGGCGAGCAGGTAGTCTATGTAATCAGCCACTAGGGGATCGTTTCTCTGAAACGACCATAGAGACCAGCCAGCGGCAGTGTAAGTAACTCCACGAACAATCGACGGAGTGAGGGTTGATGGATGGTTTGGAGTCTTGCGCAGTTTGTCAAACTCGTCGTAGTCCGACTTCCAACTGAGAGTACTGGCAATCGTCTTCACGGGTTTGAACTCACCGGTAGCTTCGAAAACAGCCCACATCATATCCAAGTGCTGAAACAGATCTCTTGTTGGAGTCAGGTCATAGGGGTCTTGCAGTGAGGTGAGACTGAGAAATTTCTGCTGATCCTCGGCACTCAAGGCATTTAGCACGCTGGAGATATCGTATCCGGCGGAACGAAGGATCAGAAGGCCAAGCGCACGGGTTAAGGGCGGCTGCGCGGCAATACGCGTTCGAAAATCCTGCGCTGCGTTGGGGGCCGCATTGGCCGCGGCGCTCAAGAAAGCGGACATGATCTCCGCCTGACCTTCGCGCGGGTGTTGAGTTTGGTCTGCAACTATGAACTGCAACGCAGGAAGCAGGCGGGCAGGATTTGGCTGCCTGTAATACGTTTGCAAGAACACGTCGATCTCTTTAGCGTCCTTGAACGACTTCTTACTGCCCGTTTCGAAGCTCTCTATCTGAATGGTCGAGGAACTCGGAGCCTGGTGGCCACTCGGGGATTCGACCTCCGCTTCCACGGTGGCTGTTCCGTCACCGGCATCATTGGGAACGCACCAGCGGTCAGGCGAGATACCCAGACTGGCCATGGTCTTCATTCTTTCTGGGAGTTTGAGACCTGCCGCGCCCAGCGCGCCCATCACGAAGTCGCCGCCTTCAGGCTTGATTTGCTTGAATTCTGATGGAGAGGTAAGCGCATGGATGTCGGTGTGACCGGCGAATTGCACACGAAAGGACAGCCTGGTCTTTTTCAGATATTCGTCACGATTGTCACCAGTGGAGTAGATACCGACGCGAACACACTGCCCGGGATTGAGAAGCGTGACACTTTGAGGAGCATTCACCAAGCTCAACGTGTTCGTCCACTGCGTCTCAACAACGGATTCAACTAGAAGTACAGTGTGGGGTTCAATTTTAGGAGGTGATGGCTTCGGCGGTGGATAGGTTGCATCTTGGGCTTGAAGCGATGTAGCAGCCGATGTGACCACGCAAACCCCAACAACAATCTTCCGCATTACTCGGGTCCGGGTGAGACCTAATACACTTCGCATGATGGAAGCAGTAGACCGTGATTTCCGGCCGAACGCAAGTGAATCCAGTTACGCACAAGCGTTAATAGCGGCCGCCAGTTTCGACCAGCTCAGCGCCGATTTCCGGAGTTTACTTCCGCCCGCGTTCGCGCGCTGTCAAAACCGATGCTACCGGCGACCGAGATGAATGTAGGGGTCCTTCGACTCCGCAGGACGACTCGCTTCGCGAATCGTTCTGCTACGCTCAGGATGACAACTTAGAGTTGACGGTGAGCCGGAGAACGCGCTTGCGCTCTTTCGGAACCTTGCTATAATCGCGCAACGTTTTGGGCGTCAACTTTCTGAAGTTCGATCAGACTCATGGTCTGACGGAGCGATGTTTCGAGGGAGATGAAAATGAATAGAAAGCGAGTTCCAACTGGCGCCATGCTGGTTGCCATGCTGGTTCTGCCGGTGATTGCGGCGCCGCCAGACAGCAAGTCCACCACGGATCGGGATGCCGCAGTGGCGGAGAAGTGGATTGCGGGGTGGAATTCCCACGACCCGGACAAGATGCTCGCGCTGTTCACGGACGATGTCTTCTATGAGGACGTGGCTTTTAGCGAGGTTAGTCACGGTCGCGCTGAAGTTCGCAAGTTCGTCGTCTCCGAACTGGAAGGCGTTCCTGATCTCGAGCTTAGGTTGATGCGCGCTCATATCCACGACGGTCACGGAACGATCGAATGGATGTTTAGTGGCACCGACAAAGACGTGTTCAAGACGGGAAAAAAGTTTTCTGTCCGAGGCGTCAGCGTGATTGATATGCGCGATGGCAAAATATCCCGCAACGTCGATTTCTACGATGCGGCTACAATCATGCGCCAGGTCGGGCTGTTGCCCACTCCTCCCGCCGATGCCAAGTGACGCGGAAGGATCCCTATGACAATCAAGACGACTACAGACGCGCGAGACTCGGCTCAGCTCGAAGCGCTCGGCTATGACTCCAAGTTTGACCGGTCGATGAGCTTGTGGTCGAACTTTGCTTTAGGCTTCACCTACTTGTCACCGGTCGTCGGCGTGTATACCGTTTTCGCGTTTGCCATCGCCACGGGCGGTCCACCGATGTTTTGGAGCTACTTGTTTGTTGGGTTGGGACAGCTGTTGGTCGCCCTGGTGTTTGGAGAGATTGTTTCTCAGTTTCCTATTGCAGGAGGACTCTATCCATGGGCGCGACGGCTGGTGGGAAAGCGGTGGGCATGGATGGCGGGATGGGTCTACCTGTGGGCGTTGTGTACGACGATTGCAGCGGTGGCCGTGGGTGGAGCTCCTTATTTGGCGCAGCTTTTCGGCATCCACGTAAGTCAAGTGGGAGAAGTCGTGATTGCGGTGGTGATGATCGCCTTGACTACCGCTCTGAATGTCAGCGGGACGAAGCTTCTGGCGCGGGTCGCCATGTTCGGATTCATTTGCGAATTGCTGGGCGCGGTTGTGGTGGGGAGCTACCTGCTGGTCGCGGCGCGTCACCAGAGCTTCCGAGTTTTGTTTCAGAGTTTCGGGCTTGGGAGTAATGGACATTACTTGCCTGCGTTTCTGGCGTCGAGCGTTGCCGCCATGTTCTGTTACTACGGCTTTGAAGCTTGCGGAGACGTTGCCGAGGAGACTCCGGACGCCGGGCGCGCTATTCCAAAGGCGATGCGCATGACTATCTATATCGGTGGCTTCGCGGCCATGCTGGTTTGTCTGGCTTTGGTGTTGGCGATCCCGGATTTGAGTGCCGTGTTGTCCGGCCAGGATACGGATCCGGTGACTACTACGCTGCGCGCGGCGGTGGGCTCGATCGGGCTGCGGGCGGTGATTGCGGTCGTGATGGTTTCATTTCTCTCCTGCCTGATTAGTCTGGAGGCGGCTACCAGCCGGCTGCTGTTCAGCTATGGACGCGACCGCATGATTTTTGGCGGCGCTCAGCTCAGCACGCTTTCGAAACGCACTCGGGTTCCGGTCATTGGGCTGCTGGTTGCGGGTGCAGTGCCGGCTCTGATTGCAATTGCTGGTCTGTTTCTTGAGGAAATGATTAAGACCATTATCGTGTTTGGCTCGGCCGGAATTTATGTTGCTTTCCAGATGATTGTTTTGGGAGCTTTGATTGCGCGCGCTAAGGGTTGGAAACCGAGCGGGGAATTTCGTTTGGGGGTCTGGGCGTGGCCGGTTAACATTGCGGCGCTGACTTATGGCGTGCTGGCCATCATTAATATGGTATGGCCGCGTACGCCTCAGGATCCGTGGTATCGCAATTATGGAATGATTGTGGGCACTGTGGCGGTGGTTGGCACTGGGCTGCTTTATGCAGTCCTGTTTCGGCCGTACGATCGGCTGGATGCGCCGGAGGGGGATGCTCACCTCGCGCACATGGGCGTCGACTGAAGCAATGCGATGACGGCCACGGGGCCAAGTTTTATCCTGCCGGTGGTCCGATGTTGTGCGTTATTTTTCCCTCATTTCTTTTCCGCGGGACTCCTGTCCGCGAGTGCGGAATCCTTCCAATTCGGCGATTGGTAAACGACTTTGCCGCCTACCACCGTGATCAGGACTTCGGTCTTGTCGATTTCCGAGGGTTCGATCTTGAACAGGTCGCGATCGAGCAGGATGAAGTCGGCGAGTTTGCCGGGTTCGAGCGAGCCTTCGGTCTTTTCGCGGCGTCCGGCGAAGGCTGCGCCCAGCGTGTATCCGCGGATGGTGTCTTCGAGACTTAAGCGCTGTTGCGGGATGAACCCGCCTGGTGGATTGCCCTCCGAGGTTTGGCGCGTGAGGGCGGTCTGCACGCCGGGCCAGGGATTCAGGGTGACGACCGGCCAATCGCTCCCGAAGGCTAGCGCTCCGCCCTTTGCCTGAATGCTGCGCCAGACCCAGGCGCGCGAGGCACGCTCGGGTCCGATGTTGCGCGACCATATGCCGAGCGTGTCGTCGTCGGGATAAGAATGCAGCGGCTGCATGCTGGCAATGACGCCGAGTTTGCCGAAGCGGTCGATGTCCTCGGCGGTGATGGTTTCGATGTGCTCGATGCGGGGGCGAGCATCCTTTGTGTGATTCACCGCGGCGGCGTTCTGATAGGCGTCGAGCGCCAGGCGCACCGCTTTGTCGCCGATGGCGTGCGTGAAAATCTGAAGGCGGCGTGCGTCGAGATTAGCGATGGTGGCTTTGTACTTGTCCGGATCCCAGAAGAGTTTGCCGCTCTGCGTCGGATCGTCAGTGTAGGGCTCGAGCATGGCGGCGGTATGGGCCTCGACCACGCCGTCGAGCATGGTTTTCACGACGCCGCCCGCGATCCAGTCGTCATTGGAGTTATATTGCCGCCGGGCGTCGTCGATCAGCGCATTCGATTGCGGCGTCAGGCCGGGCGGGTCGAGAAAGTACGCGATGTAAAAGCGCAGTGTCAACTCGCCACGGTTGCGCAGTTCGTTGTAGAGATCGAGATACTCGAAGTCCTGGCCGGCGCTGTGGACGCGGGTCAGACCTACGCGGTTGGCTTCGTGGATGCCTTTGCGCAGCGCGTCGAGGCGTTCGGCGCGAGTGGGAACGGGCGTTTTCGATCCCACTAAATCGCCGGCCGCTTCTTTCAGCGCGCCGGTGGCGTCGCGGTTTTCGTCGCGAACAATTTTTCCGTTGGGCGGATCGGGAGTGTTGCGATCAATGCCCGCCATCGCGAGCGCCTTGCTGTTGGCCCATGAACTGTGGCCGTCGAAAGCAATCAGGTAGACGGGACGATCGGGAACGACGTCATCCAGGATCTTTTTGTTCGGAAGTCCGGAGGGTGCGAAGGTGGGGTAGGTCCAGCCCATGCCTTGAATCCAGGCGTCGTTAGGCCGGGCGGGATGAGCGTCGGCGTAGGCTTTGACGCGCTTCTGGATTTCGGCGACGGTGGTCGCGCCATTCAGATCGACACGCGTGAGACCGAGCGAGCCATCCATGAAGTGAATGTGGCAGTCGGTGAAGCCGGGGAGAAGGAGGCGGCCTTGCGCGTCAATCACTTTGGTTGCGGTGCCGCGCAGAGCTTCGATCTGTTGGCGATCGCCGACGGCGATAATCTTGTCGCCTCGAACGGCGATTGCCTCCGCCCATTTCTGCTGCGGATTGACGGTGTAGATGCGGGCGTTGGTGATGATCACGTCGGCGGGTGGCGGGGGCGCATCCGCTGCCGTCAGCGGCGGAGTCGAGAACAGGATCAAGAACAGGGATACGAGCAGGAGTGCGATTCCGAGGCGCGGTTGGGGAAGGCGCATAGTCTGAATTCCTTGTGGCACTCAGAATGTCGGCGGAGTGTTGACCCATAACAGCCAGGTCTCGCTACGGCCGGGATTTTTCCAGTGATGCGGCGTGGCGCTCTCGAAATAAAAGCTGTCGCCGCGTTTCAGATGGTACTCCTCGCCGTCAAGCGCGATCTTCAACTCTCCGCGCAGCACGAACAGGAACTCCTCGCCTTCGTGGGCGTAGGACTCGCCGCTGCCGGCCTGGGGCGCGATGCGGAACAGATGCGGCTCCATAACTTTGTTACCCCAGGCGAGCAACTCCATGCGCACGCCGGGACCGGCTTCGAGCACCTTGCGCTTGGGCGGACGCACCAATCGGGTATTCAATTCGGTCGCATCGAAAAAATCAAGGATGTTAGTGCGATAGTAGCGTGCTAGCCTGCGCAGTGTGCCGACGGAGGCACTCATCTGCGAACGTTCGAGCGCGCTGAGGAAGCCAATCGAAATTCCCGCTGCGGCGGCGACTTCGGCGAGGCTCACGCCGCGTTTGGCGCGCAAGCGCCGCAGTCGAGGGCCGATCGATGCAGTGCCGCTGCTGGCGTCAGGTTTGATCGCGCCCTCGCGCTTCAGCATCTGCACGATTGCGGCGGCGTTCAATCCGCGGACCTTGCGCAGGTAGCGCGCTTTTTTCAGCAGGCGCACGTCGTCGTTGGTATAAAGACGATACCGGCTCTTGCTGCGGTGCGGGTGCGTCAGGCCCAGGGCTTCCCATCCGCGGATCGCCGACGGAGAAATCCCCACGGAACGGGCCACGTCGCCGATTTTGAGATAGACTTGTGGGCCGCTCGACATGATTTCCCCTATGAATTTTGGAAGAAGCGGGGGAAGCACTTTTCCGCTTGACAGAGAGCTGCTGAGTCTCTAACCTTGCACGATTATAGCAAGGTTGGTGTTGCGTGCAAGCTGATTCGGATGGTTGGATTCGGATCGAAGTAAAATTGCCCCCCTGAGATTTGGAGGATGTGTTCCATGCCGACGTCGCAATCGTCTCGGATGTCCAGTTGGCTCGTCCTGAGCCTCTGCCTGATCTGCTCCACGCTCATATCTGCCCAGAGCACCGGCGGACGCATCCTCGGCCGGGTTTCCGATTCGAGCGGGGCCGTGCTGGCGGGAGTCAAAATCACTCTCACCAACGAAGCCACGGGCGTGAGCGCGGATAGTACCACCAGCGGCAACGGCGACTACGGGTTCCCGCAGGTTGCGGTCGGAACCTATCGGATAGAATTCGACCTCGCGGGCTTCAAGAAGAATGTGCAGCGCGGAGTGAACGTCGATCTCAACCAGGTTGTGACCCTCAACTCGGTGTTGCAGGTCGGCCAAACGAAAGAGATCGTCGAAGTGACCTCCGAGGCGCCGCTCGTCGATACCACCAGCACGCAGCTGGGCTCGGTCATGAACTCCGCGCAGGTCTCGAACTTGCCGCTGAACTCGCGCGACACCTATCAGCTTCTTCAACTGCAGCCCGGCGTTCAGGGTGTCGGCGGTTCGGACCTTTTCTATGGCAGCAATACGGCTGGAGCAGTTTCGGTCAACGGCGGCCGCGGCCGGTCTAATAACTTCAACGTCAATGGCGGTGACGGGAACGATTTGTTCGTGAACTCGCCTGCCATTCAGCCGACTCCCGACAGCATTGCCGAATTCCGCGTTCTTTCCAATACGTTCGACGCCGAGTACGGACGCAATTCCGGCGCCGTCATTAATGTGGTCACCAAGTCCGGGACCAATGGCTGGCACGGCAGCGTGTACGAGTTCCTGCGCAACCAGATGTTTAATTCGAAGGGCTATCTGGATCTTCGCCGGCCTGATGACAAACAGAACCAGTTCGGCGGGACCTTCGGGGGTCCGATCGTGAAAGACCGAACCTTCTTCTTTGCCTCATACGAAGGACGGCGCGTGGTGCACGGCATATCGTCCGACGCAGTAACTGTTCCGACGACGGCGGAGCGAGGGGGTGATTTTTCGAGGACACCCTTTTTGTTCGATCCCGCCAACCCTACCGATCCCACTAAGACTGCATTGGTTGGGACACAATTATTCGCTGATATCTTGAACAATCGCGCAAGCTGTCTTGGAGGTGCCGCTCATGTCGGAGACGCCTACCACAATCTCTTTCCGGGAGATATCGTCCCGGTAGGCTGTTTTGATCCGGCGGCCGCCGCCATTCTGCAATTGAATGTGCCGGCAGCAAACACGCTAGACAATAACGGTGTCCTCAATGTTTTCCGCTCCATCCCCAATGAGGACTCACACGCCAACCAATTCACGTTGAAGATCGATCACAGTCTGACCAACAAGCAGAACCTGACCGGGTATTACTACTTCAACGACTCATTTGATTCGCAGCCGTTCACGAGATTCCAGGCGCCGACTCCAAACCTTTTGCAGGGTTTCGGCAATAACAGCGCCACGCGTGCGCAGCAGGTCAATATCACGCACACCTGGACAATCAACACCTCGGTGGTGAACGAACTGCGCGCTACATACTTTCGCGAGGCCCAGGGGACTTTCCTGCACCCGCAGCACACCGGCCTTGTTACAAACTCTTGTGGCACAGGCAGCGCAGCGCAGTTCTGCTTTACCGGTACCGACTCCTCCGGCGTGATTCCCTCGAATCCCAAGTACGGAATCACTCCCAACCTCGGTCCGAATCGAGAGGGTGTCCCGTTCATCAGCATCTCAGGGGGCGCTACCCTCGGTAATGACTTCGAAGGCGAGTTGCCGCAGATTGGGAATACCTATCAGTTGAGCGATAACCTGACCAAGGTCATGGGTAGCCACACGGCAAAGTTTGGCGCCGATATCAGAAATCAGCGCTTCCTGCAAACCTTGTATTTCGATCCGAACGGTGATTTCAGCTATTTTGGCGGCGGCCTCAACGACCCCAAAGCAATCGATGTAAATGGTAATCAGACTCTTTACCCCAACTACCTGTTGGGTCTTCCGGACTCGTATTTGCAAGGATCGGCGCAGACTGAGGACGTTCGGGGCAACTCTATCTACCTGTTTGCGCAGGACAGCTGGAAGATCAGACCGAACCTCACGTTGAACTACGGATTACGCTGGGAGTACAACCAGCCGATTTACGATGCTGGCTTGCGCTATCAGACCTTCCGGCCAGGGCAAGCCGACACAGTGTTCCAGTACACGGGTGACCCGGCCATGTTCCCGCTGGGCCTCGTGATACCCGGAGATAAAGGTGTGCCAAAGGGGCTTACGGCCAACTATTACCATGCGTTTGCCCCCAGGATCGGCATTGCGTGGGATCCGTTCAAGGATGGAAAGACGACGATCCGCGCTGGGTGGGGCCTGTTCTATAACCCCATCGAGCAACTTGTACTGGAGCAATTCCAGGGCGAACCGCCGTTTGGAGGCAGCTCTTTGATTTCGGGAGGTCTGTTTTCTACCCCGTTTGTCAGCCAGAGCGGCGCTCAGGGCAACCTCACGATCTCACCCAATCCCTTTAATGGCATTCTTAACCCCGCGCGCGGTAGCAATGTTAACTGGGCCGCGTTCCGGCCGATTTTGCTGTTTGGCGAACTTGAGCCAAAACTCAGATCGCAGTACACCGCCCAGTATAACTTCGGGATAACCCGCGAACTGTCCAGAGACACGGTACTCTCGGTAGGCTATGTGGGATCGCAGGGGCACCGTCTGCTGGCGACTCGCGACATCAATTATGGCAACCCGCAGACGTGTATCGATCTGCAAAACATCTCGGATCTAACTGGAGATACGACCTTACATTGCGGTCCGTTTTTTGCGGACACCGCGTTTACGATTGCGGCCAACGAAATTCCTGCGGGGGTGACCTTGCACATGCCGTATGGCTCGCAAGCGGTGGTGACGGGTCCCAACCCAACGCCGATCACTCTGGTTGGCCTCCGAAAATATTCTTCCCCGAGATGCGATCCGTTCTCAGGGAATGGCTGTCCTTCTGACAGCGTCCCCGTGTTTTCCAGCATTTTTGCCCAGAATACGGAAGCGGCGTCGAACTACAACTCCTTGCAGGCGTCGCTCGAACGGAGACTGAGCCACGGCCTCCAGTTCGAAGTGGCGTACACATTCAGCAAATCCATCGACAACGCTTCCAGCTTCGAGAACATCCTCAAGCCGATCTGCGATCGCTGCAATCGCGCTCTCTCGCTGTTCGATGCCCGGCACCGGGTCGTCATCAGCTACCTCTGGCAACTTCCCGTTCCGCAGTATCAGGGAGTGAAAGGGAAGGCGCTGGACGGATGGGCGGTGTCGGGTATTACCAGCTTCCAGAGCGGCTTCCCGGTGCGCATCGAGTCGAGTGCCGATGCCGAACTGATGAACAGTTTTGATTTTGAACTGCCCGGCAAACCCGATCTGATTGCTCCGTTCCACACGTTTGATCCGAGGACGCATGGTGGGTACGCATTCGATCCAAACGCGTTTGCTTTGCCAGTGCAGAGCGCGACTTCCACTCCCTTGCAGCTGCTGGGTAATTCACCGCGTACCCTCTGCTGCGGACCGGGGATCGATAACTTCGATTTCTCCGTTCAGAAACAGCTGCCGATCGGTGAAACAGAACACTTCGAGTTCCGCGCCGAGTTCTTCAACATTTTTAACCATACGCAGTTTCTCAACCCGGACGGCAACATCAGCGATGGGGCGGACTTCGGCCGGGTCAAGCACACGCGCGAGCCGCGGAATATTCAGTTTGCTTTGAAGTTCGCGTTTTAGAATGTCGATATCCCCGGGCGGTTTCGGCTGCCCGGGTCTAATCTAATGGCCGATCTGGCCTGAGTCTTACTGGAGAATCACGATGTACCCCGCATTGCAAAAAGAGCTCGAGACCTTCGAGCGCCGCACTCCGAAGTCCGCCGAAGCGCATAAGAAAAATTTGAAGCGTCTGCCCCTTGGCGTGGCCAGCAATTATCGCGCTTATGATCCGTATCCGATTTTTGTGTCGGAGGCATCCGGCAGCAAGTTCCGCGATCTCGACGGCAACGAGTACCTTGACCACAATTTATGTTTCGGCGCGCTCATGGCCGGACACTCGCATCCGGCGGTGATTAAGGCGGTGGAAGCGCGTCTGCGTAAGGGCACTATGTATGGTATGCCGCATAACATGGAGTGGGAACTGGCGGAAGAAGTCTGCACGCGGTTTCCGGTGGAGATGTGCCGCTTCGGCAATAGCGGCACGGAAGCCACCATGCATGCCATTCGTCTTGCGCGCGCCGCTACTGGGCGCGACAAGATCATCAAGTTCGAAGGCGGCTACCACGGCCTGCATGATGCGGCGCTGGTTAGTGTGAAGCCGCATCCGCCTGCCGACGATTTTGGAGATATCAAGAATCCGAAACCTGTGTCGGGCGGAGCGGGTGTGCCTAAGGCGAGCATTGCGAATGTGCTGGTTGCTACGTTCAATGATCTCGAAACGGTGGACCGGCGGTTCAAAGAGAATCCGAATGAGGTTGCGGCTATTATCCTGGAGCCGATCATGATGAACGTCGGCCTGTGCATGCCGCAGAAGGGATTTTTGGAAGGTCTGCGGACGCTCTGCGACAAGCATGGGGCGCTGTTGATCTTCGATGAAGTCAAGACGGGGGCGAAGCTCTGCTGGGGTGGAGCTTCGGAATACTTTGGCGTGACGCCCGACATGATCTGCCTGGCGAAGTCGATTGGCGGCGGATTTCCGCTGGCGGCTTTCGGCGCGCACAAGCGGGTGATGGGTTTGATCTCGGACCACAAAGTGTTTCACGGCGGCACTTACAACACGAATCCGATTTCGATGGCGGCCGGGATTGCAACTTTCCGCGAAGTTCTTACTCGTGCTAATTATGTGAAGATCGAGAAGCTTAGTAACAAGCTGGTGGATGGATATAAGAAGACCGTTGCGAAAGTTGGCTTACAAGGGTACATCGCGAGTGCGGGGGCGAATGGCGCGCTGATGTTGTATCCGAAGGAGATTCGTAATTATCGCGACTGGCTGCCGATTGACGTGGATCTGTGGCGGCATTACTGGTTCGGCATGGTGAATCGCGGCGTGATGTGCCAGCCCTACTGGTGGGATGAGCAGTGGACGATTTCCGTGCAGCATACCGAGGCCGACATCGATCAACATCTCGCGGCATTTGCCGATGTCGCCGAGTCGCTGGCAACGGCGCAGCACGAGCGGTTGGGAGCGGTAGCAACACACTGAGTGGATCGGGTCATCTCACCACCGGGTCATCGGGCGATCTGAAACCGATCACCGGATGGCCCGATGATCCGATTACTTCGCAACTTAGACAATGTCCACGACCGGCGACAACCAGCCGCACTTAAAGCGTGTCCTCGGACGCTTTGATCTGGTATTGCTGTTTGTCGTTGCCGTTTTCAATCTCAACGTTGTCCCGAGCATTGCTGCTAACGGGGGCGTGACCGTCTGGCTTTGGATTATTTCGCTCCTTTTGTTCTTCTGGCCGCAGGGGATTGCGGTGATTGAACTCGCACATCGTTATCCCGGCGAAGGCGGCGTGTACCTATGGGCAAAGGAGGTGTTCGGCGACTTCCACGGCTTTCTCTCGGGCTGGTGTTACTGGACCAATAACATGCTGTATGTGCCGACAGTCATGCTGTATTTCGTGGGAGTAACTGTGTTTGCTATGGGCTCGGGCCATGCGGCGCTCGCCGACAACAAGAATTTCGCTATGGCCACTTCTCTGGCTCTGCTGACGTTGCTGACGGTGGTGAATATTGTTGGGCTGGGAGTCGGAAAGTGGCTGAACAATGTCGGAGCCATTGGAACGTTTATAGCGGCGGCGGTGCTGATTGGTCTGGGACTTACGGTCTGGTCGCGTTTTGGCACGGGCGTAACGGCCGCGGATTTTCGGATTCCGGCGGATCCCAGGTTTGTTCTGAATTCTTTCGGCGTGATTTGCTTTGGCTTGGTTGGGCTTGAACTGGCTTCGGTGATGGGCGACGAAATACGGGATCCGCAGAAAACATTGCCGGGTGCGGTGGCGTGGGGCGGCATGATTTCCGGGCTGCTTTATATTGGAGCTACGCTCACGCTGCTGGTTGCGGTCGGTAAAAACGACATCAGCGTGCTGCAGGGCATTGTGCAGGCGGTCAGCCATATGGCCGGCAAAGTTGGAGTGGCTTGGATTGTCACTCCGTTTGCGTTGATGCTGAGTCTCTCGATCGCGGGGATTGGCTCGGCCTGGATGGGCGGTTCGGCGCGCATTCCATTCGTCGCCGGACTCGATTCTTATATGCCATCGTGGCTTGGCCGAGTACATCCGAAATATAGGACGCCGCATGCGGCGCTGATCGTGCAGGCGGTCGTCTCGCTTATATTGATCGTCATCAATTTCTATGCCTCGGGCGGGGTGCAGGAAGCTTTCCAGACCATGCTTTCGCTGGCGGTGGTTCTGCAACTGGTGCCGTTCCTGTATGTGTTTGCGGCGCTGCTGAAGTTTGCTTATGGTGGCGACTTAGCCGGCGGGCGCTACAGCCGGGGCACGCTGATTGTTTCTGGATTCTGCGGCTTTGTGACTACGGCTCTTGGAATCGCATTGGCGTTTTTTCCGGCCAAGCAGATTACCTCGGTCTGGAGGTATGAAGCGAAGATGTTCGGCTTCACGGTGTTTTTTCTCGTGCTGGCCGCATTTTTCTTTTTTGTTTATGGGCGGTTGAAACCGCCGCAACTGGAAACAGCAAGACCTACGTAGGGACGCACGCACTCGTTCGTGCAGTAGAGCACGGCTCGACTCAGATTCGGAACGCTGCGGAAAAGCTGGCCGAGCTGCCTCGGCTTGGACGGGCGATGGCGCCGGTCCCCACGCAATGTGATTCGTGGAGGAGTTATGGCTGGTGGAGTTACTACTGATGTTAAGACTTATTCCATGCTGATTAACGGCGAGTGGGTGGCTAGTAAGTCTGCCAAGACATTCCCTGTTTATGATCCGTCAACCGAAGAAGTGATCGCACAAGTTCCCGACGCTAACGCGGACGACGTCAACCGCGCGGTTGCGGCTGCCAAGTCGGCGTTTGAAGAAGGTCCGTGGGCGTCGACCACGGCGCAGGAGCGGGGACGCGTTCTCTTTCGCCTGGCCGACAAAGTGCGCCAGAACCTGCCCATGCTGGCCGAACTCGAATGCCGCAACTCGGGGAAGCCGATTGTTGAGGCGGAGTTCGACATCAACGACGTGGCTACGTGCTTCGAATACTATGGCGGGTTGGCCACAAAGGTTGTCGGCTACGTAAATCCGGTTCCCGATAACGCGATGAGCCTCTCGCTGAAGGAACCGATGGGCGTTGCCGGGCAGATTATTCCCTGGAATTATCCGTTGATGATGGCGGCGTGGAAACTGGCTCCGGCCCTGGCTGCGGGTTGCACCTGCGTGCTCAAGCCAGCCGAGCAGACGCCGCTCACGGCGCTTGAACTGGCGAAGTGGTTCGATGAAGTCGGTTTGCCGAAAGGCGTGGTGAACGTGATCACCGGCTTTGGCGAGAGCTGCGGTTCGCCACTGGTCAAGCATCCGGACGTGAACAAGATTGCTTTTACCGGCTCGGCCGCTGTCGGCAGGATGATCGTGAAAGAAGCTGCGGACACAGTGAAGCGTGTGACGCTTGAGCTGGGTGGCAAGTCGCCCAACATCTTTTTTGCCGATGCCGATTTCGAAGCGGCCATCGATGGAGCGCTGTTTGGTGTGTTCATCAACCAGGGAGAAGTCTGCTCGGCCGGCAGCCGCATCCTGGTGCAGAAATCGATTTACAGCAAGTTTGTCGAAGCTATGGCTGAAAAGGCGAAGAAGATCAAGATCGGCCCGCCGCTCGAGCGTGAAACTAAGATGGGAGCCCTGGTGTCGAAGGAGCAATACGACCGCGTCTGCTCCTATCTCGAGATCGGCAAGAAAGAGGCCAAAGTAGCTGCCGGCGGCGGGCGCGCCGATAAGTTCGCCAAGGGCTACTATGTGCAACCGACTATCTTCTACGATGTCGATAACAACGCTCGCATCGCGCGCGAAGAAATCTTTGGCCCGGTTGCGGCCGTGATTCCGTTCGACGATGAAAAAGACGCGCTGAAGATCGCGAACGACACGCCCTACGGGCTCGCCGCCGCCGTCTGGACGCGCGATATTTTCAAGGCCATGCGGGCGGTGAAGGCGCTGCGCGCGGGTATCGTGTGGGTGAACCACATGCAGCCGACTTATGTAGAAGCGCCGTGGGGCGGCTACAAGCAGTCGGGCTTCGGCCGTGAACTTGGGCCGTGGGGCATCGAAGAATATCTTGAGACCAAGCAGGTTTACATCAATTTGAATGAGGCTCCGATCGGCTGGTACTGACAGGTTGCAGGGCTCCGGCGTTTTTTTTGGCGCTGCGGACAGAGACGCGGCAAGCCGCGTCTCTACAGTAGGGAGTATTAACATTCCGGAGCGTTAATGGCACGGAGCTTTAACTGATAACTGAGAATTGAATTATGGCCACCATTCAATTGCGCACAGCTATTCCCGGACCGCGGTCGCAGGCGCTTATGAAGCGGCGCACTGCTGCCGTTGTGGAGGCAGCTTATCATGCCACGCCGGTCTTCGTTGCCAGGGCGGAAGGAGCGGTCGTCGAAGATGTTGACGGCAACCGGCTGATTGATTTTGCCGGTGGCATCGGCTGCCTCAACACGGGACATCGCGCACCGGCTGTGGTCGAGGCCGTGCGCCGCCAGCTTGATCGCTTCCTGCACACCAGTTTCAATGTGCTGCCCTACGAAAGCTATATCGCCGTTTGCGAGAAACTGAACGCAGTGGTGCCGGGCAAGGGGCCGAAGAAGACGATACTTGTGAACACGGGCGCGGAAGCGGTCGAGAATGCGATCAAGATTGCGCGCTGCTACACCAAGAGGCCTGCGATCATCAGCTTCGAAGACGCGTTTCACGGGCGCACTTACATGGCGATGGCGGCGACCAGTAAGACGCATCCTTACAAGGCGGGGTTTGAACCGTTCCCTAGCGAGGTGTACCGGATTCCGTACGCATATTGCTTCCGCTGCTCTTACTCACTGACGTATCCGTCGTGCGAAGTGCACTGCGCACGGCACATTGAAGACACGTTCAAGCGGGTGGTGGCAGCCGAATCGGTGGCGGCGGTGATCGTCGAGCCGATCCTGGGTGAAGGCGGATTCGTTACGCCGCCGGCGGAATTCTATCCAACGCTCGGCGCGATCTGCCGCAAACACGGCATCCTGCTGATCGCCGACGAAGTGCAGACTGGATTCGCGCGCACGGGCGCGATGTTTGCCAGCGAGCGGCTGGGATTGGAACCCGATCTGGTTGTGATGGCCAAGTCACTCACGGGCGGGCTGCCCATGGCTGCAGTGACGGGACGCGCGGAAATCATGGATGCGCCTGGTGTCGGGCAGCTGGGCGGCACGTTTGGAGGAAATCCCGTGGCGTGCGAAGCGGCGCTGGCCGTGCTCGATATCATCGAAAAAGAAGACCTCTGCGCGCGCGCCAACGTGTTGGGCGAGCGTTTCCGCAAGCGTGCGGCAAAGTGGCAGGCGCAGTGGGAACTGGTCGGCGATGTCCGGGGACTTGGCGCGATGCAAGCGCTCGAACTCGTGCGCTCCAAGACAACCCGCGAGCCCGCTGACGAAGAGACCAAACAAGTGTCACAATACTGTTATGAGCATGGCCTGGTGTTGATCACTGCCGGATCGTACGGCAACGTGATTCGTCTGCTCATGCCGTTGATTGTCACTGACGCGCAGATGGACGAAGCTATGGATGTGCTCGAAGGGGCGCTGGCTTCTGTTGCCGAAGGTTGTGTGGGGGCGGGCGCCCTCGCCCGCCCGAGCCGAGCGTAGCTCAGCAGACGACGGACAGCCGAGGGCGGCTGTCCCTACGTGGTTCTTTTATTCTTTGCGATTGCGAAAGGTAGTTATGAATATGACTGTAGCCGCACCTCCTGCCACCAAGATTCCGAATTTCATCAACGGCCACTGGATGGAATCGCAAGCCTCCGAGTGGCTAGACGTCGTCAATCCCGCGACGGCTGAAGTCCTTGGCCGCGTTCCAATCTCCGATGCCGGTGAGGTTACGCGTGCGATTGATGCGGCGCAGGCTGCCTATCCGGAATGGCGGCGCACTCCCGCCGAAGACCGCATCCAGCCGCTGTTCAAGCTGAAGATGCTGCTCGAAGAGCACCTCGACGATTTCGGGCGCATCATCACGCAGGAAAATGGCAAGACGTTCGCGGAAGCGAAAGCGGAAATGCGGCGCGCTATCGAGAATGTCGAAGTCGCCTGCGGCATTCCCATGATGATGCAGGGCTACAACCTGGAAGATGTGGCGCGCGGCATCGACGAGACTATGATTCGCCAGCCGCTGGGCGTGGTGGCGGCGATCACGGCCTTTAATTTTCCGGGCATGATTCCGTTCTGGTTTCTGCCTTACGCGATTGCCTGCGGGAACACGTTGATCGTAAAGCCCTCAGAGCGCGTGCCGCTCACCATGAAGCTCGCCTTCGAACTGCTGGAGAAGACGGGGCTTCCGAAGGGCGTGGCGAACCTGGTTAATGGCGGCAAAGTTGCGGCTGATACGCTGATCGATCATCCGGCGGTGAGAGCTATCAGCTTCGTCGGTTCGACTCCTGTTGCGCGATACATTTACGCTCGCGCGGGCGCGAATGGTAAGCGCGCGCAATGCCAGGGCGGCGCGAAGAACTATGTCATCGTGCTGCCGGACGCCGACATGTCGATGGCCACACAGATTATTTCCGACAGCGCTTTCGGATGCGCGGGACAGCGCTGTCTCGCCGTCTCGGTCGCAGTGACTGTGGGCGAAGCGCAAAAAACATTTCGCGATTCTATTACTGAATCGGCGGCGAACCTGCGCGTGGGCAATGGACTGGACGAGGGCGTGCAGATGGGGCCGGTGATCACGCGCCAGAGCAAAGAACGGGTGCAGAATCTGATCGGTGTCGGCGCGCGGGACGGGGCGAAGGTCGTGCTCGACGGACGCAATCCCAAGGTCGTGAAGTATGAAGCTGGGAATTTCATAAGGCCCACCGTACTTGATGACGTTCCTGCGAGCAGCGAACTGACTAACACGGAAATCTTTGGTCCCGTGCTTAGCTTGGTTCACGCCAGCAACATGGACGACGCCATGGACATAGTGTCCCGCAGCCCGTTTGGTAACCAGGCGTCGCTGTTTACATCGAGCGGCGCGGCGGCGCGGCGCTTCCGCTATGAAACTCCGGCGGGGAATATCGGAATTAATATCGGAGTGGCCGCGCCTATGGCTTACTTTCCTTTCAGCGGCTGGAAAGACAGCTTCTTCGGCGTCATGCACGCGCAGGGACGCGACGCGATCGAGTTCTATACTGAGAAGAAAATTGTGGTCGAGCGCTGGGCGAAAGAGCACTCGCGCAAGTTCTGAAGTTGAGTTCCTTGGTGAACCTTCGTGTTCATTAGTAGTGCACGGTTTTTTCTAACCACTAAGGACACTAAGGTAGACACGAAGGTACACGAAGGAAACATAGGAGTTCTTGTAAATGACTACTGCGACCGCCAACCCTACTATGACCGGCCAGAAGATCGTCGATCTCACGAAGAAGCACACATTGTTTGAGTGGTCGGCGCAATCGAAGGTCGATCCCATTCCGGTGGCGCGGGCTAAGGGCATTTATTTCTGGACGCCGGAAGGGAAGCGCTTCATCGATTTCAACAGCCAGTTGATGTCGGTGAACATCGGACACGGCGATGAGCGCGTCGTCCGGGCGATTGCCGAGCAGGCATCGGTGCTGGCTTATGCTAATCCGTTCATGGCGACGGAGCCGCGGGCGCGGCTAGGACAAAAGCTGGCGGAGATAACTCCGGGCGATATTGATACGTTCTTCTTTACGAACGGCGGCGCTGAAGCCAATGAAAATGCCATCAAGATCGCGCGCTTCTTTACTGGGCGCCACAAGATTATGGCGCGTTACCGTTCGTACCACGGTGCGACGGCGGGCGCGATCAGCCTTACGGGCGATCCTCGCCGATGGGCCGCTGAGCCTGGGATTCCGGGCGTGGTGCGCGTGCTCGATCCTTATCACGGCGTCGAGCGTGGATGGGAGTCGGCGGAAGCATCGCTCGCCATGATCGAGGAGATTATCCAACTGGAAGGCTCGCACACGATTGCCGCGTTTATTCTGGAGACGGTGGTCGGAACGAACGGCATTCTTGTTCCTCCGGATGGGTATCTCGAAGGCGTGCGCAAACTGTGCGACAAGTACGGGATCCTGATGATCGCCGACGAAGTGATGTCGGGGTTCGGACGCACGGGTAAGTGGTTTGCCGTCGATCATTGGAAGGTTGTCCCCGACTTGATTTGCATGGCGAAGGGACTTACTTCGAGTTATATCCCCTTGGGGGCTGTTGGAATGCGGCGGCACATTGCGAAGTATTTCGACGACAAAGTGTTCTACGGGGGACTTACTTACAACAGTCATCCGATGGGATGCGCGACGGCGCTGGCGACGATTCGGGTTTACGAGGAAGACAATCTGATTGAGAATTCCCGTAAGATGGGCGCGATCATGAAGACGCTGGGCGCGGAGTTACAGGCGAAACATCGATCGGTGGGCGCGGTACGTTCGATCGGGCTGTTCGGGATTTTCGAGCTGATTCGGGACCGTAAGACGAGGCAGCCGATGGCTCCGTTTAATGGCACATCCGATGAGATGGTCGCGCTGGGCAAGTTTTTCCGGGAGAACGGACTTTATACCCTCGTTCGATGGAATACTTTTTATACCAATCCTCCGCTGTGCATTAATGAGCAGCAACTGCGGGAGGCCTTTGCGATTATTGATCGGGGGCTGGAGATTACCGATCGGGCGGTGAAAGACTGAGGAACTATGGAGCTATCTCGCCGCGAGTGACGGTCGGCAGTTCTTCTCGAAGTTCGCAGCCGCTCCTTTGAGTTTTCATCATCGAGGCTGCGAGATTTAGAATCCGCTGGGCGGCTTGCTCTGTGCTTACACCTCGCGCGTGAATGTTTGAGATCAGATTACGATTGGCGTCGCTGTCCGATGCTTTCGGCTGGTAGGCCATGTATGCGGAGAGGCTTTCGGCGGTGGCCAAGCCCGGACGTTCTCCTATCAAGAGGACCGCAACTTTGGGGCCGAGCAATTCTCCAATTTCGTTGAGAAGACCTACCCTACAGTGACGAATCACAAATATTTCGCCGACACTCCAGCCTCGCGTTTTTGCTCCTTCACAGATAAGCGGCAATAGTCGAGGTACTTGCAGGGCAACGGCGGTTACCGAGAGGCCATCGCCGATTACGATTTGGAAATCGCGTCCCGTGGTGCAACGCCTGGTCATCTCGGCGCGGGACGCGTCATTCAGGTGACGGCCCAGGTCTGGGCGCAAAAGATATTGATCTTTAGTCGCCGCCTGGGAGCGGGCTTCAAACAGATTCCACTTGCGCACGAAGTCGTCGCCGAGATTTGTGAGGAGATTTAA
>Ga0185299_10003442_pt1 | contig 21011 bp, 20 predicted proteins | sample PaiPotPPA55metaG_FD_128002 | JGI IMG/M metagenome (GOLD analysis project Ga0185299, IMG submission 128002) | Iron sulfur acid spring bacterial and archeal communities from Banff, Canada, to study Microbial Dark Matter (Phase II) - Paint Pots PPA... ... | reverse complement strand
GCGAACCGGCGAACCCCGCCAAACGGGGGACGCGACTTAAAGCAACGACGGACCGGGCTTTTTCGTCTCTGCCAGCCTCCAAAGCTGGCTTACCGAAGAGGCTAGTCTTTCTTGCCGGGCGTGCGGAGCGGGACTCACCCCAATCCAAGCGATGGCCATGAACACTTTGGACGGCGCAATCCGCCTTGTCCAGGGTGGGAATGTCCGACGGCGCAGCATCAGACCGCGCTTTGTCTGGGCGCGCGCCTGCGGTCGCGAATGGCGGTCAACCGAAGCGGTCGCGTCTCCATAGCGCGGGCGCCGACGCGGCATCGTCATTCACCCAAAGCTTGTTCGTTCCGGCGCGGAGGCCCGCGCCCTTCGAAGGGATGCCGCGATGACCGATCGTATTTTGGAATTCCTCCGCAACCGGCGCGAGGATGGGCCGTGCCTGGTCCTCGACCTCGATGTCGTGCGCGACAATTATGCGTCCTTCGCCAAGGCGCTGCCCGACACCCGCGTGTTCTACGCCGTCAAGGCCAATCCCGACCCAAGGGTCCTCGAATTGCTGGCGAGTCTCGGCTCCTGCTTCGACGCCGCCTCGGTCGTCGAGATCGAGCAGGTGCTGGCGGCGGGCCCGAACGCGGACCGCATCAGCTATGGCAATACGATCAAGAAGGAGCGTGACATAAGGCGCGCCTTTGAACTTGGCGTGCGCCTTTTCGCGGTGGATTGCGAGGCCGAAGTCGAAAAGGTGGCCCGCGCAGCGCCTGGGGCAAAGGTGTTCTGCCGCATGTTGTGCGACGGCGCCGGCGCCGAATGGCCGCTCTCGCGAAAATTCGGCTGCGTGCCGGAGATGGCGCCGCGCGTTCTCGAACATGCGCACCGGTTGGGGCTTATCGCCTTCGGGCTTTCTTTTCATGTTGGCTCGCAGCAGCCTGATCCGCGCATGTGGGATGGCGCGTTGAAAGCGGCGGCGGCGATCTTTTCCGAGTTGGCGGAGCGCGGAATCGCTTTACAGATGGTCAATCTCGGCGGCGGGTTTCCGGCGAAATATGTGAAGAACGTGCCGACGGTGAAGGCGTACGCGCAGGCGATCTTGCATTCTCTGCGCCGACATTTCGGCAACCATATTCCCGAAACAATCATCGAGCCCGGCCGCGGCTTGGTTGGCAATGCCGGGGTGATTGAGGCGGAAGTGGTGCTGATCTCGCGGAAATCGGACGACGACAAGGTGAAGTGGGTTTATCTCGACATCGGCAAGTTCAACGGCCTCGCCGAGACGATGGACGAAATGATCCGCTATCCGATTAGAACCACGTTCGATGGCGAGGCCACCGAGCCTTGCGTGGTCGCCGGGCCAAGTTGCGACTCGGTCGATGTGCTCTACGAGAAGGACCCTTATTTGCTCCCGGTCAGTCTCGAGATCGGTTCGAAAGTTCTGATTGAAGGAACCGGCGCCTATACGGCCACCTATTCGTCGGTCGGATTCAACGGCTTCCCGCCGCTCAAGTCCTATGTGATTTGAGCGGCCCGCGGGGAAACCTTTCCTCCGCGGCCATCCCTAATCCCTATCCCGACGAGGCTCGGATGACCTCGATCTCGAATTTCGACGTGCAAGCTCCAGCTTTTGTCCAAGTAATTGGCAAATCAAACCTCATTATCGCCAGCGAAACGCCGGCCGATTCCTGGGCAAGGGAACGCTTGCTCGATGAGGCGTTCGGCGCCTCGCGTTCCGATAAGACCGCCGAGCGCCTGCGCGAAGGCCGTTTGCCTGTGCGAGGCCTCGCGCTGGCGGCGAAGGACGCTCGAAAGCTAATCGGCACCTTGCGGATGTGGCACGTCCTCGCTGGCGAGGTGCCCGCCCTTCTGCTTGGTCCGCTTGCCGTCGCCAAGGCTTATCGGTCGCGCGGTCTTGGCCGCCGGCTCATGGCGGAAGCTTTGTTCCGTGCGGCGAGCGCCGGGCACAAAGCCGTCCTGCTCGTCGGCGACGCGGCTTATTATGAACCGTTCGGCTTTTCCCGCCGCCATACGCTTCGGCTCGTCCTTCCGGGCCCGGTCGATGAAGCGCGCTTTCTCGGGCTCGAACTCAAGTACGGCGCGTTGAAAGCGGCGCGAGGTTTCGTGATCGCCGCCGGCGCGCGCGATCTTCCGTATCGTGGGGCCTTTGAATTGCGCCGCGCGGCTTGAGCAGTAGTGCAAGTTATTTAGGCAAGCCTGTTTAGACAGTACCTCGGGACAGCTGGGTTCGCTCCATTACCGACACCTCACAATACCAATTCCCGGATCGCTCCATTTCTCTGGCTCGTCGGGACCTTCACGGACAGGTTCCGCCGGCCGCACGGACGGGACGATCTTTGCCGCATTGACGGCGCAGCCCGGAAACAACCGACAAATTCTCTTCCATGCGCCGCTCATGCCGTGGTTCAAATTGATATCGTCAAGAACGGCATAGCACGGCTTTAGTAAATTCGTATAGATCAAGAAAATCGCTACGGTTGGTGCGTAGCGGTGATCAGCATCAATAAACAAAAGATCAATCGGATCGTTCCCAAAGTGCTCGCATGTTTGCTCTATGATTGTTCCAGAATTGGCATCACCTGTTAGTTTGACAACACCGGAGACTTTCCGAATATCAGTCGCGACATCGGTGAGATCAATCGTCACGACATCCGCGCGGAGGTCGGGCCGAATGCCGCGCAACATCGATTTGATCGTACCTCCGCAGTGCGTTCCGATTTCAACAATACGGTGGCTCCCCGTAACATTCACAAGCCCGGCGAGGAAGAAATAGTAGCCGGAGGATCAGTAATGTAGGCACGATCGGAAACCCAGTGCGGAGTGCCGTATCCGATACTTGTTAGATCAAAGTCGCCGCCGCGTTTTGCGCTTCTGATAACCAGATCTCGCAAAGCATCTGAAGTATCGTCGATTGGGCGAGTAGCCAGAGGCATGAAAATCTCTGAAACAGGTGTTAGAGAGGGCTGTTGAGCATCTTTTCTACAGCCAAAGGGTGGAACAGGTCAAACTCAGCGGAAATCTCAGTTTGGCGCGGCGCGTTCCGGCAAGACCGCCGAGCGCCTGCGCGAAGGCCGTTTGTCTGTGCAAGGTTTTGCGCTCGCAGCGAAACAGCGTTGGAGGTTCAAGGAGCCGCTGGCTTGAAGCTCGCGGCTCCTTCTTGTACCGCTGAACGCGGCGCGCATTCCCTCGGCCATCTGGAGAAAAACCAATTGCCGCAATGGCCCGTGCATGGCACGATTACCGGCCCGATTGTCATGATCGGCTTTGGCTCGATCGGACGCGGCACGCTGCCGCTCATCGAACGTCATTTCAAATTCGACAGATCGCGCTTCACGGTCATCGACCCCGAGGATAAGGATCGCCACCTTCTCGATGCGCTGGGAATAGCTTTCATTAAAAAAGCGGTCCGGCGGGACGATTTCGCCGATCTCTTAAAACCACTTCTCACGCGGGGCGGCGGCCAGGCCTTTGTCGTCAATCTCTCTGTGGAAGTTTCCTCGGCCGCGATCATGCGGCTCTGTCACGAAGTTGGCGCCCTCTACATCGACACCGTCGCCGAGCCTTGGCCGGGATTTTACACCGACGCGCGGCTGACGGCGTCGGAGCGCTCCAACTATGCATTGCGCGAAGGCGTCCTCGATCTTCGCCGCGCGCTCGGAGCAGGCCCGACGGCGATCTCTTGCTGCGGCGCCAATCCGGGCATGGTTTCCTGGTTCGTCAAGCAGGCGCTTTTAAATGTCGCGGCCGATTGCGGCATCGACTCCGGGTCGCCATCGACGCGCGAGGACTGGGCGCGGCTCGCGCAAAAGACCGGCTTGAAGGGCATCCACGTTGCCGAATGCGATACCCAGCGCGCGACGACGCCGAAGCCGCGCGGCGTTTTCGTCAATACCTGGTCTGTCGAGGGCTTTATTTCGGAGGGTCTCCAGCCCGCCGAACTTGGCTGGGGAACGCATGAAAAAGTTATGCCGCCGGAAGCGAAACGGCACGCCTTTGGACCGGATTGCGCGATCTATTTGCTGCGCCCCGGCGCCGGCACGCGGGTACGCTCCTGGACACCGGCGGCCAAGGCGCAGCACGGCTGGCTTATCACCCACAACGAGTCGATCTCGATCGCCGATTTCCTGACCCTGCGCGAGGGGGGAGAGGCCGTTTATCGGCCGACGTGTCACTATGCCTACCGGCCGGCCGACGACGCCGTGCTCTCGCTCGACGAGATGGCGGGGCGCCAATGGCAGCCGCAGGAAGAATCCCATATTCTCGACGAGAACGAGATCGTCGACGGGATCGACGAACTCGGCGTTTTGCTTTACGGCCATGCGAAGAACGCCTATTGGTACGGCTCGCAACTTTCCATCGAGGAGACGCGGCGGCTCGCGCCCTATCAAAACGCCACCGGGCTCCAGGTGACCTCGGCGGTGCTTGCCGGCATGGTGTGGGCGCTCGAAAATCCGCGGGCGGGCATTGTCGAGGCGGACGAACTCGACTTTCGCCGCTGCCTTGACGTGCAGCTGCCTTACCTCGGCCCGGTGACGGGGCACTATACGGATTGGACTCCGCTCGAGGGCCGCGCGGTCCTGTTTCCCGAAGACATCGACAGGCAAGATCCGTGGCAGTTCAAGAATGTGATCGTGCGATGACGAGGGGGCCGGAAAGCCGCATTCTGGGTGCATTAGGGAAGCCGGGGGGCGGGGGCGTCCCGCGGGTGGCAGCACTGGGTCGTGCCCCCTACTATTCGCGGGTTGTCCTTATCTGGTATTCTCAGATCAAACCAGATTCGCCGATTCCCTGATGGTTCATGACACGAGGTAGAAACTTGGAGTGTCCGAAGCTTTGAAAGAAGTGTTCGATGGACGATAATTCGGAAATTCATTGCCAGGACACTAGTAAAGTAAAAATTAACAAGGTTGGCTTGCCTTTGGTAAGCGTGATTATCGTCAACTACAATTACGGGCGCTTTCTCAAGCAGGCTGCGGAGTCTGTTTTTGAACAAACCTACCCGAACATAGAGTGCATCATCGTCGACAACGCTTCGACCGATTGCAGCGCCGGTGTTCTTCTCGATATTTTAAGAGAATATCCGGGCGCGAAAATCGTGCGGCGGAAAGATGCCGGCGGTCAGAGTCTCGCCTCGAAGGAAGGTTTCGAGGCGAGCTTGGGCGAATATGTCATCTTTGTTGATGCCGATGACTATTTGTTGGCTTCCTCTGTCGAGACCCATGTTTTCGTGCACATGTCCCTGCGCGTTCCGGTTGGCTTCTCCTCGTCGGATATGATTCAGGCCGTCGATTCGCGCATGGTGCTCGGCACGGTTGCCTACCTAAGCGAATATGTGCGGTCTGGACGGGGAAAGAGTCCAGGTCTCTTGCGGCGGATCGATAAAAGTGCTCCTGGAGTTTGGCCGCTGCCAAGCCCTGATGCATCCATCGAAACCGAGGTCCATTTCGTCAAACCTCGCTACACCGGCAACTGGATGTGGGCGCCAACTTCAGGCAATTGCTATCGCCGGGATGCACTTCAGCTTTTCTTGAACAATGAGAATTTGGCGGCGCTTCGCAGCGGCACCGATGCCTATCTCGCTCGCGGAGTTAGCCTGGTGACGGGCAGCGTTGTGATCGACCGCCCGCTCGCCGTCTACCGGCTACATGGGATGAACGAGTTTTCCAAGCATCCACATCTCAACGGTGTCTTAAATTACGAGAGAAACAGCGCATCCGACCCTAATCAATTGGGCCGCAAAATGATCATCGATCACCTGATCGGGAATACGCAGCTCTTCCTGCGCAAGATTCCTTCTTCATGGCATTACATGAGCGCGTTGAAGGTGGTGGACGGCGCCTGGCCACGGCTCCCTTCGACGGTCGCGGGTTGCCGCTCGTATCTCGCCGGAAAGGTTGTCGCGGAAGCCGCCACGCTCGCGCCCGCATTCGGATTTTTCAAATTCATCGTCATGTTGACGTGGCTCAAGGTCGCCCCGCACGTCATCTTGCAGGCCTGGCTCAATAGCAAGAGGGGAAGGCAAAGCTGAAGTTGCCTCCGGCGACGTTCTGCTGCCGCGTGAACCGGCAGGAAGCTGCCAAGCTGTCCCCTCAACCGGCGAATATCGCGGTTAACCAAGCCGTGACGGACAAACGGACATGTTCCACGCCGAAGGCCTTGCTGCCGAGAAATGGAAGGATGCACATCGGCCAGCGTTGGCAGATCCACGGGCCGCCGTAATGGCGGGTTATGACACGGTACTCAAACCCTGACCGCGCATAAGTTTTTGAGGCCTCGGCGGAAATTTGTGTATGATCGGGAGAAAGCGAGGAGCCGCGGCTTTACCTTGCCTTTTCGGCGGGTCATTTGTGGCCAAAAATAAAGTCGGCCTGAAGCAATTCGCCGGTCGCTGGATTTTCCCAGCCCGGCTCGATCGAAACGACGCGATATCCCATATAGTCAAGATATTTGATCACGTCGCCAATCAATGTCTCGCCGTGATAAACTTCAAAAAACGACGTCTCGAGCTGAATCAGCGCGAAACGGTTGATCACACCCAAAGCCCCGTTGAGAATTTTCAACTCATACCCTTGGGTGTCGATCTTGAGGAAGATCCGGTCGTCCGGTTGAGCGAACCGATCGAGCACGGAGTCCAGGCGGTAAACCGCGACGTCTTGTGTCCCGACATAGCCGGCGGACGGCTCGATTTCTAGGGTGCGCGCGGAAACTGGCAGCAACGAGCTGCTATGCGAGTTGGCCGAGATATTGATCGTCGCGGTCGCGGCGCTGTCGCCGAAGGCGATATTGTGAGACCCCCACAAAGAGTCGCAAGCCGCCGTTTGCTGCAATATCGCGAACGCATCCCGCAACGGTTCAAATGACACAATGCGGCCCTTGTACCCGATGGTGTCGCGCAATGACTTGCCATATTGGCCCTTGTTGGCGCCGACGTCGAGAACGAGATTGATTTTTCGATCCCGCATGAGAGCGGACTGGCGCTGAATGTGATCCATCGGCGAAACGTCTCTGGCATTTCGGGTGAAGGAATACGATTGCCTCAAGTTAGGTTCAAAAATCGACTGGCGAAGCTAGCATTGCGTGTAGCGTTCCGGCAAGAAATCGAGAAGCTGCTCGTTTACGATCGGGCGGCGAGAAGCCACGAAGGTTGCACGTGTCAAATGATCGGATGGTTGCTCCCCCGTCCAATCAAGCGGGAATTCTTCGTGCGCCGGCTGGGTGCGCGGCACGTAGACGTGATCGAACAAAGCTTGCAGTTTACTCATGATCCAAGGCCGTGTCGGGCGGCATCCGCCGCCCCGAAACGATTGCGTCGGATCGGACCGCGGCTCGCTGACCGGGTTCAGCGCTTCGTGGCCGCCGAACGACACGCAGGTTTCCAGCAAAAGCAAATCAAGACACCGGGCGGCCATGGCGCTCAGCGCCGTGGCAGGATCCTCCAAATGATACAGAAGCCCGTAACAATACACGACATCAAATTTTGCAGTTATCGCTCCATCCGACGATTCCATCTCGCCCTGAACAAGTTTCCATCGCGAAGCCTTGCCGTAGCCGGAATCCTTGAGCGCCTGCATCAATTCGGCGAACAATTGGCAATTCTCGTGACGCGCCTCAAGGCTGACGACCGAGCAGTCGCGGTCCAGGAAATATAGTGTGTGATCGCCAACGCCCGCGCCCACCTCCAGAACGGATTTGCGCACGAGATCGAGCCCAAGAGACGCGAGATGTTCCTGCCGCCTTTGATTGTGCCGCTGATACCAGGGGCTTCCGAAGTGCAATTTCGCCGTCTCGACGGCATTGGAAGCTACTGGCGCGCGGGAACCGCGCAGTCTCGATATCCAAAGTTTGAAAATATCATTCACCATTACGTGCAACCCCAATTGCAGAAATGGATATGAGCGATGTATTCATGTTTTCCCTAAAAGCTCCGCCAATTTCTTCAATTCGGGCCAATTCGCGAACCGTGTCAACCAACGAAAAGCAGGGCGGGAGAACAATGCCTCGATCTGCTGCCTTAGCGCCGCCCGGCCGGACTCGGCGTCCCGCACGACCTCCTTCAACCCGGCGAGCTCGGCGGTTTCGAATCCATCGTGAATGTTTGGCGGCAATCGGAAAGCGTGACGCAGCTCCAGGTCCTCTTCCCGCAGGTAGAAGTTATTCAGCCCGTCGAACAAAACTTTATGATAATTGGTTTCGATCAGGATCGGCTCCCAGGTTCGCCAATTCTCTTCCCTGGAATTGACAACTGTCGCCTCGACGATCACAAGTCGGGGCCGAAATCTCTTCCAGTCTCCGCTCTGCATCACACCGAGTTCACCCCCCTCGACGTCGATCTTCATGAAGTCAATCGTCCGGTCCTTGACATGAATAGCGCAAAGTTCTGAGAGCCGGAGGACCTCGACCTCGTGCGGTGTTGCGGTCAGCTCGGTGGCGGCAAGGCGGTCGGCGACACTGCGTTCGAGCGTCGAGTTTTCAACGAACTTTGGAAACTCGTAAAAGGTTGCGTGGCCTGGGCTATTACCGATAGCGCACTGCAGGTTTGTATCCCTGGGCCGGGCCTCGCATAAAAGCGGGTAGAAGGCAAAAGTCGGCTCGACATTAATCCCGGACCATCCCTGATCGTAAAAATGCCGGGTAACCGAAAGGAAGCGGGGGTGGGCGGCGCCAATGTCGACATAGAAACCGCGGTACCCGGCATCGAAAAGCCGCGCAATCATCACATCTTCGAAATTCTGAGCATAAGATATCATGAGTCCCTCAAACACTCGGCGCGGGCGTTAGAGCCTTCTCGGATTGGGGTTGTTGGAGTCAAGCGGTTCCGTCCTCAATTTGGCGGCTAAATACCAGCAGCGATGCTCCCATTCTTCTCGGCGCAAAGGTAACCCTCCGGAAAGCCAACCGTCGTCATCGAGACCTACAATTTCCGAATCGAGGAGAGCGGTCCGCTTTTTCACGAAATGTTTGCCTACATGCGCGAGCTCGGTTTTGGGGTTATCGACATGTCGGAACCGCTTTGGCGCGAGCTCGATCGTGCGTTCTGGCAGATCGAGCTTTTCTTCGTGCCCGTCGACCCCCCCGAGTTCCGCGTCAACACCTACCGGTAGGCGCGGAGCGTTCGACGGCTTGCCGCAATGGACTGTTGGAATGGTTGCGCGCTCAAGTCCACAGTTTGCCGACCCAGCCTTGCCCGTTCTTTCTCAGTGCGATAGTGAGGCACCCGCGGACAAGCCGTGCGCGGCTCGCGGCTTTTTGACGGGCAATGTAGTTTCAAGCCGCTTTCGATCGCGTATGCTCGCAATTTCGTTGTTTGGAAAAGGATAGACCAAGTGCGCTTCGGCATTGTGACGCCGGTTCTCAACGGCGAAAAATTCCTGGACGAGACCATTCTCGGCGTCGTGAGCCAAGCGGGGCCTTTTTCGATTTGGTATCATATCCAAGATGGCGGGTCAAAAGATGCTACGCTGAAGTTGTTAGCGGCGTGGAGGTCTCGTCTCGCGCGCGACTTTCCGACTTTCTGCGAAGGTATCAAATTTTCCTTCGCGAGCGAGCCAGATCGAGGCCTTTACGATGCGGTCAATCGCGGCTTTACAGCCTGCGGCGATTCGGATGCCATGGCGTGGATCAACGCCGACGACCGTTTCGAACCGGGCGCCTTCGCGACGGTCGAGGAGATTTTCAGAGGCTTCCCAGATATCGAGTGGTTGACAGCGCGCCCCACGGTTATTGCCGAATCCGGCTCACTGATGAATGTGTCGCCGATCATTCCTTTCCCGCGACAGGCCATAGCGGCCGGTATTTTCGACGGCCGGTTCGCGCGCTCTTTTATCGAGCAAGAAGCCACATTCTGGCGGCCGCGATTGTGGCAAAAGACCGGCGGCGTCGATCCGAATTTCCGGTTTGCCGGTGATTTCGATCTCTGGCGGCGTTTTGCCAGGCAAACCGATCTCGTGATCGTCGACGCGATCCTGGGTTGTTTTCGGATGCGCGCGGGCCAGCTTTCGGCGGACATGGCACGCTATCGCGCCGAAATCGACGCATCGCTTTCGCCCGCTGAACTCGAAACCCGCGCCAAGGTTGCAAAAACGTATGCGCGGGCGGGGTTTGAGTATCGTGTCATGCTTCGCCATTACGGCGGCCCATGGGTGTGCGAACGTTGGCCGATGTGCATTCTTCCATTTTTCGGCACCAAGGCCCATCGCCCGGAACATTGGCGCCTGAGCGTCATGGGGTGGTTTGCCAAGAAATCGGACGATTGGGTAGTTGACAAACCCATACGGTATGGGTGAGGAGACGGCGTTTGGAGCTCATCCTCCTCGACTGCGGATTGATTAACAAGGCCGGGCACAGTTACACACTCGCGAAGACGGTGTCCGAGGTCCTGGCGCGCCGGAGATTGCGATACCGCATTTTCGGCTTGAAGGGCCTCGATACATCGATTACCGCCGAGACTGGCGCCATCCCGCATTTCAGCCGCTCGCTTTACGATGGGGTGGATATTTCGATGGGCGAAAAAGGGCTGCGATTACTCGAGGGGGCTTTTCGCCGCACTCCGGCTGGAGGCTCAACCCGGTCCGAGCAAAGAACCTGGAAGGCGCTCAACGAAACCTTCGAGCGGGATCTCGAAGCGTTGCCGGGCGATGTTTGGCGGCCGGATAATCTCATCGGCGTAGTGGCAATTACGCAAAACCAGATTTTCGGGCTGGTTCGCTTCTTGCGCGCGTCGTCGCGCGGCCGGCTTTCCCGCGTCGTCTGCCAATTGATGCTTCCGCCGACCTATCTGCCATGGGGGGCGGTCTCGGCGCATGGGGAACGATTCTACCGCGCTGCCTTTAAGTTGGCGGCACCGCTAATTAATCGCTCCCTCTTCTTCACCGTGGAAAACGAAGCGATGCGCACATTGTACAGCAAGGACTTTGGCGTCCAGACGCGGATTTTGCCGATCCCCTTTGGCGCTTCGGGGCCGCAACAAACAACGGAGGGCCGGGTGCGCGTGGGATTCTTTGGCGATTCGAGGTACGAGAAGGGCTTTCACCTCTTGCCAAGGGCGATCGCACTTTGCCAACATGACGGGCTCGACGTCGAGTTTATCGTCCAAATTCATAATAGCGGCTGGTCCCAGCGCACAATCGAAGCGGAACGCGCCTTGCGCGCGCTAAAACGCGTGCGCCTCCTGGAGGGAGTACTTACCAGCGAGGATTACGCCGCCTGGACCGGCCGGACGGACGTGCTGCTGCTGCCCTATGACCCGGTCACCTTTGGCTTGCGAGGGTCAGGCATTTTTACGGAATCGGTTGCCGCCGGACGTCCCGTCGTGGCGTCAACAGGAACCTTCGCGGGCATCAGCGTCGAGAACAATCAAGCGGAAGGCGAGGTTTTCGCGCCACACACAAGCGAGGCGCTGGCCGCCGCCATCGCCCGGCTCATGCCGCGTCTTCCGGCTTGCAAGGCGCGCGCGGGGGAGCGCGCCCAGGATTTCGCGCGTAGCCATAGCCCCGGCGCCTATATCGATGCGCTTTTGACGCATGCAGAAATTTGATAGGTTCAGGCGTCGTAACCCCAAGGAGGTGAGACGAACGCGATGAAGATCGTCGGCGCTTGCGTTCCGATCCTCGCCGCGTCCCTAGCCGTGGCGGGCACCAACGATTACCCCACCGAGGCGCGCGCCGACTATGTCTTCGTCTGCATGAAGACCAATGGCGAAACCCCCGATATGCTGCGGCGCTGTTCCTGTTCGATCGATGTCATTGCCTCGTTGCTGCCCTATGACCGTTATGTGGCAGCGCAAACCGTGGCGAGCCTGAATCAGGCACGGGGTCAGATCGGGACCATGTTTCGTGCGAGCGAACAGTTGAAGGCCATGCTGGCCGATCTGCGCCGGGCTGAGGCCGAGGCCGAGATCCGCTGTTTCTAGGCGAATGCGGCGCGCGATCTTCACCGCCGCTGATTCCAGGCGTCGCGCGCCGTGGGTCCGGTCATCCCGACCCACGGCGCGAAACATCGGAAACCGGGGTCCCGCCTAACACACTCGGGCGAAACGGAAACCGGTGCGCGCCATGGGAACATTGTGCGCTCCCATGGCGCATAATAATGCGCGGGCGTCCGGCCGGCTCAGGAGGGGCCAACCTGAGCGCAGGCGCCGCCGCCGGTGCCGCCGGGGGCGTGATTGTCCCACTCCTGTTGCAATTCGTAGAAGCGGCCGTTCCACATCTCATTCGCGTCATTCGCGACCATGCTAGTCCAGGTGTTGGTCCCGTAATTATAGGCGCAAAGGTCGCCGTTTTCATTGCGCAGGGCCGTGAACCAGGCGCTGTTCACGTTCACCAACGGGTCCGTGATCGACTCGCTAATCTCGTGGGACGCGGTGGACGTTTCGGCGTCCGCCACGGGGTCGCCGTTCGGCGACGGCTGGCCTGGTTTCTGGCAAACGCTGAGCTCGTCGAAGGGCATGTTGGAGTAGATGATGGGAGGAGACGTGCCGATAGAGCCATGATAGGCGCAATATGCCGTATAAGCGCAGCTCGTGCTCGTGGAATCGAAGCACGACCCCTCGCCTTTGGAGGTGAAAAGCAGAAATTGATTGTTGAGCCCGCCGGTCCATCCCTTGGAGAGCATCACCTTCTGGATCTCCGCCTGGATCTGCGCGTCGGTGATGCAGTTGCCCGGAGTGAAACTATCCGTGCAGCCGGAGGCCGGATAGGGCGAGGTATCGACAGCAAAGCCGCCGAAACTGCCGGCGTTCAGTATATAAGTCTTTGTGGACCCGACGATTTGGTAATACTGAGTGTTGATATTGTCGATCCCGTGAAACGGATAGTCCACCAGGGCCAAAAGGTTCACTAACGCGTAGTGCGGGGGGATGCTCGTTGGTCCGCCGTTCTGCAACGTCGGCGGAGCCCAGAAAATGGCGTAAAGCGTGGCAGTCGTCATGGTCGGTCCGCCGTGGTAAAGGAGCGGGCCGGAGTCAGCGATAGCCTTTGCGAGCGCGGCGGCCCCGTTCACCGTCGGCATGATATGGATGCGACCGCCACTCGGCGTGAGTTGCGGAAGCCCGGCCCGGTGGGGGGCGGCATTGCTTAGCTTTTGGTCAAGCGGTCCCGCCACCGCAACACCCGGCGTACACCAACCGGCGGCCGCGGCGACAGCAAGACTCGCGATAGTCCAGATTTTCTTACTCATGTTATGATTCCTTTTATCTTATAAATCTGTTGATACTTTGCATTCGTCATACTTTGTGGTTGTCTTCTCCCTCAAAAAAGACCAAAATTGGTCTTAATTTTACAACTATAGCGCCACCAAATCGGCGTCAACTAGTTTCCGAAATTCCAGGCGTCAACCTTGCCTGGGCGCCGGGCTCGGCGAACAAACGCGCGATTGGGTCACGGTTTCGGATCGCAGTGCCGCCCATAGACTCGATCGATTGTTCACGGGAGATCCGAGGTTTGGGTTGCGAAGCACCCCGAGGAGAACCACCGGTCAACATTCCTAGGCGTGAAAATTCATCGGAACGCCAGGGTCGACGCCGAACTTGCGCGCCTAGATGGGCGGCGATGCGCGCCATGCCGGCGCTGGAGGCGTTTTATTGGCTGTCGTCAGGAAAAGGCTCCGGTTGCCACGAAAGCGAAGACGTGGCGGCACTCCAAGACCGGAGCAGCCGGCCGAGCGGGAAACCAGCTCGCGCCGTGGAAGCTTTGCGCTACCACGACGCTCGCTCCGCTGTTAAAGCGGCTCAGGGGCCAAGCTGTACGCAGCCGCCGGTGTGATTGTCGAATTCCTGCTGCAACTCGTAGAAGTTGCCGGCCCACATCTGATTCGCGTCATTCGGGGCGAGGCTAGTCCAGGTGTTCGTGCCGTAATTAAAATTGCATTTGTCGCCGTTTTCACTGCCATCGATGGGGTCGAACCAAGCGTTCAGCATCGGGTCCGTGATCGACTCGCTAATCTCGTGACTCGCGACGTCCGTTACGGCGTCCGCCACGGCATCGCCGTTCGGCGACGGCTGGCCCGGCGTCTGGCACTCGCTTAGGTTGCCGAAAGGCAAGTTGGCGTAGATGGTGAGAGGAGACGTGGGGATAAAGCCGTGGTAGGCGCAATATGTCGTATAAGCGCAGCTCGTGCTCGAGGCATCGAAGCACGACCCCTCGCCGCTGGAGGTGTAGAGCAGAAACATTTTGTTGGGCCCGCTGGTCCAGCCCTTTAGCGAAATCACCTTCTGGATTTCCGCCTGGATCTGCGCGTCGGTGATGCAGTTGCCGGGAGTGAAACTATCCGAGCAGCCCGAGGCCGGATAGGGCGAGTTATCGACGAAAGAGTCTGCGATGCCGGTGGCCAGCTGGAGGCCTGCGGCGTTTTGGATGTAAGCCTTAGTGGACCCGAGGATCTCGTAATATTGGGTATTGGTGTTATCGATTCCATGCGCCGTATAGTCCGCCAGGAGTCTCTTCTGCAAGTTTTGGTAGGCCACCGACATGCCCGTTGGCCCGCCGTTCTGCAGGGTCGGCGGGATCCAGAAAATGGCGAAAAAGTTGGCCCTCCGCATAATCGGTCCGCCATTGTAAACGAGCAGGCCGCTGAGAGGGGCCAGCGCCCTTGCCTTTGCGAGCGCGAGGGCCCCCTGCACGGTCGGCATGAGATGGATTGTGTGACCACTGCGTGTCGGGTTGAGGTTCGGAGCCCCAGGCAGGGGGTGGATTTCGCTCAGACTGTGGACCGGTGTCTGGGCCGCTGCAACATCCAGCAACCGCCAACCCACGGACGCGACGACAGCGAGGGCCGCAGCAATCCAGAATCTCTTACTCATGTCAATTCCCTTTCATTTTTGCGTTTTAAGTGCCACCACGATGCCGCATCAACTATTATGATAATTTGTTTCATACGTCAATATTACCTGCGCCGGCTTCGGCGCTCGGATCGCCACGCTCAAGTCCCAAAAGGGGGCCGGTCGTGGAAGCGATATTATTGGCGGCGCAAGATCACGGAACATCATGCCGGACAATTCTCTTTTCGCCCAAGTGCTCGGCCCAGTCAATCGCGCCGATCCCTACCGCTCTACGCCCGTATGCGCGAAACTCCCGTCGTCCGCGAGGACGACGGGACCTATATCGTCAGCACGGATCCTCCCAAGTCCAAGCATGCAAGGACCGGCAATCCGCTCCGGGACTTTATCGTCAATCCGGTCAAGGAATCCGGCGCTGCCATTTCTATCTATAGCGGTTAGCGGTGCGAAGGTGTACCCATTCAGGGGTTAAAGTTGACGCCCGGGGAAGCCCTCGCCCCTACTCGTCCAGGCGGAGGGTCGTCATGATAGGATCGAACCGATGGTTCCAACGGCCAGGCACATGAACGGCGTTGCGAAGCCACGAGGGCTGCGCCGGAACAAAAAACCGGTTTTGAAGCGCGCCAGCAGAGCTAATCGGCGGCGCAAACGGGCGTCCGGCGCGGCAGGGGAACAAATGACCGAAAAAATGAAACTGGAATTTGCCGCGCTCGCGGCGGTGCCGGTTCAAACGCGGGCTTCGCCCGAACGGGCTGGCGGCGAAGCCGGACACGCGCGGACTCTGGTCATTTTCATGGGCAAGGATTTCGCTTTCGGCGCGGCGACCCTTCGCCTCATTGGCGCTCGAGGGGAGGCGCTGATCAAGAGGGCGGCCGCCGCCGTCAAGTTCAAGGGGAAGCCTTTGACCGCGCTCGATCTCGTCGCGCCCGCCGGGCTTGCCGCCGAACGGTTGGTCGTGGTTGGGACCGGCGGCGAGGATGGAGAGGGTCAAAACAAAAAGAACGTGCCGGCACAGCCCTTCGACCACGCCGGCCTCGGCGGCTTTGTCATGGGAATGCTTGGTCATGCCGCAAGCGCGACCGTCGCCTTCGATCCGCCCCTCCCCCCCAAGGATCCGGTCCGCGCGGCCACCGAATTCACGCTTGGGATGTGGCTCCGCGATTACCGGTTCGACCACTACAAGTCCAAGAAGAACGAAGATCGGGAGACCGAAGGCCGCGCCGATATTGTCGTCGCCGTCAACGAGCCGGCCGCGGTCCGCCGCGAAGCCAAAGGCATGGAGGCCGTGGCGGCCGGCGTGCTGACCGCCCGCTCGCTTGTCAACGAACCCGCGAACATCCTCCACCCGGAAGAGTTCGCCAGCCGCGCCGCGGCGCTTAAGAAGCTCGGTGTCGAGGTGACGGTCCTTGACGAGGCCGCCATGCGCGAACTCGGCATGGGCGCGCTTCTCGGGGTCGGGCAGGGATCGGTCCGCGGAAGCCGCACCGTCATCATGCGTTGGCGCGGCGCGAAAAGCGCCGGGGAAAGCGCCAAAAGGAAGTCGAAGCCGGTTGCTTTCGTCGGCAAGGGCGTATGCTTCGATACCGGCGGCATATCGATCAAACCCGCCGCCGGGATGGAGGACATGAAGGGCGACATGGCCGGAGCCGCCTGCGTCGTTGGCCTCATGCAGGCTCTCGCCGGCCGCAAGGCCAATGTGGATGTCCTCGGCGCCATCGGTCTTGTCGAAAACATGCCGGGTCCGGAAGCGCAGCGGCCAGGCGACATCGTGAAATCCATGTCCGGCCAGACGATAGAAGTCGTCAACACGGATGCCGAAGGCCGCCTCGTTCTCGCCGATCTGCTTTGGTATGTTCAGGACAAATTCAAACCAAAATTCATTGTCGATCTCGCGACCCTGACCGGCGCGATCCTTGTCGCGCTCGGCCAGGAACACGCGGGTCTTTTCACCAATGACGACGAGCTCGGCGAGCGGCTCATCGCCGCGGGCAAGGCCACCGGCGAAAAACTATGGCGCCTGCCGCTCGGGGCAGCCTACGACAAAATGATCGACTCGAAAGTCGCCGACATGAAAAACGTCGGCGGCCGGCATGCCGGGTCGATCACCGCCGCGCAATTCCTCCAGCGCTTCGTGAATGGCACGCCATGGGCGCATCTCGATATCGCCGGCACCGGCATGGGTTCGCCGTCAACCGAGATCAATCAAAGCTGGGGCTCCGGGTTCGGTGTTAGACTTCTCGACCGGCTCATTGCCGATCATTACGAGGGGTGACCGCGCGGGCCGCGCGCGGGACCCGCACTCTTGTTCGCCACGCGATTTCACAACCGCGCATGGCGCGGAAAAGTTGCTCGACTTTTTCGATTCAGACACGCTGCAAGCCGGCGACAGTTTAGCTTGCATCGCCTTCATGTGGAGGCTTGGTCGACATGACCAAACGGAAGGTTTTCGATGGGTGGCGCGGCGAGCGTTTGGATACTTATATCAGTTGGCTTGATCTGCGTGACGAAGCGACTTCGATCGGCTTCGGCGGTGGAGGTTTGCCTCAGGCGATTCAGGCGGTTCCCGTGTCGGCCAGGGCGCCGGAGCGGCGGTGCAGGCGCAATTTCAGACCCACTGGCGACATCGTAAATGCGAAGTGTTCCCGGACGCCTTCCGCACCGCCCACCCGTTCGACGTCGAAATTTCGGTAGAGCATCGAGAGGAACAGCTTCATCTGGAGCACGGCGAGACCGCGACCGGGACAAATGCGCGGACCCGAACCAAACGGAATATGCGCCGATACGTCGTGCGCGCCGGCGGTTTCGCCGAGCCAGCGGCGGGGCCGGAAGGCCTGGGGCTCGACGAAGTGATCACGATCGCACGCCGCCGGACGCATGAGCACGGCCACGCGAGTTCCCTTCGGCACGTGCAAATCACCGACCACTGTCTCGACTTTGGCTTCGAGGATCACGACGATCGGGACTACCGGGCGGAGACGCATCGTTTCGTTGGCAACCGCGCCGGCCCAGGCAAGCTTGTTTGCCGTCTCGAAGTCGCCGGCCATGTCCGATGTTCCGAGGAGCTCGTCAGACTCTCGCCGCAATTCCATCACCCCCTCCGGGCAGTCGCACAGATGATGGACAGCCCAGCCCAACGTGTAGGCGGTCGTGTCTTCGCCCGCGAGCAGCATGGTCATGAGATTTCCGAAAATTACGTCGTCGGAAAAAGGCCGGCCTTCGTCATCGCGTGCCGAGACCAAGGCCTCCAGGAAATTCGACGGCTTCTCGGCTCGGCCGGGCTCGGCCGCGAGGCGTGCTCGCTCGACGACTACAAGTTCGCCGAGCCAAGCTCGAAGCTCGGCAAGAGAGCGGTCCAGACGACGATCGCGAGGAAGCCGGACGAGCTTCCACGTCGGAAACAACGCGAACAGCCGGCGATTGAATTCCGGTAACACGATCTCGAGCTTGCGCTGAATGACGTCGTCCCCCTGCTCGACGGTGTTGAGGTCGTGGCCGAAGGTGACGAGCGTCGTAACGTCCACCGTGAAACGCTTGAGCTCTTCGACGACATCGAGCAACGCGCCGGCGTCTGCCAACCGCTCCCAGCGCTTTTTCAGGCGGCTGGTGACGGTCTGAAGCTTCGGATAAAGGCCGCGCAAGTGACGCTGGGCCAGCGCAAACATGGCGAGTCTCCGCTGCGGGCGCCAGGCGTCGCCCTCGGCAGAAAAAACCCCGTCAAGGCCCATTTCGGAAGCGACGGGAGCAATGCCGGAATCACGAGTGAAGGTTTCGGGCCGCGCCCTCAGGACCTGGTCACACCATTTTGGGTCCGAGAGCACCACGGCGCGCGCGAAGCCCATTTTGAACAGGTACACCGGTCCATATTGGGCGGCCCAGCGTTCGAGGATGAGGTGAAGCTTCGTCAAGTCGAGCTGGTGGATGTTGCCCAAAAACGGCAGCCCTCTCGGGCCTGGCAGATCGTCCAACGTGCGCTTTGGCGCGATCCGGCCCGGCCCGCGCGAAAGCCTCGAAACGTCGACGAAGATGGCGCGCTCTCGTTCGACGACGGGACACGATACGAGGCATTGCGGTCCGCCTTCGCGCTTTCCAGAGTCGACGCTGAAGCGCCAGCGATGGTTTCGACAGACTAGCGTGTCTCCATCGAGCTCGCCCTCTCCGAGCAGCGCGCCCTGGTGCGGACAGCGCCCCTCGAAGGCTCGCAGCCCAGCCGGTGTCCGCACGATCACGACGTCGAATCCGTCAGCCGAGAGCGCGTGCGGGCCATCGCCGTGAAGTTGATCTAAGTTGGCAGCGCGGATCAGTGGAGCTGTCGTCACGAGCCGTAATCCTTTGCTTTACATGCAAAAGTATAGCAGATTCGTAGTGTCCAAACTAGATCGTTGTCGCATAAACGCGTAGGCAGAGGCGGGAGCGGCGGGGGGCAAGCTCCGGCGGTCGCGCTTCTCCACCGTCATGCTGCGGCGCTTTTGCCGCTCGCTTCGCCCGGCTTTTTATGTTTTCGGGCGCAATTCGCTCAGCGTCTTCTGCGCCCGGTCTCTTCTCAGCCTCTGCGGGCAAATCTTCCGCTTTATCTACGGCGGACATGTTGCATCCGACGCATTCATCGTTATCTTGGGTGTTCTCGTTCTGGGTTTCATCGCATGGACGGCGGAATGGCGCGAAAGATTGCGGGCGGCCTTGGCCACCAAGCCGCATTCGCCCTGGCGCTAGCCTGCCTCTTCATGCCGGTCCTGCCGATCATGCCGGCGCCCCGCGCGGAGGACCTGGGCGCGCCTCCCGTCGCGCCGCCGATGAGCCCGCCCTGCGACGTGCCGGCGACGGATATCGCCGCCCCGGCCACGTTGCCCAATGTGACCGCGGCGCTGCAAAAGGGCGAGAAAGTGCGCATTCTCGCGATCGGCTCTTCCTCGACGCTCGGGTACGGGGCCTCGTCGAAGGACATGAGCTATCCCGCGCAGCTCGAAACGATCCTCGAACATGCCCTCAAGGGCGTCGATGTCGTGATCCTCAACCGCGGCGTCTCCGGAGAAATGGCGGAGGACACGGCCGAGCGAATCCGAAGCGAGGTCGCGCTGAGGAATCCGGACCTCGTTCTTTGGCAGCTGGGAACCAATGACGCGCTTGCCCGGATCCCGCCGCAGGAGTTCGAGGACACCGTGCGTTCGACGATCCGCTGGCTGAAGGAGAACCGGATCGACGTCGTGCTCGTCGGGGTGCAATATACCGTGCGCCTCGCCCGGGACGCGAATTATGTCGCGATACGCGACAGCCTGCAGAAAATCGCGGCCGAGGAAAATATTCTTTACGTCCGACGCTACGATGCGATGCGGTTCATCGCCCAGACCAGAGCCAATTTGCAATTGATGGCAGGCGATAATTTCCATCTTAACGATCTCGGCTATCAGTGCATGGCGGAACACGTCGCGCATGCCCTGATCGTCAGTCTTTTCGTCAAGCGTGTGCGGCCTGTCCACAATTAATTCGGTTTCGCTAAGGTGACTTCGAACCATGTGACCATCCCAGTGGCCTGGCGCCCTGCCATTAGACATTCGATCACCCATTTGCCCGGATTGTCGGCGACGAAGGCGACATGCTTGGTCTTGCCTTCGGGAACGAGGACGGCATCGCGCCAATAGGGCTCCCAGCCATCGTCGAGATCGTGCAGGAGCCGCATAGCATGGCCATGCACATGCATTTGCTGCACGAAGGCCGTATGGTTCACGAAACCGAGCGTTACCGGGGTCCCGCGCTTGACCGAAAACAACGGCGCCGGTGTAAATTCGTTGAATGCCTTCCCATTTAGCTTCCAATATAAGGGGCGATCTTGCGCCGCCGCCGGGATCGACCTGGTCCCAATGCCGGCGATGGCCTCGATCAAGATATCGACTTTGCGCGACGCCTGAAGCTTGATCTCGCTGGGCAGAAGCGGATTTTGCGAGAGCGAGACGACCGGCGGCAAGGGAGAGCGCTTTTCTCCCGCGGTCTTGAAGGCGAGAAGAACGCGGTCCGGCTCGTTGTCTCCGAGCAGCGTCACATTGGCAGCCGCTCCCGCGTCCTCGGGAAGGTCGAGCACGATGTCGAAACGCGCGCCGGGTCCAAGGGGAAACATCCGCCGCACCGGCTCGAAAGCGTCGCACGGCTGACCATCGACCGCGAGGATCAAGGGTCTGACCCCGTTGAATGCGATCAACATCAGCCGCGTATCGACGGCGCTCAGGACGCGCAGCCGCAAACGCGATGA
>Ga0185299_10003441_pt1 | contig 21036 bp, 15 predicted proteins | sample PaiPotPPA55metaG_FD_128002 | JGI IMG/M metagenome (GOLD analysis project Ga0185299, IMG submission 128002) | Iron sulfur acid spring bacterial and archeal communities from Banff, Canada, to study Microbial Dark Matter (Phase II) - Paint Pots PPA... ... | reverse complement strand
TCACGGAGGCACGGCCACCCGGTACATGGCGTTTGTCGCTAAAAAGATTTTCCTCACCAAAGGCGTCGGTAAACATCGCGAAAGGCTTTCCAGTTTTGAGCTGGCCTTGCGTAACGCAGGAATTGCGGCATGCAACATCGTGCGGGTTTCCTCGATTTTCCCTCCCAACTGCAAATTAATCTCGCGTAGCGAAGGTTTGAAACACATCAGGCCGGGACAAGTGGCTTTCACGGTCATCAGCGAAAATTCCACTAAGGAAGCGCATCGCTTGATCGCCGCGAGTATCGGTTTGGCGTTGCCGAGCGATAAATCCATGTACGGATATTTGTCCGAGCATCATTCGTTCGGCGAAACGGAAGAGGTCGCGGGCGAATATGCGGAAGAGCTGGCGGCGGAAATGCTGGCTACCACCCTGAACGTGGAATTCGATCCGGATTTGTCTTTCGACGAAAAAAAAGAAGTTTATCGGATTTCAAATAAAATTGTGCGCACCATGAACGTCACGCAGTCGGCGGTGGGTGACAAACGCGGTTTGTGGACTACGGTGCTGGGCGCGGCAATTTTGATTGGCGAAGACGACTAGCCGATAGCGGTTCTTAAAAAATCGTCGCGAATTCCCTTCACTGCATCTTTCTGTTGTCACTGTTATTGAATATTTTTGATCCGGCGCAATTAGCAGTTATTTCCGTTTGAAATACCCGACTCGATCCAGCACCGCCCCTACAATCAGCGGCAAAGCCACGGTGGCATCATCAAAGACTTCCGCCAACTGACCGCCTTCCTCGCGGGGAACAAATTTTCCCCAGGACACCGCTTCGGTGTAGGTGCTCCCGCTCAGCCCGCCCCAGTGAACAGGTTCGGGACAAATGCGCACTCCGTAGTTGTAGCGTTTCAGCGGAATTTCTTTGTAGCCGCGACGCGCAAGAAGTTCCGCGTACACGCCGAATTGTTGCGCCCAGTTTCGCGGCACTCCGCCGCCCACAGTAAAAATCCCCATCCGTTTGGTTGCGAGCATGGTGTTGGCGAATTTCTCAAAATCTTCGAAAGGATCGAAGCGCAGCAAGGGACGCTTGTCCTTCAGACGGAGTATTTTGTGGAGCGCAAAATCGATGCCAAGTTCGGAATCCGTGAAAGCGGGAACAAAAACAGGAACATTTTTCTCGAACGCGGACTTCAGAATTCCCCGCCCGGGCATGGTCTTATGCAAGTATTCGCCGATGCGTTGATGAATTTTCCAGCTGCAAACCGTTTCTTCCGCATCCCAATTGTTCAGCACGTGCTCCATCACTTTTTCGACGTGATCGAGATTTGATTCGGGCTCGAGCGAATCGTAAACGCGGTTGTAGCCGGCTTGAAAAAGCTCGTTGTCGTCCATTTTCTTGTCGTCGTAGCGGAAATGGGAGCGCCCCGTGGCCTCGACAAGACCGTGCGCCATCAATGCGCCGGTAGAAATGACCGCTTTCACGATGCCGGATTCAATGAGGTCGCAAAAAATAAGTCCCATTTTGCCGACGGTGAGAGCGCCGGAGAGGGTCATAGCGACGAAACAGTCTTTATCCCGCGCCATCGCTTCCAAAACGTCAGCGGCATCGCCAATCTGGCGGCCAGTGAAGGCCGTGTCGCCCATGGCGCGCACCAATTCATCGATGGTGCGGCATTTCGAAAGATCCAACGGAAAAATCGGCCGCAATTTATCGCTGACGGGATCGTGAAGCACGCGGCCGGTTACTGTTTTCTTGGACTGCTTCGCCATTGCATCTCCTGGATATTAAATGCTACGACAATCGCTGCGAAGTGCGCACACATTTTGCGAAACATCATTCGTGTTGAACTGTGCACAGATTGATAGTACAAACTCGCCAAGAAAGGAAGAACAAAACAGCACGCCGGCGAGTTTGAACGAACATGCTAAAATTATTTCATGGCGGATAAATTTACCATCGGCTTGGTGCAAATGAAGTGCACGACGAATGCGGACGAAAATCTCACGCATGCGATCGAGAAAATTCGCGAGGCCGCTGCGCGTGGAGCGCAAATCATTTCGCTGCACGAATTATTTCGCAGCGAATACTTTTGCCGTAGCGAAGATGCGGAGTTATTTAATCTGGCGGAACCGGTGCCCGGCGTCACCACCGAGAAATTGGGGAAGATCGCGAAAGAGTGCAACGTGGCGCTGGTGGTTTCGCTTTTCGAACGGCGCGCCGCGGGAATTTATCACAATACTTGCGCGGTGCTGGATGCGGACGGAACATTTCTCGGGAAATACCGCAAAATGCACATTCCCGACGATCCTCTGTATTACGAAAAATTTTATTTCACGCCTGGCGATCTCGGCTTTCCCAATTTCGACACCAAATACGCCCGCATCGGCGTCCAGATTTGTTGGGATCAATGGTACCCGGAAGGTTCACGGTTGACGGCTTTGAGCGGCGCGCAGGTTATTTTTTATCCCACCAGCATCGGTTGGCATCCGCACGAAAAAGAGCAATTCGGATCCGCACAGCTTGATGCCTGGAAAACTATTCAGCGCAGCCACGCGATTGCCAATGGAGTTTATGCCGCGGTTGTGAACCGTGTGGGATTTGAAGGCGGGCTCGTAAAAGGCGACGCGGGACTGGAGTTTTGGGGAAATTCATTTGTGGCCGATTCTTTTGGCAAAGTGGTTTCGCAGGCGTCCAATGATCGCGAAGAAATACTGGTGGTCGAGTGCGATCCTGCGATGAGTGAAGATACGCGACGAAACTGGCCGTTTCTACGCGACCGACGCATTGACGCTTACCAGCCGATCCTTAACCGTTGGCTCGCGGAATAATGTCGCGGTCCCGCGCGATTTCCAAAAATTCAACCCCGGCCAATCTTGGGTATCGCATGCCTGCCGAGTGGGAACCTCATGAAGCCACGTGGCTGGGCTGGCCGCATGAAGTGACGGACTGGCCGGGAAAATTCGCGACGATTCCCTGGGCCTTCGCGGAAATCGTGCGTCTGCTGTCAGAGGCGGAGCGCATTTTTTTGCTGGTTGAAAATCGCGTAATCGAAGTACGCGTGCGCTCCATCCTGAAAAAGGCGGGGGCAACTCTTAGCGCGATAAAGTTTTTCCGTGTGCTTACCGATCGCGGCTGGATGCGCGATTCCGGGCCGATCTGCGTTCGAAATGCGGATGGCGACGTAGGCTACAATCATTTTTCGTTTAACGGTTGGGCGAAGTATCCGAATCACAAGAAGGATGCGCTGGTAGTTGAAAAGGCGAATCGCCAGCTGAAACATCGGCTGTGGCAACCGGTTCATAAGGGCAGGCGGGTGGTGATGGAAGGCGGAAGCATCGACGTGAACGGCCGCGGAACGCTGCTGACTACGGAAGAATGTCTGCTCAGCAAAACGCAGGAGCGCAATCTGGGATTTACGCGCGAGGATTACGCGGAAATATTTCGCAAATATCTGGGAGTTCAAAAGGTGCTTTGGCTGAATCGTGGAATTGCCGGCGATGATACGCACGGGCATGTGGATGACCTGGCGCGTTTCGTAAATCCGACGACAGTCGTAACCGTTGTGGAACCAGACACGGCCGACGAGAACTACGCGCCTTTGCAGGAAAATCTCGCACGGCTGAGAAAAATGACGGATCAGGACGGGACCCCGCTGCGAGTGGAAACGCTGCCAATGCCCAAGGCGGTTTATTTCGATGGCCAGCGCCTTCCGGCGAGCTACGCGAATTTTTATATCGCGAACGGAGTGGTGCTAGTCCCTACGTTTAACGATGAAAACGATCACGTAGCGCTAAATAAGCTTGTCGAACTTTTCCCTGACAGAAAAGTTGTTGGCATTGCTTGCCGCGATCTCGTATTGGGACTAGGGACCATACATTGCATGACGCAGCAGCTGCCTGCCGGAGGTTTGCGATCCCCAGTGAGTGAGACGCGTCAATCAATGACTCGCCGCAAATAAAGCCGGCGTCTAGCGCATTCTGATGCGATTCGACCAACTCTCTGAGTTTTGCGGAATGTTACCGAAATGTTATAAGGCAGCGCCTGACTTTGATAGACTAGCCGCCATTATTGCGGCTACAGAGAACGGCTTTGTGGAGGCACCATGATTGCGACAATGTTGGCGACAGTTTTTGAATCGCGGGTGGTGGTAGTGGAATATCAACGCAGCTTACTTGGCTGGATCGTAATTGGCTTGATCGCCGGATGGCTGGCGGGAAAGATTTCACGCGGCGAAGGATATGGCTGTATCACCGACGTCGTGCTAGGACTGGTGGGATCGCTTCTCGGCGGATGGATATTTGTGCGCCTTGGCATCCTGGGCGGCGGATTTATTTATTCGCTGGCTGCGGCAACGTTGGGCGCGTTCATTCTCGTTTCAATCGTGCATCTGATTGCCGGTAGTCGTAATTAAGCGCTAAGTTCGCACGCGCACGTAATTAAGCGCCGGGTACTACAGAAAGTACCTAGGCGGGCGCTCGATATTTGTTTTATTCACGTCCGCTCTGCGTTTTATGCGTCACGGCGATCCAATGCTCGCTACTGCTCTATGATACGATTCAGCAAGATACGATTCACAAAGATACGATTCAGCAACGCGTTTTGGAGATGACGCTTCATTGACTAACGCTTCATTGAACAAAAGTTCGCAATCCCTCACGGCAATTCCCCTCGGCGGTTTAGGCGAATTCGGAATGAACATGATGGCCCTGCGGTTTGGCGAGGACATTATCGTCATCGACGCGGGCATGATGTTTCCGGAGTCCGAGCTGCTGGGCGTGGACCTGGTCATCCCGGACATTACTTATCTGAAACAGAACCGCGCGCACGTTCGCGCCATCGTGCTGACGCATGGCCACGAGGATCACATTGGCGCGCTGCCATACATTCTGCGCGATCTGAACGTGCCGGTGTACGGCACGCGCTTTACGCTTGCGCTGGTGAAAAAACGGCTGGAAGAAGCGGGGCTGCTGCAATCCACGACGCTGCGCGAAGTATTACCCGGGCGAAGGATAGAAATCGGGCCGTACGAGGTCGAATTTATTTCCGTGACGCACAGCACCATCGATTGCGTAGCCCTCGCGATACGCACACCGGTCGGTGTGATCATTCATACTGGCGACTTCAAGATTGATCAGACCCCGGTAGGCGGCGTGCCATTCGATCTTCACGCATTTGCGCGCTATGGAAACGAAGGCGTACTGGCGCTCTTCAGCGATTCCACGAACGTGGAGCGCCCGGGCTTCACGCCGTCGGAGCGCGCCATCGTGCCGCGCATCGAGGAACTTTGCCGCTCGGCGCCGCGCCGCGTAATTTTGTCGTGCTTCGCGTCCTCCATCCATCGCATCCAGCAGGTCATCGACATCGCCGCGCGCGTGGGACGCAAAATTGCGTTCGTAGGACGTAGCATGGTCGACAACGTGGAAATCGCGCACTCGCTCGAATGCTTGCGAATCCCGGACGGCATGGTGGTGCGGCCACAGGACATTCGCGGCTTCGATCCCAAGAAGATTGTGATTCTGGCCAGCGGCAGCCAAGCGGAGCCAATGTCTTCGCTGTCGCGCATCGCGGTGGACAATCACCGCTTCGTTTCGGTGGACGAAAACGATTCGGTCATATTGTCCGCGCGCATCATTCCTGGCAACGAAAAAGCAATTTTTCGCATGCTGGATCACATGTTCCGCAGGCGCGCCTTGGTGTACTACGACAACTCCGCAGGGACGATCCATGTTTCCGGCCACGCCAGCCAGGAAGAACAGAAACTTTTGCTGCAACTGGTAAAGCCGAAATATTTCATCCCGGTGCACGGCGAATACCGTCATCTTTTCAGGCACGCGGCGCTGGCCCACCAGATCGGGTGCGTTTCCGGCGAGATTTTACTGCTTGAAGACGGCAAGTCCATAGAATTCACAGAAGACGGCGCGCACCGCCGCGACCCCGTGACGGCGGGACGAGTGTGCGTGGATTCCGGCTCGCTGGAAGAGATCGAAGAGGTGGTAATACGCGACCGCAAACATCTTTCCGAGGATGGCGTGGTGGTTTCCATCATCGCGATCGATAAACACACCGGAAAAATGGAATCGCATCCGGAAATCGTGACTCGCGGATTGATGAGCGACAACGGCCAGGAATTAATTGCCGGCGCCCGCGCGGTGATCATTAATACCGTGGAGCAATCCAACGCCGAAGAAAAATCCGACTGGGGCGTCATCAAGGAAAAAATTCGTGTGGACTTGAAGCGTTACATTAATAAACATACGTCCAAGCGCCCGCTTATCTTGCCGGTGATTCTGGAAGTCTAACGCAGCATTTTTCTAATGGCTGATTCGATTCCATCCACTCAGGAAAGTGTGTCTGGCGGGCTCGCTAACGGAGTCGCGCCCGGTCCGGACTCGCCCATTCCCGCGTCGCGCTTTGGCCAGGCAGCGTTTATTTTTATTTTTATAACCATTCTGCTGGATTTTCTGGCCCTCGGCATAATCGCACCAGTCCTGCCAAACCTGATCATACAATTCCAAGGCGGCAACATTGCGAGTGCCGCGAGTATCACCGGCTACTTTGGATTCGCATGGGCCACCATGCAGTTTATTTTTTCTCCCATATTGGGCGCATGGTCGGATCGCTATGGGCGGCGGCCGATCATTCTCATCTCCTGCGCGGGACTGGGCTTCGATTACATTTTAATGGCCCTGGCACCGACACTGGGCTGGCTGTTCGTAGGCAGGATCATTTCCGGAATCACTACTTCTAATATTTCCACAGCGTTCGCTTACGTAACGGATGTAACTCCGCCCGAGCGTCGCGCCAAACAATTTGGGCTGATCAGCGCAGCATTTGGACTGGGATTCATCATCGGCCCCGCGGTGGGCGGGCTATTGGGTAACGTACATTTGCGGCGGCCCTTCTGGGTCGCTGCGGGGCTAAGCCTCGCGAACGCGATGTACGGATACTTCATTTTGCCGGAATCGCTGCCACTGGAGCGCCGCGCGAAAAAAGCGTGGCACATGGCGAACCCTCTCGGCTCCTTGACGCTTTTGCGTTCGCATCCGGAACTTGGCGGCCTGGCCATCGTTACGTTCCTTTATTATTTGGCGCATCAAGTACTGCCCACGATTTTCGTGCTGTATGCCGACTATCGTTATGGATGGAGCGAACGCACCATCGGACTTTCGCTTGCGACGGTGGGATTATCCGTAAGCCTGGCGTCCGGACTGCTGGTCGGTCCATTTGTGAAGCGTTTTGGGGAGCGCTATAGCCTGCTGTCCGGGTTGACATTCGGCTTTCTGGCTTTCATGGCATTTGCGCTGGCTTCGCGGGGATGGATGGCCTTTGCGTCGATCCCTTTAATCGCTTTGTGGGGCATTGCCGGGCCAGCCATGCAATCACTGATGTCCCAGCGAGTAGATCCCACTTCTCAGGGGAAGCTGCAAGGCGCTATCAATAGTCTGCGAGCCATTACCGGGATGATTGGCCCGTTGCTATTTACACAAGTTTTCGCCATCGCAATTTCTCCGCACGTGAACGTGCATGTGCCCGGCGCACCGTATTATCTGGCTGCGTTATTGATGCTTGCCAGCGCCAGCGTGGCGTATATCGTGGGACGTCCCGCAGTGCCGGCGACGGCGGGGCAAACCGCCGGCGAGCACTCATAAGGGTCGCGGGCGGATATTTTCTGATCCACCGTTCCCCACTGAAAGATTTGGCCTCCGCGGAACGCGCGGGGTTTGCAAAAAAGCAACACCGTCAACTGATCTCGCTAGCATGTCGTAGCCTGGTGGTATTCTTCCCGCATGCCCAGAGCAAGCCTACTGGACGCGCCGCGCTTCAGCCTAATCATCACCTGCCATAACCAAAGTGCGTACATCCGGGATGCTGTAAACTCCGCGTTGGAGCAAGGCTACCAGGCAAAAGAAATTGTGGTGGTTGACGACGCTTCCAGCGATGCTTCCCCGCAAATCCTGAAAGAATACGGCGCCAAGATTCGTTTCGCGGCATTTCAGACTAACCAGGGCTGCACGACTTCGCGGAACCTGGGCGCGGCCATGGCCACTGGCCAATATTTTGTATTCCTGGACGGCGACGATGTGCTACTGCCGTGGGCGCTGGATGTGTACGACCGCATTGTCAGCATCAAAAAGCCGAAAATTATTTTGAGCTGCATGCAGTGGTTCGACAGTTCCCTGCAACAGTTACAGCCAGCCAGCGTTCCCCGACAAATCGAATTTGCCGAGTATGAATTCTTGATAAAGAGAGACAGACAATATCAAGCTGGCGGAAGCGCGATGGTGATCGAGCGCCAAGCTTTTGGACAAGTAAAGGGCTGGACCGATCAATTTTTCCCGCTTGAAGATATCGATATGATGATGAAACTCCTGAACTCCGGGCCGGTTGTGCAGATTTTGTCGCCAAGCACGAAGGGCTATCGAATTCATTCGAGCAATGTGCGGCATCGGGTGCCCACCATGGTCGAGGGACTGTTCAAAGTAATCGCACGTGAAAAATCCGGCGCGTATCCGGGCGGTCCGGAGTTGCGAAGGGAACGATACGCAGTGCTTGGTGCGCCGGTATATTTCTGGATCAAGTCGGCATTTAAGGCCCGGCTTTATGGCACTGCCATTGGTGTTTTGGCGCGAGGCTGGCCGATGTTTTTGGCAGCCTGCGCCCAGAAAATCAGCACTACCGTTCGCGGCCAAGGAAAGACGGAAGTTTTACCTTTTGACTTTAGGCCCAAAGAAACGGGCGGTCGCCCTTCGCAAAACGCAGAAACGCTATCCTCTGTGCCGGGGCGTCAGACGGCAAGACGGTAATCGTACTGCCACTAGTTGCCACCTTACCGCTTGCCTTGTAATTGACTGAATCCAGGGCCTGTGCCGTTTAGTACCATCCTCGGGCTAAATAAAGCGCAGTATTGTGTGTTTCGGACATTTCTGATATTTTTTGCGCGCACTGTAGGCTGAGGGAATGACCTGCTCGAATTGTGGTAGTTCTCGATTAAGAAGGTCCAAACGCAGTCTCGGCGAGCGAGTTTTCCTGCCTATTCTGCTGGTGCGCCCGTTTCGTTGTGAAGATTGTATTTCGCGATTTTACGGATGGCTCTGGCAATCGCCGAAAAACGCTTCGGCAGAAGCGGATGTGAGAAGTCTCGTATATCAGTCGTCGACGGCTGCGCTGCACTCCGCTGGCTACCGCAGTCTACGTCGCAAAGTGATTGCCAAAGGGCTGCAACCTTTTCGTAGATTGACGCGCAAGCCCATCACCTCGTGGCTGAGCAAACCCGTTGCCCAACAGCGATCCACTAACGTCGCATTTACAGCGGACGATATAACTGCCGTCGCCTCGCAGGCTGGCTATTTCAACGTTCCGTCAAAGCCGCAATCCGCGCCTAAAATACTGGGTGTAATCCCGGAACGCAAGAACGAAGAAATTTAATTTTAGTTACGATCCAACCGACTTCACATGTGAAACTTTTCATCTCTCTTGACACGGCCGGGCTTCGTTAGACATGTCTCCGATTTCCCAGTGGGTTATTATTCTTGTTCCGAATCATGTACTCCGTCGAAGTTTTTCTGCACGGGCAAACCAATGCCGTGCCTTCCGAGCGTTTTTCTTCACACCACGACCAACCTGATACAAATGCCCGAGATTGTGAGCAGCGTCATCGTGCCCTTTTTTCGCCGCTTTGAGATACCAGGAAACGCTTTTTGGGGATCAATCCCTACACCCTCTCCCCGGCTGAAGCAGACGCCGACGGAGAACTGGGCCTCTACGACTCTCCTTTGCCGGCAACCTCGAGCTGAAGTTCAAAACCCTTATTGGGATTCTTACTTACTCCTTGACCATATCGATAGGACGTGCCAAGGGCGTGCATCGCATACTCATCACCGTGGCTGGCCGCTCTTTGCAGCCATTCAACGGCCAGAGTGCGATTTTTTCGCACACCCCTACCCGCCATATAGAAAATGCCCACGTGGTATTCGGATTGGTTCTCCCTCTTTGGCTGCCGAAAGGCAGCGCTGAAATGCACGACGACGATTTGCCCTTGTACCTAAACCGTAGTCGAACGCGGCACCCAACCAGCCGTAAGCACCTATGTGGTTCAGGGCAGCCGCCTGCTTTAATAGTTTAAATCCGCGCTGATAGTCCTTTAGGTTCGGGGTACCGTTAAAATACGCCCTTGCTGTGGCGAAAACCTTCTCTGCTTCAGACCTACGTCTATGCAGATTCTTCACAGTTACCATCGAGTGAGTTAATCATCTATATAAAGGATAAGCCCGCCATCTTACCGGAATGTCATTCTCCTCGACAGGCCTTGCCTCGATTCGAGCAGGGGTATACGCTTCTTTTCTGCCGGCTCATTTGTCGGGGCCGAAGGTCTGACGCGCGATGGCCAAATGGGTCTCAGCGACAGACGGGCTATGGTTCACCAGCGGGCCTGGCCACCGCAACATTGAATTAAATTATAAAGGATATATAGGAGGTTGAGAAATGGCTACAGCAACGACCGTGATGGAACCTAATGTCAAGATTAGTGCCACCAAACTTCTGATCAATGGGCAGTGGGTAAACAGCGCTTCGGGAAAAACGTTTCCGTCCATTAATCCTTCAACCGGCGAGGAGCTCGCGCGAATCGCGGAAGCGGATGCTGCCGATGTGGATAAAGCGGTGGCCGCCGCTCGCGCCGCGTTTGAAAAAGGCCCTTGGCGCAAGATGACTGCATCGCAACGCGGAAACCTGATGTACAAGCTTGCGGATTTGATCGAAAAAAACCTCGATGAGCTCGCGCAGCTCGAAGCGCTAGATAACGGAAAGCCGTACAGCGTGGCTCGGGCGGCGGACCTGCCTTTGACGATCGCTTGTTACCGTTACTACGCGGGATGGGCCGACAAACTTCAGGGCAAAACCATTCCGGTGAACGGCAACTATTTCACGTACACCAAGCATGAGCCTGTCGGAGTAGTGGCGCAGATTATTCCGTGGAATTTTCCGCTACTGATGCAGGCTTGGAAGCTGGGCCCCGCGCTGTCCACCGGCTGCACGGTGGTGATGAAGCCCGCCGAGCAGACTCCTTTGTCGGCATTGCGCGTCGGTGAATTGGCGATGGAAGCAGGCTTCCCTCCCGGCGTTTTGAATTTGTTGCCTGGCTACGGACCCACTGCGGGAGCGGCGCTGGCTCGCCACATGGACGTGGATAAGGTGGCTTTCACCGGATCGACAGAAGTGGGGCATCTGGTGATGAAAGCCGCGGCGGAATCGAATCTGAAGCGGGTCACGCTGGAGCTGGGCGGCAAAAGCCCCAACATCGTGTTCGCGGACGCGGACATGGATAAAGCCGTCGAAGGCTCGCACTTCGCGTTGTTCTTCAATCAAGGGCAATGTTGCTGCGCGGGCTCGCGTACATTCGTGGAAGACAAAGTCTACGACGAGTTCGTGGAGCGTAGCGCCGCGCGCGCCAAGAAGCGCACGGTCGGCAATCCCTTCGACAAAAATACCGAGCAGGGCCCGCAGGTAGACCAGGAACAATTCACAAAAGTGATGGGCTACATCGATTCCGGCAAGCAGCAAAAAGCCAAGTTGATGGCCGGCGGTAATCGTGTCGGCGACAAGGGATTTTTCATCGAGCCCACGGTGTTCTCCGACGTGAAAGACGACATGAAGATCGCGCAGGAAGAAATTTTTGGCCCGGTCATGTCCATTCTGCGCTTCAAGGATATTGGCGAAGTCGTGGAGCGCGCCAACAAATCACTCTACGGCCTGGCCGCCGCGGTTTGGACCCAGGACATCACTAAAGCCCATGCCATAGCCGATAACGTACGCGCGGGAACGGTGTGGGTGAACTGCTACGACGTCTTCGATGCCGCCGCGCCATTCGGCGGATTTAAGCAATCCGGCATCGGGCGCGAACTGGGCGAATATGGACTCGCCAACTACACGGAAGTAAAAACCGTAACCATCAAGCTCTGAGCGGGCAAGCTCTGAAACGGGCAAGCTCTGAAACGGGCACGACGGGCCTGTGCATTAATGCGCAGGCCCGCATCATTCCAAAAGCCCTTCGCGGTTATGATGACGACATGATAAGTGTGGTCAAAATGAGGTTTGTCTCGGCCCTTTTTTGTTTCGTTCTTACTTGGGGCGCGGCAACTTCCAGCGGTCAATCAGCGACGAACAGCTCACAGTCAAGCGTCGGCTCGCAGGCCAACGTCGCGCGCACCCGCGCGGAGCATTTACGACACGGCATCAATCTCAGCGAATGGTTTGCTCAGGTGTACGACTCCAGAGGCTATACCAAGGAACACTTCCAGGCTTGGAACACCGCGCAAGATATAGCCCTGATCAAAGCCCTGGGCTTCGATCATGTGCGCCTGAGCATCAACCCGCAGCCGATGTTTAGACCGCGGCACGCTGATGAACTTCCCGCGGAATATCTGGACCAGCTCGACGCCGCGGTAAAGATGATTTTGGACGCGAGCCTGGCGGTAATGATTGATATTCATCCAGATGCAGATTTTAAACAGAAGCTGGCGACCGAAGGCGACTTTACCGAGCAGTTCGCGGATTTCTGGCGCGGGCTGGCGCGTCATTACTCCAATCTCGACCCTAATCTCGTATTCTTCGAAGTTCTGAATGAGCCGGAAGCCCGCGACGCTTATCGCTGGTACGGCGTTGAATCCCGCTTAGCCGTGGCGATTCGCGAGGGCGCTCCGAATCATACTATTATTGCTACCGGCGCGCGTTATTCGGACGATGACGATCTCTTGTCCATCGAGCCACTGCACGATTCCAATGTAATTTATACCTTTCACTTTTACGATCCGCACGTCTTCACCCACCAGGGCGCAACCTGGGGAGAAAATTATTGGCATTTCGTGAAAGCGCTTCCCTACCCGTCAACGCCCGAAAATGTTCAGGCCTCCATTGCCGCTATTCCGGAGCCCGCGAAGCGCCTGGCAGCCGCGCGCTATGGCATGGATCGTTGGAATGCAGCGCGCATGGATGAAGAGTTTGATCAAGTCTCCGCGTGGGCGACGCGCTGGAATGTGCCCGTAATCTGCAACGAATTTGGCGTGTTCCGCAAAGAAGCGCGCCCAGAAGATCGCGCCGCGTGGATTTCGGACGTGCGCAAATCGCTGGAGAAACACGGCATCGGCTGGACCATGTGGGATTACAGCGGCGGCTTTGGGGTGGTGACCAAGCCGAGCGGTCAACCCATCGTTGACGAAGTTACCGTAAAAGCGCTGGGCCGCGTCGTTCCGCACTACTGAAGTGTTGCTCCGCGCCTACCAGCAGGATGATTTTGACGCGCTCTATAAGCTGGATCAGAGCTGCTTTCCGCGTGGCATCGCGTATTCGAAAACCACGTTGCGGTATTTTTTGGCGCTTTCCTCTGCTGAATGCCTGCTTGCCGTAGAAGATGCCGACATCGCCGGGTTTATTTTGTGTGAACGGGATGGACCGCTAGCGCACATCATCACGCTGGACGTTGTCGAGGCCCATCGCAGAAGCGGCGTGGGCACGCTGCTGCTAAACGCCGTAGAAAATAATCTCTCCGCGCAAGGTGTACGCACGGTGTTCCTGGAAACGGCGGTGAATAATCACGCTGCTGTAAACTTCTGGTCACTTCATGGCTACATCAAGGAAGGTATCTTGAAACGCTACTATTTGAACCGCATCGATGGCTATGAAATGAGAAAAATGCTGGCGTCCGGGCAAAAACAATAACATCACTTAAAAATCGAGACGATCGCGCCTTTCAAAGATGAAGATTTATTAATGTAGGCTACGCTTCATTAATGAGCGCATAGGTGAAAAACTGTCACAGTTCAACGCCTGCCATTGTGTAAGCTAAGAACGTCGGAGGGGTTTTGCACGATTATCTAATGTCGGTGGTGTTGGGAATTGTCGAAGGCTTGACGGAGTTTTTGCCGGTCAGCTCCACGGCGCATCTGCGCATCGCCGAATACCTGCTGAACATCAGCCTGCAGAGCGGCTACTGGAAGATGTACACCGTGGTGATTCAGATTGGCGCGATTGCCACCTTACCGATTTATTTTCGCGAGCATATCCGGCAGTTGCTTGCTACGTTCCCGCGCGGCGAACGCGGCAATCGCACGATAGTCACTCATCCATTGAGCCTGGTGATGATCGCGTTCGTGATTACCGCGCTCCCTTCTTATCTACTGACCAAAGTGATCGGCAAAAATCTGGAAAGTTTGTACGTGATGGGCACCGCGCTGGTGATTGGCGGGGTGGTGATGTGGCTGGTGGACTGGATGAGCTCGAAGTCGGAAGCTGCGGGTGAAGCCGCCGGAGCGAACAGCCGCATCCATACGTGGCGAATGGATAACATGAGCCTGGGACAAGCGATGTGGATCGGCGTCTGCCAGATATTGTCGGCGGTTTTCCCTGGCACTTCGCGATCGATGTCCACGATCACGGCGGGGCAAGTTGCGGGCATGTCCAGGGCGGCGGCCCTGGAATTTTCCTTTTTTCTCTCCATGCCCACTATGGCGATGGCCGTGGCCTATTCCCTGTTCAAGTCACTGCGTGGAAAAGATGAGAATCCGATTGGCGTAGCGCAGATCGATGCGCATCAATGGATCGTTTTGCTGATCGGGCTGGTTGTGTCGTTTGTGGTGGCGTACGGCGCGGTAGCCTGGTTCATGGGCTGGGTGCGCAAGCGCGGATTTGCGGCGTTTGCCGTGTATCGACTCGTCCTGGGCGCCGTGGTGTTGTATTACGCTACGCGAATGGCTGGATAAAAATTTGTGGGCTGCGGCAACCCTGCCCGAAATCTTCAGTACTCGATGGCATCAAATCTTTTGCCTCTACTGGCTCGGTCGCAAGTTCAACAAATTAGGAATTCGAGCGTGATCAGCGAGCCTCAGCGCGACCGAGTAGCGATCTCTTGAGTCCGCATCCGGAAACTGAAAAAAACAACAACAAGCGTCAGAGCCACTGTCACAGCCGTCCAGAAAAAAAGACCTGGATCGACCCTGTATTGCAGCAGCTCTCGCGGCACAAATCGCGTGACAGAGCCCACGACAAATAGAGTTTCCATGTCCGGCAGCGACTGCTGGCTGAGCAAGTTTCCAGCCGCCATTTCGAACTCGGCAGGCACGTCCATTCAGAAGCAACACCCGCCATAAAAGTCGTTGTCGCCGTCCGGACCTTTGGTATCATCGTGCAGTTCCTGTTCCTCCTGGCGGGTGCGCGATAGCGCCAACGCCCCGCTGCGTCACTCAGCCTTCCCCAAAATTGCTGAGGTGAAATACTTGCGTCTTCTGACTCCTACTGAAAACAAACGGCTCAATGAGCTGATCGGATTCTTGTGCGTCACTGTCGCCGTCTTGACGGCGCTCGCTTTGATTTCCTATTCCCCGCACGACGCGGCCTGGAATGTAAGCGCCAACGGCCCCGATTCCGCCAGCACCAACAATTGGATTGGGCCCGCAGGCGCCTATGGAGCCGACGTGCTATTCCAGGTGTTCGGCTTCGCGGCGTTTCTTCTGCCCATGGCGTTGGCAGTGCTTGGCTGGCGCTGGCTGAAAAATCGCGCCATCAATTCGCAAATTGCTACGCTCATTGGCTACGCACTTTTGTTGCTGGCGCTGCCATCGCTACTAACGCTGTGGCATTTCCCGGATGTGCGCGGCACGGTGCCGCCGGGCGGGATGCTGGGTTCATTGGTTTCCGGTGGCTTGCGCACCGGTTTCAATCCCATCGGCGCAAATCTTGTAGCGGTTGCGCTGTTACTCACCGCGTTGTTCATGACCACAAGATTCTCTTTTTCTGGGGCACACGCCTGGGCTAGCGGACCCAAAGGTCCCATCGGCGCGGTCGAAAAGCTGGGTATTCTGCAAAAAGTGCAGGCTCGCTGGCGTGCATGGCGCGGAACCCGGGAGCAGGACCGGCTGCGCAAGCGCCTGGCGGAAACGCGCCTTTCGGGGCGCAAGGCCGTGTCGCCACAAACGGTCGGTAACAATTCGGCTTTGACTGAAAATTCCCGGACGATTGAACTGGAAGACGAAAGCGACGTTTTCAAATCGAGGCAGGAAGAACGTGATGAGGAGCGCGCAGAAAAAGAAAGAGAGCGAGGCCACAAGGCGCCGATCTTTGTAGTCGACCGCGACCCGGAAAATCCCTCGCTGCGAAAAGCTGGCGCCGAGCCGAAGATCGCCAAAGGCCATACCAATTACAAACTGCCGTCCGTTTCATTGTTGCGCGAAGGCGAACGCAGCCAAAAACTCGACGAAACAGAGTTGAAAGAGCGGGCGCGCGCGATTGAAGAAAAGTGCCGGGAGTTTGATGTACAAGGGCGCGTAACGCAAATCAATCCCGGCCCAGTGGTTACCACCTTCGAATTCAAACCTGAAGCGGGCATTAAATACAGCCGCATCATTGGCCTGACCGAAGATTTGTGCCTCGCGCTGCAAGCCGAATCGATTTTGATCGAGCGCATCCCGGGCAAATCCACGATCGGCATCGAAGTGCCGAACCTGACGCGCCAAACCATCGCGCTGCGCGAAATTATCGAAGCGCCGGAGTTTATCAACTCCACGAGCAAGCTTACGCTGGCGATGGGAAGAGATCTGCACGGAAGAATCCGCGTGACCGATCTGGCCGCCATGCCGCATTTGCTGATCGCGGGTTCGACAGGCACGGGCAAAAGCGTTTTCATCAACTCGCTGATGATGTCCATTTTGTACAAGGCCAGCCCCGACGACGTGAAATTGGTGCTCGTCGATCCCAAGCGCCTGGAATTAAACCTGTACGAAAATATTCCGCACTTGATCGCGCCGGTAGTCACCGATCCCAAAATTGCTTCCAACGTTCTTCGCAACGCCACGCGCGAAATGGAAAACCGGCTGAAATTGCTGGCGCAACGCGGCGTTCGTAACATTGACCAGTACAACCGGACTTTCCAGAAGCAGCAATCGCTCTCGCTTTTCGACAACGTAGAAGAAAGCGAACACAAGCCGCTTCCCTACCTGGTGATCGTCATCGACGAGTTGGCCGACCTGATGATGGTGGACACCAACAACGTGGAAGAATCCATCACCCGGCTGGCGCAGATGGCCCGCGCGGTGGGCATTCATTTAATTCTGGCGACGCAACGGCCGTCCGTGGATGTCATCACCGGACTCATAAAAGCCAACTTCCCTGCTCGTATATCTTTCCGGGTAGCCAGCAAAGTCGATTCGCGCACTATTCTGGATGCCAATGGATCGGAATCGCTGTTGGGCAAAGGCGACATGCTTTATTTGCCGGCAGGATCGGCGCGGCTGCATCGCATTCACGGTCCGCTGGTCAGCGAAGACGAAATCGTCTCGGTTTGCGATTTTTGGCGGGAACAGGCGCAGGCAAAATACAACGAGCAACTACTGGAAGCGCCTAAAGATGAGGATGGCAAAGTCGAAGTCGACGGTGAATCGGGAACAGCTGAACCTGCCGCGGACGATGTGGACGACGATCTTTATCAGGACGCCATCCGCGTGGTGTGCGACGCCGGCCGCGCATCCACGTCGACGCTACAGCGCCGACTGCGCATCGGCTATGGCCGCGCCGCGCGCCTGATCGATCTCATGGAGAAAGACGGCATCGTGGGCCCACCAGAAGGCACCAAACCGCGCGAAGTTTTAAAGAATCGTAACTGGATGCGCGAATTCGACGACTCCGCGCAAGAATAATTTCGCAAGAATAATTAAACTTAATGGATAATTTGACACGCACACTGCGCGTCTCTAGAATTTGTTCAGTGCCGGGGTAGCTCAGTGGTAGAGCGCCGCCCTGAAAAGGCGGGCGTAGCCAGTTCGATTCTGGCCCCCGGCACCATCCTACCGTCAGCCCAACAAGTTGCAATCGCCATCTCCGCTTCCAGGCTCTGCATTCGCGTAAGAAATGTTGCCCCGAACTGATATCTATGCTTCAGGTGGATGGGAAACTGGAAAACGTTCCGTCTCTGTCCCGGAGTTTTCCCACAGTCATAAGTACGAAATCATTCTGCGAGGCAGCAATGTCATCGATTCGGCCTGCGACTCAATTGGTGGATCCTTGATAGGGGGCCGCAACTGCTGCTCGAATCCGGCATTAATGAGTAAGATTTGTTTCCTCCAACCCTGGAGTGACTGGCGCAGCAGTCTCCCAGTCGATTTCATATTCCTTTGAGGCGGCTCTTACACTTTCCACGAGTCCTTCGGCCTGGGCTGCGAGTTCGTCCAACGCGTCGACCGCCGATTGGTTATCGCGCGCATCTCTAAGGAGACTGAAGTTATCGTTTAGGCTCTTAGTTTGGCCGACCATCTGGCCTGCAAGCTGCGATCCGGCAAAAACCAGGTTCAAGTTGCGATACCTACGCGTAAATTGCGGGATTTCGTTAGACAGCGTCTCCACCGTGACTTGAAGTTTATACATCTCTTGCCCGTGCCGGCTTGCCCACGGGACCTCGGCCACGGCGTTCGCACCTTCGACACCGCCATCCTCGCCTACTCGTTCTTTCGTTGCCGCTTCCTGCAAGTCCTCGATCTCCTGATGAAGCTCCGCAGCGTACTCCTCGAGTGGAGAATCAAGCAACGCCGTCCCGTGGGCGATCACAGAGTCAGCGACCTGTTCCGTCCGTGGCACAACCCTGTACCGATAAATCATTCCGTGATCACCGACCACGTAGCCACGGTCCCGGCGAGGGAGGCTGAAAGCATTCACCTTGGCCGGAAAAGAAATTGTTTGCGCACGCCACTCGTGGCCGCTGTCCGTGGTATAGAACAAGGGATTCGGCCCTCCGATGAGCCAGCCCACCTCGGGGTCCGCAAACCTGATTGTTGCTCCGGCCTTGAGCACGATACCGGGTACAAGAGTCCAGGTCTGGCCACCATCCGGAGTTTTGTAGACTCTGCCGTCGGGCAAGGTACTCACAAATCCGGTGTTCTCGTCGATAAAGAAAAGCGCTTCTGCGTTGCCCAAGGTTGTAATTATGCGGAGGTTCCAGCTAGTTCCACCATCCGCAGTCCTGGCCAGTGCAAATGCCGCGCGCATCGGAGTTCCCCCGGCAACTGCATACCCTACGCTAGGCGTCGCAAAACCCACACTCTTGAACTCGCTGCAGCCGACTTCTCGGCCACGACCCTCGACATCGACGTCGCCGCAGTCAAAAACCTGCTGCCAAATGTGACCGCCGTCCTCCGTTTTGAAAATCCGCGCCCCGCTGACATAGACACCGGCCTGCTCCGAGAGAAAAGTGTAGTCCCCGCGCCCCGGGATAGAGCCAACATCTTGCCAAGTCTTTCCATCCGTGGTGCGGAGCAGCCTGCCGGCTCCGGAGTCCACCGCCCACCCGTGAGTTTCGTCCACAAACCGTAGATTCACGATCGGAGCTTCAGACGACCGTTCTTCGGTCCTTAGCTGCGCCGTCCAGGTTGCTCCAGCGTCTTCCGTATGTAACAGGGTGCCGGCCGTCCCCGACACCCAACCCACCTGGGCGCTCACGAAGAAAACATCGTAGAGGTTCACATCCTGCGAATAGCTCGCAGGTTCCCAGATTCCCTTGTTTTCGGCCTTGGAAGTAGAGGCGACAGCTAGGGCTGGGTGCCACGCGGCGACCCAAATTGCCAACGCGATACAAACAAAAATTGAACTCGGCTTCATTCTTTGCTGCACGCACCCCTCCTTTTCTCGCGTCGGGAGCACTAAGACTCCTGCTTCACTCACGCCTGAATGTGCGACGGGTCTCGCAACGACTCGTCGCAAGTTGAAAAAAGGGGGGAAGGTCGCACACTTAGCCCTCCCCACCTCACGAGTCTTAGAAGCGTTCGTAGACAACCTTCACTGTCTTGGTAGTGTTGAGAGGGATGCTTCCAAAGAAATACATCAGACGACCCACCAAGGTGGTGGCATCGGTGACAGAGGGATCGGTCGGGGTAGCGACTTCACCGGAGTAAACAATGCACGCTTGGTCGGCATAGGAACCGTAATCTGACACGGTATAAACGGTGGTGATCGGCGTGGCCCCCCCGTCCGCCACGTTGCTGAGGTGCAGCCCATGTCCTGTCGGGCCGTTAAAGGCGGCGATCGTGTCAACCCACTCCCACACAGAATCTGTTGTGGTGGCAAAGCGAGCGTTCGCGACGGTGTTGTTGTCAACGTCTCCCTCAAAGGCGCGCTGGAGCCTCACAGGTGGACAACCCTTGGAGGTGCAGTCGCCGTTCGCCAGCCTTTTGATTTTCATCGTGATGGTGACGGTCCTGTGTAAAGTGTCGCGCGCAAAACTCTGCGTGAGCTGGTAGTTGCCGCTCAAGCTGTTGCGGATGATGGTGAGGGGCAGTGTGTTCGCTCCGCCAGGTTGAATGACCGTTGCAGGACCAAACCCGTTCTCCACTGAAACGTCGCCAGGGTTAGTGCCCTGAGGCACATTCGCAAACGTGGGCAGGTTCCCGCTGCAGATTGCATACCCATCCCGGAAGGTGGTCGATGGCCCTATTTGCTGGAACCCGGCCGGGGACTCGAACTTGACGATGTTGCCTTCGTTGGAAATGCAGACGTTCATCGCGGTAGCGCCGGAACCGAAAGTCAGTAAGGTATCGCACGTATTGGATGCCATGGCGACGAAGCCTCCCTGTTGCGGAACGGTTGCGAGGCCGCACAGCGCAAGTATCACGAGTAGGGCCATTCGCAGCATAACTTTCGAGAACACCTTTTTTGTCATTTCAGCCTCCAGAATTTGAGCTACACCCTAGGGTCGTGGATCACACTTCGAGGCCGCACCATGCCTTCAATACCTCACCGCAGATCCTCACGTCCCTTGGGAACGCGCACTTTCTCCCGCCTCAGCAAGCGAATCAATGGATGGGTCCTTGATTGTTCATAGAAATTCTATTACCTGCTAAACCTGACAAATTCTGCGCGTTGCCCGTGAACATTGATTGGCCAAGTAAAAGGGCTTGTTGTTGCAACGAGAAAATGTCGTATTAACTGCAACGAAACTATGTCACCCCTCCCGTGGTTAGGGAACTGCGGTTAATGCGGGGTGCCCGGAAAAATTGTAGATGCGCGGCGTGAGGCGTTTCTT
>Ga0185299_10003440_pt1 | contig 21039 bp, 18 predicted proteins | sample PaiPotPPA55metaG_FD_128002 | JGI IMG/M metagenome (GOLD analysis project Ga0185299, IMG submission 128002) | Iron sulfur acid spring bacterial and archeal communities from Banff, Canada, to study Microbial Dark Matter (Phase II) - Paint Pots PPA... ... | reverse complement strand
GCAGTAGCTAAATGCGCACACGATCGAGAAGGCGTCGGACGATTCATGCGCGCGGAAGCCGAGAAGCTCATCAACGACATCAAGCAGTCGGTCTCGCTGCTGAGGAGGCATCTTTGACTTCGACAAGGCGCGGACGCGGCTAGCCGAGCTGAACCGGCAGGCAGAGGACCCGAATCTCTGGAGCGATCAGCAGCGCGCGCAACGCGTGATGCAGGAACGGACCTCGCTCGAGGATCAACTCACGTCGATCAGCCGCATCGAGCAGGAGCTCGAAGATCAAGTCACCATGCTCGAGCTCGGCGAAGCCGAGGAAGATGAGAAGACCCTCGATGATGCGCAAGCGGTGCTCGAGAAGCTCAAGATCGAGGTGGGGCGGCGGGAAATGGAAGCCCTGCTTTCGGGCGAGGCCGACGCCAATGACAGCTATGTGGAGGTGCATGCCGGCGCAGGCGGTACCGAGAGCCAGGACTGGGCCAATATGCTGCTTCGCATGTATACGCGCTGGGCGGAGCAACACGGTTACAAGATCGAGTATCTCGAAGAGACCGAAGGAGAGGAGGCGGGCATCAAGTCTGGGACGATCCTGGTGAAGGGTCGTAACGCATACGGATGGCTCAAGACCGAGAACGGCGTGCATCGCCTGGTGCGCATCTCTCCGTTCGATTCAAATGCACGTCGGCACACCTCGTTTGCCAGCGTGAACATCTACCCCGTGGTCGACGATCGCATTCAGGTCGATATCAAGGAATCCGATGTCCGCGTCGACACGCTGCGGGCAAGCGGCGCCGGCGGTCAACACGTCAACAAGACCGAATCGGCGATCAGGCTCACTCACATCCCGACGAATATCATGGTCTATTGCCAGAATGACAGATCGCAACACCGCAATCGGGCGCAAGCCTGGCAGATGTTACGGGCGCGGCTCTATGAGATGGAGCTAAAAAAACGCGAGCAAAAGGCCGCTGCCGAGCAGGCAGCCAAGACCGACATCGGTTGGGGGCACCAGATCCGCTCCTACGTGCTGCAGCCCTACCAGATGGTTAAGGACCTGCGCACCGGGGTCTCCACCTCGAGCACCGGCGCGGTGCTCGACGGAGATCTCGATCAGTTCATGGAAGCGGCATTGGCCCAGAAAGCTTTCAGCAAGGAACCGGTCCAGGTCGGGGACGTCGAGTAGTGTAGTCCGGTCCGCGCGCTATCCGAGCCTCAAATGAGGCCTGCGAGCTTCGTTTCGACCCGCAGGAATTTGTGCGGGTCCACGGCTTCGCCATTGACTCGCGTTTCGTAATGCAGGTGCGGCCCGGTCGAGCGGCCAGTCGAGCCGAGCCGCCCCACCATCTGCCCGGCCTTGATCCGCTGGCCGACCTGCACGTCGATCGCCGACAGATGCGCATAGCGGGTCGACAAGCCGCCTCCGTGATCGATATCCACCACACGGCCGTAGCCCCCGCTCCACCCGGCTGCGGTTACCGTCCCGTCGGCGCTGGTGCGGACCGCTTCTCCAGGTCTTCCGTGAAGATCAATCCCAGTATGCATGGCTGGCGCGCCGGTGAATGGATCCTGCCGGATGCCGAAACCCGACATCAGCTCGATCTCACCGTCCAGGGGTTTGCGAACGGGTATGCTGTTGAGAGTCCGCGTGAGATTGTTGTATTCGATGCGGGCGAGGCCGATCCGATAGAGCTGGCGATCGAAGCTGCTGGCATCCTTCGGCTCGCGCGCCGCAACGAACGGACCGCCAAGCCCAGCGATGCGCTCTCCTTTTGCCGCCTTGCCAGCCTGCACTCCCAATGCGGTGAGCACCCCGCGAATCTGTTGTGCCCTGGATTGATAATTCTCCTCGATCAAATCCAGGGTGGTGGCCTGTTTTCGCTCCATCCGATCGAGCGATGCCTGGGCTTTGGCAATCGCGCCCGTCATCCCAGTGGCGGTCGCTATGTTGAGTTGAGCATTCCCGCTGGCGTTGCCGAGCGGCGATTCGGGCTCGCGCGGCACAAGGAAGGCCCCCTTCTTCCCTGTCGGTATCAGTTTGAAGCGGCTCGGGGCGGAAGTTTCTGCCGGCGCAGGACGCACGCGCTGCCTGATTGACGAGGTTACGTCGGACAACCCGCCGAGCGTGTTTGCACGCGATTCCAAGGTCTCCTGGCGACGAAGAATCTGCTCGACTTTCTGCTCGTATTGCTCCTGGTCGAGGAGCTGACGGCTGGTGATGCGATCAACCCGTGCGCGCAGCTCGGCAATGCGATCCTCGTAGCCGAATTGCATCTCGGTTTGCCGGGCAATCAGGCGGGTGAGCACGTCCTCGCGAAACGCGAAATACGTCGCCGTCGTGATTGTCCAAATGCCCATGGCCGCCACGAACGCGAGCAACAGCCAGAACGCGAATGGACGCAACCGAAACTGTCGCGCCCCACGCGTCAGCGTGTATGGGCTCACGACGCCATGTGCTGGCGCGCGCTGCAGTCCCCTACCTGAGGTAGAGCTGGGCAGATAAATTTCCGATCGCCGGTATGATAATGACCGCGAAGACATTCACGCATCCCCGCCGGCCCCTTTACGGTAATGACCTTTCACCGGCGCTAATTTGACGCAATTGGCGCCGATTATGGTTGATTATTTGCAAATGCCCCGAGATCGCACGCTCTCTGCAGCGAGTCGGCGAGGAGTCCTTGCTGGAGAATCCCGCCGCTTGCCATTGAGGCGATTCTGGCCCTCCTTCGCACGAGAGTTGTCCGCTCAGGAAGGTCCTGCGTCGCGGCACGACCTACGCCAGCTGCCAACAGGCCGCCTTCCTTTCGTCCCTTTTTTCCTGTCAAAATATTGAAAGACAAGGGCGAAAGTGCTGGCACGCCCGACGATTCTCGGAATCGCCGGCTGCGCGAGTGGGGCTGGGTCGGCTGCGCGCGCCCATAGCGGCCGTTAATCTATCGTCGGGGGACGCCAAGTCTGCGCATGGCGGGTCGGCAATATCAGGTTTCGCTTGAGACCCTCCGAAAGCTGGAGGAAAGTCTCTACGCGGATCTGCGCGAGACGCAGCCGCCGTGTCCGAAATCGCGACACACCGACCTGAGCGCTCAGCTCTCCGCAGCCGCGAGATGCTTCCTGCCGAGCTTGTTGCGCGAGCGAAAAACGCGCCTGCTGCGGTCCCTGCGAATACGCAAGCTCGGCGTTGTTGCCACCGGTGTCGGCGGGTTCGCATTGCTCGTCATGGCTGCCCTCTGGTGGCGCCTTTCGAGCGGTCCGATTGAGCTCGATATCGCCACCCCCTGGCTCACGGCAGCGATCAAGGAAAACTTCGGAGCGGGGCATGAAGTCGAGATTGGCGGCACGCAGCTCGAGCGCAATGCCCATGGGCGCCCGTCATTGCGCATCCGCGACATAGTCGTCCGCGACGCGGACGGCAATGTTGTCGCGAGCGCACCGAAAGCCGAGGTAGGGATATCCGCGAGCAGCTTGCTTGTTGGCCACGTCCGTGCGGAGCGCTTGAGCTTGGTGGGCGCCGAGATGGCGGTGCGCATCGAGCGGGACAGCAAGCTCACCGTGTTCGCCGGGAGCATGAAGCGGCCGTTCGTTACCGCAGCGGCTGTTTCCACGCCTTTCGTCACGGGCTCCACGTCGTCGAGGCCGCTCGCTCCCGTGACAATGGCTGACGCGTCCTCGATTGGAACCGCCTCGACGGGGACCGCTCGCACCGGCGTTCCGGATTTTGCTGCGCTGCTTGCTTGGATAGAGAGTCTCGATGGGGGCGGCTTGGACGGAGGCGACCTCGCCGAGATTGGGCTGAGGGGCGGCAATCTCAGCGTCGATGACGAACGCAACGGCAAGCACTGGACGTTCACGAACATCGATCTCAGCGTGACCCGTCCCAAAGGTGGCGGCATCGCCGTGAGGCTGGGGTCCGAACAAGCCGACCGACCTTGGCAGCTGCGAGCGGCAATAACGCCAGGTGAGCGCGGGCATCGGATCCTCGACGTCGACACTCAGAAAGTTTCCGTGAAGGACCTGATGTTCGCCATGCGTTGGGGGGAGGGGCTCTACGAAGTGGATTTGCCGCTGACCTCGCGCATTCGCGCCGACATTGGGCCCGACGGCATTCCCAGCATGATCGACGGACGCATCGTCGTGGAGAAAGGTTCGATCATCGATGTCGACGACCCACTCGTGCGTATTCCGATTGATCGCGCCGAGATCAGTCTCGATTGGGATGCCGCGCGTCATGCGCTGACCATGCCGCTCCAGATCATCTCGGGCGGCGATCGCATCAGTGCGCAGGCACTGATCGAAACCCCGTCCGACACAAATGCGGCCTGGGCAGTAAAGGTGTCCGGCGGCACGATCCTGCTTGCTTCAGCGGCATCCCCGGCATCGGCGCCTCTCATTCTCAATCGGCTGCAGTTGCAGCTGCGCGTTGATCCAGCCACACGCCGCGTTGATATCGAAGAAGGTGAGCTGGGTAACGCTGATATCCGCGTGGTTCTGTCTGGCGGACTGGACTGTGCTGGCGATGACCCGATAGTTGCGGTCACCGTTGCCGGCACACCGATGCCGGTGACGGCGATGAAGCGGCTGTGGCCATTCTTCGCCGCCCCTAAGGTGCGCAGTTGGGTCCAAGAACATGTGCAGGCGGGCGTGGTCGAGCGGCTGGAGGTCGCGACCAATGCGCCGATGTCTACGCTCAAGGCGAGCGGTCCCCCGATTCCCGAGGAGGGGTTGGCGATCAGGATCGTAGGACATGGGGCAGAGCTGACACCAATCGCGGGTCTTCCTACCATTGGCGACGCTGACATTGACGTGCGCATTACCGGCCGGACCGCGACGATCAATCTGGGGCGCGGCCATGTGGAAACGGTGCAAGGACGCAAGCTCTCGATCACCAATGGTGTATTCGAAGTGCCGGATACGTTTCCCAAGGGGCCACCAGCGAAAGCGCGCTTCCGCCTCGATGGATCGGTGCCGGCGGCAGCCGAATTGTTGGCAACGGAGCGATTGCGGGACTATTCCGGAGCGCCGCTGGATCCTGCAACCAGTCGCGGCACATTGACCGCCCAGGTGACTCTCGGCTTGCCGCTCAAGGAGGATCTCGCGGAAGGCTCGTCGACATACACAATCAACATGGACGTCGCGAATTTCGCGGCTGAACGCATGGTCATGGGCCAAAAGGTAGAGGCGGCCATGCTGAAAGTGAGCGCCAACAACCAGGGCGACTGGATCAGGGGCGACGTCAGGATCAACGGGCTGCCCGCCGCGCTCGATTTTCGCAAGGCGCGCGAAGCCGACCCCGAGGTGCGCATCCAGACGACTCTCGACGAAAACGCACGAGGCAAGTTCCACTTCGATCTTGGCGGCGCACTCGCAGGACCCGTACCGGTCAAAATCACGGGTCGGATCAGCAACCGGGACAACGACAGCCGGTTTGCGGTTGACGCTGACCTGACCCAGGCCAAGGTGGACAACCTGCTGCCGGGCTGGTCCAAAGCTCCGGGGGAACCTGCGCGCGCTACTTTTGCTCTCATCAACAAATCGCAGGGGACGCGATTTGAGGACATGTTCATCGAATCGGCAAACACCACGGTCAAAGGCGCAGTCGACGTCGATGCCGCCGGCGACGTGGTCTCTGCCAATTTTCCCGTGTTCAGCCTGTCGAACCGCGATAAGGCGACCCTCAAAGCCGATCGAGCCCCGGATGGAACTCTGCGGGTTGCCCTGCGCGGGGACCTTTACGACGGACGCGGCTTCGTCAAGTCGGCGCTGTCAGGTCCTGCCAACGGCAAGCCGCAGTCGGAAAAAGACATCGATCTCGATGTCAAGCTCGGCACCGTCGTCGGGTTCCACGGCGAGACCTTGCGCGGCCTGGATCTGCGGCTGTCGCGGCGCAGCGGCATCATCACCGCATTTGCATTGAACGGAAAGCTTGGGCGTGACACGCCGCTGCTCGGCGACCTGCGCGGCCGCGGAACGAACGGCCGTCAAGTTGTCTTCATTGAGACCAATGACGCAGGTGCTTTCTTCCGCTTTACCGACATCTATCCAAAGGTGACAGGCGGCGAGATGTGGGTCGCGCTCGATCCGCAAAGCGCGGACAAGGCGCCACAGGAAGGCACGCTCACGGTTCGCGATTTCATCGTGCGCGGAGAGGCGGCCCTCGAGCGTGTAGCTGCCGCCCCCGTGCCGCAGAATCCTTCCAGTCCTTCGTCGGGTGTCGAGTTCTCCCGGTTCCGGGTCGATTTCACTCGCTCGCTCGGCCGCTTCACCATTCGAGATGGCCTCGTGAAGGGGCCAGCGGTGGGTGCGACGGTGGACGGATATATCGATTATACCCATGGCGAGGTGCGCATGCGCGGCACCTTCGTTCCGCTGTATGGGCTCAACAACATGTTTGGTCAGATTCCGATCGTGGGTTTGTTCCTCGGCGGCAGCAACGAGGGCCTGATCGGAGTTACCTACGAAGTGGCCGGGCCCCCGAGCGCGCCGATCTTGCGCGTCAATCCCATCTCGGCCGTGGCGCCGGGTCTGTTACGGAAATTCTTTGAGTTTCCGGGAGGCGCTGCGGGCATGCCGCAGAGCTATGCCGATCCGACCAGATGAGGGAGCGCGATTCAGACCGGCTTCAACAGGACGTGTCGCTTCTTGCCCAGTGACAGCTTGATGACTCCTTGAGGCGTGAGATCTCGCGCCGTGAGCACCATTTTCTCGTCGGTCACGGTGACATCATTGACCTTGAGCCCACCACCCTTGATCTGCCGACGGGCTTCTCCGTTGGACGATACCAGCCCGGCTTCGACATTTGCGGTGAGAACCCCAAGCCCCGTTTCAAGCTTGGCGCGGGAAATCTCTACCGTTGGCAGCGTTTCGGCGAGGGCTCCCTCTTCGAAGGTGCGCCGGGCGGTCTCGGCAGCGAGCTCCGCAGCCCCGGCCCCATGCAACAGCTTGGTGGCTTCGGTCGCCAGGACTTTTTTCGCCTCGTTAAGCTCGTGGCCCTTGAGCGCCGTCAGCCGAGCGATCTCATCGAGGGGAAGCTCGGTGAACAATCGCAGCAGCCGGCCGACATCGCCATCCTCGCAATTGCGCCAGAACTGCCAGTAGTCGTATGGAGCCATCATCTCAGGGTTGAGCCAGACTGCGCCCGTCTCGGTCTTGCCCATCTTGGCGCCCGATGACGTCGTCAACAGTGGCGTGGTCAGGGCGAACAACTCGGCATTGAGCAGTCGTCGTCCGAGATCGATGCCGCTGACAATGTTGCCCCATTGGTCCGACCCGCCCATCTGGAGAATGCAGCCGAAGCGTTTGTACAGCTCAACAAAGTCATACGCTTGCAGGATCATGTAGTTGAATTCGAGAAAGGTCAGCGGTTGCTCCCGGTCCAAACGCAGCTTCACCGAATCGAACGTCAGCATTTTGTTGATGGTAAAATGCCGCCCGACTTCCCGAAGAAAGGGAATGTACTCCAGTTGCTCGAGCCAATCGGCATTGTTGGCCATCATGGCACCCGCGTCGAGCTCGAGAAAACGCGAGAATACTTTTCGGATCGACGCAATATTCTCGTCGATCTGCGCAGGTGTCAGCAGAATGCGGCTGGTATCTTTCCCGGAGGGATCGCCTATCTTGCTTGTGCCTCCGCCAATCAGCGCGATTGGGCGATGGCCGCTCTTCTGCAGCCAGCGCAACATCATGATGGTCAGAAGATTGCCGATGTGCAGGCTCGGAGCCGTCGCATCGAATCCAACATAGCCAGCAATTGTGCTCGTCGCCGCCTTGGCATCGAGCCCCTCGGCGTCCGAGACCTGATGTATAAACCCCCGTTCTGCGAGGGTCTGGAGCAATTCTGACCTGTACGAGCTCATAATTTGTCGTCTCTCGATTGCTGGTGATGTACCAGCTTCGATCCGGGATTGAAACCGACGGCGCCGCAATGGGCACAACCCGATCCGCCGACCCCGACCGCGGACCCCGGCACAAACCCCAAGGCGCTCGCGCCCGCCCGGTCCGAGTTGCCGAAGGCGCTGACCGGGGGTCGACCGCATCGTGCCGCCGAGCACGGCGGTGGCCATCGCTGACGAGGGGCGGCAGAGCGATGTCGCCCGCGTGATCGATCGCATCGCCGGGCTAACGCTGGAAACGGTCGGGATCGAGCTGCAGCAGCTTGTGCTGCTACGGACGCCGGCGGTCTCCAAGCACGCGATTGACAGCATCGCCAACGCAATGATCGCCAACGCGATGGCCGCGCCGAAAGCCCCGGAACGCCCGACGATTAACTAACGAGTTCGCAACAGCCCAAACTAGGCCCGGAGGAATCCGGGCCTATTTTCTGTTCGTCTCTAAGCTCCTGACAAAGTGACTCCGCAACCGTGCCGTTGTGTTGGAATTTGCAAACGGGTCAAGAACAGTGCGCTTATGTCCGCTCATGCCTCTATAGCGTCCGAATTTTGCGCACCGCAGCTAACGACGTGATGTGCCAACAGGAGACCTGAGCAGGTGCAGCAAACTGAGCAAGGCTAATCAATAACCTCGTCGGCGATGGCGAGCACCCGCGGTGGAATTGTAAGGCCGAGTGTTTTGGCGGTCTTGAGGTTGATCACCAGCTCGAATTTGGTCGGTGCATAACAGGCGGATCACCGGCATTAGCACCATTGAGAATTTTGCCAACGTAGACACCCATCTGGCCATACGCCTCGCCGGGTGAGGGCCGGTCTATGGTGAGCCAATGTCCACGCGCTTCGTGAACACAAATTCTTTCGAACCGGGACCTGAACCTGAACCTGAGCTGCTTCCGTATCCAGAGAAGCCCCACATTCCGCCGGTGATCAAATCAAGCTCCTCGGCGGTGAGCTCGTCGACCGGCTCATTGAGTTCAGCATGTGTCGTCATGACGATTGCTCCTTTCTCATACGGCGTCGGACCGATTCCGGGCCATTTGTCGTCAGCGTTGATCACAACGCGTCCTTGACGCTAACGTGTTCAGCGGCACGGTTTTCAGCGCCGCTTCAAGTTTCTCAAGCGCCGTGCGCTCTTTGCGCCTAGTACGCCAGCTTGGCGTAAGTGAAAGAAACCGCTTCACTCGGGCCGCCGGTAGTCGATGAACCTGACCCGCCGCTTTTATACCCGGAGAAGTCCCACATTCCTCCGGCGACTAGATCAAGCTCATCCGCCGTCAGCTCGTCGCCTGGCTCATTGAGTTCAGCATGTGGCGTAATCATCATCCCGTTGCTCCTGGCTCACGGCGTGGAAGCCATTCCACGTCGAAACGTCGATAATGTAGCGCGAGACCTGTCATATCACTGTGACGGTCATCACAAAATATGCGATTGTCGGAGCAGCTTGTTACTTAATCTTCGTTGCACGCGTTTTGGGTTGGTATCTGGATCACGCGCTGGGGCCGGACGTGATCCGGTTATTTCGACGAGGCATTATCGCTGGATCCGAAGTCAACGGCCGCGCGCCAGGGAGTGGCACAAGCCCGGTAAGGGTACCCCTGGCTGCTCCCGGTCTCCTCTTTTGTTCGGTCTGCCCTCCAATAATTTGATTCAGAAGCGAATCGCTATGCCGCAGCAAACACGTTGCGCGCGGCTGCCAACGGAAGAACCTCCTGGCTCGGCACGTGTGTCGTTCATTCCCAGAGCAATACCGAAGGCAACGCCTCCGGGTTGGCGAGCCGCAGCAACTCGTAGCCAATCCCGGCGACTCCCTGGAACAAACCAGGGCAGAACACTCGGGGCGGCAGATTGGCAAATAGGCGATACGCCCCGAGTCGTCGCGCTCGGATGACTACCCAGGCCGCCCGCTCTCGTGCCAGTTGCGAGAGTTCCGGCCGGGAAAGTTTTTGACCTGCCGTCAGCAGCACGTCGATCCGGCCCAAGTGGCCGCAGCACAGATGGTCCACGTCCCATCCGTCGCAGGTCTTGGTGGTTTCAACGGCGACCGCCACGTCTTCCACGTTTGCCTTGTTCTCGACAACGGCGGTGCCGCCCAGGCGCGCCAGCGCACATGGCACCAGCCGGCGCTGAACTCGGGTGCGGCTCCCTCGCGATGAAATCGGAGGTCCGGCCAGTTGGCAGCTTCCGAAGAGAACACGCTGCGCTCGTAAGCCATGCCCTCTTGGGCCGCCTCAATGTAGGCACGATCACGTGTTACGGCAAAGAGTCGCAGCAGGGCATAGGCGATGCCGGCGGCTCCGTGAGCGAAACCCGTCAGGAGCTTTTCCGCGACGGTTTTCCACGCCCGCGGAGCCCGAACATTATTGCGCTGCTCGATTAACAAATGCTGGCGCAAGCCGCCGCCCGCGCGATAACCGCCTCCTCTCCGGTCGCATTCGCCAGCGCCAACAGCCCCAAGATGGCGCCCGCGGCACCCCCCATCACATCCAGTTGCCGGTCGCGAGCAATAAGCTCGGGTGTGAGCAAGTGAGCGGCGCGCCCAGCATCCTCCAGGAGCTCCGCGTCCCGGAGCAGCCGGCCGGCTGAAACCAACGCATAGATGATGGAGCCAAGACCCGTTGCCCCGCCGATACCGACGTCGCGAGCAATTTTGCCGTTTCTCGGCGGCGTCTGCGGTGTTGAGAACGCGCCGGACGCTTCGCAGGGTGGCCAAGGCCAGGTCACGGTACTCTGTATTCCCAGCAACGTGGTGCAAGGCCACCAGGAATAAGGCAATACCACAATGGCTACTGTACAGATCCTCACCTAACGGCTGGAACTGGAAACGCTCGGCGCCGGGGATATACTGCAGGCTAATCCACGTGACGCGGCCGTCAGGCGCTTCGAGAGCATGGGCCTTGATTTCCTCGGCGATACGCTGCGCCTCTTGAAGCAACTCGGAGGCGGTCAGGACCCGAAGTTCTCCCTCGTGTGGTCCGCCGAGCATCGGAATGACGGCGACGCCCCGGCCCCGTGAGGCGGCCGAGCGACGCGGGCGTCGAGAGTTCCGCGGATGATGCCCGTTTGCCATCGCAGATCTCCCTCGCCGAGCCTCAGCAACCGGGAAATAGTCTGACTGAAACTGGGCTCACTGAAGTAATGGTCGATGCTTTCCGAGCCAATCGTGAGAACGTCACTTCCAGTCGAGGCCGTAAAGTACGGGATGTCCAACTGCTCTATGGCGCGGCATTCGGCCTGCGCGATAGCCCAGGTGTTGGGTTTTTCGGGAGCAGTCAGAAAGGTACGGCTAAGGAAATCCAGTTGGATGCTGAGGTCCGCCCCATCGCGGAGGTATTCGGGCATCGCAGCCTTTCGCAGGAGCAGCCCGTACACCACTGTCGGGCGGAACAGAATCCGCACTCGCTGCATCCGAAGCGCCGCCAGCGGACCCTCAGGAGCGAGCACGGCCGCGCGTTGCTCGATCAGAAAGCGGTACATTTGCTCAAATCCTGAAGTCAGCTCTTCCGAGAAATCGTTCGGGTACACCTCGGCACCACGCAAGGCAGGCACATTGGCTCCAAACTTCGGGACTGCCTCATAAGTGAAGTGCATGTCATCGGAATTCACGGCCTTCCACCGCACCTGCCGAACCGGAAACTGCTGTGGGCCGATGCCGCCCAAACCGCTGAGATCATACCTGCCGTCTCGACCCATTTTCCACTGAGGCAACAGACCGGTTTGAAGCACGGAGTCCCGAAACTGCTGATCCACGGCCGCCTCGCTTGGATCCAACATGAGTCCAGCCCGATGATGCAGCAGAGTTTCCGCGTCCACCAGTATAGGTTCCTCGCCGCTGGCGACGATGTTCTCGAAGTGACAATCGTTTGTTCCCAAGACGTGGAGCAAGCACAAGAGCATTCCCGCTCGCTGGTAGTAGCGATGCGCCGCCGCGTCATCTTCACAGGGCGACTGTTCCACACATTCCATCCAGCCATAGCCTGAACAAGGCAGAACCCGCACCACGCGGAGAGACAACGGAAGGCCCGCCTGCTTATTGCACCATGCCACCAACTGGTAATAGCCAGCCTCCAGACTGACGTCCCTGGGTTTGTAGATGACCTTCTGTCCCGACGACAATGTGAGGGCCATGACTTGGCGGCCGCGATTGTGCGGATCAGAAAGGCTGCAGCGCACTGAGGCGACTATGGGTGGGTGCGTAGGGCGACGGTCGGGTGCAGGCGATTGGCTGGGCTCGAACACACGCCGAATGGCGGGCCAATCCAGCTCAAGGCGGCGTAGAAATTCTTCGGTCGACTCAACCCAGAAATCAATGGTTGTGGCGACCAAGCGTCCGAGTACGGGGTAAGTCCGAAAAAGAGCCGCAAGCCCGCCTCGCAGCAATTCGGTCACGAACGTCTTGTAGCGGTGCTGGGTGCTGCGCGGTGTGCCGTAATCGTCTCCCGGCTTGAACACGGTGCGCGCACCGGGATGTAGCCGAGAAAATTCCGCCGCCAGGACTTGCCCACAGGAGGTTGTGAGCGTCCGGAGTAAGCTGCGCTCGAGCGCCAAGTAGGCGTCTTGCGAAAGCAGGTCGCGCGGCAGATCGGGAGAATGAAGGTGCGCGAGCAGTTTGCGTCGCGCCGCCATTACGGCAGGCAATAGCAGGTCTTCAAACGGCAGCGGATCTGCGGAATCGATGGGCAACGGCCCCGATCGGCCTGCCGACTCGCCAAGGAACTCGGCAGTCGTTTGCATCACCTCCGCCAGCGTCCCGGCCCAGGCGGGCAGATCCCGACCTTCTCGAAGGCGCCCCGTGCCAAGCGCGGCGTGTACCCGATCGACATCCCACCCGTCCCATTCCAAGCGCCGCCGGAATAGTTCCCAATCCCCTCTGGCCACCACCTGACACCAGCGGTTTAGGCGAGCGCGGATCCGCGGCTCGTCCTGGCGCAGGTGTTCTGGCTCTGGCTCGAACGAATCGGAGGCGAGTCGCTCCCAGATTGGGCTCGCTTGGGCGACGATGCGAGCGAGTTCCTCCTGTGTCACTGGACGCCTTCAAGACCGAGCGCTATCAGACAGCGGGAGCGGGGCCGTATCGAAGCGAACGCGGCATCCCTGATCGTCAGGACGTGCGCGACCCATGCATTCTCCACAGGGTCTGCACATCGTCAAGGACAGTCTCCGACGGTGTCGAGCAGCGCTCCGGTTTTCGACTCGCTCGGCGTCGCCCTCGCAATTTCTCCATCCCACTCCGTCCAGCACCGACATCAGCTTGAAGAGCAGCGCCGTACCGACGAGCGGCAGGTATCCGGGGCGGAGCGCCAGCAGGCCCGAGCCCCGCGACGAGCGCGATCGTTCGGCTGGTCGATGATCGGCACCAATGCCAGCATCGTTCGAATACCGGCACGGTGGAGCGCATTCTTCGTCTCTGGTCTGCCCACCGCTCTTCCCGAGCCGCAGCCGGCCCGGTCACCCCCGAACGGGATTGAGGATTGCGCTTTTGATTTGAGCGCGCCCGGAAGGCGTGTGTCGCGGCTGCCGCTGTGTACGTCGTTTCAAGCCTTTTCCTTTGACCGGCTCGCCAGTTGAGGCATAATCAGCGGGCTCCGGACCGCGCTAATCAGCGCTGTCGCAGAGCGAGCGCGTGTCTGTCTCAGGTGAGCGCATGTCCGAGAACGGACCTTACGTAGAGTTCCGCGCGGAACAGCCTGTTAATACCGGCTATCGTCATGCCATCTCCTGGATTTCTGAATCTAGCTAACGCGACTTCGAACAGGTCGTGACACGACGAGGGACGCTATGGGTAAAAACGCACTTGCATTGTTTTTCAAGCCCGAGGTGAAGGATAGAATTGAACAAGCCTTTCGTGAAGGGATGGAGGATGAGATCGTCTCCAAGTTTCCAGAATTGCAAGTGCGAAAAGGTCTTCCATTGGAAGAATTCGAGTCGGAATTTCGACACAAGCAAAGGCCTGTCTTACTCCAAGGTTCGATTCACAACTGGCCAGCCGTGCATAAGTGGAACCTCGATTTTTTAAATGAGAAGTGCGGTCATGCGCGAGTGCTAACAAACACCCATTCGCCGACGGCATCTAAACCTGTGACGATGGAGGAATTCATTCGTTTGGTAAAACGTCCGGCCCCAGGCACTAGCCCAATTTACATTCAAGAGTGGTACTTTCACAATGACTGCCCATTTTTATTGGACGACATAAAGGAGATCCCGGAACGTCACTACGATTTCAAACACAAGTTGTATGGTCTAGTACTCGATAATACCATATCACTGTGGATCGGTCAGAAAGACGCAATAACAATCTTACATCGCGACGCTTCCTATGCCGATGCCATCCACGCCCAGATCTACGGCAGCAAAGTATGGTACATCTTCGGTCCAAACGAGCACGTCGATCTTGATGATGATGGAAGTCCTGATTTCAAAACGTATTTATCGTCTAAAACGCCAATCGTTACTCATTGTGTGACCAGGCCAGGAGATGTCCTCTATCTGCCGGCCAGATGGTATCATCGGCTTCAGTTACTTGAAGACTCCATTGGCCTTAGCTGCGCGGCATTGGACGAAAGAAATCTAGCCAAGCATATGCGTGAACGGTTGCATGAGATACTTCCGCTCGCTGTCAATCAGGACTATCTAAAGGAACAGTTCCCTGATTTGACCAGATTATTCATCAACCGATATAGAGCATTCGCGAACACGATGGGAATAGACCTAAATTCGTTTAGGGATGAAGAGTGATCAGGTGTCGAAGCCCGATCGCTCAGTTTGAGTCTTTAGCTCCTCAACAAGATTGGCGGCCCCATCGGCTGGCGGACATCTATGTGCGGAATTGCAGGACTTGTTGGGCGAGCTGACCCCGACACGCTTGCAGCGATGTTAGTCGCGATTCAGCATCGGGGACCGGATGGGCAGGGTTCGTTTTCTCCCAATCCATGGACGCACCTAGGTGCGCGCCGGTTAGCGATCGTGGATCCGATTCACGGCCATCAACCCCTTTTCAACGAAACAGGCAGCATCGTACTTGTGTGTAACGGTGAAATTTACAACGCAGACGAGCTTCGACGGCAGTTGATTGGGAGAGGGCATCGCTTTCAAAGCGATTGTGATATCGAAGTAATTGTGCATCTGTACGAGGAGTCCGGAATCGCGTGCGTCGAACAGCTTCGGGGCATGTTTGCATTTGCGCTGGCTGACGGGCCATATGTTTATCTCGTCAGGGATCACGTAGGGATCAAGCCTCTCTTCTATCACCTTTCCGACGACTTCACCAGGTTGTGTTTTGCGTCGGAGGTCAAGGCGGTCCTTTCGTGCCCGGAAGTGCCAAGCGAAGTGGATGAAGCCTCACTTGCTGATACGTGGTTGTTAGGATACCCCTTAGGAGATCGCACGCTGTTTCGACGTATTAGAAGCGTCCGTCCCGGACATTGGCTTGCGATTTATCAGCGTGATGGCCGACTCGATGTTGTCTCAAAAGCATTCTATAAGTTGCCCACTGCCGTAGACGAGACTTTATCACTGCCAGATGCGATCAGATTGATCAAAGAGTCGTTGATCGATGCAGTCCAGTGTCATCTACCACGGAATATGAGTGTTGCTTTACCCCTTTCAGGGGGGCTGGACTCTGGATTACTTGCCAATCTCATTGCAACCTTCACCGACACCGTGGATGCATACACCGTGTCCACGGACCGAGATTCAGTAGACACGCTGATCTCGCGCGGCACGTGCGAATCGCTTGGGCTGTCGCACCAGGAAGTCGTTGTTGGGTGGGAGGAATACGTGGAGGCGATTGCCGAAGCGATATGGATTGAAGAGCAACCTTCCCAACTTTTCGCTTTGCCGGTGTACTTCCTAGGGAGAGCGATGTGTGGGACACACAAAGTGGCTATTTGTGGTGAAGGTGCGGACGAGTTGTTTGGAGGGTACTTTGAACACGACAACTGGCGGGGTTACGTGCGCAATCTGCGAGAGCGAATGGGGCTTATTGTAGGCTCGGGATTGACGCCTGGTGCGGACGCCGTAGGATTCGTGACCGAGCTGTCGCAGATACGCACGAGGCATGAGTTTCAGACAAGGATGTTTGACTGGTTGTTAGGGGATCAGTTGGTCCAAGGGCACTTGGAACCATTAGACAAGTACTGTATGGCGTTTTCGGTCGAGATGAGGGTTCCATTTCTGGACATCAAGTTTTTAGAAGCCGCTCGGCGAGTTCCTTACCGTTTTCGGATCGCTCCGGAGCTTGAGATCAACAAGTATGTCTTACGGCACATCGCTTTCTCGTTGACCCCCACTCTTCATCCTGACTCGATTCTTAGATCCAAACGCGGGTTTCCCTCCGCAGCGATTGCGTGGCATCAACGTTTCTGTCGTTGCTGCGATTCAAGTCGTGAGCTGGTCCACCAAGCAGCCTCCGCGTCATCGAAAGCATTCGTGCGGGAGTTCGTGCTGTTTGAAATGTTCAGGGATATCATGCTAAAAGGCAGAGGAGTGCGACCCAAGCCGGGCTTTGCCAAGAGTTTTCTTAGGGCCCGGGATGTTAATGTGTGACCTCAACGCCCAAGCGCAATTTGGCTTCGGAAGGTCACGAGCGTGTACCTTCCACCGGGCCTGAAAGTTAGTTTTCAGCACATCTCTGCGGACGCGTGTTGCCCGACTGTTCGGCATGGCGGGGCGCCGGCGCGAGTGCCGGGGGCGAAAGGAGGGCTCATGAGGCTCCTGGTGATCGGGAAATGTCCTCCCGTCCAGGGAGGCGTTGCCCGCGTGACCTATGCCACCTGCCTCGAGCTCGCCAGACGCGGCCATGAGGTGCACCTCGTAACGAATGCCGACGAGGTCGAACCCTTTTACCGGCAGCTCTTCCTCCCCGGCGACGCGGAGTTCGCCGGCGGTGGCCAGCAACCCGGATTTCATCGCCACCCCATCACTCCCATGGGTAAACTCGGCTTCGCCCCGGAGTCGCCAGCATATGGCTCCCGGCTGTTGGGAAAGGCCCTCGAAGTGGCGCGGGCTGTGAGCGTGGACTTCCTTGTCGGTTGGTACTTTCAGCCCTATGGCATCGTGGCTGCGCAAGTGGCCGAGGCCTGCGGCATCCCTCACGCAATCCTCCACGCCGGCAGCGACCTCTCCCACCTGGCGCGTCACCCGGACCTGCGCCAGGCGTTCGTCTGGATGGCGAGCTCCGCCACGGCGGTCTTCACCGTCGACCGGGACGACACGAGAAAGGCGCTCGAGGAACTGGGCATTCCAGGCACGAAGTGCCGGGTCCCGAGGGGCCACCTGCCTCTCCAGCAAGCATATCCATTCTCGGCACCCTTTCACGTCGAGGAAGTTCACAAACATTCGGCCCAGCACCTCCTCTCATTCCCCCTGGACAGGCGCCTGTTGGAACGGGTTTGTGAGCTGAACGAGAAGCCCTTCAGCAGGGACCTCCCCACCATCGGCCTGTACGGAAAAGTAGGGACGGAAAGGGGTAGTTATGATCTCCTTCAGGCCCTGGCCGAGCTGGCCGGGCGCGGCGTGCAGTTTAATTTGCTGGCCCTGGTGGCGGGATGGCCGCAGGCACTCGAGCGCTTCTTCACGCTCGTCCTGGAATCCCCCGACCTTTCAGCGCGGAGCTGGATCTTCCCCCCGGTCGCGCAGTGGCGCATCCCGGGCTTCCTCCAAACCTGTGACATTGCCTGCTACCTGGAGAGGGGGTTTGATATCGCCTACCACTTCTCCACGGTCCCGCTGGAGGTGCTGTCGTACGGGGTTTGCCTGCTCTGTTCGAAGGAGATGGCCAGCAAGAACCCGTATCGACAGCTACTTGTTGATGAAGCGAACTGCGTCCTCGTCGAAGACCCCCGCGACGTGAAGATGTTGGCCGGGTGTCTGGAGCAGGTGATCCAGGACCCGGACAGGCGGACCCGTATTGCCATGCGAGGTTTCCTCTCCGCGGCGTCACTGTTTGAGGCGCTCGACAGAAGGCAGTTGTGCCGTGACGGGATCGCGGACTGCATCGAGAGGGCCGCCGAAGATGTGCGGCGCCGGCCGTATCCGACGCCCTGTTGAACACCTCGTCGCCCTGGCGAGTTGGACGACACAGACTGGATCACCAAATTCTGGGCAACCCGCTCAACCGCGACCATCTTCTGGCGAATTCGCCTCCGAACGAGTGAGCGGTGGCTTCCCGTTGAGGAAAGGACTGTCCGGGCCGATCTCCAGATAGACATCCTCGTGGAAGGCGAACAGCTCACCATTCTTCCCGAGGACGCCAACGCGGCTGCGGTTCAGGTCGCGCGACGATGGGCACTGGCACTGCGGAATGGCCTCAGCTGCCTGCTGCTCCAGGTCGCCGCCCCCTGGTTCAGCGGGCTGGGCCGGCAACACCAGGTAGCGAACGTCGGGGGTGTTCTCAACCACTCGGACCTCCACATCCTGGGGGACCGGCAGGTCATATTCCGCCATGACTCTTACCGGGTCGGCCAGAAACCGCTGGCGTAGCGCACCGTCACACCATACCTTGTGTGTAAAAAAGCACCAGTCGCTCCCCGCCCAGGGGACCTGGGACTTGGCAGCGGCGCGACCAACGGCGGCAGGGTCGTGGAGAAGCTCTGGCCGCGCCTTGGAATAATTCTCTCCTTCTTCAAAACGAAGAGGTCTTTTGGTCGTCGGTTTTAGCGGCACGTTCAAGTGGAACCCCTTGTCCGTGTTCTCTACGGCCTTGATCTGGGTGCCTGGGGGAACCGTCATGCCTTCCTTATTCAGGACGGTTGCCGGGTCGGCCAATAGGCGATTCTTGAAGTCGGGATCGTTCCACGCCTTGGCGAAGATTCGAGCCCACTGCCTGTTCTTCTGCCGGTATTCTTCCACTGCTGACATATTCCCCCCTTTCAAAAAACAGATCTTGGGAACGGCCGCCAGCTCCAGCTCGAACGGCCGTTTGCGAACCCCTCTCGACGACCGATGAGGTGTTCCGGGCCTCGCGTCTGCCGTCGATCGCTTGCGCCGCGGCAAACGGCGTCAAGCTGATCACGGCGAAGGCGCTACCTCGTCCGCATTGGTTAGAGGCGCACCTCAATACCGCGATGGAGGGACGTAGCACGAGGATAACAACCCGCCCGAGGCCTGCTCCAGCTCCTCGTCGGAGAGTTCCGCGGTTGATGGGTCGGCCGCCACTATTAGCGCGCCGCCCGGTTCGTGCGCAGTGGCGGCCGCGGGTAGCTCGGCGTGCAGAACGAGGTTGCGGACCGTGTCGGTGTTCTCCACCACCCGGAACTGAAGGTCCGACGGAACCTGCACTCCGTGCTCCTTCAGCACCGCCGCGGGGTCGGCCAGCAGCCGCTTGCGGAAGGCATTGTCGGCGCAGGCCTTGGACACGATCTCGTTCCAGCGCTCCTGATTCACCAGGGTCTCAGCCATGATACGGCCTCCTTTCAAAAAGTCGGACGTTGCACACGAACTCCGCCAAGGGGCTCGTCAGCGCGGCCCCGGGGCCGGCGCGAGTGAGCCCAAGGCAAGGGTGTCGCCAAAAAACGCCTCGCTCGTTCGGGTTTGGCCGTCCACCCATAGTCTCGGGACCGGCCCGAAGTTCTCTTTGTAAAGCCGGAAGAACTCCTTCACCATCGAGCCGTCCTCCGGCTGGGGCGCATGAGACGGCCTGGGGGTGTGGTGCATGTAATGGCCGAAGAACCGGTCACAGAACCGGTGATACTCGACGGTGAAGAGGATGAACTGGTGCCACACATCGTCGATGGCCCGGCTCGTCATCGGCAGCGGCCGGCCCGTCAGGGCGGACAACCAGAGGTACTTTTTCAATTCGGTGAACGCCTTCCGGTACTCGTCCTGGGAACTGAGGACCCGGTCGCGCAGCAAGTGTTCCTCGAGGTATGGCGCCTCAAAAGCAAACAGTTCCTGCCTGACTTGCTCGGCGTTCTGGACCTCGGGCTGTTTGCCTTGCGACAGGGCCACGTGCTCTTCCATGGACACCTTCTTCGCGATGTGAGTTTTGGGCTGAATCTACACCCCCGAAGGACCACCCGCAAGAATTTTCCCTTCCCGGAACCCGCAAGCCAATGTCACAAGTTATCCGCCAGCGAGGCGCCGGACCCGGGCGACATCATGTCGGAATACCGGGCGACATCATCTCGGAATGCCCGGGCGACTTCGTCGGAATCCGCAATCTAAGGTCACCCGCTGACACATATGCTTGAGTTTAACAATCACTTCGGCTAGAGGTCGCACGGTCATCATGCAAAGCGGTGGGGAATGATCCCTACGACGAAGACCGACAAGATACGTGCAGCGTGGGCAGCTGGTGACGATTGGTGTGCTCCGTATTGCGGCACGTTTCTTTGATCGATCAGACGCTACCAAAGCATTCAAGCGCGGCATGGATGCGCATAACAATCCCCAATTTTACCGGCAGCTTGGGAAAGACCCAGACCTATTGGTGGCGACGGCTCTCGAAGTGCTGGGAAAGCGGCTCGGGTTGTAACTGTCCGCACCCGTGCGGTTATTCGGCGACTCGCCGGCAACTGCGAGCAACGTCGGTGGCACAGCTAGGCCCAGTGTGCCCGCAGTCTTGACGTTGATCACTAGCTCGAACTTGGTCGGTTGCATCACCGGCATCTCGGCCGGGTTTGCTCCCTTGAGGCGGCAGCGGCGACTCCTATTGAGGGCTTCGGGAAGACCAATTGCGCCTTCCAATCTCAGACCTTAACGGCGTCACCGGCTGCCCGATGCGCGCGAGGTCTTCAGGTTGGCGATGAGGTTGAAATTTGTCGGTAACTGAATTCGGCAGATCGCCAGGTCCGGCACCTTTAAAAATGCTGTTGGCATACACGCCGCTTGCTGAAGTTTCGGCTCGAAATCAACGCCATAATACATAGTCCACCATGGCGAACAGCTGTTTCCGAATACGAATAAACGCTAAGCAGCCAGCTCCAGCACGCCATCAGCGCATAATTGGCGGATGTCGGACCAGCTCCATGCGGCAGTCGCGCCGTTTTTCATAGTCTCGCGGCGGAACTCCGTGTAGCGTTTTAGCTTTTGGAATTTGGCCAGCGCGGTGGCGGTATCGCGGTCAAGCTTGAAGGTCGCGATCTCGTCGCTCGCCGAATCGGCCTTGATCAGCAGGCAGGTCAGCCCGCCTGTCTCCTGCTCCTCGAGCAGCGCATCGTCCGGTGTCCGC
>Ga0185299_10003439_pt1 | contig 21054 bp, 22 predicted proteins | sample PaiPotPPA55metaG_FD_128002 | JGI IMG/M metagenome (GOLD analysis project Ga0185299, IMG submission 128002) | Iron sulfur acid spring bacterial and archeal communities from Banff, Canada, to study Microbial Dark Matter (Phase II) - Paint Pots PPA... ... | reverse complement strand
ATGGTAAGACCCAATTCATCTTCAATCCCCCCGAGGCGCAAACCTGTGTCCACGCGCTGTTTCCCCGCGCTGGATTCACTCCCTGCTGGTATCTGCAGCGGCATACCGAGCAGCGCACGGATTTCTGACCACCGAGTGTCGCGTCTCATAAATTCGCAGCACAATGCGGAATGCGTTGCCAGATCCGAGCCTCTCTTTGCGTCCTTCGCGAACCCTTAGCGGCCTTTGCGGTTAAAAGCTTTTCGCCGCCGCCAAAATGTATGCCGGCGCGCCGCGGCAAAGAAGGTACTTTCCCGCCCGCGGTCACAATCAAGACGTGCGATTCGGCTACAATAGCTTCCGCTGAACCTACGAGGAAAAAATGACTTCCAAAATGGTTAGCATTCCGCGAAGCGCGGTCAGGGCACTCGGGGCGGTCGTGCTTAGTGCCGCATGTTTCACCGCCGTCTGCTTCTCGCAAAGTGAGGGTGTATCGTCGTCCGCGCCTGGCCCTAGGCTAGCCAAAGCCTACCGCTTCCAGCGGGGCGGCTGGACCTACGTTCATCTGGAAGGTTCTCCTTCCGATATCGGCTTTCAGCACGGCTACCTGCTGGCGCCCGAGATTGCCGATGCGTTCGCAGCGGTCAAGCTTATGGATACGCACGACACCCAGCGCGATTGGGAATTCTTTCGCAAGGCGGCGCGGGAGATGCTCTGGCCGCGCATCGACGCCGAGTATCAGCAGGAGTTGCAGGGCATTGCCGATGGGGTGAAGGCGCATGGGGTCGACCTGGATTTGTATGACGTTGTCGCGCTGAACGCGTTTTTAGAACTCCCGGACTACTACGTGCCGTGGCTGAACAAGCGCGAGAAGCAGGCGCGGGCGCCGAAACTGAAAGCGCCGGGCCACTGCAGCGCGTTTATCGCCACCGGTGCTTACACCAAGGACCATCAGATCGTAATCGCGCACAACAACTGGACCGGCTACCTCGATGGCGAGCGCTGGGTAATCATTTTCGACATTGTGCCGCAGCACGGCCAGCGCATTTTGATGGATGGCTTTCCCGGAGTCATCACCAGCGACGATGATTTCGGCGTGAACGCCGCCGGCATCATGATCACCGAGACCACCATCACGCAATTTGAAGGCTGGGATCCGAAAGGCAAGCCGGAGTTCGTCCGCTCGCGCAAGGCGTTGCAGTACGCCGAGAGCATCGACGATTACGTGCGCATCATTAAAGAAGGAAATAATGGCGGCTACGCCAACGACTGGCTGATCGGCGACCGCAAGACGGGAGAGATCGCCTATCTCGAACTTGGACTGAAGAACACGCCAATCTGGCGCACCAAAGACGGCTATTACGTCAGCTCGAATTTTGCCCGCGATCCCAAGCTGATCCGCGAAGAGACCGGCGGCTTCGATCCCAACGACGCATCCTCCTCCATGAACGCGCGTCATGCCCGCGCCGAAGAGATGGTGCAGCGTGCCAAAGGAACGATTGACGTTGAGATGGCCGAGGGCTTTCTCTCCGATCATTTCGACAGCTTCGAAAAGAAAGAGCAGCCCAGCGAGCGCTCGCTGTGCGGACACGTCGACGCCTCCTCGCGCGGCGTGAAGCAATGGGGAAGGGAACCCTACAGTCCAGAGGGCGCGGTGCAGGGCAAAGCCATCGACAGCAGGATGGCGGCGAACATGAGCTTCGTAGCCCGCGCCGGCCATCCCTGCGGAGCGGATTTTCTCGCCGCCGATTTTCTCGAGCATCATCCCGAATTCACCTGGCAAAAGCCGCTGTTACGCGACATGAAAGCCGGCCCCTGGACCACGTTTCAGGTGGGACAAAAAGCTGGCCAGTAATGAACTACGACTCATGAGACAGTTTCAGAACTAGATTTCCGACGATGCTGGGAGCAGAGATTCATGCCCCGGAGGGGCAGCCGATAATAGCCCGGCACGTTCAGCGCCGGGAAAGGTGGCAAATCGAGACGCGTCCCGGAGGGACGCCTGAGTTCTCACACGAATTCTCATGTAAGAAACAGCCGCCTCGGCTGTCGCGCATTGGCGACGCAGACGGAGCCATCCGATAGGGAGTTGAAATGAAAGAAACGCCGCAGCAATACACCCAACGCGTCACCAGCTACGTAGAAGGGAAGCAGTCGCTGGCAGTCCAAGCCGCCACGGCGAAAAAACTTGAGCGACTCATCAAGGGCGTGCCGACAGCCAAATTGCGCAAACGCCCCGCACCCGACAAATGGTCGGTCGGCGAGATTCTAGCGCACCTCGCCGACGCGGAAATTGTCGGCGGCTTTCGCATGCGCCTGATTCTGGGCGCCCCCGGCACTCCGGTCGCGGCCTTCGATCAGGATTCCTGGGTGATAAGCGGACATTACGCCAAGCGCGATCCGCGCAAATCCGTCGAACAGTTCCGCGCAGTGCGGGAAGCCAACCTCGCGCTGCTCAAATCCCTGACGCCCGAACAGTGGAAACACTATGGAATGCACTCCGAGCGCGGCCAGGAAACCATCGAGCACATCGTGCGCATGTTCGCCGGCCACGACATCAACCACCTGCGGCAAATCGAAGGCATTCTGGGCAAGTAGCCGGCTGCTTCACTGTTTTGAAAGGGCGTGGCTTTAAGCCGCGCCGTAGTGTCGCAAGAAATCGACTTCGGCTTCAGCCGCTGAGGTAGTCACCTCCCCGGATCGTTGTAACCACCTCACCCAGCGGCCTTCATCAACTCGCTCAGTTTATCCAGATCCTGCGCGTTAGCGTCGCCGATAACGAAATAGCGGAGACCGTTGTGACTCCAGCTGCGCACGTTAAACGAAAGCGCGCTCTGTGCGGCATCACGCACGCGTCCAGTGCCCAAGGCTTGTTCCTGGAAAATGAAAACTGAAATCTGATGCTGGCGTACCCGGAAAATCAGTTCCGCTCCCGGCGACTGGTGGAGGTAGCTCACCTTCCCTCCCACCAGGGTAAAGGGTGAATCTTGCAATTCGGGCAGGTTAAAGGTGAAGGGGATCTTGCCCGCAAACCATGGTTTCACCGTGTGCCGGTCGGTGGAAACGACGTCGACCGGGTTGGAACTGGCTAACGTCGCGACATGAAGGTCGGTGAGTTCGCCGACCAATTGTTGCTCGCCCCGGCGGTCGCGATTCAGATTCAGAGAAATTACTCCGACGATCAACAACGCCATCGCGCCAGCCAGAGCAGGGAACCAGAAGCGGTTCCAACCAGCCGACTTGCGCGGAGCGATGCTCTTCAGAACCCGCGCCCGAAAAGCCGGATCCGGCGTAAACCTTTGGCCAGCGGCCTGCACCGTACGCTTTAGCTGAACCCTGCTCAAGCTCTCTGCCGCACAGGCGCCGCAACCCCGCAGGTGCTCGCCCAGCGCCCGCGTTTCAGCTGCCGGGAGTTCGCCGTCGAGATAGGCATCGAGTTTTTCCGTCCAAGTGTCACACGCCATGATTCAAACCTTTGCTCCAGCCCCCTGCATCTTATAAACAGCAGTCCGCAAAGCCCCGCGCGCGCGCGATAGCCGCGACATCACCGTGCCCATCGGGATGGAAAGCGTGGCCGAGATTTCCTGATACGACATCTCCTCCACTTCACACAGCAGTATCACTTCGCGATAAGCTACAGGCAGTTGGTCCAGAGCCTGCTGCACCAGTTGCCCGTCCGATCGTTGCAGCAGAATGCTCTCCGGCGTCTCCTTCACCGCGGGCAGGACCTCGTTTTCGCTTTCAGCATCGATCTCAACGGTCGCAGCCACCTTCAATCCAGTACGTGAAGTGAGAAACGTGTTGCGCAGGATCTTGTAGATCCAGGCTCGAAAGTTTGTTCCCTGCTGAAACGACGAGAATCCTTTCAAGGCTTTAACATAAGTTTCCTGCACTAGGTCCTCGGCCTCCTGGCGGTCTTGCGTCAGCCAGTAGGCGAAGTTGTAGAGCCGATCAAAGTGGGGCATAGCCAGCTCTTCGAACGTTCCGGATGCCAAGGTCTCTGCCGACACGCACACTAGGGTAAACCAGCGGCGGCGGCTTTTATTCCCGCAAATCCACAATATTTTTGGGCGGAATAAAAACCTGACCCGATGGTTCTACACCACGAGTCCCAGCCAGAGCGAACCGGATCGTAAAAGATTCGGTTTGCTCTAAGAACCGGGCTGATGAAGTTCTCAATGAGGTGGAAAAATGAAACGAATCGCGTGGTTGTTAGCTCCCGTTCTACTCTCGGCGGCTTCGCTGTATGCCGAGGATATGGGTAAAGAAGCCGGCATGAGTGGCGTTCTTTGCAATTCGAACGGCGTGGTCCAAAACGAGGGCCATGCGGCCTGTGACCAGGCCTATGCCGGCCAAAGTGGGGAAGTGGTCTTCGTCGACCAGCAAGGCCGGGTTTTCAAAATCGCAAACCAGGACAAAGTCGTGTTGCGCGCCGGCAAGAAAGCTAAGACGAAGAGCAAGCCGGCCAAGGACAAAGACACGGACTTCGTTATTGACTCTCAGTACATGGGTGGATAGTCCGACGAATGCTAGTCCGGCGAATGCTCCGACCGGGAGAGCCCGAAATCAGGTTCTCCCTCCGGTCGCTAGCTCGACCAGATAAGCCCGGCCAGATAAGTCCGGTCAGATATGTCCGGCGAGGTAAGTCTGGCCAAAGTGGTGGCCGACTAAGCAGAAGTGCCGGAGAAGAAAATGTGATCGCCCGATGCTGAAAATGCGTGTCAGCGGCACTGCCTCATTGTGCTACCTTTACGGCTACTTCCCGTGGTCGGCGTCCGCTCGGATGCCCAACCGCAAGGGAGTCGACATGACGACTAAGGTCTGCACTAACAGCGAGTGTCCCGCCTATGCGCACTTCGTTTACACCGTAGCCATGCGTTGCGTCCTTTGCCGGTGCGATCTGATGGCCGCGCACAGAAACGCCGAAGTAACCGGCGCCGGTTTAGGTGGCACGCAGCCGAGCGCGGCGGTGACGCCCAGAAAGCCTTTCAGAACCCACGCCGCCCGGTAGTGGCCGGTTTGTTCCTCTGACCTTCCAACTCCCGCTTCATTGCGCTCCCAGTTAAGAACCGTTCGCGCGCGGCTTCGGCTCGAATTCCGTCCTTTTTTGAAAACACGACATGACGCCTTCCGGCTGAAAGTTTGCGCAACCTTCGCCATCGGCAGCCGTATCCTCCGGCCATTTCGCTGCCACCTTGATTGCGATAGGATATTCTGACAACATCGGGGGGATCGACGATGAAAAGGCCTCGCGCGCTGTGGTTCCGGCTCTGCTTGGGATTAATACCGATGGTCGGATTGGGGATTGCGCCCGCTCTCGCGACCGCGGCCGATACGCCCGCTGTTGTCGGAACCTGGGAAGGAGTTCTTGACCCTGGCGCACAGCCCAAGAAGCGCGTCGTGGTCCACATTTCCGCCGAGCAGGACGGAAGCCTGAATGGCACGATCGACTACCCTGACCAGGAAACCTCCGGCATCCTCATCACCGCCATCACCTATAAGGCGCCCAACCTGCACTTCGAAAGCACTTCCAATTTAAGTTCTTTTGACGGCACCCTGAACAACGAAGGTTCGGAAATCACGGGCAGCTGGAAGCAAGGCGGAACCCCGCTGAGTCTCACCCTCAAACGCACGTCCTAGACGTTCCTGGCGCGTGCAAGCTAGGTATCGGGCAATTCAGCAGAGAATATGGCGGAGAGGGTGGGATTTGAACCCACGATACCCGTTAAGGTATGTCCGCTTTCGAGGCGGATCGTTTCAACCGCTCACGCACCTCTCCGGAAGGCAGTTGCCAGCCGCCAGCCGAACCCAGGATTCCTCGCTCCGCTCGCATGACGATCCACAGCGGGTCGGAATGACAATCCTAAGGGACTAATGACCAACGACCGACGACTAACGACGGCTTTTAAAGAACGTTTGCAGCAGTTCAGCGCAGCGGCCTGCCAGTACGCCGCTGCGGACTTCTACTTTGTGGTTCAGTTGCGGGTGGTTCAGCACCTGCATTACCGATTGCACTGCGCCTGCCTTGGGATCGTCCGCGCCGTAGACCAGGCGTTTGATCCGGGCGTGCACCAGCGCTCCGGCGCACATCGGGCACGGTTCAATTGTAGCAAACAGGTCGCACTCCGCCAGGCGATGGTTAGCAATGGCTGCCGCCGCTTCGCGCAGCGCTATGATCTCGGCGTGGGCCGTGGGATCGGAGTCGCCGATGTTGCGGTTCCATCCCCGGCCGATGATGCGTCCCTCGCGCACGACGACCGCGCCCACCGGGACTTCGCCCGCTTCCAGAGCGCGCTGCGCTGAGCGGAGAGCTTCTCCCATCCAAAGCTCGTCGGGGCCGGTCGTTACTGCGGTCGTTGGTCGTTGGTCGTCGGTTGTTGGCACGGAAACGTCCAGGCAGCAGGGTATCACTTGCGCGGCATGATTCAGTGGGGAGCGCGGCCGTTCAAATCAGTTTCAGAACCGAGCGCACCACTTCCGGCACCGCGGCGTGGACTACCGCGGGTACCACAATCGTCACAATCACGTAAGCGATGACGGCTGCGGGCACTGCGAGCAGCATCCTGGTTTTCGGCGTCAAGTTGGCGAGATAGGCTCGCATAACATCCTCGTAGTTTCAGATACGAAAAGCGGGACAAAAAGGTTCCCGACACGGTTCTCGCATTTCGGACCACTGACCACCGACCACTGGCCACTGACCACCGGCAACTGATATGCTGAACCCGTCATGGGGATGCCAAGCCTGCTCCGCAAAGTCTTTCTGATCGACCTCCTACAGGGATTGAGGGTCACCTTCCGCTATCAGGATCCCAAGGAAATCTATACTGAGCAATATCCCATGGAGCGGCCGCAGGTGGCCGAGCGCTACCGCGGCGCGCCCCGGCTGAACGTCAATCCTGACACCGACGAGACCATGTGCATCGCCTGCGACCTCTGCGCCGTCGCCTGCCCGGAGAATCTGATCGTGGTCTCCAGCGAGCGTAACGAGCACACCCGCCGCAAGGAACTCACCAATTTCACCTACGACCTGAGCCGCTGCATGTTCTGCGGCCTCTGCGAAGACGCCTGTCCGGTCGACGCCCTCGAACTCACTCAGGACTTCGAACTCGCCAGCTACACCCGCGAAGGCTGGATCTGGGACCGCAAGACTCTGGAGCAAGGGCCGCAGCCCACGCAGTATAAGAAGTAGGGTTTCAGCTTCTAGCTCCTAGCTTCTAGCTCTTGGGGTCCCGTACCCTCGCCGCAGCGCAACCAACCGCCGATTTGTCATCATGAGGAAGCGGAGTCGTCCGCGAAGCGGGCGACTCCCTCTGACGCGCTGTGCAAATCGAGCGCTCAGAGTGGTCTAATGTGATCAGATATCCTTCTTCGCTCCTTCTATTATGAAGTCTGAAGAAGTGAGGCGACCGTTACAAAGGCCAGTCCAGCTTCCTCTTACAAGTGAGGTACAACAATGGAAACCGTATTGATTATTCTTTTGGTGCTGTTTTTGCTCGGTGGCGGGGGCTGGGGATACCGTCGTTGGCGCGGCTAGCGCGATCATGGGATTATCCCGCGACCTTGCTTGATCCTAATTTACGGTAGCTCTGAGGGGGTTCGACTCTGGGATCGATCCCCGAACCCTCCTTCCCGTTCCCCGAACCAAGTCATCTGGCCTGACGTTCTCCTTAGATTCTCGGGAAAGTATGTAGCCATGCATCCGATCGGAGTTCAAGCCTTGTGACTACCTCCGTTGTTTTCCAGTCCGCTGAATTAACCCGACCCACTCGACAGCACAAAACCGTGCTGGGATTAGCCGTGGCGGCGGCGCTTTGCGTCGTGCTGGTATTGTGGGTCGAGGTGTGGCCGTTTCAGCAGAAGCCGGTGGTGCAGAACCTGGAAGAAGCGAGCGACAGCAAGCTCCAGCTTCGTGCATTTCACCGCACCTATTTTCCCTTTCCTGGATGCGTGCTCGAAGGACTGCAGTTCAATCACGACTCGAATACCAAGCCACTCATCACAATCGAGAAGTTGATCATACAAGGCAGCTATCTAACCGTTTTTTCCCGGCGCCTGACCCGCATGACCGCGGAAAACATGCACATATTCATCCCCCCATTCGGCAGCGGCGAAACTTTTCACACCTCACCTTCGAAAATCACCATCGATGAGATCGTGGCCAACGGCACGGTACTGGAGTTTGCTTTGCGCAAGCCAGGCCAGCAACCGCTCCGCTTCGAGATTCATAATGCCTTGCTGCGCGACGTGGGCTGGAATGGAGCCCTTAGCTGTTGGGTGAAAGTGCGCAATCCCGAGCCGCCGGGAGAGATCACGGCCTCGGGAAAATTTGGCGTCTGGAACATAAACGATCCGGGGCAAACCCCCGTTTCCGGGGAATACAGATTCGATCAGGCGGATCTCAGTGTGTATCACGGAATCGCGGGCATGCTCTCGTCGGCGGGAAAGTTTGGCGGCATGCTGGCACACATCGATATTGCGGGCTCGACCGATACGCCTGATTTTGAAGTGCGGTCGGGCGGACATCGGGTGCGGTTGACCACTGAGTTCAGCGCCTACGTCGACGCGACGCGCGGCGACACTTTCCTGAAGCGTGTGGATGCGCATTTTGGGCGGACTCATGTCGTCGCAGAGGGCAGCATCGCGGAGTCCTCCAGTGGGCCAGGCAAGACGGCACTGATCGATCTGAGGGCGAGCAACGGACGGATCGAGGACATCCTCGGCTTGTTTGTGAAGGCGAAGCGGCCACCAATGTCGGGAAGTGTGACATTGCAGGCGAAGGCGGAGATTCCTCCGGGTGAACGTCCGTTTCTGGAAAGGGTAAAGCTTCGAGGGGGATTTGGAGTGGAAGCGGGAACTTTTTCCAAGCCGGATACGCAGCAGAGCGTGAATAAACTGAGCGCGGGGGCAGAGGGAGAGAAAGACGCTTCCGATCCAGAGACCGTCCTTACCGATCTGGCCGGGCAAGTGGCGCTGGTGGATGGTACGGCAAGGTTTTCCGACCTTTCTTTCGGAGTTCCCGGTGCTGCCTCCCGCGTCCATGGAACTTACAATCTGATCAGCCACAAGATCGACCTGCACGGCCAGCTGCAAGTGGACACGAAAATATCGAATACCACCACCGGGGCAAAAGCAGTCTTGCTGAAAATGATGGATCCGTTTTTCAAGAAAAGACGCAAAGGCGAGGTGCTGCCCGTGCGAATTTCGGGGACCTATGAGCATCCGTCCTTTGGGCTTGATCTTGACGACCGGGATGCGCAGAAGAAGTTGGCTGCCGCCCCATGAAGAGGCTGGTATGACGGGTGGCCCACAAGCTTTTGTCGCTTAGTGTTATTTAGCTTTTATCATTTCGAACCGGGCGATAGCCCGGTGAGAGCCTGCCCTGAGCTCGCCGAAGGGAACCTGCTTCTTGCTTGCGCCATACCGGCTCCCCGCGTCGACGCCTTCGAACTTACCCAGGACCTCGAACTTGCCAGCTACACCCGCGAAGGTTGGATCTGGGACCGCAAGACGCTGGGAAAAGGTCCGCAGCCTGCGCGCTATAAGAAGTAGCTGCCGGCGTTTGCACTGGAGGCACATGCGCGAATGTTGCGCCGCACCGATCTCGGCCCGATGTAAACTTACCCACCAGAGATGTCCCTAGCTCTCAAACCGACCCACGCTGCGGTAAAGAACTACTACGCCGCCCTAAACCAAGTCGGACAGCTTCATTTCAGCAACGAAGCCCAGGTCAGCGACGCCTTCGCCAAACTCCTAGCCGACTGCGGAAGAAAGCTCCATCTCACCTTCATCCCTCAGTTCCCAATTCAGCGGGCGAAAACCCGCGTCATCGTCGACGGGGCCCTGCTCGACACCTTTCACCTCGCCCACGGCTACTGGGAAGCCAAGGACGAAAAAGATGACCTCGAACGCGAAATCAAAGCCAAGCTCGACAAAGGATACCCTCGCGACAACATCATCTTCCAGGCTCCCGAGCGCGCCGTGCTCTACCAGGCCGGAGCCCGCGTCGCCGACGAAGACATCTCCAAGCCCGACTACCTCGCTCAGCTCGTCAATCACTTCTTCGACTACAAAGCCCCTCACATCGAAGAGTGGGAACAGGCAGTCAGCGAATTCTCCGAACGCATCCCGGAACTCGCCGCCGCCGTCAAGAAGATTATCGACGCAGAGCGGAAACATAGTCCGGCGTTTGTCCGCAGCTTCGAGGACTTCTATGCCCTCTGCCGTCAGGCCATCAATCCCAATCTCTCCGCAGAAGCCGTTGAGCGGATGTTGATCCAGCACCTGCTCACCGAACGCATCTTCGAGAGAATCTTCGATAATCCAGACTTCACCCGCCGTAACGTCGTCGCCGCCGAAATCGAAAGAGTCATCGTCGAACTGACCAAACGCGCCTTCAACCGAAACGAATTCTTGCGCCCACTCGACCGCTTCTATAAAGCCATCGAGGTCAGCGCCGAAAACACGACCGGCTTCTCCGAAAAGCAGGCCTTTCTCAACAAAGTCTACGAGCGCTTCTTTCAGGGTTACTCACCCAAGGAAGCCGATACCCACGGCATCGTCTACACCCCACAGCCCATCGTCAACTTCATGGTGCGCAGCGTCGAAGAGATTCTGCAAAAGGAATTCGGACGCTCCCTCGGCGACAAAGGCGTCCACATCCTCGATCCCTTCGTCGGCACGGGCAACTTCATCGTCCGCATCATGCAGGAAATCAGAACTACCGACCTGCCCTACAAATACGAAAACGAACTGCATTGCAACGAAGTCATACTCCTGCCCTACTACATCGCCAGCATGAACATCGAGCACGCATATTTCGAGCGCACCGGAGAGTATCAAGCCTTCCCGGGAATCTGTTTGGTGGATACGTTCGAACTAGCGGAGCCCGGCCAAAGCTCATTTGGCTTTATGACCGCAGAGAACGCCGAGCGCGTGAGGAAACAGAAAGAATCACCAATCTTCGTGATCATCGGCAATCCGCCATACAACGCGTGGCAACTAAACGAGAACGATAACAACCAGAATCGAACGTACCCCGTAATCGACAGCAGAGTGGCCGAAACATACGCCGCTGGCTCGCTAGCAACCAACAAAAACGCGCTATCAGATATGTATGTAAAGGCATTCCGCTGGGCCAGTGACCGGATCGGCGACGAGGGCGTAATCGCACTCGTGAGCAACAACGGGTTTCTCGACGCCCTCGCGTTTGACGGCATGAGGCGCGACTTGGCAGCGACGTTTTCGACGATCTATCACCTTAACCTCAAAGGCAATGCACGGACATCCGGACTCAGGCGCCAGCAAGAAGGCGGTAACATTTTCGAAAACGCCATCCGAGTGGGCGTCGGAATCACCCTTCTCATAAAGAAGACGGTTACCCCCGACACCGGCTGCGTTCTGCGCATATTTTCGGTGGATGACTTCCTGTCCTTGGCCGCCAAACAGCAGTTCCTAGAAAATAACGACCACATCGGAATGATCTCGTGGCAGAACGTCCAACCAGATGCAAGCGCTGTCTGGCTCACCGAGGGGCTAAAGAAGGACTATGGAGGCTTTGCAAGCATCGAGATGCGCGCCGACACCGGAATCTTCTCGATTCACAGTAACGGAACCAAGAGCTGCCGCGATGCGTGGGTCTATAACTTCGACCAGTCAGCTTTGGCCGAGAATGTTGGCAGGACGATTGATTTCTATAATGAGCAGTTGGGCAGGTGGAAAAGCAAGAAGAGCCACAGCCTGAGGCTCGAAGACTCACTGAGCAACGACGACACGCAAATCAGCTGGTCGGAAGGGCTGAAACTGAGAATAGAGCGTGGGCACTCCATCGAATTGGCCCCAGCCAAACTACGCGAAGCACTCTACCGGCCATTTTGCCGACTGCACCATTACTTTGACCCAGCGCTCGACGAACGCCGATACCTCCTGCCAACGATCTTTCCAACACCCGAGCGAGAGAGAGAGAGAACTCGGCCATCTGCCTCACAGGCCCAGGCTCAGAGAAGCCGTTCTTCACTATGGCTGCGAAGAGCCTTGTCGACTCACACTTAAGCGGAGCCGGGTGCACAACTCAATGTTTCCCCTTCTACACGTACGCCGAAGACGGTACCCACCGCCGCGAGAACATCACCGACTGGGCCCTCGAACAATTTCGCGCCCACTACCACGACCCCTCCATAACCAAGTGGGACATCTTCCACTACATCTACGCCGTCCTGCACCACCCCGAGTACCGCGAGCGCTACGCCGCCAACCTCCGCCGCGAACTCCCCCGCATCCCCTTCGCCTCCGTAGCCATCGACAACGCAAAGGTTTACCCCGTGTCCTCCGTGCCCCCTGTGGTTAAAGATTTTGACCTCTTCAGCCAGCTAGCAAAGGCTGGCCAGCGCCTAGCCGAGATCCACGTCCACTACGAACAACAACCCGAGTACAAGCTCACGAAACTAGAGAAGAAAGGCGAGAAACTCGACTACCGCGTCACCAAAATGAAGCTAAGTAAAGACAAAACCACCCTCATCTACAACCAATTCCTGACCCTAAGCGGCATCCCGAAAGAAACCTACGACTACCGCCTCGGCAACCGCTCCGCCCTCGAATGGGTCATCGATCAATACCAAGTCTCAACCGACAAGCGCAGTGGCATCACCAACAACCCCAACCGCGCGGACGACTCTCAATACATTCTCCGTCTAATTGGTCAGGTCATCAGCGTGAGTCTTGAAACGGTTCAGATCGTTCAATCACTCGCGGCACTTGGTCTGGCCGAGTAGGCCCCCATTTTGGGAAAAACCCCGTTTTCGCCATTTCACCAAAATCTTGTCAAGCCCCCGCGGCAGCGATTTTTGGACTATGTCGTTGATTCGCTGGGATAAATAAATTTGCTAATTTGGCGCATTTACCCTATGCCGTATGATATAATAGTCTTATAGAATCGAAACAGCGGCGCAGCCTTCGGGTCTGCGCCGTTTGCGTTTCAAGCAATGCTCGTGTGGGTCGGACACTCCTGTCCGACGCTTTTGATTTTGATCCACCACATCTAACAAAAGGAGCGCGTTCAGGCGCAGCTTACAGCTGCGCCTTTTCTGTTTATGGAAGAGAAAAACAACAATTCGGGTGAGGAAAAAGAAGTGATCGACCTGCAGGCGGTCGCCGACGATAACCCCAAGCGGATGGGGGAGGCGGTAGAGGCGGCCTTTCTGTGCAAGGTTTGCAAGTTGAGAATTCCGGTGTGCAAGCCGTGGGGAGACAGTGAGTCCTATGACTTTGTGGTGGATTGGAGGAAAGGGTTTTGGCGGGTGCAGGTGAAGGGAGGGGCTAATCATTCCGGGCCGACCTATAAAGTTGGAACGGGAGGTACGGGCAAGCCATTCACGAAAGAAGACATGGATTTCATTGTCGCCTACATTGTCCCCGAGGATTTGTGGTACGTCGTCCCCATCGAGATCGCGGAGGGGTTGACCGGGCTGTGGTTTAATCCGCGATCTACGAGAGCAAGATTCGAAAAATATCGCGAGGCGTGGTGTTTGCTGGATTGTCCGCGGAAGGCGCGGGGACGGGGGGATATTCCAGTGCGGTGCCGGAGTGAGGGAGTGAAGGTGCGGTGTGCGGTTTGTCCGCTGCGCGGGCGGGAGGAGTGATTCGCAATCGACCCGGGGACACTCGTGATCCTGACGACAGCAGATTCCTCGTTCGCCTCGCCGGGCAAAGCCCGGGCTTCGGACTTTGCTCGGAATGACAAAATTTCTATTCGACGACAGGGAAGTGCTTCGGTAGTCGCGACTTGGTACTCGCTACTCTCCACCGGCGAGTTTTTTCTCGGGCAGGAAATACATTGCGGGGATGAAGGCGAAGATGAAGAACGACGCGTAGACGGAAACGTAGGCGAGGGGGACGGAGAGCAGGTAGAGCGCGCCGGAAAGGGCGTTCTTGCGCTGGACGCCTTCGTGATACTCGATCATCGCGGTGTCGCGTCCGCTTTGGCGAATCAATTCCTTGCGCAGAAGATAGAATCCCGTTGCGCACATGAAGAGATCAAGGCCATAGAGGGCTACCGCCATGGGCTGGTGGTAGTTTTTGCCGGCGTAATCGGTGACGAAGGGAATGAGGGACATCCAGAAGAGCAGGTTGAGATTCGACCACAGAAGCTGCGCCGTGACCGAGCGCACCGCGTGAATGAGGTGATGGTGATTGACCCACATGATGGCGGCTACCAGGAAGCTGAGCGCGTAGCTTAGGAAGACCGGCGACACTTTGACGAGTGCCGCCAGCGTGGGCTGGGCGGGGGCGCGCAACTCCAGCACCATGATCGTGATGATGATGGCGATTACGCCGTCGCTGAAGGCTTCGAGGCGGTTTGTGGTCATCTCGCGCTGGGGCATGAAGGGAACAATCTACCACGGGTGTGCCGCCGCGTTGAATTGCCGATTTGCGATTTCCAATTGCCGATTGAAGAGATCATGACTGCGACGGTCCGATTGCAATCGACAATTGGAAATTGGCAAACGGCAATCATGCCGGTTGTTGTTGGGTCATGCAGTGCGTGGTGCCTAGTCCCCAGATTAGATCGCCGGAGTAGATCGGGACTACTTCTCGCTTGGGGAATAGTTCTGTGAGCGTGTTCAGGGCCAGGCGGTCGTTGGGGTCGTTGAAGACGGGTACGAGCACTATGCCGTTGGCTATGTAGAAATTGGCGTAGCTGGCTGGCAGGCGTCGCTGCTCGAAGATGATTGGGCTCGGCATGGGAAGTTCGACAATGTTTAATGGCTTGCCTGCTTGATCATGCGCGGCTTGGAGGCGGCGGAGATTGTCTTTGAGCGGCTTGTGGTTTACATCTTTGCGATTGGGTTCGATCATGGTGACGACGGTATCGGGAGCTACAAAGCGGGTCAGGTCGTCTACGTGGCCGTGGGTGTCGTCGCCGGCGATGCCTTTTCCTAGCCAGATCACGTTGGGCGCGCCGAGATAATCGGCGAAGAGGGTTTCGTAGTCTTTGCGCGACAGGCCGGGGTTGCGTTGCTGGACTTTGCTTAGCAGGCATTCTTCGGTGGTCAAGAGGGTGCCTTGTCCGTTGACATCGATGGAGCCGCCTTCCAGGACTATGCGGGTGTTGTTGTGTTGGGGGCGGATTTCTTGAGAGTGCGTTGCGCTTGCCATCAGGGTGCCGATCTTATCGTCTTGGCGGTAGTTGGAGTATTTGGCCCAGGCGTTGAAGCGGAAGTTGGCGGCTCGGAGGGTGGCGTCAGGGGCTAAAGCCCTATCAATTTTGCGGCCTTGCGGCACGGCTGAAGCCGTGCCCTGATACGAACCGTGATCGGCACCCTTCGGCGCGCTTTGCTTGCTCAGGGCAGGCTCAGAACTGAGGTCGTGCCCTTCCCAATCCAAGTTGGGGGCTAAAGCCCCCGGTGGACGGCCGGGGGCGGCTGTCCCCACGTTGGCCTTGGTGAAGATGCAGCCGGAGTCGCGGAGCCAGACTCGGTTGGTGGGCCAGCGGCGGAATTGGACGTTGGTTAGATCAGCGTTTGCGCGGGTTACGAGTTTACGGACTTGCTTTTCTGCGGGGGCGTTGTTGACTACCAACTCGACACGTTCGTGGCGGGCTAGATTGCGGATAATTTCGGTGTAGACCCATGGAATGGGCTCGAATTTGCCGGGCCAATCGCCGTGATAGTGGGGCCAGGCTAGCCAGGTTGCGGCGTGGGGTTCCCATTCGGCGGGCATGCGAAAGTGGAGGGTTGCCGGGGAGACACTTAAAGTATTACTTGAATGATTGGACCGGGGCATGGAGGTAGTCTATTGCACGCGATGATAAATCGTGTATTGAATCCTGAGCCTGATATTGATCTTGACGAACGGATTCCTGCTTGATGAGTGAAACGGCGATGTTACAACAGGTATGCGGCCCTGGTCTGAGCTTTGAGGCTCTTGAACTCGGCTATTGGCGGGTCTAAGCTTTCCCTTAGTCTCGGGGTGAGGGACGGCACAGGTTTTTACCGTTTCCACTGTCCTGGGTTCGACCGAAGGCGAACGGTTGGCAGGCCGGGCCACGTTTCTCACCCCGCGGCGCAATGTGTTCCCATAGTGCTCGCAATCCTTGGGGAATAGAACAAATCGATGACTCAACACGATAACACGGTGAAGATCAGAGAACTCGTGGACAGGCAGGTACAAGCGTGGGAGAGGCATGATTTTGGAATTGCCGCCCCTGACTGGCTTCCAAGCGGGGAATTAATTTCGCCGGGGGGCCATGTGCCCGTTGAGGAAATGCACACAGCGATGGCTGGTTATTTCAAGCAGTTCCGCGATTTGCGAGTCACGGTGAAGAATGTCTTCATTTCGACTGACGGAGCTAAGGCGGCCATCGAGTGGGACTGGGATGTGACTCGGCGAAGAGATGGAGCTCGGGCTGTCACGCAAGATGCAATCATCGTCGACTTGGTCGGCGGTAGGATTGCCTCTTGGCGCGAGTATTTTGATTTCGGCAATTCTATCGATGCAAAGCCATAATTGCGGGAGAGAGGTGCTACCGGATCAATGAGTGTAACGGCGATATTACAACAGCAACCGTGTGGACTATCCTAATCAGCGCAGCTCACAGGCCGGTAACCACGCGCGGAATCGCTCAATGAAAAAAAAGGAACCTTGGGCCGTTTCTTGCGTATTGTTCAGTTGTGGGGGTCTTTATGAACAAGCCATTCCGGCTTCTAGCGGTTTCTCTGCTGTTCACGTCGGTAGGGTTCTGCCAGACCGCACCAGAAACCACGAATCTCCAACATCAGAAATTTGAGACGAACCTGGCCAGCGGTGCGATCCTTCGTTTGCACCTGCATGATGGAGACTTCCGCGTCGTGGGCAGTGATGCGGAGAAGATTTCCGTTCACGTCGAGGGCAAGAACGTGGAGCAGGCGAAGAAGATCAAGATTCAGTTGAAGCGTTCGGACGGAGCCGTCGATCTCAAGCTCTCGCATGTGCCGAAAAAAGAGCTGCAGGTCAGGATCGAAATCCCCAGATCGACAAACCTGTACGCCCGGATGCGCGGCGGCGATCTCTCGGTGGAGGGCGTGGCGGGAGACAAGGATCTTGAACTTACCGGGGGCGATTTGACCATTCAGGTGGGAAGTGCGGAAGACTATGCCCACGTCGATCTCTCCGTAAGGTTCGGAGACGTTAGCGGCGCGCCCAGTTCGGCGATCCCAAGGGCTGGCTCGGAAATTCTGTCCGGAAAGACGGCAACGGAAAATACCGACTGCACGCCCATGTGATGGCTGGCGATCTGGTGCTCAAATCGTGAGCCAATCTACAAGTGGCAAGGGTCAATGAGTGCAATCGCGACATCAAGCCAATAATGGCAGGGCTTTCCCCTGGCCGACTCCAGGGTTAGGACGCCACCGGAAAAGGCCCGCGCGTTCATGCTCAAAGTGCAACCGCCGCAGCGATTTCTTGCAGAACCCAATTGGCACCCTTGTTGGGACAACTGCGATTGCTGCAAAGTGCGAGGATGTTTCCCTTAGTGAAAATCTCAGTATGGGTACACGCGGAGTGCTGATAGCGCCCAGTATCCGGTGCAGGGCTCCCCACTGCACGATAAACCCCGATGTTTGCCATGAGGAATCTCCTCTTGGGTCGCCGGGAGCGACACGCGAACTATTTGGCAACGGTAGTTTAGAGCAATGGAAGAAAGGAGCGCTGTTCAAAAATGCTCACCACAGACAGCCTAAGTAGCCAACCGTCAGAATTAGCAGAATCCGGGTCAATGAGTGTAACCGCGATATTACGCCAGCTATCGGAAGTGGTTGAGCGAGATTGCGAGGAGGGATAAAACCATGAACAAACCGATTCCGACCAATCCCACTCCCAACAATCTCAACTTCCTTGGACCGCCGAAGTAGTCCACATCAAATGGCTTCATGCCCAAACGGGCTGTCTTTTGCCACCTGTTGTAGAGCCGGAGAAAAGTGTCTTGCGAGAGTAAGGCGTGCTTTCCCATCCACAGGACGGAACAGCCCAACGCGATTCCAAACAAGGTGATTATGAGGGTAGTCAGGTTGCTCATCGAGTTGGCAACTCGGGCCCCCCATTCTAGCTCTTCCCAGTCAACTGATGAAATCAACTTATGAAAACAGGCGATTACGCTCATTGACCTGGGGATCGACCGGGCGGCATCCAGCTTGGAAAAGGCGGCCAACCCTGACCATCCTCAATGAATGCAGCCCATATAGAGATCTTCGAGGTGCGCAGCCGCCTTTCGTATCGTCGCCTCTGGAATTGTCGAACTAAATGCGAGACCCCTGCCGATGGTGGATTTCAACGGGTAGCTGCCATGATTGTCCGGCGTCAGAGCGACTTTACCCCAGATACAATATCTGAGGTGACCAAACATGAACCACCCTAGTGTAATTCCCTGATCTCCGGATAGTCCGTATTGCTTCGCCATCTCCGGCCTTAGCGTAATGGTCTGCTTGGAGTCGCGATTCCCCAATCCAAAATCGATAACGAGTTTCACTGCACCAGCCAACAAATCAGCCGCCTGAATGAGCTGCTCATCTCTTGAACTGGCTTGACAAAGACCGACACATGGCAGCCCGGACGCCTCCAATTGAGCTCTTGTTTCCGCCCAGTCGCAAACAATATTCTCGTCAAACCGAAGTCTGAAACCCAAAAGCCCAATCTCTTTGCAATACCTCGAAACCTGCCTTCCCAGCAGGATGGCTGCATCTTGCTTGCTCCGATCATGCAGAACGATCAGTACTGTGCCGCGGGAAGCAATGGGAACAAACTCCCGTCGCTGCTCGATACTGAGGTTTTTGGAGTTCCACTTTACCTCTTCAAACATCGACATGCGGAAGGTAGTCTTTTTGTCTATCCACGCACGAACCGTCTCATCTTCTTCTGCCCCGTATGTGACCGCTGCGAGGATGAAATGCCGTTGGCCGCCGATTTCGCAACTGGAGTCGTCCACATAAAATGTGCCGAATTGACTGCGTTCCCCCATCGTTCGATTATAACGATCCGATAAGCTATGCTATACCCCAAGGGCAGGATCGACACCGGCATTTGGCACCTCACAAGAAAGGGGCACGGGCAGCAGTTCCGTGCCCCATCAGCAGGAGCATGGGCGATTTGGAGCGCTTCGCCCGAGCGTCTCCACATGTTGCCCGTTAGTTACTCTCACTACGCCCGCCGGGCAACCCGGAGCAAGGTTATGACCGAGCGTAGGACGTGCAAACTTTTTGCAAGGGCTTAGCTGTTTGGCCAAGCCTCTGAAAGTCAACCCCGCGACTGCCACGTTTTTGGAGTTGCGCATCGCATCCGAGGGCGAGTGTCGCCACACTGTCGAAAGGATTTCGGATATTCCCCTCGAAAACTTGTTCTCGGATGGACGAAGCAGTCAAAATCTTTAGCCCAGGAAACCACTTCGTCCTTCGATGCCGAGATCACCGTTTATTAGCTCCTGGGGAATCAAGAAATCAAAAACTGCTTCACTTGAGTGACAGGGTAGAAATTCGTACTAGTGTTATCCCAGAAGCCCCGATTCCTTACAATATTCTGCACAGCCTGAACTGCATCAGTATAGTCAGTAGTCGTTAGGGATAAGGGTATCGCACTCTTCACAACCAAAACTTTACTCGCAACCCGCGATTCGTTCCACACTGTCGTAAACAGGCCATTACACTCAGAACCCCGGTCGATGAGTGATAAGGCGATTTTGCAACAGTTAACAAACGTCTCGGCGCTGAACGGACAGATTGCAGAGGATGCATCACTTCGTCACAGTCCGCGTGGATACCCCGCATGCAGTGCAATCTGAATCACGCGCTCAATAAACTCACTCTTTGCATTCGCGTATGCTTCGCGAGCGCAGCCGTCGGCCGCGTCCGTTGCCGCAGCCAAGTGTTTCTTGAGAGTGGCGTATTCTCGTGCTACGTCGCTGCGCTCGCGCAAGAAGTCACGGAATGCCAGCGTTCGTCGTTCTTCTTCTCCGCCGGATTCAACAACGTGAACATGGTGCGTGTGTGGCCATTCCATGGGTCGATGAAAGAACGGGCAGAAGGCGTCGTCGGCATGAACCACGTGAACGTAGCCGAGCCTGGCGAGCGGCTCGGCATACAAACGAATAGGTTGCAACTGTCCCACCGAAACCTGTATGTCAATGATTGCCTTCGCTTCAAGTCCAGGAACGGCGGTCGAGCCGTCATGCTCGATGCGGTGCGCAATTTCACCGAGCACATGCGCGATGCGATCCCGTTCCGCCTGAAATTTCAGAGCCCAGGATGGATCGTAGGATGAGATCTGAAGTCGTTGAACCATGTCGGCCATGACAGGGGTATCGCAAGGTTGGAAGCGCAACAACCCTCTATTCCAGTGTAATTGTTGTAACCAGGCCATTACACGCATTGAACCCGGTTTTACCGTCCATCGAGCAAGCGATTGGAGATGGGGGCGTAGGCGTCGATTCTTCGATCGCGGAGGAAGGGCCAGTTGCGGCGGATTTCTTCAAGGGCCTTCAAGTCTACGTCGCCTACCAGGATTTCTTCCTGATCGTGGGAGGCTTCCTCCAGGACTCGGCCGAAGGGATCGCAGAAGAAGGATGCGCCCCAGAATTCGAGTCCCAGGCCGGGGGCAGATTTTCCGCGGACGTTGCCGTTCTCGAAGCCTACGCGGTTGACGACCGCTACATACACGCCGTTGGCGATGGCATGGGCGCGCTGGATGGTGCGCCAGGCGTCGTGTTGGGCGGTACCGAACTCGGCTTTTTCGGCGGGGTGCCAGCCGATCGCGGTGGGATAGAAAAGTATTTGTGCTCCTTGCAACGCAGTCAGGCGGGCGCCTTCGGGAAACCATTGGTCCCAGCAGACTAGCGTGCCGATGCGTCCGGCGGTGGTGTCGAGGGCGCGGAATCCTAGATCGCCGGGGGTGAAGTAGAACTTTTCGTAGTAGAGGGGGTCGTCGGGGATGTGCATTTTGCGGTAGAGGCCGCGGAGTGTGCCATCGGAATCGAAGATGGCGGCGGTGTTGTGGTAGATGCCGGGGGCGCGTTTCTCGAAGAGCGACGCGATCAGGACTACGCCGTGCTGGCGGGCG
>Ga0185299_10003438_pt1 | contig 21054 bp, 17 predicted proteins | sample PaiPotPPA55metaG_FD_128002 | JGI IMG/M metagenome (GOLD analysis project Ga0185299, IMG submission 128002) | Iron sulfur acid spring bacterial and archeal communities from Banff, Canada, to study Microbial Dark Matter (Phase II) - Paint Pots PPA... ... | reverse complement strand
ATAATTCGTCTTATGCTCATGCTCTTTCTCAATTCACGGCGCTGAAAAAAAGCTTTCGGCGATCACTATATTTACACTGGGCTGGGCACAACATTGGCCCTGGACGCCGCACCGCGATAAATTCGCCAGATACCACTGCGACGTCTTTGTTGCGACCATCAGCGCTCACCAACTTCGCGCCGTATCGTCGACAATCTTTACCTAATCGCGCTACGTCAGAGTTGCGCGTGATCCGACCAGAACGGTTCGTCTCCGAAAGGCCGCCAAATGCGAACACTTCCTCTTTGCATCAGCGCCCCGAAGGAGAAAACAAAGTTACAATTCCTGTGGTTCGAAGGGTAGGAGAATTTTTCACATGAGCAACACTCGCAAACATCAATTGCTCGCAGTTTTCACACTGCTTTTTGTGTTCGCGTGGCATTCTGGATCCCTCGCCCAATCTGCACCGGCGGCAAATACGCAAGTCGTCATGCTCGGAACCGGGACGCCGCTACCAGATCCCGACCGTTCGGGGCCTTCGACCGCGATCGTCGTGAACGGCGCCGCGTACATCGTTGACGCGGGGACCGGTGTCGTGCGTCGTGCGGCCGCGGCACGCGACAAAGGCGTGAAGGCTCTGGAACCGACAAATTTAAGTATCGTGTTTCTCACTCACCTGCATGCCGATCACACACTCGGCGTTCCCGACCTGATTCTCACGCCCTGGATCATGGGGAGACGGGAGCCTCTGGAGCTGTATGGTCCCGCGGGAACGCGAGAGATGGTAGAACACATTTTGCAGGCCTACGATGTAGACATCAAGATACGCACTGAGGGCCTGGAACACTCAAATCGCACCGGTTACAAGGTCAACGTGCACGAGATCACGCCGGGCGTAGTGTACAAAGACACAAATATTACCGTAAAAGCCTTCAACGCGTACCATGGCTCGCCGAAGAACACGTTCGGCTATCGGTTTGAAACGGCTGATCGCGTTATCGTGATCGCTGGTGATTCCACGCCAATGAGCGACGTGTTGCAGAACTGCAATGAATGCGACGTTTTAATTCACGAGGCATATACACAGGCTTCGTTCGAGAAAATCTCTCCTGAATGGAAGCAATACCGTGAGGCATTTCATACCTCGACAAGGCAGCTTGCGGAGATCGCGAATGGAGCGAAGCCGCGTCTCCTGGTGCTGTACCACCGCAGCAACGCAGGCTGTGACCAGGCGCGTACAGAAGAGTGCCGCAATGCTGGTGGCGAAGAGCAAATGCTGAAAGAAATTCGCGGGCTCTATAAAGGCAAGGTTACGGCGGCGCACGATCTCGATGTCTATTGATTTTGAGGCAGGCGAATCAAGTGGAGGGGATCCTAGCGCATCCCTGGTGTGTTGTCGGCCACCCTTACCTTACCGGATTGTGTCAGGGTTGCCCGTTTTTATCGGGAGTTGGGTTTCGCCCCCAATCAAGGCTTGGGAGAGTAAGCAAAGATCGCTCCTTTGAGAGCGATGACCTTATGTTTTGGGACGTTGGTCCTGGGCTCTGCCGTGCCGTTGTTCCTCTAGCTCAGCAATCCTTTTGAGCTGCTCTCGATAGCAGCCAGCCTCATGCAGAATCTCGCCGTTGTCGTTGTAAACATAAATCTGAAGATACAACTCGTCATTGCTGGCAGCCAAATCTAGTGCCTCGTCGAAAGTTTCGCAGTCTTTCCAGAGAAGGGCCTTCCGGGGAAGCAAAAACTTGCGAATTGCGGCTCGCATCAGAATCGAATGCATAGTTGTACATCGCGCAACTCCAATGTTCAAACAGTGGCTTGAATTTTAGAATTTTAAGCGGACCTAGAATTAGTACTGCTGTGTCAGAACTGTGCCAAAACCCTATCCGTTCGAACCGTGGGGGTTAGCTTTGAGCGAAAAGCAGATTCCCCAAGTTGTTGGAAAAGTTAGTAATTAAGAAAAGAGGATGGAGCTATTGGAGCCGATTGTCGTGCTTAGAAGGCAGACGCTCTATCCAGCTGAGCTACGGGCGCACACTGAAGGCAGAGCTGATTTTAGAGCATTTTTGCACCATTACGAAAAAAAACCCACTCAACGCCAGATCGTTAGCATCAGCGATGCGTCGAGAAATTGTTTGCGGACTGACGAGAAAAAATGGGAACTAATTTGCGGTCTGCCGCGCACGAGGCTTATGTGGAGGAGAAGGTGGCAATTTTCGCCGCACTAGATAGCGGGCGGGCTATGAATTCCGCACTGCGTGGCGACCTTGCCAGTGAACTTACGATTGCGCTAACCGAAGCAATCGGTGCAGGCTGCGCTCCGCGCCTTACGACGCCAAGCGAACGTCGAATTGAATTTTAACTTCGTCTTTGGCTCTGACGCCGGCTTTTCCGGGAGGCTTAATGCCGAAGTCGGTCTGCTTTACCGCGGTCTCGCCGGTGTAATGACCGTCCTTCAAACTCACCTGTGCGGTAACCGGGTGGGTCTGCCCGTGGAGAGTCAGATTTCCGCGTAGCGTCCATCGTCCTTGGCCGACGGATTCCGCGTCCGTGGACTTGAACACGATCTCCTGATGGCGCTCGCTATCGAGAACTTCCGGGCCGAGCATGGTCTTCTGCACTTCGGCGCGATCTTTCTCGGAATCGCCCTTGTCAATCACGCGCAGCTCGCGCGCATTCACATGTATTTCGACCGCGGGATGCGGGCCGGTCTCCGCAGTGCCACTGTGAATTGGGGCGCTCACTTCGTGCTCGTGTCCGAAGCCTGACAATGTGCCAGTTTTGCCGACGTGGATGGTCAAGGTGGACTTCTGCGCGTCGACGGTGTGTTGTTGGGCGCTTACACGTAGCACGCACATTAAACTCGCTGCTACTAAGAATGCGGTCCGTCTCGTCGCGCACCTTAACCCAAATTTTCGTTTTGGTCCGCCAAATATTGGCGGTTCTGCTCGAGCCATCGAGCGGCCGTCAGAATCCATAAATCGTCCTTACATCAGTTAAGCACGTGCAATCGGTGCTTGTGTCATGGAGTTGTAAAAAATTTGTTTAAAGGTGCCCCGCTAAGGGTGGGAATGGGGTCAAGACGCCGCCGCCGCAAAGTCATGGAGCGTCTTAGTTTTCAGAACTGGCTTACATCCGAACTGCCGGTGGCATCCAACACCCTAATGCGACTAACAGTTGTTGCCGGGCGAGGAAATTTGGAGCTTCGATATAATTCGTACCCGGCGCTAGACTAACTCGCATCGTGGACGACGATGAGAACCATAGTGTGCAACGATCCGGTCAACGTGTTAGTGGGATGACCGCGTTTTTAGTTAATGCTCGCAACGTCAGTTTCGCAAGACCCGTTACTTCGGAAGATCAGCTGGGCCCAGTGCCAACTTGTTAGACACGCTTGCAGAGGAGCCACTTATGCAGGGAATATTTGTGACGAAATATAGACATACATTGAGAACCCTCTCCATCGTAGGGGCGTTCCTGGCTTTGAGCGGGCCGGCCTATAGCCAAAGCTCTACGGCGCCGCGCGATCAAAAAATGGACCTGCGTGAAGTCACCGCAGTGCTGCGACAAATGCAGGAGCAGATTCAACAGTTGCAGACGCAAGTGTCCAATCTGAAAGCGGAACAACAATCCGAACGAGCCACTTCTGACGAGCTACGAAATGAATTAACTGCTGCACGGTCACAAATGGAGGCGCTCAATACTGCGGCGCAAGCGCGTGGCGCACAGGCAGTTGATGAGCAGGCCAGCACCGGAGCCACAACGCAGGCGCGCGTCAATAAACTGGAAGAGACTCAACAGCTAGAAGATGCGAAGGTGCGTGACCTGAGCCAGACCAGGGTAGAGAGCGGCTCCAAGTATCGGGTGCGGTTTTCCGGAATTGCATTGTTCAACATGTTTGACAATCGTGGTGCCGTCGACAACGCTGACTTTCCACAATTAGCCGTGGCTAGGGACTTGGCTTCCGGAAACAGCTCGGTCGGCGGATCTGTGCGGCAATCGCAAATTGAAGTTCAGGCCTTTGGACCAACGATTGGCGGGGCGCGTACAAGTGCTGACGTGTACTTCGATTTCGCGGGAGGATTTCCGGACGCGCCAAATGGAGCCTCGTTCGGAATTATGAGATTGCGGACGGGAGTCGTTCGATTTGATTGGCGGCAAACTTCGTTAGCCGCGGGACAGGACACGCTGTTCTTCGCGCCTCTAAGTCCGACATCGCTTGCGACGCTGGCAACGCCGGCATTGGCGTATTCAGGAAACCTGTGGAGCTGGACGCCGCAGATTCGTCTGGAACATAAGTTTGTCGTGTCAGATTCAAAAACGGTGGTGCTGCAAGGAGGGCTGCTTGATTCGCTTTCCGGGGACACACCGCGCTCTACGTTTTATCGTTATGCATCGTGGGGCGAACGTTCTGGACAGCCGGGCTATGCGGTACGACTAGCGTGGAATCAGGCTGTTGGGAGCCAGACGCTCACGTTCGGTGCGAGCGGGTACTACGGGAGACAGGCCTGGGGATTCGGGCGCAGCGTGGACAGTTGGGCGGGCATGCTCGACGCGAAAGTGCCGTTGGGCGATAAATTTGAATTCACCAGTCAGTTTTACCGCGGACGCGGGATTGGCGGATTGGGAGGCGGCATAGGACAGACGACCGTCTGGAGCGGATTGTTCGTTGATCCGGCCACGCAAATTTATGGGCTGGATTCGATTGGTGGCTGGGCGCAGTTGAAATTTGCTGCAACTTCCAAATTGCAATTCAACGGCGCCTTTGGTTTGGACAACCCGTTCGCAACACAGTTGCGAATGTTTAACGCAACTTCAGCGGGCTATCCTTTTCGGTTGTCGAAAAACGAGAGCGGGCTGTTAAATTTTATTTACCAACCGAGATCGGATATTGTTTTCTCGATGGAATATCGCCGGTTGAAAACATTCACCCTGGATAGCAGGGCGAATGCAGCCAATATCGCAAGTCTTAGCCTGGGATATTTATTCTAGTGCCAACGCAAACGTTCGCTCGAACATCAGGATCGATCATAGGAGCCTGCCTCGCGGTTGCCTGCTGGATGACGCCGGCGGTCGCGCAGCAAACGGTAACGCTCCATGCGATTATTCGAAGCGCGGAAAAACCCAAAGAGGACGCGAAGCGCGAGCGAGATGTGAAGGGCGCTTTGAACGCGTCGGAAGTTGTGGTGTGGTTGAAACGTGTGGATAGCACCGTTGCGGTGTTCATGGACGATGTCCGCAATCGCGGGAAATTTCAACTGGTGCAGCACAATAAAACATTTCATCCGCATGTATTGGTTGTTCCTGTCGGGTCGCTGGTCGATTTTCCGAATCGCGATCCATTCTTTCACAACGTGTTTTCGTTGTTTGACGGGAAGCGATTTGATTTAGGACTGTATGAGGCCGGAGCAACGAACTCGGTAATATTTGACCGCGTTGGGGTAAGTTTCCTCTTCTGCAATATTCATCCAGAGATGAGCGCGGTAGTAATCGCGGTGGATACCCCGTATTTTGGAATTTCCGGCCGTTCCGGAAATATTTCGATCGCGAACGTGCCTGAAGGGAAGTACGTGTTGCATGTGTGGTATGAACGCGGCGTGCCGGAGGACCTGAAGGATCTCACGCGCACGATCACCATCTCATCGGCTTCGAAAGATTTAGGCGCCGTCAATATTTTGGAGAACCCGAATTTTTCGCCGACACACAAAAACAAATACGGGCAAGATTACGAGCCGCCAAGCACGCCAGCTTACTCACGTCCTTGAAGGGTGGGGCTAAGAATCTGAAGCGGCGGGCGCTCCATGGGGAATAAATTTATATCCGGCGCCGTGCATGGTGATAAAAAAACGCGGCGAAGCGGGATCCGGTTCAAGCTTTTGCCGCAGGCGCAGGATGTAATTGTCAACCGTGCGTGTCGAAGGATAGTTTTCATAGCCCCACACTTCGTTGAGCAATTCATGGCGCGAAACAACGCGTTCCGCAGAGGCCGCCAAATACTTGAGCAAATTGAACTCCTGGGTTGTGAGAATGACGGGCTTGCCCGCGCAACTGGCCTCCATGCTCGTAAAATCTATGCATGCATCACCGAAGGTAAGGACTTCGTGAGGGTGTGGCTTGATTTGTACCTGAGTCATCGGTGATGCGGGGCTGCCGGTGCGACGCATCACGCGACGCACGCGGGCCAAAAGTTCTCTGGGACTGAAAGGCTTGGTTACGTAGTCATCAGCGCCAAGTTCCAGCAACAGAACTTTGTCTTCCACTTCGGAATTCGCGCTCAGCACCACGATGGGTACGGATTCCGCAAGGGCCTTAAATTGGCGGCAGAGTTCCTTGCCGGAGATGCCTGGAAGTTTCAGATCCAACACCACAACACTGGGAGATTGGGTTCGGAACAATTCCAAACCGCTGGGCCCATCAGAGGCGAGCTTCACCTGCAGTGAGTCCGCTTCAAATAATCTTTTCAGCACGCGTTGCATCGTGTGGCTGTCTTCCACCACCAAAACGGTATCCATCGAGAGAGCGATCGCCTCCTGTTTTGGAATGCTCTTGTCGCGCGGCTGATCGCTCATCCCAGTTGAGGGCATCCCGGTTGAAGCTCCGTTAACTTTCGACATATGGGCCTCCTGAGCTCGAGCGATTAACCCTGCACTTCAACACTCTGATTCATCACGCAAGGTCGTCTGACGCAAAAGCCGTTTCCGTCGAATGCATAATCACGTCTGCTACTGTCTTGCCCCCGGCGACGAATACTGTTTCGCCGACGAAGTTTCACTACTGTCTCCGTAAGCCGGCGGCTCGCCCAAGCTCCCGGCAGGGGGCAAATGACGGACGTACAGTACGATGGACCAAATTTCATCGTCAGTGAGAATGTCGCGTGAAGCAGGCATGCCGGTAGGCCATAACCCATTTTTAATGACCCAGTGCAATTGCCCGTCGGTGTATTTTTGAATCCGTTTGGAGGCCAGCGATGGCACCGGTGGCGACATACTGTCAGAAAAGGGAACCCCGGTATTCTGGCCATCGAGGCCGTGGCAGACGTAGCAGTAATGAGAAAAATTTTCACGGCCTTCCGCGATGTTTTGGCGTGTCACCGGGACAGGATTCTTGAGGTCCTTGCCGCCCACCAGCACGCGCTGTTTCGCCTCCAATATGGCTCGCGTTTCCCACTTGCCGGGCGTTCGCGCGCGAACACCTTTAGAAATCAACATAATTGCAGCCAACACGAGTATGGCTGAAGACAAGCAGCCCGCAACGATCGCAACAACCCTGGCAATTGACTGCATTTTGGTCACGGAAGTACCTCAATATTTAACGTCATGGTTCCGTGGCCCTCGCCGCAGAAATGCGCGCACTTGCCGACATAATGGCCACTTTCTTCAGGAGTGAAACGTATCTCCGTCGCTTTCCCTTTTTTGATTTCTTCCGTCTTAATTTGGAATTCCTCAATTTTCAGACCATGGGTGACGTCGGTGCTGCGCAATACCAGCACGACCGGCTCGTTTTTCTTGACACTGATGGTGGATGGATTGTAGGTGAATCTTCGGGCAGTGATTTCAATTCGCCGGGGCGATTCCGCATGCCCCACGGGCGTCGTCAACATCAGAAACGCTGCCGCTAAAAATGGTATGTACCGTGCACAAAACATCTGTTCCTCCGGAGCAAGTAATTAGGGATTGAGAAATTCCAAGATCAGCTTTTCGTCTTCGGCGCTCAACATGGCTCGCACGCGCATGTGCCGCACTACGGCGCGGGTCGCTGCCGGCGGGAGTTCTTCGGGCGGGTTATGACAGCGTCCACAATTCACCTGAAACCGTTTTTCGCCTTCGCTAGATGCCGCGTCTGACGAAGTTGCGTTTGACCGCGAAGCTTTTGTTTTTGTACCGGGCGTGGTGTTGGTCTGGGCGAAAGTGGCAACACACACGCACAGCGAACAGATTAAGAAAAGGGAAGCTAATATCCGTTGTTTCATTTGGAGTCTCCGCGCGAAAGTGGAAACAAGAATCGATAGGTGATTCCGAACTCCCACTGATTCAGATCGGTCCCCCTGGAAACAAATTCGCGTCCATAGCTGGCGTTCAGGCGCACTTCATGAGGAAGGTAGTAATTCAGCCCGAACGCCGGGAGACGAGCGTTAGTGGAGGGCAGCGAATCACCGGACACCAGGTGGGACGAGCGGAAAAATTGCTGCATCCGCACGATGGGTTCGAGGCGAGCGATGGGAGAGCTGCCACCGCCAATTTGCGAGAGGCGGTACGCCGCGTAAATCCAGTAGCCGTGGCCACTCAAGGAATGGGCCCATTCGCCTTTGACTTCCAGAGGCCGGCGATAAGAAGTCCAGGAAATATCGTTGCCGTAGGAATTCATGCGCTGATTTTGAAGTTTTCGTTGATAGGAGGTTCCCACTTCGAGTCGAATTCCTGGAATAAAAACTCCTACACGGCCGCCTGCGGCTCGTTCGGATCGGAGATTCTCGATGGTGCTCAGTGTGGAGAAATAGGCGCTGTAATTAACGGCGTAGTGAGAATTTGAGATCGCCGCGCCTCGCAGCATCAGGCCGTCGCTATATCCCTGTGAGGTGCCGATGGCCGCGATTATGGGAGCATCCTGGAATTTATCGATCCAGATGGCGCTCATGCGTTCGTTGAAAATGCCGAAGGGAGTTAGGAAGCGCCCGGCGGTAACGGTCAGGTGCGAATTAGCGTTGTAGTCGAGTTGTAAATATTCGAGCGTGCCGAAGAAAGTGCCTTGATAAGGTCCACTGGTTCCAAATTGCCGCGCAACTACTTCGCGCAGATCGGCGCGTGATTCGATGAGCCAGTTATTTCCCAAGGGAATGGCGAGGACGGGCGCCAGGACGGGCTGGAAGAAAGTGTTATCTCCTCCGCTGGCGCCAAAAAAACCGGCGCCACCCGAGAGAATCGGACTACCGGACTGAGCGCTCGTCGCTGTCGATCCAACAAGGGCTAACGCAAACAGCCCTACAAATCTCGCGATGATCATCATTCCCACTCCCCCTCTGGCGTGGTTGTGATTTGCAGCACGCTCGGCGCGCCGTGGGTTTTTCCCAATTCAGCGCGAGGCCCGTTACGTGGCCGACAAGGACATTGTGAAAGAGACGAAATTTACGATTGTCACGGAGAGGTAAAGAGACTGTCATAGTTGAACATCGATTTATTCGAGGTGAGGGTTGGTTTCAGCGGAAATTCGCGATGTTACACATAAGGAATGCAAAGAAGTGACACGGCAGTGACAAATGAGTGCCTCCAGTTGACTAATGTCTCGGCTTACCTATCCCAACTGAAGAGGCTGCTCGATGAAATACAACAAACCGCATTGCCTAAATCACACCTGCGGCCCAGCGTTACAAAGTCGATTCCGAAGTTCAGCTACTAATCCACGAAACTTTCTAATGGCCACACTGTGGGCGATTTGCATTTTGGCGGCAAGCGCCTACGCCTTGAGCGCCCAGGCTCCGGGCACCGGAGCGATTACTGGGACGGTGACGGATCCATCAGGCGCGGTGGTCCGCGGCGCGCAAATTTCAGTGGTCAACGTAGACACTGGGCTGTCCAGATCGTTGGCTACCGCGGCCGACGGAGTGTTTCGAGCTGCTCTGCTGCCTCCGGGAAATTATTTGATCGAAGTAACGGCGCAGGGATTTGGGACGCAAAAGCTGCGATCCATCCGAGTGATTGCCAGCGAAGTAACGGATGTGGAGTTCAAATTAAAACTGATTGAAAGCACCACGGCGGTGGTGGTGGAAGAAAAATCGGAATTATTAGAGACGCAGAGTTCCACGCTGGGAAGAGCCACGGATGAAAAAACAATCGTTGCGCTGCCTTTGGTGAACCGTAACTTCTCTCAACTTCTAGCGCTATCGCCTGGTGTAGTGGTGGAAGTGCCAAACGCCGGAGCGTTTGGAAGAAATACGCAGAATGTGTCCGTCAACGGGGCCAAAACGACGGCCAACAATTTTCAATTCGACGGAATCGATGCGAACAACTTGTCGGAAAACTCGGCTTCCGGATTCGATCCGGAAGTAGGCATAGCCATCCCGACTCCCGATACCATCGCCGAATTTAAAGTGCAAACCGGAATGTACGACGCGGGTTACGGGCGCAGCGCTGGAGCGAACGTGGACCTTGTAAGTAAAAGCGGCACGAAACAATTTCACGGCAATCTTTGGGAATTTTTTAGAAATGACGCTTTGGACGCCAATGATTTTTTCTTGAACCGCAATGGGCAGCCGCGTCCAATCCTTCGACAAAACCAGTTCGGCGGCACGATAGGAGGTCCGATCCGTAAAGAGAAGACCTTCTTTTTTGGTTCCTATCAGGGGACGCTGCAAAAAAATGGACAGGCTCCCGGCGCGTTGCAGAGCACATTTCTGCCGGCGCTCACGAATGACCGGTCAGCGGCAGCGCTCGGAAAACTTTTTGGAGGGCAGACTGGGGCTTTTGGCGGCGTAGCGGTGAACCCAGACGGTTCGAATATCAACCCGGTCGCGTTGGCGCTGCTCAATTTCAAATTGCCGGATGGGACTTTCGCCATTCCAAACCCGCAAACGATACTTCCCACTGGAATTGGACAGTCAACGTACTCTTTTCCAGGAAATTACCGGCAGGACCAGTTCAGCGTAAATCTCGACCAATACTTTTCACCGCGCAATCAGCTTTCAGGTCGATTTTTCTACGCCCGCGAAATCACCGATGAACCGTTCACGCCATTCGCCGCGACGGTTCCCGGATGGGGGACGCATCAGCCGGAACACAACGACATGTTTGTGCTTTCGGACACGCATACCTTCAACTCCCGCCTGACGAATGTGGCGCGATTTGGGTACATGCGTTTCAACGGATCGCAAACCGGGCTATCCGCGATCTCCGCGTCGCAGGTGGGTATAGCCACACCTTCCGGGCTGCCGGAAATTCCCGGGATACAAGTTCAAAACTTGTTCACCATCGGACCCTCCGGCGAACCATTTTTTTTCCAAAATACCAACACTTTCGTATGGCAAGACACCGTTTCTCTAGTTCGCGGAAAACACAGCATCCGTATTGGCGGTGAAGCCAAGCGACACCAGTTAATTCTGGAGCCGCCTTTTACCACTGTGGGTTTCGTACTGTTCCAGAGCTTTCCAGATTTCCTGTTGGGCGAAAGCGCCGCGCAGAACGGCAGCGCACAGAGCAACGTCCTAGAAAGCGTGGGCGCTTCGGGAGTGTTTCGTAAAGATCAGCGATATTCGGATTTCGCCGGATTTATTCAGGATGACGTGCGCGTCACCTCGCGGTTAACAATTAATGCGGGTTTACGGTACGAATATTTTGGCCCGCCGACAGAAATTCACGGGCGCATTTCGAATTTTGATCCCACCTTGGCGGTCTCGCAGGTTCCCGCAACCGGAAGTTTTACCGGCTTCCTTGTCCCTGCAAACTTTCAAGGCGCGGTGCCAGCGGGTGTAGTCCGCACGCCGAATTCAGGATTCTGGAATGCGGATTATAAGGATCTAGGCCCGCGGTTGGGATTTGCCTATCGTTTGGCGACCAAGACCGCCGCGGTGTTAAGAGGCGGTTACGGAATTTATTACGAGAGGCTATCGGGTGAGCTGGTCTTGCAAAATGTGGGACACCCGCCCTTTGCACTCACGCAATCGCTGCTTGGACCGTTAAACGCGGCCGCGACATTTCAGGAACCGTTTAATCCGCCGCTGCCGCCGAATTCGGCGTACCCCATTTTCATTCCAAGGACTCCTGACGGCGCTCTTTTTCTTGCCGCTATTGATCGCAACCTTCGTAGTCCTTACACGCAGCAATACAATTTGAACATCCAGATCGAACCTACCCAGGATTTACTCTGGCAAATCGGCTATGTCGGCTCAAAAACTTCGCACCAGACAGGATGCAGGCAGATCAATCAGGCGCAGATCGCCACGCCAGATCATCCGGTAAATGGTCAGACCACGACCACCAGCGAGAATCTTACACAGCGCGTGCCATTTGAAGGACTCGCGGGCGGCTCGTACATTTGCGAGACGGCTTTCAGCGCCAACTATAATTCACTGCAAACCAGTCTGACCAAGAGAATGGGGCACGGATTGGACTTTCTGGCGAGCTACACTTTTTCGAAAGCGCTGGATTACACCAGCGGAACTGGCGGCATTTCTTCACTCAACCTGGATTTTTTGGGTAACGATCAGACGGATCCGAAGAGCTCCAATGGTCCAATCGATTTTGATCGCAAGCATCGTTTCGTGGGGAGCTTCTTGTATCAAACACCAAACGTAACTTTCGGTCCGGGGTTTATTCGTCCGGTACTCTCGCACTGGCAATTTTCTGGAGTGATTGTGCTGCAGTCGGGATTGCCGATAACGCTAATCGATACCACGGCGGCAACTATTTCTGGAAACCTGGTTGGTTTCAGTCGTGGAGAATGCACCGGGCTTAGCAAGGCTTCGCGTGGCTCGATTACGGACCGGCTTAACGGCTATTTCAATCCGGCCGGATTCGCTCGGCCACCCGTCATCGGCGACGGCACCGGATTTGGGAACTGCGGTGTGGGCATTCTGCGTGGACCGGACCAGCGCAATCTGGACTTTGCGATTCAACGGAGCTTCCCGTTCAAAGAGAGAGCCAATTTAGATTTCCGCGCGGAGTTTTTTAATTTTACGAATACGCCGAAGTTTGGCCAGCCGGTAAACGATTTTGCGGCGGGCCCAGGCGTATTCGGCGTAATTAGCTCGGACGGAAACCCGAGACTTGTGCAATTAGCTTTGAAACTGAGCTTTTAACCTGGCCGGCACGAACGACTGCAAATCGCAATTGTTTTTTCAGTTACTGGAAATTGTTACCAAGGAGAGAGCAACGGACCGATGGAACTTCAAATAACAGCCGTTGATCCATTGCTGTTCGATTTTGATTTGCCGCTGCGCGCTACGTTTTATCTTGTGGGATTTCCGGTAGAGATCATCACTAACTCGCCGCTGGTTTTAGAGGCCGCGCAGGAAAGCTGGGGCCTGTTTCAAAAGGTTTCTTCAGAACCGCCAGTACAAATCCGGTTGGGGGTGTCGCCCAGCAGTCAGACGGAGTGCCCGCCGCCGGTAATTTGCCGTGGACGGCGAAATCTCATTTCGCAAATTGCCGACAGCCAAAATTTCATGATCTCCGATAGTCGTCAGGGGTTCGCGTTTGGCTGGGTCACCGAAGCAGCGGCAAAAAATCGCGCTTACCTGCGCTATCACTTTCTCGAGGGAACAGCGTGGATTCTGCTGCATTCCCTACACCTCACGTCCATTCACGGAGCTTGCGTGGAATTGGATGGGCACGGAGTTTTGTTGTGCGGCGATTCCGGCGCGGGAAAGTCTTCGCTCTCTTACGCGTGTGCACGAAAAGGCTGGAAGTTTCTCTCAGACGATTCGAGTTGCCTCCTGCGAAATCGCATGGGCCGGCGTGTTACTGGAAACCCGTTTCAGATGCGCTTCCGGGAATCGGCGGTGAGTTTATTTCCGGAATTGGCCTATCAACGAGTGACGCCGCGCGCTACGGGAAAATTGGCCATCGAACTGGCTACCAGGACGAACGTGGAAATTACAACCATTTCGGAATGCTCCGTCGACTACATTGTGTTTTTAAATCGGTTTGACCCTTCGCCGGACGGCTTGCTGCGCTTTTCGCAAGAGCGCGCGTTGGAATGGTTTGAACAAGTCGTTTGTTATGGAGAGAGCGATACTCGGCGTGCCCACTACGCGACGCTGCGAAACCTCATGACGGCGGAAATTTTTGAAATGCGCTACAAGCAAATGGACACGGCGCTTCATTTGCTTGAAACGTTAGTACGAAAAGGTCCGGCGGCTGCGGAAGGAATGCTAATAACGGCCGGCGAGCGGGAAGATGCGTGAGATTCCTGCTTTTCTTTTGGCTGGTTTGAGATTCCAGGAAGCGCAACCGCAACTTCTGCGACGTGTGCCGGACGCGGAATGGAAGCGCGTCTTGGCGGACTGGCATCTGGTGCGTTTAACGTTTCCCCTGCGGCAGCGCTGGGGCGACGAGTTGCCTTTGTGGGTCCGCGAGCATATCGACGTTTCGATTGCGGACAATGCGTTGCGATTCGAACGCATGAAGAGTGAATATTCGCGCGCTGCCGCAGCCATTCAAGAAGCGCAGGCAGATCACGTGGTGGTCAAAGGCTTCTCTTTGTGGCCGGGATACACCGATCATCCAAAATTTCGCCCGCAATCGGACATCGATCTCTATTGCCCTCCCGAATCAGTTTATCGCGCACGGGACGCATTGCTTTCTCTCGGATACACGACGCCGCATTTGAATCATGTGCCTTCAGACCATTTGTCCACGCTGGTTCCTCCGCAAGATTGGAAATGGCGTGGAAATCATTTCGACCCGGAAATTCCGATTTCTTTTGAACTTCATTTCTGCTGGTGGAACGCGGCCATCAACCGTATGTATCCGCGAGGCCTCGAAGAATTCTGGCCGCGGCGCATCACCAGGACTGTCGATGAGCTTTCTTTCCCGGCACTCGATCCAGTCGACAACCTGGGTTTTACCGCCATCAATCTGCTTCGGCATTTGCTGAAGAGTTTTCCGGCTACGGAACAGGTATATGGCCTGGCGCGTTTTTTACACATCAGTGCCGAAGATCGTTCCTTTTGGCAGCGCTGGAAAGATGTGCATCACGATTCGCTTCGGCAGCTCGAGGCCATTTCTTTTAAATTGGCTGCAGAATGGTTTGCGTGCAGTTTGTCCGAGGAGGTGCAGGAGGAAATACAACGGCTGCCGAAGCCGGTTCATGCATGGTTTCGTCATTTTCTGGAATCAACCAGCTCGAGGAGTTTTGAGCACAGAAAAGACGGCATGTGGCTGCAGTTGAGTCTTCTGGGATCCCGGCGCGACAAAGGTTTTGTTTTTCTGCAACGGGTAGCGCCCGTACCTATTCGTGTGCCGACGATTCGGTCGGTGCTTGGCGATGAACGTGCGGTCGAATCGACGAGTGGAAAGAATTTGCTTACTCGCATTGGAGATTTTGGCAGGAAGGCCGTTCCATTTACGAAATGGTTGATGTCCCGCGGCGCCATGCACTTTGCGCCTCTGCCGGTGACGCTGTGGCGGGGATTAGGCTACCAACTATCTCGCAAAAATCTAAGTCCTCAATTCTGGACATTCTTCGCGGCAGCTTTCTTTTTCGACCTGGGCATGACCATGTTTTTCTTTATCTACAGCCTCTACCTGCTGGGGCTGGGCTTTAACGAAAAGTTTCTGGGATTGATGGTTAGCTCCATGAACATCGGGAGCATTGCGTGCACCATTCCCGCGGGAATGCTGATTCAGCGGATCGGGATTCGAAAAGCGTTGCTGTTATGTATTGCCATGGTCTCCACGGTTTCGGTCGCGCGAGCGATTTTTGCGCCTGAATCAGGTGTTCTTGCGCTCGCTCTGCTGGGTGGATTTTTCACTACGATTTGGGCGGTCGCGATCTCTCCAGCATTGGCGCTGTTGACCGATGAAGAAAGCCGGCCATTCGGCTTCAGCATGGTGTTCTCTATGGGAATCGCGGTGGGAATATTGGGCCATTTGACGGCCAGCCGTTTGCCGGGATTGTTTTTACATTTAAGTTCAGCGCTTTCGGAAATTCAGGCCAAGCAAATTGTGTTGCTGATGAGCGCTGGCATCGTTGCCCTGGCGCTGATCCCGCTGTGGAAACTTCACATTGAGGTTCCCGCGCCTGCGGCCAAGCCAAAAGTTTATCCGCGCAATCCGTTTTTACTGCGTTACTTGCCGGCGCTAGCTTTGTGGAGCGTGGTCACCGGTTCGCTCAGCCCGCTGGCAAGCGTTTATTTCTCGCAGCACCTTCATACTCCTCTGGTGGAGATGGGAAATATCTTTTCAGTGTCGAGTTTGATTCAGGTGCTCGGAATTCTTGCGGCGCCATTGCTATTCCGTAAATTGGGAATTGTTTCTGGAGTGGCGTGTTCACAGCTTCTTGCTGCGCTATTGCTCGGATTCCTTGCCGCAACTTCAGGAACATTGCCGGCGGCGGTGATCTACATCATCTTCACGGGCTTTTTGTGGATGGGCGAGCCCGGGATGTTCAGTTTACTGATGAGCGGCGTGGAGCCGGAAGAGCGTGCGGGTGCGTCGGCTCTAAATTTCCTGGTGATTTCTTTGGTGCAAGCAGGAGCTGTCGCTGCCACAGGCGCTTCCTTCGCCCGGTTCGGCTATCCCACTGTGCTGAGAACGGTGGCTGTGGTTGCATTGACGGCAGCCGTAGCGTTCTGGGCGTTGTTGGGTAGAACGCCACAACTGCACGCCAAATCGGTTCCGGTAAGTTTAGACAGTTGAATAACTATGAATCAAAGATTTGCGGTGCGTATGAAACAAATTGGCTACGCGCTGGTGTCACTTCTAGCTAGTAATGCGGTGCTGTTGATACTTCTGCTGCTGAACGCTATGCGGATTCGCTCAAGTTTGTTGGCGGCTCACATCGGGCAACCCGGACAACAAATTTCGCTGGCGCTCCAATTGTCCGCGATCTATGGCTTTTTCTCTTTTTTGGGATGGCTGATGGTGGGATTGCCGATTGCGCTGTTTGTGCCCGCAGATTCCGTTGTTCGTCTGCCTGTCTTGGTGCGGCTGATTGTGGGCGTCGTTATTGGTCCTTTTGCAATGTTTGCGATAATGGTGATTCTCAGTCATGGCCAGCTTCACGTTCCCGGAACGTTCACAAACACGGGCTTTCTGTGGGCTTTATCAGTGCTGATGTCGACGCTGGCGTTTTTGCTTTACTGCGCTTTGCTGGGTAAAGATCGGACGAGTACGAGCGCGCACCTGTCATAAGCTGTCGCCGGTATATGAATGTCCGCAATAGTTTCACACTTTTGCCAGAATAGAATTCTCGCCGTGCAGTTCTTCCTAGCTTATTCCTGCTATTCGTGACGCAACACCCGAACGGGATCTGCGATTAAGCCGCGCCTTGCAGGTATCCAGGATGCAAGCAATCCCGCGCCCAACAACAACAGAGCAACCGCGAGATAGGTGGGCGGATCGACGGGCGTAACCTCAAAGAGCAATTGGGATAGATATCGCGTAAGCGCGAAGGCGCCGAGAAGCCCTACAAGGAGTCCTACAGCAGTTGTTCCCAATCCCTGTCGAAGGATCAAACGGAGCACATCCGCTTTTTCCGCGCCGAGCGCCAGCCGGATCGCGATTTCACGGCGTCGCAGCCCGACGCTATAAGAAATGACGCCATAAATTCCGATGACCGCGAGCAGCAGCGCCGTGGTGCCAAAGAGCACAATGAGCATGGTCCGAAAACGCGGTTGGGCTACTGATTCGTAGGCAATCTCCGTCATCGGCTGAATTTCCGAGATCGGCAATCTGGGGTCGAGCGCCGCAACTTGTTCTCGAACAGCGGAACTCAGACTCACGGGCGGGCCGACGGTGCGAATCGCGATGTACGCAGCCCACCACGGATCCTGCTCGAAGGGCACATACATTTCCGGCCGTGAAGGCGAGGCCGGCCCGTCACGCTTCACATCGCGAACGATCCCTACGATTTTGCGCGCTTCGCCCTTTGTAAAACCGAAAATCAAAACTTGGTCGAGAGGATTTTCACCCGAAAAAAAACGATGCGCAAAGGTGGAAGAAACGAGGCAAACCTTGGGTGAAGTCGCCGTAGCTCGTTCGTCGAACGAGCGTCCCGCGACCAAAGGAATGTCCAATACCTGAAAATAATCTTTGCTCAACGATGTGTAGTTCGCGTTGAGATCGGATCCGCCCTTCTCCGGCGGGCGCCCAGCAATTTGAAATGCGAAATTTAGGCCGCCGCCTTCGAGAGGCAGAGGTAACGCAGCGGTGACGGCCACCACTCCCGGTTGGTTCTTTAGCTGGGCGACGAGCCGGTTATAGAAACTTAGCCATTGCTCTGGCTTTGCATATTCCGCGCGTGGCAGCGAAATGCCGGCGGTCAAAACATGGTAGGGATTAAATCCCAGATTCACGTCTTGCAGATGAAGGAAGCTTCGGCCCAATAATCCGGCGCCGATGAGCAATATAAAGGAAAGGGTAGTTTCGAAGACTACCAACAGATTGCGCAGGCGCTTCTTGCTCGCGGTCTCTCCGACGGCCAACGCTCCTTCTTTTAACGTGTCGAAAAGATTCGCATTGGAAGTATGTAGCGCGGGTCCCAGACCAAACGCTATAGCAGCGAGAAGCGAAAACAACGCTGCGAAAAGCAGCATGCGCATATCAATTTGGATTTCACCAATGCGGGGGAGATCAGAAGCAGCCCAGGCGCGAATTCCGCGGATGCCGGCGACTGCCAGCGCGAGTCCCAGCGCGCCTCCAACCAAACCGAGCACAAGGCACTCGGTCAAAATTTGCTGTACCAGTCGGGCGCGCCCGGCGCCTAATGCGGATCGAATGGCAATCTCACGCGAGCGCGCACTCGTTCGAACGAGCAACAGATTGGCGACGTTGGCACAGGCAATCAGGAAGACCAGACCTACGGCGCCCAACAAAACGGACAAGGCGGTTCTCACATCGGAGACCAAACTTTCGACCAGCGAAACTAATCGCACCGACTAACCTTCGTTCTCAGCAAGGAATTGTTTGTCGAGGGCGTCTTCGATGGTTACCAATTCTGCTTGCGCTTGTTCGATTTGCATGCCGTTTTTGAGGCGGCCTACGAGCTTCAAGTAGTGACCGCCGCGCCGCGGGGCAAGATCGCCAAAAACAGGATCGTGAGTCAGCGACACCCACAATTCCGCCGGCGGATTTTCTGGAGGGGTCTTGAATTGAGCGGGTGCGATTCCGACGACAGTGAAAGGTGTGTTATCGAGGGTTATAAATTTTCCAACTAGCGCGGGATCACCGCCGTATCGTGAACGCCAGAGCCGCTCACCTATTACCGCGACGGGCGGCGCGCCCAGGTCATCATCATGGACGGTCAGAGCACGGCCCCGCAGAGGGTTCATGCGGAGCATGGAAAATAAATTCGATGTCACTGAGCCGGCAGCTACCAACACGGGTTCGCCTTGGCCTGTCAGCGTGAAATCATGCATGCGGATTGCGGCAAGCTGCTCGAAAGATCGCGTCTGTCTCGTCAAGTCCAGGTAATTGAGATAAGACACGCCGTTGTTGAAGACACCTTTGCTGGGCAGCGTTTGATAGACGGCCACGAGCCGATCTGATTCCGGAAAGGGCAGCGGGCGCAGAAGTACCGCGTCCACCACGCTGAATATAGTGGTGGTGGCGCCAATACCGATCGCGAGCGTCAGCAACGCTATGATCAAAAAGCCGGGACTTTTTCTAAGAGTTCGCATGGCGAAACGTAGATCCTGAACCAGGTCGCCCACTACACACCTTCCGGTTGCACGACGTTTATAACAGTAATCAAGCAAGTTCAAACTTGGACATGAAACTCACGTTCATTGGACGGAATTACGATGTTAAAGATAGCCTAGCAACGTAAGATCGAGACGACCGATTATTGTAACGGCATCTTCCGGGGATGCTAGGAAATATCGTTGAGCGGACGGGTTAAGAGTGATGGATGATGGCCGAGTTTCTAGGAGAAATGCGCTTAAGTATTTGAGGCTGTTGACTGCCAACGCGGCCGGGCGAGAATTTCTGGCGTCGTGGCTCCCCATGCAGTTGGTGCGCGGTGATGAACAACGCGGGCCTGTAACCATCTCTGGTATGCATCATGAAAATCAAGAACCAGAGCCGGTCGCTACATACACTCCGCAATTTCTTAATCCGAATGAATTTCGCACCGTTGAGATTCTGTCTGCGATGATTATTCCTACCGACGATGTGCAGGGAGCAAAAGAAGCGCAGGTCGCCAATTATATTGATTTCGTCGTTTTTTCGGCGGCGGAGTGTGAGCCTTTGCTGCAGAGGAAATGGATTGACGGGCTGGCGCTTCTGGAACGCGAGAGTCAAAACGAATTCGGCAAATCATTTCGCGAAGGCGATGAAGCGGATCGCATCAAATTGTTAACGGATATGAGCGCGCCGGAGCGAGACCCCCAAGCGCAGCATGAAGGTTTTGAATTCTTCTCTTTAGTAAAGGACATGACGGTGGAGGGTTTTTACACCTCAAAGATCGGATTGATCGATGTGCTGGATTATCAAGGGATGAATTACATGGCGGAGTTTCCCGGTTGTACGCATCCGGAGCATCACTGACTCGCAGAGAAGGACAGAGGTTGGCTACGCGAACTGTTTACGACGTGATCGTGGTGGGCTCGGGAGCTTCGGGCGGAGTGGCCGCGTACACCCTGGCGAGTAAGGGATTGAAAGTGCTGTGCGTTGAAGCCGGCCGGATAATTGAGCCGCACAAAAATTTTCACAATCACAAACCGCCGTACCGCTGGCCGTATCGCGGGCACGGAAAGCCGGGACAATACGGAAATTTGCCGCAGGGAATGGAATGGAAAATAAATGAGTGGACGGATCAGCTCTACACCATTCCTCACGATGATCCTTACGCGCTGGCTCCCGGGGCGAAATTCACGTGGACGCGATTGCGCGCGGTGGGCGGACGCACGCTGGTGTGGGGAAGAGAGTCCGGACGATTCGGGCCGCTGGATTTCAAACCGAAAAGTATGCAGGACGAGTTTGGCGAAGATTGGCCGATCACATACGCGGATCTGGAGCCTTATTACGACAAGACAGAAGCGCTGATCGGAATGTCGGGCGGTGGAGAGGCGGTTTACAATTCGCCCGCCAGCAAAAACGCCCTGCCGGCTTTCAACGCGCGCTGCGGCGAATTGCTGATAAAAAAAGGCGCGGCAAAACTGAGCATGAAGACGGTTTCGATGCCGCTGGCAGTGTTAAGCAAACCTTATGATGACCGGTTGGCGTGCCATTATTGCGGAGCTTGCAACTTTGGATGCGACACCGCGTCGCGCTTCAGCACGCTCGAAGTTTTATTCCCCAAAATGCAGAAGATGCGAAATTTCACGCTGCGCACCAACGCGGTGGTGAACAGAGTTTTGATGGACCGCAACAGCGGGAAAGCGCGCGGCGTCTCGTTTATCGACACGACCGACAATCAGGAGTATGA
>Ga0185299_10003437_pt1 | contig 21065 bp, 17 predicted proteins | sample PaiPotPPA55metaG_FD_128002 | JGI IMG/M metagenome (GOLD analysis project Ga0185299, IMG submission 128002) | Iron sulfur acid spring bacterial and archeal communities from Banff, Canada, to study Microbial Dark Matter (Phase II) - Paint Pots PPA... ... | reverse complement strand
GAATCGTTCGACTTGCATGTGTTAAGCACGCCGCCAGCGTTCGTCCTGAGCCAGGATCAAACTCTCCAAAAAAGAATTCAAAACCCGGCTGAAACATCCCGACGGAGGTCGGGACAATCAACCAAATGCAGTTACATAGAACTGCTGTAATTTGGCATCAACAATTCAGTATGACACGCTATTGAGTTCTCAAGAAACAGACACACTCATGAGTCAGTAACCGGACAGTGCCCGGCACCCGCCTCATCGGCATTAGCTTCGAATTTACCGCTCTCGGGCCGATCTTCCCGGCTCCCTCGCGGTGTCCCCTACTTTAGCAGATCTTCAGCGCCCGTTTCACCGGGCCCATCCGCGCTACCCCGTAGGGGGTCGGCCACCGTGTCGGATCTTGTAACCCGCTCCGGCGACTCGATGAACATTAGGCGCCTCGCGCAGCCGAGTCAAATCGGCTTACCAGAGCTTTGATATCGCGTTCGCGGGGGCGCGCGCCGACACATCGTCAGCCGCCGACGTACCCGCGAAAACGGCCCGTTCCGTACCCCGGCGGTATGCCTCGAGGTACGGAACGGGCCGTGCGTGTGGTGCGTCTGGAACGAGGGCGGCAACTGCCGACCGGTCGACGTTCTACTGCTTGGTCAGCTCCACCGCGCCGAGGGTCTTCTTGCCCCGACGCAGCAGCAGCCAGCGGCCGTGCAGCAGGTCGGCCTCGACGGGCACCGCCTCGACCTCCTCGACCTTGGCGTTGTTGAGGTACGCGCCGCCCTCCTGGATCGCCCGACGCGCGGCACCGCGGCTGGCCACGATGCCGGTGTCGGCCAGTAGCTCGAAGACCGGCCGCAGCTCGGTCACCTGAGCGGTCGGCAGCTCGGCCAACGCCGCGCGAAGCGTGTGCTCGTCGAGCGCGGCGAGGTCGCCTTGGCCGAACAGTGCCCTGCTGGCCGCCTGGACCCGCTCCAGATGCGCGGTTCCGTGCACCAGCCTGGTCACGTCCTCGGCGAGCGCCCGCTGCGCCAGGCGCAGGAAGGGCTTCTCGTTCGTCGCGACCTCGAGCTCCTCGATCTCCTCCTGACCGCGGAAGGTGAAGATCTTGAGGTACTCGATGACCTTGGCGTCCTCGGCGTTCAGCCAGAACTGGTAGAACGCGTACGGCGACATCATCTCCGGACTGAGCCAGACCGTGCCGGTCTCGGTCTTGCCGAACTTGGTGCCGTCGGCCTTGGTCACCAGCGGAGTGCCGATGACGTGGACCGAGGCCCCCTCGGACCGGTGGATCAGGTCCACACCCGCGGTGAGGTTGCCCCACTGGTCGCTACCGCCGGTCTGCAGGATGCAGCCGTACTGCCGGTACAGCTCCTGGAAGTCCAGGGCCTGCAGGATCTGGTACGAGAACTCGGTGTAGCTGATGCCGGCCTCGGAGTTGAGCCGGGTGGCGACCGCGTCCTTGGAGATCATCTTGCCGACCCGGAAGTGCTTGCCGATGTCGCGCAGGAAGTCGATCGCCGAGATCGGCGCGGTCCAGTCCAGGTTGTTGACGATCCGCGCGGCGAACTCGCCCTCGAAGTCGAGGATCGCGCCGACCTGGGCCCGCAGGTTCTCGACCCAGTCGGCGACGGTCTCCTTGGAGTTGAGGGTGCGCTCGGCGTTCGGCTTCGGGTCGCCGATCAGTCCGGTGGATCCGCCGACCAGGCCCAGCGGGAAGTTCCCGGCGTCCTGGATCCGGCGCATCGTGATCAGCTGGACCAGGTTGCCCATGTGCAGGCTCGGCGCGGTCGGGTCGAATCCGCAATAGAAGGTGACCGGCCCGTCGGCGAAGGCTTTGCGCAGCGCTTCCTCGTCGGTGGACAGGGCGATCAGGCCCCGCCACTTCAGCTCATCGACGATGTTGGTCACGGTCTTCACTCTTCTCTGTGAAATCTCGATCCGACCGGGTGGGCCACGCGCGGCCCGCCCGGCGGGTTGCTCCGTCTCTAGCCTACTGACCGAGCCAGGCCCGCTGCTCGGCAATAAGCGCCCGGACGACGGCGAGCTGCTCGCGCACCCGGACCGGAGCCGTTCCGCCGCGGCCGTCGCGGGAGGCGACCGAGCCGGGAACGGTGAGCACCTGCTTGACCTCGGGGGTGAGCTTGGGATCGATCGCGGCCAGGTCCTCGTCGGTGAGATCGGACAGTTCGATGCCGCGGGCCTCGCAGTACTGGACCGAGGCGCCGGCCACCTCGTGCGCCACCTTGAACGGCACGCCGGTCTTCACCAGCCACTCGGCGACGTCGGTGGCGAGCGAGAAGCCCTGCGGCGCGAGCTCGGCCATCCGCTCGCCGTGGAAGGTGAGCGTCGCGATCATCCCGGTGAACGCGGGCAGCAGGATCTCGAGGGTGTCCACGGAATCGAACACCGGCTCCTTGTCCTCCTGCAGGTCCCGGTTGTAGGCCAGCGGCAGCGCCTTGAGCGTCGCCAGCAGCCCCGAGACGTTGCCGATCAGCCGGCCGGCCTTGCCGCGGGCGAGCTCGGCGATGTCCGGGTTCTTCTTCTGCGGCATGATCGACGAGCCGGTGGCGTACGCGTCGTGCAGCGTGGCGAAACCGAACTCCCTGGTGGTCCAGAGGATGATCTCCTCGGCGATCCGGGAGATGTGCACGCCGATCATCGCGGCCACGAAGGCGAACTCGGCCACGTAGTCGCGCGAGGCGGTGCCGTCGAGGGAGTTCGCGCTGCTGGAGCTGAAGCCGAGCTCGACGGCCACGGCGCTGGGGTCGAGGCCGAGGGTCGATCCGGCCAGCGCGCCGCTGCCGTAGGGCGAGACGTCGGTGCGCCGGTCCCAGTCGTGCAGCCGGTCGACGTCCCGGCCGAGGGCGTGCACGTGGGCGAGCAGGTGGTGGGCCAGCAGCACCGGCTGCGCGTGCTGCAGGTGGGTGCGGCCCGGCATGATGACCTCGAAGTGGGCCTCGGCCTGGTCGGCGAGGGCCTGCTGGAGGTCGGCGATCAGCCCGCCGATCACCCGGGCGTGCTCGCGCAGGAACATCCGGCCGAGGGTGGCGATCTGATCGTTGCGGGAGCGTCCGGCGCGCAGCTTGCCGCCGAGCTGCGGGCCGATCCGCTCGATCAGGCCGCGCTCCAGGGCGGTGTGGCAGTCCTCGTCGGCGACCGTGGGCTGGAAGGAGCCCGAGTCAACGTCCTGCTCCAGCTTGTCGAGCCCGGCGAGCATGCCCTCGAGCTCCTCGTCGGTGAGCAGCCCGGCCCGGTGCAGGGCGCGGGCGTGCGCGCGGGACCCGGCGATGTCGTACTTGGCCAGCCGCCAGTCGTAGTGCACGCTCGCGGACAGGGCGGCGAGCGCCTCGCTCGGCCCGCTGGAGAAGCGGGAGCTCCAGAGCAGATTGGTCGAGGGCTTGTCCGGATCGGTCATGGTCGGGTCCTGACTCCTTGCTGGCCGGTCGCGGCTCACGTCGCGGTCGGCGGCTTCATGACTACGTGGCTACGGGTCGGTCGGGGATGGATGTGCTTCGGCCGGCGCCGCGGGCTCGGCACGCGGGTCGCGGCGTGGCCGTCGGCGTCGGGTCTACGGGTCGATCGGGGACGTGCGCGGTTCGGCCAGCGCCGCGGGCTCGGTCCGCGGCTCGCGGCTCGCGGTTCGGGCAGCGCCGCGGGCTCAGTTCGCGGCGGCGGCGCTCAGCCGCTGGGCGAGGTCGGGGCCGCCGAGCGGGTCGCGGCAGATCACCAGGACCGTGTCGTCGCCCGCGATGGTGCCCATGACGCCGGCGGTCACTCCGTGCCGGTCGGCGTGGTCGAGGGCCGAGGCGAGGAACTGGGCGGCGCCGGGCGGGGTGCGCAGCACGACGAGGTTCGCCGAGCCCTCCGCCGTCACCAGCAGTTCGCCGAGCAGCCGGCGCAGCCGGGTCTCGAGCTCGCTGGAGTCGGCCGCGGGCCGGGGCGAGCCGTCGCCGCCCTCGCTGCGCAGCGCGTAGATCAGCGCGCCGTCGTTGTCCCGGATGCGCATGGCGCCGAGTTCGTCGAGGTCGCGGGAGAGGGTGGCCTGGGTGACCGTGAAGCCCTCGGCGCCGAGCAGCTCGGCGAGCGCGGACTGGGAGCGCACCTGATGCTTGCCGAGCAGGTCGGCGATGCGCTGGTGGCGGGCGCGCCGGGTGTTGACGACGGTGCCGGCGGCGGCCTCGAGGGCGGAGGGCGCGGGGCCCTGCTCGTTCTCGGCGGCGCCCGGCGCGCGGTGTTCCTTCGCGGCCGGGGAGGACGGGGTCGGCGGCGTCACAGGGATTCCTTTCGGTAGCCGAGCAGGTAGGCCAGGAGCGCCTTCTGGGCGTGCAGCCGGTTCTCCGCCTCGTCCCAGACGGCGGACTGCGGCCCGTCGATCACGGAGGCGGCGATCTCCTTGCCGCGGTACGCGGGCAGGCAGTGCAGCACTATCGCGTCCGGGGCGCCGAGGGCCAGGGCGGCCTCGTCGAGGGCGTAGGGCTCGAAGACGGAGGCCCGCTCGGACTTCTCCTCCTCCTGGCCCATCGACACCCAGGTGTCGGTGACCAGGACGTCGGCGCCCTCGGCGGCGGCCTTGGCGTCGGCGGTGACCTGGACGGAGCCGCCGGTCTCGGCGGCGATCCGCGCGGCGTCGGCGAGGAACTCGGGGTTCGGCAGGTAGGCCTCGGGGGTGCCGACGCGCACGTGCATGCCCGCGGTGGCGCCGCCGAGGAGGTAGGAGTGCGCCATGTTGTTGGCGCCGTCGCCGAGGTAGGTCATGGTCAGCCCGGCGAGCTCGCCCCTGCGCTCGCGGACGGTCTGCAGGTCGGCGAGGATCTGGCAGGGGTGGAACTCGTCGGTCAGGGCGTTGACGACGGGGACCGCGCTGACCGCGGCCATCGCCTCGATCCGGCTCTGCGCGAAGGTCCGCCAGACGATCGCGGCCACCTGCCGGTCGAGCACCCTGGTGGTGTCCTCGATCGGCTCGCCGCGGCCGAGCTGGCTGGAGCCGGCGTCGATGACGAGCGGGTAGCCGCCGAGCTGGGCGATGCCGACCGAGAAGGAGACCCTGGTCCGGGTGGACGGCTTGTCGAAGAGCACGGCCACCGCGCGCGGTCCGGCGAGCACCTGGTGCGCCAGTGGTTCGGCCTTGAGCAGGGCGGCGAGTTCGAGCACCTCGGCCTGCTCGACCGGGCTGAGGTCGTCGTCACGGAGGAAGTGGCGGGTCGTCATGAGAGTGCGGACTTCCTGTTCCAGAGTGAGGCGGGGGCCGGGAACCCGGTCGGGTTCACGGGTAAGGCTATGCGGGTGCGGCGTGGGCGTCGCGGTTCGTGGACGCGTCAGGCCGCCGCGTCGAGCGCGTGGTCGAGGAGCTTGGGCAGCGCGGCGAGGAACTCGTCGGCCTGTTCGAGCGTGAGGATCAGCGGCGGGGCGAGCCGGACGGCGTCGGGGGCGACGGCGTTGACGATGTAGCCGGCGTCGAGCGCCGCGTCCGTCACCGCCGCCGAGCGGTCCTGCTTGAGCTTGATCGCGAGCAGCATTCCGGCGCCGCGCACGTCCTCGACGGCCGGGTGGCCGAGGTCGAGGACGCCCTCGCGCAGCCGGGCGCCGACCTCGCGGGCCCGGGCGATCAGGCCGTCGCGCTCTACGGCGTAGAGCACCGCGAGTCCCGCGGCGCAGGCGATCGGGTTGCCGGCGAAGGTCGAGCCGTGCGAGCCGGGCACGAACAGGTCCTTCGCCGGGCCGAAGGCGAGGCAGGCGCCGATCGGCAGGCCGCCGCCGAGGCCCTTGGCGAGGGTGACGATGTCGGGGCGGATCCCCTCGTGCTGGAAGGCGAACCACTCGCCGGTGCGGGCGATGCCGGTCTGCACCTCGTCGAGCACGAGCAGCGCGCCGTGCCGAGCGGTCAGCTCCCGGGCCGCGGCGAGGTAGCCGGGCGGGGCGGGCAGCACGCCGCGCTCGCCCTGGATCGGCTCGACGAAGAACGCGGCGGTCTCGTCGTCGATCGCGGCCTCGAGCGCCGCGAGGTCGCCGAAGGGGACGAACTCGACCCCGCCGGGCAGCGGTTCGAAGGGTTCGCGGATCGCCGGCTTGCCGGTCAGCGCGAGGGCGCCCATGGTCCGGCCGTGGAAGCCGCCCTCGGCGGCGATCACCTTGGTGCGGCCGGTGAGCCGGGTCAGCTTGAAGGCGGCCTCGTTCGCCTCGGCGCCGGAGTTGGCGAAGTAGACGCGCGCGTCTCCGCCGGCGAGCGACACCAACCTCTCCGCGAGGGCGATCTGCGGGGCGGTGGCGTAGAAGTTGCCGACGTGGCCGAGCGTGGTCAGCTGCGCGGTGACGGCGTTCACGATCAGCGGGTGGGCGTGGCCGAGGATGTTGACCGCGATGCCCGCGAACAGGTCGAGGTAGCGGCGGCCGTCGGCGTCCCAGAGCTGGGCGCCCTCGCCGCGGACGAACACCCGCTTCGGCGCGCCGAAGTTGTTCATCAGCACGTCGGTGTAGCGCGTGGTCCACTCGGCGGACAGGCCGCCCTGCGCGTGCAGTTCGGGCAGGCCCTCGGCGCGCGCGGCGTCGATGGCCGTCGGGGTCGTCGCCGCCTCGAAATCCGTGTTCTGTGTGCTCATGCCGGTACCACCATCGTTCCGATTCCCTCATCCGTGAACACTTCGAGCAGCAGCGAGTGCTGGACGCGGCCGTCGAGCACGTGCGCCGCGCCGACGCCGCCGCGTACCGCGCGCAGGCAGGCCTCCATCTTGGGGACCATGCCGGAGGTCAGGCTCGGCAGCAGCTTCTCCAGTTCGTCCGCGTCGAGCTGGCTGACCACCTCGTCCGAGGCGGGCCAGTCGGCGTAGAGGCCCTCGACGTCGGTGAGCACGACGAGCTTCTCCGCCCGCAGGCCGACGGCCAGCGCGGCGGCGGCGGTGTCGGCGTTGACGTTGTAGACGCCGCCGTCCTCGGCCCGGGCCACGCTGGAGATCACCGGAATGCGCCCGTCGTCCATCAGCGCGCCGATGACCTGCGGATCGACCGCGGTCACGTCGCCGACCCGGCCGATGTCCACCTTCTTGCCGTCGATCTCGGCATGCCGCTGACGGGCCGTCATGCTGTTGGCGTCCTCGCCGGACAGGCCGATCGCGAAGGCGCCGTGCTCGTTGATCAGGCCGACGATCTCCCGCTGCACCTGGCCGGTGAGCACCATCCGGACGACGTCCATCGCCTCCGGGGTGGTCACCCGCAGGCCGCCGGCGAACTCGCTGACGATGCCGGAGCGCTCGAGGGCGCGGGTGATCTGCGGGCCGCCGCCGTGCACGACCACCGGCCGCAGACCGGCGTAGCGCAGGAAGACGACGTCCTGCGCGAAGGCCCGCTTGAGCTCCTCGTCGATCATGGCGTTGCCGCCGAACTTCACCACGACGGTGGCGCCGTGGAACCGGGAGAGCCAGGGCAGCGCCTGAGTGAGGACCTCGGCCTTATTCAGAGCCTCGGTAGAACGGGTTCCCCCCGCAGTGGTCTTCACGAGGAGTACGCCGAGTTCTCGTGCACGTATTCCTTGGTCAGGTCGTTCGTCCACACGGTGACCGTCTCAGAACCGGCGGCCAGGTCGACGACCAGATGGACGTGACGGTCGCTCAGATCGCACAGCTCGCGGTCCTCGCCGACCCCGCCGCGGCGGCAGACCCAGACACCGTTGATCGCGACGGACAGCTCGTCCGGCTCGAACTTGGCCTTCGTGGTGCCGACCGCCGACAGCACGCGACCCCAGTTCGGGTCCTCGCCGTAGAAGGCGCACTTGAGCAGGTTGTTGCGGGCGATCGAGCGGGCGACCTCAAGGCCGTCAGCCTCGCTCGCCGCGTTCACGATCTCGATCTCGATCTCCTTCGATGCGCCCTCGGCGTCGGCGATCAGCTGCCGGGCCAGGTCGGCGCAGGCGGCCTCGACCGCGGTGGAGAACTCGCAGGGGTCGGGGACGACGCCGGAGGCGCCGGAGGCCATCAGGATGACGGTGTCGTTGGTGGACATGCAGCCGTCCGAGTCGATCCGGTCGAAGGTGCGCGCGGTGGCCGTGCGCAGCGCCTTGTCGAGCTGCGCCCGGGGCACGACGGCGTCCGTCGTGAGCACGCAGAGCATCGTGGCCAGGCCGGGCGCGAGCATCCCGGCGCCCTTGGCCATGCCGCCGACGACGTAGCCGGACCGCTCGATGACGGCGGTCTTGGCGTGCGTGTCCGTGGTGCGGATCGCCTCGGCGGCGTCCGCCCCGGCCTCGGCGGTGGCCGCGAGCGAGCCGACGGCCGCGAACAGGCCGCCGAGCAGCTTGTCCATCGGCAGCCGCACGCCGATCAGGCCGGTGGAGCAGACGGCGACCCGGGCGCCGGAGGTGCCCAGCGCCTCGGCCACGCGCTCGGCGGTGGCGTGCGTGTCCTGGAAGCCCTCGGACCCGGTGCAGGCGTTGGCGCCGCCGGAGTTGAGGATCACCGCGTCGAGTTCGCCGCCCTTGACGACCTGCTCGCTCCACAGCACGGGGGCGGCCTTGACCCGGTTCGAGGTGAACACGGCGGCCGCGGCGCGCGCGGGACCCTCGTTGACGACGAGGGCGAGGTCGGCCTGACCCGAGGCCTTGATCCCGGCCGCGACGCCCGAGGCCCGGAAGCCGAGGGCCGCGGTGACCCCGACACCGGGGTTGGCGGTACTGAGGTTGGCCGCAGGGCTCGACCCCGGCGGGGTGTCGGCGGACGGGCTGCTCTGCTGGCTCACGGGGCCACTCCGATCGTGCTGAGACCGATGCTGCGGGGGAGGTTGAGCTTCACGGGGCCAGCCCGACGGTGCCGAGGCCGGCGGACTCGGGCAGTCCGAGCGCCAGGTTCATGCACTGCACCGCGCCGCCGGCGGTGCCCTTGGCGAGGTTGTCCACCGCTCCGATGACGACGATCCGGCCGGCCGCCTCGTCGAGCGCGACCTGGAGGTGGACCGAGTTCGAGCCGAGCACGGACGCGGTCTGCGGCCACAGGTCCGCGGGCAGCAGCGTCACGAAGGGCTCGTCCGCGTAAGCCTTCTCATACGCGGCGCGCAGGTCCTCGAGCCGGACGCCGGGCTTGGCGGGGGCGGTGCAGGAGGCGAGGATGCCGCGGGACATGGGCACGAGCACCGGGGTGAAGGAGACCTTGACCTGCTCCCCCGCGGCCTTGCCGAGGTTCTGCACGATCTCGGGCGTGTGCCGGTGCGCTCCCCCGACGCCGTAGGCCGAGGCGTTGCCCATGACCTCGGAGCCGAGCAGGTTCGGCTTGAGGCTCTTGCCCGCACCGGAGGTGCCGGTGGCGGCGGTGATGACGACGTCAGGCTCGGCGAGACCGGCGGCCAGCGCCGGATAGAGCGACAGGGTGCTGACGGTCGGGAAGCAGCCGGGCACCGCGACGCGCTTGGTACCGCGCAGCACCTCGCGCGCGCCGGGCAGCTCGGGCAGCCCGTACGGCCAGGTCCCCGCGTGCGCCGAGCCGTAGAAGCACTCCCAGGCCTCGGCCCGCTCGAGCCGGAAGTCCGCGCCGCAGTCGATGACCAGCACCTCAGGCCCGAGCTCCTCGGCGACCGGCCCCGACTGCCCGTGCGGCAGCGCGAGGAAGACCACCTCATGCCCGGAAAGGGTCTCCTTGCTGGTCTCCGCGAGCACGCGGCCGTGCAGCGGCACCAGGTGCGGCTGGTGCTCGCCCAGCAGCGAGCCCGCGTTCCTGCCCGCCGCGAGCGTGCCCAGCTCGGCCCGCCCCTCCTGCACGGCGGGGTGCGCGAGCAGGAGCCGGAGGATCTCCCCGCCCGCGTAGCCGGTCGCCCCGGCCACCGCGATCCGAATCGTCATGGCATGAGAATACAGGAAGACGGAAGACTATGCCATCGATCTAGATCGGGCGCGCCAAGCAGGTTTGCGCCGGGCCACGTTAGCGGGCGCCTGGCCACGCTGGTTGGCGCTGTCCCGTTCGCAGTGTCGTCGACAGAGGATGCACCCCATATCCCGTCGCAGCGAAGTTGGCAGATTCTCAACGTTCCGCCACAAAATCTCGGTGTGCGGCCCATGCCTCACGGACGGGGAGCATTCGCGCGGGACAGGTCAGCGGCTGATGTACTGCTCAACGGCATAGGAGCGCGTGCGCGAGCGGTCCAGGAAGTTCACTTCGTCGGCCGCGATGCCCGAGGCGGGGGCGTAGGCTTCGGCCGCCCACGCGCCGTAGTCGGCACGGCTCTCGAACTCCAACTCGGTGATGACGTCGAATTCCTCGGGAAGTACCGCTTCCCGCTGTTCGTCGCCCCTGGGGCCGACGTCGGGCCCTGCGCCGGCGGTGGTGTCCGCGTCGCGCGGGATCGGGTAGGTGCGCCGGTAGCCGACCGGTTGACGTTCGAGATCGAGGATGCGCGGAACGTGCTGCTTCTCGTAGTAGTCGATGAATTCGGAGCGCGTGAGCCCGGGTTTCCTGCACAGGAACGCCACGACTTTGTACACGGTGCCACCCGCCTTCGTCAGGTCGGCCGCCGGCGTCGGCACGCCGTTCGGTCCGGACGTCTTGGTCAGCCATCGATGCTATCTCGGGATCGACCAGACTCCATGGTACGGACCTCTTCGGCACTGGGCCGGATCGAGTGGCGGGCAACGGAAAAAGCCAGGTTCGTTGAGACGGGACAACCACACCTTGTCCGTCAGTGCCCTGGCGGGGGCCTCAGTCGCTCTGGGCGACCGGCTCGGGGTCGGCGTCGAGCGCGTCGAGCACTGCGTCGCCGTTCGCCCTCGCCCACTCGGTCAGCATGTGGATCGGATCGATCAGCGTCGCCCCGAGCGGAGTGAGCTCGTACTCGACGCGGGGCGGCACCTCGGGGTAGGCGTGGCGGCGGATGAGTCCGTGCGCCTCGAGCCGTCGGAGCGTCTGGGTGAGCATCTTGCGGGAGATGCCGCCGATCAGCTCGATCAGCTCGCCGTGGCGCACCGGGCCCTGGCTGAGGGCGTAGAGCACGACCGCCGTCCACTTGTCGGCGATCAGTTCGACCGTCAGACGTGCCGGGCAGTCTGCGAGGAAGGGATCACCGGGACCGAAACCGCTCATGGCGCCAACGGTACCTGCCGGTTCCTATCGGATGCATAGCCTGGGTTCTCTCCCCCCTTCCCAAGCCAGGAGAGTCATGCGAGTCATCACCCAGCAGACGCTCGGCGGTCCCGAGGTGCTCACCATCGTGGACGCGCCCGAGCCCCGGCCCCTGCCGACCGAGGTTCTCGTCCGTGTCAAGGCGATCGGGCTCAACCCGCTGGAGGCGCGGCTGCGCGCCGGCGAGGTCCCGCTGATCGGCCGGCCGCCGTTCATCCTCGGCTGGGACATCAGCGGCGTGGTCGAGCAGGCGCCGCAAACGCCGCAGACGTGGCGGTTCAGGCCCGGCGACGAGGTGTTCGGAATGCCGCTGTTCCCCCGGGCCGCCAACGCGTACGCCGAAGTCGTCTCGGCCCCGGCGTTGCACCTGGTGCGCAAGCCGACGTCGCTCTCGCACGTCGAGGCGGCGGCGCTGCCGATCGTCGGGCTCACGGCGTGGCAGGGCCTGGTCGACCTCGCCGGCGTGACCGAGGGCGACCGCGTCCTGATCCACGGCGGTGGCGGCGGGGTCGGCCACGTCGCCATCCAGATCGCGAAGGCGCTCGGCGCGCACGTGATCGCGACCGCCAGCGAGAGCAAGCGGAAGTTCGTCGAGGGGTTCGGCGCCGACGAGGTGATCGACTACACGAAGGTCGACTTCACCGAGGCGGTCCGCGACATCGACGTCGTGCTCGACACGATCGGCGGCGACATCGCCCGGCGCTCGCTCGAAGTGCTCCGCCAGGGCGGTCACCTGGTGACGGCGGTCGCCGACGAGGATTCGGAGCTCGTCGCCGAGTACGAGGCGGCCGGCATGCGCTTCAGCGGCGTCGCGGTCGACCCCGATCCGGTCGCGCTGCGAGGTCTCGTCGAACTCGTCGAACAGGGCAGGCTCCGGGTCCACGTGCACGAGACGTTCCCGTTCGAGCGCGTCGCCGACGCGCACCGGCTGCTCGACGGCGGCCACCTCAAGGGCAAGCTCGTCCTCACCGTCTGATCCTGTCGGAGACAGCTACGGGAACGAGCGCCAGCGACCCTCGGTGATGACTTCCACCTCGTCGCCGTCGACGCGGATGGCCGTCTCGTCGTCGATCAGGTAGAGCGGGAAGTCGGCGCGGGCGGCGATGTTCTCGGCCCAGGCGTCGTCGCGCTCGGGGAAATGCGGCGAGTAGAGGTGCGGCTTCAGGTACCAGTCGAAGAGCCCGAAGGGCGGCTCAAGAGTCGTCGCGCCGAGTACGTGCAGGTCCCTGCTGTCCCCGATGACCTCGGCGGAGTGCTCGTTGAGATACTGGCTGAAGATCATCGAACCGGCGCTCACGCCCACGTACACGCGGCTCTCCAGCGCCTCCAGGAAGCCCTCGGCCAGGCCGTTTTCGGTGATGCTGCGCGCGAGGTGGTAGTGGTTGCCGCCCTCGGCGTAGATGACGTCGGCATTGAGCAGCCGGTCGAGCACCATCTGCCTCGGCAGCCCGTTGAGCGCCAGGACGTCGAACTCGCGCCAGCCGAGGCCGTGGAGCCGGTTGATGTCGTCGACGAACCAACTGTGGTCTCCGGGCTCGGCGACGGACGCCGTGGGGATGTACACGACGTTCGCCGCTTCGAACGGTTTTCCGAGCAGGTCACGCAGCGCCTGACGCAGGGTCTCGTTACGCAGGCCGGCTGATGTCAGCAGAAGCTTCACCCGGCGAGCCAATCACGGCCGCCGGGTGACGGCAATCTACGTCGGCTGAAGTTGACCATTCTCGACATGCCAGTGGGTTTTGAAACCGACTTCCTCCGCGAAGTAGCTGTCGTGGCTGATGGCGACGACGGTGCCGGTGAAGGCCGTCAGCGCGCGCTCGATCACGTCCAGCGAATCGAAGTCGAGGTAGTTCGTGGGCTCGTCGAGCAGCAGCACGCGCGCTCCCTGGTTGACTACGATCGCCAGCAGCAGTCTGCGGAGCTCACCGGCGCTGAGCGTGTGCAGAGGCGCATGCCATTGGTCTTCGCCGAACAAATATCCCGTGAGGATCTGCTCCGCGTCCTCGGGATAGACCGGGACGCGCGAGCGGAAGTAGTCGATGACGGTCGTCTCGATACGCAGGTGGTCGTGGGTCTGCGGGAGGACTCCGACCTCGGCTTCCGGCAGCCGCGCCTCGATCTCACGCAGCAGGGAGGACTTTCCGGCGCCGTTGGGGCCGGTGATCAGGATCCTGTCGCCGGACCGGATTTCCAGGGATGGGACGGTGAACAGGTCACGATCGCCCGCGGTGACCTTCACGGCCGAGGCTTGGAGGGCGAACTCGCGGCGCGACCTGCCCGCCTTGGCGAATGCGAGGGCGAGCGTCGGGCGGGTCTGCGGCTCGGCGATCCAGCGAGCCGATTGCAGTTCGCGTTCCAGCCTCCGTTCTCTGACCTTCGCCTTCTTGGCGACCTTCGCCGCGAGACGCCGCGCGGATGAGTCGGTCGTCGCCTGCTCGGTGGCCGACGCGTGGCTCTTGGTGGCCTCGATGTCTGCCGCGAGCCGATCGTGGCGCTTCTGCTGAGCCTCGTAGTCCAGCAGCAGTTTCTGCCAGCGCGCCTGCTTCTCGGCCTTGTACCGCGTGTATCCGCCCTCGTATTCCTGCAGTTCGTCGTGGATGCCATCGAGTTCGACGACGCGGTTGACCATGCGGTCGAGGAACGCGCGGTCGTGGCTGATGACCAGCACGCCGCCGGTGAATTGCGCGAGGTAGCCGCCGAGCCAGTCGATCGCGTCCGCGTCGAGGTGGTTCGTGGGCTCGTCGAGCAGCAGGATGTCCGGCTCGGCCAGCAGCACGCGCGCGAGCATCAGGCGCGCCTGCTCACCGCCGCTGACCTGCGTCAGCTTCGCATCGTCGGCGAGATGGGCCACGTCGAGACGGTGGCGTACGTCGCCCACGCGCGCTCGGGCCGTCCAGCCGTCGAGGGCTTCGAAGCGTTCGAAGACGGTGCCGTATTCGTCGAGCGCGGCGGCTTCACCAGCGGAGATCTGCGATTCGAGGTCGTGCAGGCGGGATTCCAGGGCGAAAGTCTCGGCGAGTGCGGAGTGCAGGAAGCCGCTGACGGTCGATTCGGGGTCGGGGACCTGCTGGGCGAAGTAGCCCAGGCGCGTCCTCGGGCCGAGTTCTACGCGTCCGTCCGTCGGGGGGATTTGCCCGGTCAGGATCTTCAGCAGCGTGGATTTGCCGACGCCGTTCGGGCCGACGAGGGCGACCCGGTCACCGGCGTTGACAATGAGGGTTACGCCGTCGAAGAGCGGCTCGGCGTGGAAGGCGAGAGAGAGGTCAGTCGCCTTGAGGTACGAGAGGCGCGATGGGCGCGATGCGGCGGTCAAGGTGGGCTCCATGGGATTCGTGGGAAGTCGGGCGGGTGAATTCGCGACCGATCCAACGAATCAGCACTACGGAGCTCCTTGAGCAGGCAACAGGTACAGAAAAGAGAGTGCCCGGACCTCCGGGGCCCGGGCAACTCATTTAATGCGTCAGTGAGTGTTAACCGCGCAGCACGGCGTCCGTGTGCCGGGTCGCCGAGGCGACCGCCGCGTCCCGCACGGCCGCGACCTCGTCGGCCTTGAGCGTGCGGTCCTCGGCGCGCAGCCGGAGCGAGAAAGCGAGGGACTTGGTGCCCTCCTCGACCCGGTCGCCCTCGTACACGTCGAACAGCCGCACCGACTCGAGCAGCGGACCCGCGCCCGCGACCAGCGCCGACTCGACGTCCGCGGCCGGGACCTCGCGGGAGACGACCAGGGCGACGTCCACCGCGGCGACCGGGAAGCCGGAGACCTGCGGGCCGCGCACGGGAGTCTCGGTCTCGGGCACGAGCGCGTCCAGGTTGAGCTCCATCGCGCAGGTGCGCGGCGGCAGGCCGAGCGCCTCGAGCACCTTCGGGTGCAGTTCGCCCGCGTAGCCGACGATCCGCTCGTCCAGCGAGAGCACCGCGCAGCGGCCGGGGTGCCAGGGCTCGTACTGCGCCTGGTCCACCGTCAGCTCGGCGCCGCAGGCCGCGGCCACCGTACGGGCGGACTCGACGGCGTCGGCCCAGGTCGCGGCGCGTTCCCCGCCCCACCAGCCGGCCGCCTCGCGGGCGCCGGTCAGCACGGCGGCGACGTGCCGCGGCTGGTCCGGCAGCGACGACTCGAGCGCGGCGAGCTCCTCGTCCGTGGGACGCCGGTCCGCCGGCAGCCGCGGCGGGGCCGTGGCGCCCGGGCGCGGCTGGTAGACCAGGCCGGTCTCGAACAGCGCGACGTCCGGGAAGCCGCGGCCCACGTTGCGCCGCAGCGTCGCGAACAGGCCGGGCAGCAGCGTCGTACGCAGCTGCGGCTGCTCGTCCGAGATCGGATTGACCACGGTCAGGGCGCTGCGACGGGCGTCGCCCTCGGGGATGCCCAGCGCGTCGAGCTCCGCCTTGCCGACGAACGGGTAGTTGAGCACCTCGACGTAGCCCGCGTCGGCCAGCGCGTGGCCCACCCGGCGGTGCAGCCGCTGACGCAGGCTCAGGCCGCGGCCGCGGGACGAGGTCGGCAGCCGGGACGGGATCCGGTCGTAGCCCTCGAGCCGGATGACCTCCTCGGCCAGGTCGTTCGGGTCGGTCAGGTCCGGGCGCCAGGACGGCGGGGTGACCGCGAGCTCGTCCGCGCCCTCGACCGCGCAGCCGACCTCCTGGAGGCGGCGCACGACGACGGCGGGCGGATACTCCAGCCCGGCCACGCGGCCCGGGAGCCCGGCGTCGATCACGATCGGCGCGGCCCGGCGCGGCTGCGTCGAGGCGACGGTGACCTCCGGGTCGGCGTCGCCGTGGCCGAGCAGCACCAGCAGGTCCACGGCGCGCTGGGCCGCGGCGGCGGCCGCGTTCGGGTCCACCGCGCGCTCGAAGCGGCGGGAGGCCTCGGACGGCAGCTTGTGCCGGCGGGCGGCGCGCGCGATCACGGCCGGGGCGAAGTGCGCGGCCTCGATCAGCACGTTCTCCGTGCCCTCGTGCACCTCGGTGGAGGCGCCGCCCATCACGCCGGCCAGGCCGATCGGCCCGGACTCGTCGACGATCAGCAGGTCCTCGGGGTGCAGCGTGCGCTCGGCGTCGTCCAGCGTGGTCAGCTTCTCCCCCGCCACGGCCCGCCGGACCGTGATGCCGCCGGTCAGCCGGCGCAGGTCGTAGGCGTGCAGCGGCTGGCCGATCTCGATCATCACGTAGTTGGTGATGTCCACGATCAGCGAGATCGGGCGCATTCCGGCCAGCTGGATCCGCCGCTGCATCCACAGCGGGCTGGTCGCGAGCGGGTCGATGCCGTGCACCGCGCGGGCCACGAAGCGGTCGCAGCCGAGCGGGTCGGTGAGCGTCACCGGGTAGCCGTTCCGGGTCGCCGCCGGGGTGTCGAGCAGGGCCGGGTCACGCAGCGTCAGACCGTAGGCGATCGCGGTCTCCCGGGCCATGCCGCGCATGGAGAGGCAGTAGCCGCGGTCCGTGGTGACGGCGATGTCCAGCACCTCGTCGCGGATGCCGAGCAGTTCGATCGCGTCCGCGCCGACTGTGGCATCCGGGGGAAGAACGATGATGCCGTCGTGGTCGTCGCCGAGGCCGAGCTCGCGGGCCGAGCAGATCATGCCGTCGGACACGTGGTCGTACGTGCTGCGCGCGGCGATCTTGAAGTCGCCGGGCAGCACCGCGCCGGGCAGCGCGACGACGACCTTGTCGCCGGCCTGGAAGTTGCGCGCGCCGCAGATGATGCCGCGTACGCCGCCGTGCTCGGGACCGACCTCGACCTGGTTGTAGCGGATCGGCTTCTTGAAGCCGGCCAGCTCCTCGATCTCCAGGACCCGCCCGACGACCAGCGGTCCGGACAGGCCGGCGCCGGTCTCGTGCACCGTCTCGACCTCGAAGCCGATCGGGATGAGCCGCTCGGCGAGTTCGCGCCCGGAGACCTCGGCGGGCAGGTCGACGTACTCGCGCAGCCAGGAAAGGGGGACGCGCATCAGATTTCCACTCCGAACGGGAGGGTGAAGCGGACGTCACCCTCGACGATGTCGTGCATGTCGGCGATCCCGTGCCGGAACATCAGGGTCCGCTCGAGGCCGATGCCGAAGGCGAAGCCGCTGTAGCGCCGCGGGTCGATGCCGACCGAGACCAGCACGCGCGGGTTCACCACGCCGCAGCCGCCGAGCTCGATCCAGCCCTCGGAGGAGCAGGTGCGGCAGGGGTTGTCCGGGTCGCCGACGGACGCGCCGTGGCACACGAAGCACTGCATGTCGAGCTCGGCGCTCGGCTCGGTGAACGGGAAGTAGTTCGGGCGCAGCCGGGACTTGAGGCCGGCGCCGAACATCTCCTGCACGAAGTAGTCGAGCGTGCCCTTGAGGTCGGCCATGCCGATGCCCTCGTCCACGACCAGGCCCTCGATCTGGTTGAAGACCGGGGTGTGGGTGGCGTCGAGCGCGTCGGTGCGGAAGGTGCGGCCGATGGAGACCATGTGCAGCGGCGGCTTGCGCGTGAGCATGCTGCGGATCTGCAGCGGGGACGTCTGGGTGCGCAGGATCAGCGAGTCGCGGCCGTCGGGGGCCTCCGGGTCGTAGCCCGGCGTGTCGATGAAGAAGGTGTCCTGCGGGCTGCGCGCCGGGTGGTCCCTGGAGATGTTCAGGGCGTCGAAGTTCATCCACTCGGCCTCGACCTCGGGACCCTCGTTGAGCTCCCAGCCGAGGGCGCCGAAGACCTCGGCGATGCGCTCGGTGAGCGTGGTGAGCGGGTGCCGCGCGCCGCGCGGGGCGCGGTCCCAGGGCAGCGTGACGTCGACGGACTCCTCGACGAGGACCCGGGAGTCGCGCTCGGTCTCGAGTTCGGCGCGGCGCGCGGTCACGGCCTTCGCGACGGCGGCGCGGGCCTGGCCGACCCGCTTGCCGGCCTCGGCCTTGGCGGCCGGGGGCAGGGCGCCGATCTCCCGGTTGGCCAGGGCCAGCGGGGAACGGTCCTTGGCGTGCGCGATCTCCGCCTCGTGCAGGGCGTCGAGGTCGGCGGCCGCGCTGATGGCGGCCAGGGCCTCGTCTCGGGCGCGCTCGACGGCCTCGGGCTGAAGCACCTCGACCTCCACGGGGTCGTAGGTCTTATTCGGTGCGGACATGGGGTTCGGCTCAACTTCCGCTACTGCACACGCCGTCGCGGCGTGCGGTCTCTTCTCGGCGGGCGCCCCAATCCTAACGGGCGCGCGCCGACGGGCAGGCAGAGAAGCCCGCGGCCCGGAACCGGCGGCGGGGGTACGTGCGGAGATTTCCGCGCGCGGCCGGATCCAGGCGGGCTGACAAGGCACAGTCATGGTAAATCGGATAAGCCCGCCAGCCGGTGCTTCAGGCTGCGGGCATGGTAAATCGGAAGCGGGCGCCGCCACCGGGGGCGCGGCCGACGGTGATCGTGCCGCCGTGCGCCTCGACGATGCCCTTGACGATATAGAGGCCGAGTCCGGTGCCGCCGCGTCGGTTGCCGCGCCAGAAGCGGGTGAAGACCCGGCCGAGCATGGCCTCGGGGATGCCGGGGCCCTCGTCGTCCACGGTCATGGCGATCATCAGAGCTCCCTCTCCCTTCCGCTCCTCGTCCTCGGGTCCGGAGACCTCTTCGAAGTCAATGGTGACACGTCCCTCGCCGTGCCGTACAGCGTTTTCCAGCAGGTTGGCGACGACCTGGCGCAGCTTGTCCGGATCGGCCCAGACCGCGGGCAGTTCGACGGCGCGCACGTCGAAGCGCTCGGCCGACTCGCCCGCCGCGATCATCCCGGCGATCTGCTCCATCACCAGTTCCACCAGGTCGATGGGATAGCAGCCGAGCTGGAGCCGGCCCGAGTCGATACGGGCGATGTCGAGCAGCTCGGCGATCAGCCGGACGACCCGGTCGGCGTCGGCGTCCACCGTCTCGAGCATCAGCTTGCGCTGGTCGTCGGTGAACCGCTCCCACTTGGCCAGCAGCGTCGCGGTGAAGCCCTTGACACTGGTCAGCGGGGAACGCAGCTCGTGCGCGACGGTGGCGATCAGGTCGGCGTGCCGGCGTTCGACCCGGGCGCGGGCGGAGGTGTCGCGCAGCCCGATGACGACGCGGCCGACCGGTCCGGTGCCCTGGCGGATGTAGCGCGCGGTGACCAGCACGTCCCGGCCGTCGGGCAGCAGCAGCCTGGTCTCCGGCTGGCCGGTGCGGATGGCGAGGCCGCCGTAGGGGTCGGTGCAGGCCCACCAGAGCCGGCCCTCGAGGTCGATGAGCGGCAGGGCCTGGTCCAGTGGGTGGCCGAGGGCCTCGGCGGCGCGGATCTCGGTGATGCGTTCGGCGGCGCGGTTGAAGACCACGACCCGGCCATCCGCATCGGCGACCACGACGCCGTCGGGGAGCTCGTCGTAGCGCGGTCCGAACGCGGCGTCGTCCGGCTCCTGCGAATCGATCGAATCCACCTGGACGGGGTCTCCCTCACCGCTCGTGTCCGTCTGTGCCCGCGTTGCCGGGCGCGGACGCCGGGCGACCGCCGTGGCCCGGGTCCATCATGCCTTGCTGACACCCCATCATTCCCGCTGCCGCCACGGTAGCGCCAGCCTTGGCGGACATACGCCCCGGTCTTCGGAGGTCTAGGTGCACGGATGGAGTGCGAGGGGTGGCGCGACCGGCGCGCGTTCAGCCGTACGGAGGACGGCGAGCGTGGGACACAGCGGGACGGATGGGACGGATCCACCGAAGATCACCGAAGGTGACCAAGATCACTAGGTCGGGGTGTCCGGAAATCCGACACAGCCGGGCCGACCTCGGCCGCCAGGCTACCCTCGCCGCTGGGCCCGGGCGGAGGCATAGAGGCACACGGCCGCGGCCGTCGCGAGGTTCAGCGACTCGGCGCGGCCGTGGATCGGGACGCGCACGACCTCGTCGGCCAGCGCACGCACCGGCTCGGGCAGTCCCCAGGCCTCGTTGCCGAACATCCAGCAGGTCGGCGCCGCGAGCGCGCCGGCGTCCGCCTCGTCGTCCAGGTCGGCGGGTCCGGTCCCGTCGGCCGCGAGCACGCGCACGCCGCGCTCCCGCAGGGCCGCGACGGCTCCGGGCAGGTCCACACCGGTGACCACGGGCAGATGGAAGAGCGAGCCCGCCGAGGCGCGGACCGCCTTCGGGTTGTACACGTCCACGGACTCGCCGCTGAAGAGGACCGCGTCCGCGCCCGCCGCGTCGGCCGCGCGCAGCACCGAGCCCGCGTTTCCGGGGTCGCGGATGTGCGCGAGCAGCACGATCAGCCGGGCCGGGCCTTCGAGCACCGCGGAGAGCGGCCGGTCGAGGAAGCGGCAGACGCCGACGAGCCCCTGGCCGGCGACCGTGTCGCCGAGCGAGGCCAGCACCTCGTCCGCGGCGATGAAGACCGTCGCGCCGTCCGCCCTGGCCGCGTCGATGATCTTCGGATGCCGCTCGGCCGCCTCGACCGTCGCGAAAAGCTCGCTGAGCAGGCCCTTCTCCGCGACCGCCTCGCGCACGGCCTGCGGGCCCTCGGCCAGGAAGAGCTGCTGCTTGGCCCGGAAAGCACGGGAGGCAAGCCGACGCGCCGCCACCACCCTGGTCGACTTGACCGAGGTCAGCACGGCGTCGCGCGGGCCTGCCATCCGGAACTCGCTTCGAAGCTGCGGGCCGCTCAGGCCGCGACCTGCTCGGCCTTCGGCGCGTTCACGTCGGCCGGCAGCGCCTTCTGCGCGACCTCGACCAGCGCGGCGAACGTGGCGGGGTCGTTGACGGCGAGGTCGGCGAGGATCTTGCGGTCCACCTCGACGCCCGCGGCCTTCAGGCCCTGGATGAAGCGGTTGTAGGTCAGACCGTTGGAGCGGGCCGCGGCGTTGATGCGCTGGATCCACAGCCGGCGGAAGTCGCCCTTGCGCTTCTTGCGGTCCCGGTACGCGTAGACCAGGGAGTGGGTGACCTGCTCCTTGGCCTTGCGGTACAGGCGGGAACGCTGGCCGCGGTAGCCGCTGGCCTGCTCGAGTACCGCCCGGCGCTTCTTGTGGGCGTTGACCGCCCGCTTCACGCGTG
>Ga0185299_10003436_pt1 | contig 21071 bp, 17 predicted proteins | sample PaiPotPPA55metaG_FD_128002 | JGI IMG/M metagenome (GOLD analysis project Ga0185299, IMG submission 128002) | Iron sulfur acid spring bacterial and archeal communities from Banff, Canada, to study Microbial Dark Matter (Phase II) - Paint Pots PPA... ... | reverse complement strand
GCCGGCGATCAACACCGACGAGAGCTACACCGTCTCGGCCTGGGTCAAGCTCGCCAGCACCAGCGGCAACCAGACCTTCGCCAGCATCGACGGCTCGAACATCAGCCCCTTCTACCTGCAGCTAACCGGCGGAGACTTCGCCTTCACGCTCCGCAGCAGCGACTCGACGAGCTCGACGGCCACCACGGTGACCGGTTCCGCGGCGAGCACCGGCACCTGGTACCAGGTCACCGGCGTCTACAACGCGAGCACGGACGTCGCCTCGCTGTACGTCAACGGAGTGCTGCAGAACACCGCCACCTTCTCCTCGCCCTGGGCCGCCACCGGTGACTCGACGATCGGCCGGGCGAAGTGGAACGGCGCCAACGTGGACTTCACCGACGGCGACATCGGCGACGTGCGCATGTACAACAAGGTGCTGACCGCGCAGGACGTCCTCGCGCTCGGTACCGGCGCCGCCGCCTACTTCCCGTTCGACGAGGGCACCGGCACCAGCGCCTACAACCTGATCCAGAACTCCGCGCCCGCGGACTTCACCGGGGACGCGGCCTGGGCCGGCAGCGGAGACAGCAGCACCAACTCCGTCGCCCTGGACGGCACGACCGGCACCACCGCGTCCGTTCCGGCGGCCGTCATCAACACCGCGAGCAGCTACGCGATCTCGGTGTGGGTGAAGTTCGCCAGCCTCTCCAGCAGCGGGAACAACACCTTCCTGTCGCTGGACGGCAGCGGCTACGACACGTCGAGCAACATCAGCCCGTTCTACCTGCAAGCGGCCTCCGGGAAGCTCACGCTGGTCGAACGGAGCTCGAACTCGACGAGCTCCACGGCGTCCACGATCACCGGGCCGTCGCTGTCCACCGGCACCTGGTACAACGTGATCGCCGAGTACAACGCGAGCACGGACGAGGCGTACCTGTACCTGAACGGCACGCTGGAGGGCTCGGTCGCGTTCTCCTCCCCGTGGGCGGGCGGGTCCACCCAGTTCGGCAACGCGGTCTACAGCGGCTCCGAGGTCGACCAGACCAGCGGTGATCTGGACGACGCGGTGTTCTACAACCGCGTGCTGACCTCGACCGAGATCAGCGCCCTGGCAGCAAGCTGACCATGCCCCGGGCATCGGCCGCCTCGCGCGCCTGAGTCGAAGTCGACTCACCGCGTCCCCGTAGACGGCCGCGTCGGCTCCACGGTGTAAGCCGGACCGTGGAGCCGACGCGGCCATGAGCGCGGCGGACGGACCTTGCGGACCTGCCGCATGCCAGAGCCCACGCATTTGACGCCATCGCCGTCTATCGCCGGGCCGGCGCGCGGCACCGCTACACTTCCGGCAGGCTATGGTTCGTCGGGAGGTCGGCATTGGATCACCGGGGAACGAATCTTCCCGCGGTGGGTGAGTACAACCAGACTGTCGTTCTGGATGCCATCCGCCGACGTCCGGAGGGGATCACCCGGTCCGAAATCGCCAGCCGGACCGCGCTGAGCGCGATGACGGTGACGAACGTCTGCCGGCGCCTGCTCGATGCCGGTCTCGTCGACGAGCAGGGCATGCGCACCGGCGGCCCGGGCAAGCCCGCGGCGGTCGTGAAGCTGAATCCGAGCGGTGGGTTCGCGGTCGGGGTGCACATCGATCCCGCCGCGGTGACCTACGTGCTGGTCGACCTGTCCGGTGCGGTCCGGGATCATTCGCGCACCGGCACGCCGACCGCGGGCGACCCGAGCGGAGTCATCGAGGAGATGGCGAACGCGATCGACGCGCTCATCGCGGGTTCGGCCGTCGACCGGTCCCGCGTCCTCGGCATCGGCATCGCGTCACCCGGCCCGGTGAGCGTGGCCGACGGCGTGCTGTTGAATCCGCCGATGCTGCCCAGTTGGCGCGGGGTGGCGTTGCGCCGCTCGCTCGCCGAGGCGACCGGCCTGCCCGTCTTGCTGGAGAAGGACACGACGGCCACGGTGGTAGCCGAGTTGTGGTTCGCGCCTCCCGGCGGCCGCCGCGACTTCGCGTTCATGTACTACGGCACCGGTCTGGGTACCGGCCTGGCGCTGACCGGCGAGGTCGTACGGGGTGTCAGTTCCAACGCCGGCGACGCGGGCCACGTCACGGTCGATCCGGACGGTCCGGTATGCACCTGCGGCCGACGGGGCTGCGTCGGCTACGTCACCGTGCCGCGGGTGCTCGTGGAACGGGCGGTGCTCGACGGCGTGCTGCCGGCCGCGGACGTCGGCGACCTCGACGACATCGTCGATGTGGACGCGGCGTTCAGCAGGCTGGCCGCCCTCGCCACGGCCGGGCATTCCGGGGCGCGCGCGATTCTGACCGGTGCGGCGCGTGCTCTGGCGCGGGCGATCGTGGTGATCGTGAACCTGCTCGACATCGACGAGGTGATCTTCGGCGGGCCGTTCTGGGCGCGGATCTCCTCGGTGGTCCTCGACGCGTTGCCGGACGCCGTGCGCGACGACCCCGCCCTGCTGTCCTCGCACCCGGTCCGGTTCGTCCAGTCCGCGATCCCCGTCGACGTCGCCGCCGTCGGAGCTGCGACCCTGGTGCTCGACAACACCTTCTCGCCGAGGCCGTCGGCGCTGCTTCTCTCGGCGGAGTAACCGCCCGATCCCGCTCGATCCCGCTCCGGCACCTCGTTGCGCGGAATTAGGAAATATGATTTAGTAACTCCGGCCGCAAAGCTCGGCGCGCGAACCGACGCCGTCGCTCCCGCCCGCACCAACCAGTAGGCATCGGGACTCCCCGCCCGAGGTGTCAACGTCGACCCGGCCGCCATCGGCCGGTCTCTGGAAGGCATTCATGAGTCTCTCCCTCACCCGCGTCCGCCTAGCCGGTGTCTCCATCGCCGCGGCGACAAGCGTCGCCCTGCTCGGGGCCTGTTCCTCTGCCGCTCCGTCGAACACCGCGTCATCGGCGTCGTGTGCGCCCGCGAAGGGCAAGGTCACCCTCCAGTACTGGAACACAGTTCCGGGCATGGACCAGGTCGTGGCCCTGTGGAACAAGGAAAATCCGAACGTCCAGGTCCAGACCAAGGACATTTCCAACAACCAGTACGGCACCATCAGCAACGCGCTCAAGGCCGGCACGGCACCGGACCTCGCCCAGGTCGGCTACGACGAACTCCCCGACCTGCGCACCCAGGGCGCCTTCGTGGACGCGTCGGCCTGCGCGGCGGCCGTCGCGGCCAAGTCGAAGTTCGTGCCGTGGACCTGGTCGCAGGCCAGCTTCGGCGGCACCGGCGTGTTCGCCATGCCGCAGGACACCGGCCCCATGGCCCTGTTCATCCGCAGCGACATATTCCAGAAGTACGGCCTCCAGCCCCCGACGACCTGGGTCGAGTACGCGACGGACGCACAGAAGCTGCACGCCGCGAACCCCAACCTGAGCATCACGTTCTTCGACCCGAACAACGCCGAGTGGTTCAACGGGCTGCTGTGGCAGGCCAAGTCCGACATGTACAGCTACTCGGGCAACGAGTGGCACGTCGCGGTCGACAACGCTCAGAGCAAGCAGGTCGCCGACTACTGGCAGCAGTTGATCAGCGCGAAGCTCGTGCGCACCGACCTCGCCAACACCACGCCCCCGATGTACGCCGCATACGAGCAGAACGATGTCGCCACCTACATCGGCGCCGCCTGGTCCTACAGCATGTTCCGGGACAACCTGCCCGACCAGTCGGGCAAGTGGACGGTCGTCCCGTTGCCGACGTGGGGCTCCGACCCGGCGTCGGGTGACTGGGGCGGTTCCACCGTCGCGTTCATGAAGGGCAGCCAGCACCTGTACGAGTCGGTCGAGTTCAACGTCTGGCTGAACACCAACCCGCAGGCCCTCGCCCTGGAGAACCAACTGGGCGGCCTCTACCCGGCGGCCACCGCCGGCCTGCAGCTTCCCGCGCTGTCCCGGGGCGTCGCGTACTACGGCAACCAGAAGATCTTCAATGTCTTCGCCGCCTCGTCTCAGAATATTGACACCAACTTCGCCTGGGGACCCACCCAGAAGACGGTGAACCTGGCGCTGCAGGACGCGATGGCCAAGGCGACGGCCGGCGACGGCACGCTCGCCGGCGCGCTCTCGAGCGCCCAGTCGGCCGCGCTGACGTCGATGCAGCAGCAGGCGATCCCGGCTGTCGCGGGGAACTGAACTCGCCATGACCGACCTCGCAACCCGCACTACCCGGGTGGCGGCAGCTCCCGGCCGCCGCCGTGGACACCGCGGCGGCGGCCCTCGGGCGGGCATCATCACCGCGTTCCTGCTGCCGTTCGTGGTGCCGTTCGTGCTGTTCTACCTGGTGCCGATCGTCTACGCGCTCTGGCAGAGCCTCCAGGTGGTGCGTCGTACCGGCGGCCAGTACGGCACGGCGTACACGACGTTCGGCGGTTTCCAGCAGTACACGCAGGCGCTCCATAACAGCGAGTTCTGGGCCAGCATCGAGCGCATCGGGCTGTTCGGGATCGTGCAGGTCCCGGTGATGCTGTTCGTCGCGCTGATCATGGCGCTGCTGCTGGACTCCCCGCTGCTGCGGCTCAAGTCGTTCTTCCGCATCGCGGCCTTCATGCCGTACGCCGTGCCCGGCGTCATCGCGGCGATCATGTGGTCGTTCCTCTACTCGCCGCAACTGAGCCCGATCGTCGATCTGCTGAAGGACATCGGCCTGCGGCCGAACTTCCTCGGCCCTGGCGCCGTGCTGTGGTCGACGGCGAACGTGTCCACGTGGCTGTGGACCGGTTACAACATGCTGATCATGTTCTCGGCGCTCCAGTCGATCCCGCAGGAGCTCTACGAGGCGGCCAGACTGGACGGCGCCAACAACTGGGCGATCGCGTGGCAGATCAAGGTTCCGATCATCGCCCCGTCGATCATCCTCACCACGGTGTTCTCGATCATCGGCACGCTCCAGCTGTACGCGGAGCCGGCCGTGCTGCAGCAGATCTCGTCGAATATCTCCAGCACCTACACGCCGAACATGCTCGCCTATGCGGTGGCGTCCGGGAACAACTACCAGCAGGCGGCGGCGATCTCCGTGCTGCTCGCCGTGATCACCTTCGTGCTGAGCTTCGGGTTCATGCGACTGACCACGAGGAGGGCCGGGCTGTGACCCGTCGGACCGCCACTCGCGAAAACCCGCTCAGCCGCGGCGCGGCCATGCTCCTGATGTGCGTCCTGGCCGTCTACTTCCTGCTGCCGATCTACTTCCTGATCGTCGCCGCGACGAAGCCGGAGGGCGACCTCGTCTCGACCTTCGGGCTGGCGTTCTCGCACTTCAACCTGTTCCAGAACCTGAGCACCCTGTTCGGCCGCGAGAACGGCATCTTCGCGACCTGGGCGATGAACAGCGTGCTCTACGCGGTGCTGGGCGCGGCCGTCGGCACGCTGATCTCCGCGCTGTGCGGCTACGCCCTGGCCAAGTTCAAGTTCCGGGGCCGGGAGTTCCTGTTCTCCGTCATCCTCGGCGGTGTCCTCGTGCCCAGCACCGCGCTGGCGCTGCCGCTGTTCCTGCTGTTCTCGGCGACCGGATTGGTCAACACGTATCTCGCGGTGTTCCTGCCCAGCATCGTCAGCCCGTTCGGCGTGTACCTGGCCCGCATCTTCGCCGCCGCCGCAGTACCCGAGGAACTCCTCGAATCCGCGCGCCTGGACGGAGCGGGCGAGTTCCGCACGTTCTTCTCGGTGTCGTTCCGGTTGATGACGCCGTCGCTGGTGACCATCTTCCTGTTCCAGTTCGTCAGCATCTGGAACAACTTCTTCCTGCCGATGGTGATGCTGCAGAAGGAGTCGCTCTTCCCGATCACGCTGGGCCTCTACGAGTGGAACGGCCAGACCGCCCGGGCCCCGCTGCTGCAGGTGTCGGTGATCACCGGTTCGCTGGTCTCGATCCTGCCCGTGATCGTCGTGTTCATCGTGCTCCAGCGGTTCTGGCGCACCGGCCTCGCCTCCGGTGCCCTCAAATAACCTCACGTCCGCCGCACCGTCCATCCACGCTCTCTACGACAGAAGGTACGTCTGCCATGCGGAAATCCGCCATCTTCGTTCCCCATTTCCATTGGGACCGGGAATGGTACGAGCCTTTCCAGGTGTTCCGGCACCGGCTGGTCACCGCTTTCGAGACCGTGCTGGAGACGGCCGAGGCGAACCGCGATTTCCGGTTCACCGCCGACGGGCAGCTGGCCGTGATCGAGGATTACCTGGAAATGCGCCCGGAGCACCGCGATCGGGTCGCGGCCCTGGTCGCCGGGGGGCAACTCGCCATCGGACCGTGGCTGATCCTGCTCGACGAATTCCTCTGCTCCGGCGAGACCATCGTGCGCAACCTGCGGATGGGTTGGGCGGCGGCGGCGAAACTCGGCGGCGCGATGCCGGTCGGCTATCTGCCGGACATGTTCGGCCATGTCGCGCAGATGCCGCAGATCTTGGCGCGGGCCGGAATCGAGCACGCGGCGCTGTGGCGCGGCGTGCCCGGTTTCGTCGGCGGCCACGCGTTCCGCTGGCGCGCTCCGGACGGCTCCGAGGTGCGCACCGAATTCCTCTTCGACGGTTACGACAACGGCCTGGACGTGCTGCTGGTGCCCGACCAGATCGGGCGCGCGCTCGGTGAGTACGCCGAGATGACGGCCGAGCGGTGGGGTGAGGACCCGGTGCTCGCGATGGCGGGCACCGACCACGCCGCACCCGATCCGGGACTCGCCGACCGGCTGCGGCGCGCGTCCGGCGACGAGCGCGCGATCACCATTGCGACGCTGGACGAGTACATCCGCGAGCACGTGCGTGACGACGCCTCAGCCGTCGTCACCGGCGAACTGCGCAGCCACGTGCGCGGCAATATCCTCCCGGGCGTGCTGTCCGTGCGGCTGCGCCTCAAGCAGCGGATGGCCGTCGCCGAGCGCACCATCGACCATGCCGAGCGGATGAACGCGCTGTGGTCCGGTAGGGACGAGTCGCAGTTCCTGTCGCTGGCCTGGCACAAGATCATCGAGTCGACCGCGCACGACTCCGTCGTCGGCTCCGGCACCGACGAAACCGTCGAGCAGGTCGAGGCGCGGCTCGCCGAAGCCACGCACATCGCCCGCGCGGTCCGGGACGCGGCACTGGCCGAGCGGGCGGCGCGGGTGCCGAGTGACGGCTACCTGGTCGCCAACCCGTTGCCGTTCCCGCGCACGGCCCTGGTCGAGGTGGACGTCACGGCCCCGCCGGAGGGAACCGCTCTGGTCGCGACCACCGCGGACGGTGCTACGCGGCCCGTGCAGCTGACCTCCGTGGCGCCGACCGTGCTCAGCGACGAGCGCATGGACGCCTCGCAACTGGAACGCGTGCTACGCCGGATCCACCGCCGTGAACTCTTCGGCCGACTGATCGATCACTACGAGCTGACCCCGGGATCGCTCGTCTTCCATCTCGCCGAGGTGCCCACCAGCGGACCGTTCGACCTGCTGATCCTGCGCCGGGAGGTGGCCGCCGCCGCGGCAGCGCGGCCGGGGGAGTGGACGGTGCTGACACTGGAGACGGCCCGCGCGACGGCGCTGGTGCCCGTGCCCGTTCCCGCCTCCGGACTGGCGAGTTTCCGGGTCCGGCCGAGTGAGCGGCCCGCCGCGTGGACGGACACGTTCGCACCCGCGACGGCGACGGCCCGCGCGCTGTCCAACGGACTGGTCGACGTCGCGATCGCCGCCGACGGCACCCTGGACGTGACCGGGGTGGACGGGACCGTGCTGCGCGGCGTCGGCCGTCTCGTCGACGGCGGCGACCGCGGCGACAGCTACAACTACGCGCCGCCGGCCCGGGACGTGCTGGTGTCGGAGCCGACGGAGGTCGGCATCGACGTCGTGGAGAACGGTCCGCTGCGGTCCCTGATCCGGGTCACCCGCTGCTACGACTGGCCCGCCGCGCTGTCCGAGGACCGTGACGTGCGCGGCGCCGAGACCGTGCCGACTCCAGTGGAGACGCTGGTGGAGGTCCGTGCGGGCGAGCCGTTCGTGCGCGTGCGCACATCGTTCCTCAATCGGTCCGCCGACCACCGGTTGCGCTGGCACGTGCCGTTGCCCGAGCCGGTCACCCGCTCCGCGTCCGCCGGGCAGTTCGCGGTCACGGAGCGAGGGCTGACCGCCGAGGGCGGCTGGGGTGAATATCCGATCCCGACGTTCCCGGCGAGCACGTTCGTCTCGGCCGGCCCCGCCGTCGTCCTGGTCGACCACGCCACCGAGTACGAACTCGTCGCCGACGGCTCGGAACTCGCCATCACCCTGCTGCGCGCGATCGGTTCGATCAGCGTCAACATCCATCCGTTCCGGGACGAGCCCGCGGCGACCGAGCTTCCCGCGCCGGGAGCGCAGGATCTCGGCGTGCGCATCGAGAACCGGTTCGCGATCCTGCCCTCGGCGACCGGCTGGCAGGGCGCGAACGCGGTCACCCTCGCCGAGGACTTCCGCAACGACGTACTCGTCGCCCGGGGCGGCGCGGCCGGCGGCGGGCTGCCCGCGGACACATCCGGACCGCGGGTCGACGGCGCGGACGTGCTCGTCTCGTGCGTCCGACGGGTCACCGACGACGAATGCGGTCCCGGCACCGAGGTGCGGCTGGTCGCGATGAGCGACACGGGCTCTGCGGTCCGCGTCACCGGTCCGTTCAGCGAGGCCGTCACGGTCGACCTGCTGGGCCGACCGCTCGCCACGACCCCGGCCGCGGACGGGCTCGACCTCTCCCTCGCCCCGTGGGAGATCCGGACGTTGGTGGTCCGGTAGTCAGTGTTAGATGTAAGGAATTTTGTTTCAAGTCAAGGAGGACTAGTGAAGCGAAAATTCGGTGCGCTCGTCGTGACTCTCGCGCTACTGCCCATGCTCGGCGTCGTCGTCTCGTCCGCTGGGACGGCGCACGCCGAGGACAACGGAGTCGGCGCGAAGCCGGCACTCGGGTGGAGCAGCTGGAGCTTCGCCCGCAAGGACCCGACCGCCGCGATCGTCGACGCGCAGGCCGACGCGATGGCCGGCAGCGGGCTGGCGAAGCTCGGTTACCAGTACGTGAACCTGGACGACTTCTGGTATCAGTGCCCTGGTAGCCAGGGTCCGGACGTCGACCAGTACGGCCGCTGGGTGATCGACTCGACGCGGTTCCCGAGTTCCGGCTCGGAGAACGGGATCCAGGCCGTCGCCGATCACGTGCACGCCGACGGCCTGAAGTTCGGCATCTACGTCACCCCGGGCATCTCCGCGCAGGCCGTCGCGCAGAACACGCCGATCGAAGGCACCCCGTACCACGCTGACGACATCGCACTGCCCAGCGTCAGCGAGAACAACTACAACTGCGGCGGCATGGTCGGCATCGACTACAGCAAGCCCGGCGCGCAGGCGTTCATCGACTCCTGGGCCAAGCAGTTCGCGTCCTGGGGCGTCGACTACCTCAAGATCGACGGTGTCGGGTCGACGGACATCCCGGACGTGCAGGCATGGTCGCAGGCCCTGCAGGCCACCGGTCGCCCGATCCACCTCGAGCTGTCCAACAGCCTCGACATCGCGGACGCGTCGACCTGGGCGAAGTACTCCAACGGCTGGCGCACCGGCGGCGACATCGAGTGCTACTGCGGGACCGGCAACTCCAGTTACCCGCTTACCAACTACGGCAACGTAGCCAGCCGGTTCGACCAGGTCGCCGCGTGGGCACCGTACGGCGGGCCGGGTGCGTTCAATGACTACGACTCGCTGGAAATCGGCAACGGCGCCAATGACGGGCTGACGCTCGACGAGCGCAAGACGCAGTTCAGTCTGTGGGCGCTGGCCTCGTCACCGCTGATTCTCGGCACCGACCTGACCCACCTCGATCCGACCGACCTGAGCCTGCTGAAGAACACCAGCGTGCTCGCCGTCGATCAGGACGCGATCGACGCCAAGCGCATCGTGGACAACGGAACGACGCAGGTGTTCGCCAAGAAGGAGGCCAACGGCGACGCCATCGTCGGGCTCTTCAACACCGGTGACGCGGCCGCGGCCGTGTCGACCACGGCCGCCGCGGTTGGCCTACCTGGCAGTCGCCAGTACAAGCTGACGGACCTGTGGTCGAACGCCACCCTCCAGTCCGGCGGCGGCATCGGCGCGACCGTGCCGCCCCACGGAGTGGTGCTGTACCGGGTGACACCGTCCCGGTTGCCGGTGTTCGCGCCGTCGGCGACGTCGTTCGGCATCAGTGGTCTGGCAAACGGTGAGGTCGCCGACCAGCCGTTCACCGCGACCGAGACCTTCACCAACTACGGCACCACGCCGGTCCTGAACGTCAACATGGGACTGACCGCGCCGTCCGGGTACTCGGCGAAGGCGACGTCGGCGACCCACTTCTGGGTGGTCCCGGGTGGACAGACCGTGCACACCACCTTCACGGTCGACTCACCGTCCACGCAACTGTTCTCGTCCGCGGCCTTCACCACGAAGGACAGCTACACCCAGTTGCTCGGCGGCGCGACGAGCGCGACGGAGAGCCATCCGCTGACCATCCACAGCCAACTCCAGGCGCCGTACTCCAGCTACAGCTCGACCACCGGCCTGTTCGCGCAGTCCGGCACTGAACTGGGCATCGCCGGCCAGGGAGCGGACATCTGGGGCAGCACCAACGAGTACAGCACGATCTATCTGCCCAAGGCCGCCTCGGACGGCACCGTGGCCACCGTCGAGGTGTCCTCGCAGCAGAACACCGCGCCGTGGGCGAAGGCGGGCATCATCATCCGCAACGATGTGACCGGTGCGAACACGTCGCCGGGATACGTGCTGCTGGCCGAAACCCCGGGCAACGGCTACATCCTGGACTGGGACGCGAACGGCGACGGGCAACTGGACTCGCAGGACGGCGGCAACCAGACGTCCGTGTGGCCGAGCTGGTTGAAGCTCGTCAGATCCGGGACGACGTATACGGGTTACTACTCGACCGACGACGTGCACTGGAACCTGGTCGGCACCGCGTCGGTCCCGTCCGCCGCGGCCACCCAGGACGTCGGCGTGGCCATGACCTCGCACAGCGCCGACGTGACCGGTGAGGTCGACTTCAACGACTTCACCGTCTCCGGAGGCTGAGCCTACGGCCTGCCTCGCTCCTACTGCCGGGTCAGTAGGAGCGGGGCAGGCCTAGGGCGGAGTGCGCGATGAAGTTGAGGACCATCTCGCGGCTGATCGGGGCGATACGGCTGAGCCGGGACGAGGCCAGGGCTTGGACCAGGCCGTACTCCTCCGCGAGGCCGTTGCCGCCGTGGGTCTGGACGGCCTGGTCGACAGCGTTGCAGGCGGCCTCGGCGCCGGCGTATTTCGCCATGTTGGCGGCTTCGCCGGCGGCGAGCAGATCACCCGCCGCGTAGAGGGCGGCGGCCTTCTGGGTCAGCAGCCGCGCGGCCTCGATCTCTATGTGGAGCTTGGCCAGCGGGTGCGCGATCGCCTGGTGGGAGCCGATCGGGGCGGACCACACCGTGCGCTGGCGGGCGTAGCCGACGGCCTTCGCCAGGGCCCAGCGGGCGGCGCCGGTGGCGGAGGCGGCCACCATGATCCGTTCCGGGTTCAGGCCCGTGAACAACTGGCCGAGGCCCGCGTCCTCGCTGCCGAGCGTGCTCGATGATTTCGTCCGGTGCACCGGCGGACCCCGGGGCGCGCAGGACGACGAGCGCGACGACCGCCTCGCCCCACCGGGGATGGGGAACACCGATCACGGCCGCGTTGGCGACATCGGGGTGGGAGAGCAGGGCCGATTCGACCTTGATGCTCGCGACGTTCTCCCCGCCGGTCTTGACCATGTCCTTCGTGCGGTCGAGGAAGAGCAGCTGTCCGGACTCGTCGATCACGCCGAGGTCGCCGGTGTGGTGCCAGCCGTATCGTTGGGCGGCGGACGTGGCCTCGGGGTCCTTCAGGTATCCGGCCATGATGTTCGGCCCGCGGTGCACGATCTCCCCGGCCTGCCCGGGTCCGAGCAGGTTCCCCCGCTCGTCCATGATCTTCGCTTCGCACAGCGCGGTCGGCACGCCCCAGTAGTTCGCGTCGAGCCGCGGGTGCTCGAGCGCGCGGAAGACGAGGGTGACCGGGTACGCCTCGGTCTGCCCGGTCGCCAGCCACACATCGGCGCCCATCGTCTGGGCTATCCGGTCGATCAGGGCCCGCGGCATCGCTGCCATCGCGTAGATCGCCAGCCGCACGGAGGAGAAGTCCGTGGTCGTGGCGCGATCGTGCGCCAGCATGGCCGCGTACATCAGGGGCAGCCCGCCGAAGATCGTCACCCGGGCACGCTTGATCAGCTCAAGACCGCTCACGGGTGTGAAACCGCGCGCGAGAGCGGCGGCGCCGCCGACCGCGAGGACGGCCGCGGTCATCGAGTGCTGCGCGCAGTGGAACAGCGGCAGCAGACCGGAGAGCACATCGTGTCCGGTCATGGAATGCGTGGTCGCATTCGCCATCACCGCGCTGTACACCGACAGATGCGTGTGCAGGACACCCTTCGGCTGTCCGGTGGTCCCGCTCGTGTACATCACCAGAGCGAGGTCGTCCCCGGTCACCTCGACCTCGGGCGGGTACGTCGGCTCCGCGGCGGTCGCGGCGGCGAAGCCGGGCTCGTCCGCAGCGCTCTCCTCGCCCGGGTTCGCGATGACGACGGTGGGCACCCGCAGTCTCGCGAACAGGTCGCGGATCTCGTCGCGCCGCGCCAGCGCCTGGTCGACGACGGCGTATTCGACCTCTGCGTGCCGCAGGATGTACTCGATGGTGGGGACGCCGAGCTGGACGTTGACCGGGACCCAGACCATGCCGGCCTTGCTGATGCCGTACAGGGCGGCCACCATCTCGACGCAGTTCGTGGTCAGGGTCGCGACCGGCGTGCCGGGCCCGAAGGAGCGCAGCAGGTGGTGCGCGAAGCGGGAGCTGAGTTCGTCGAGCTCGCGGTGGCTGACGCGGCGCTCGCCGTCGATCAGCGCGCCGCGGTCGCCGAAGCGCTCCGCGGAGCGGATCACGAGATCACCGAGGGCTACGCGGTTGATCCGGCGCAGCTCGGGACTCGGGGCAGGCGGCTGCATCGGCGATCACCTCCGGACTGGAGCGGTGAGCGAACTGAGCGGTCGCCCGTCAAGCTAGTGAAATTGACAAAATAGTCAAGTTCTCGGATGCTGCCACCACGGCCCGCGCGAACGTAAAGGATCAGGAGTATGGGTCGATCGAGAACGAAGCCCGCCCCGGCGCCGCCCGTCACGACGCGTGGCCGCCGGACGCGCGACGCGCTGATCTCCGCCGGGCGCGAGGTGCTCGAACAGCGCGGCTGGTCGGGTTTCAGCCCCGAGACGGTGGCGCACGCCGCGGGCGTGTCCTATGGCACCTTCTACACGTACTTCGAGTCCAAGGAAGACCTGCTGGGCGCCGTCGTGCGCACGGTGGCCGGCGAGATGTTCGCCGCCAGCCTGGTCTCGCCCGACACGGCGAACGACCCGTACACCCGGATCGTCGAGTCGAACCGCCGCTACCTGCGTGCCTGGGCGGGCGCGTCGAAGGTGCTGCGGATGGTCGAGCAGGCCGCGGACTCCGACGAGACGATGCTCGCGCTCGTCCTCGAAGTCCGCGAACTGTACGTGACCCGCGGTGCCGACGGCCTCAGGCGCCTGCAGGAGGCGGGACTGGCGGATCAGAGCCTTGACCCCAGGCTCACCGCGATCGCGCTCGGCGCCATGGTCGAGCAGGTCGCGCACGTGATGTATTCGCTCAGGGAGCCGCTGGACGAGGGCGCCGTCGTCGATCACCTCTCGCGGCTCTGGGCGGCCGCCATCGGCCTGCACGGGCGACCGGGCGGTCTCCCCGATCGATGAGACGCGGCTGATCACCGTGATCAAACCATTGCGGTAACAAGTGCGTATAGCGCGCTTCGCCACGACCGGTGACCCCGCGTGGCCCGCTTACCGGCCCGGGCAACGGCTGACTCGCGTGCTGGATGAAGCAAGCGTGCGTCAAACGCCCTTCAGAACACGATCAAGTGCCGCCCGGCCTGCGGGTCCCCAGTGCGGCTTACCGCCGGGCAGGCCCCGATCTCCGTTCTGCCCCATGAGCATCAGGAAGAGGCACTTCACGGCGGCCAGCCCGCGGGCGCGCCGGATCGCCGCCTCATCTGCTCGCGCGTACGTGTCGAAGAACCGTGAGGCCGTGCCCGCGGGGAGCAGCATCCATGCGGCAGCGAGGTCCCACGCCGGATCGCCGGCGAACAGGGCACCGAAGTCGACGATGCCCGAGAGCGTTCCGTCCATGACGACGACGTTCGCGGGATGCAGGTCGCCGTGTACCCAGACCGACGGGCCCTGCCACGCGGGGGCCCCGACAGCGTCGTCCCAGACGGCTCGGACGTCGGCGGCGATGTCGTCGATGTCGTCGGGAGCAATGGCCTGGAAGAAGTTCTCGAAGCCGTCCGTGCAGTCCCTGGGATGGGCTCCGAAGTCTGTGGCGATCGGCGCGTCGGCGGGTGCCTCCACGTGGAGCGCCCGGAGGAAGCCCGCCAGCGTGTCGGCCGCATGGGCGCCGCGGCTGATCGCGGCGTGGTCCAGCGGCTCGCCGGGAACCCACGTCATCACAGTCCAGTGCTTGGGGAAGCGCTCGGACGGTTCGCCGAACCGCACCGGGGTCGGCACCTGGAGCGGCAGGCGCGGGGCCAGCACGGGTAGCCACCGCCGCTCCTTGAGCTGGAGCTCCGGGGTGCGGTCCATGCGCTGCATGCGCACGGCCAACTCGTCCCCTAGACGCCACATCTGGTTGCCCCAGCCGCCCGCCACCTCGCGGATGGTCAGCCCCGCGAGGTCTGGATGCTGCTCCTGCAGCAGGTCGCGGACCAGGTCTGCGGTGATCTCGATCACGGTGCCGGTCATGCGAATTCATTGTACTGAGGTACTGAGGCAGCAGGCGGATCGGTCAGGCGGCTCGGCGGCGCACGAGCCAGAGCGCTGCGAGAAGGAGTCCCGCCGACAGGACGAGCAGGCCGCCGGCCTCGATGGACTGCAGGGCCCAGAAACGGCTCGCTGGCTGGTAGACAACTGTCTGGCTATAGCCGTGCTGGTAGAGGTATTGGGCGCCGTCGAACTTATTGTCGGCCGCTGCGGCGTTGTAGAAGTCGTCGGCGACCTATGAGGAGTTCAGGACGGTTCCGGTCGGGGATTTCCAGACGTCGCCGATGATCCAGCCGTCCGGGGTGTCCGGCAGGTTGACGGCGGTCAGCGGGGTGAGGAGGTGCGGTCGCAGGGCTGTGATGGACGGGATGACCACCGCGATCCACGCCACCAGGGTCGCGCCGATCGCCGGGACGACGCGGCGCAGTGCCGCTCCGGCCAGGATGCCGAGGGCGAGTGCGAACACCGCGCGGGCGACGAAGACCGCGCCGTAGATCTCCGGGATGCCGGTCTGCCCGACGCGTCCGTCGAGCGGGATCAACGGCGCGTACCACCACATGACGACCGCTGTGAAGGCGGTGGTCGTCGCGATGGTGAAGGCTGTCAGGACACTGATCTTCGTGACCAGCCAGCGGGTCTAGCCGACGCACTCGCGCGCCCGCGGGCTGCCGGCCGTGAGCCCGCCGTGCACGGATATCTCCCCGGTGCTCGGCCCGATCAGGCCGACGGCGAGGTGCAGCAGCGTGGTCTTGCCCGCGCCGTTGGGCCCGACCAGCGCCACCACGCGCCCTTCCGGAATCGACAATGAGCAGTCGCGCAGCGCCCACGTGCTGCCGTAGCGCTTGCCCAGGCTCGTCGCGACCAGGGCCGACTCCCCTCCCGGCATCAGGTTCATCGCGCGACCGCGCCCGTCGCGCTCCCGGTCCGGAACTCGTGCAGAGCGCTGGTGAACAGGGCCACCATGCTCTCCTCGTCCAGGCCCCCGTCCTCGGCGGTGCGCATCCAGCCGAGCAGTTCTCGGAGCAGGCCGTCCTGGTCGCGGGATCGGCCGCCGAGCGTCCCGGCGACGAACGTGCCCTGACCGGGCCGGCCGACGGATAGGCCCTTGCGTTCCAGATCCCGGTAGGCCTTGAGCACGGTGTTCGGGTTGATCGCCAGGCCCTGCACCACCTCCTTGACCTTCGGCAGCCGGTCGCCGACGCCGAGGTAACCCAGCCGCAGCGCATGCTCCACCTGCTGGACGAGCTGCAGATACGTCGGCACCCCGGAGCCCGGGTCCAACCGGAAGACGATCGGCGACGCCTCGGCGCCCCCGCTACTCTGCTTATCTATCGTCATAGTTAAAGAGTGTTGGAGGCGGCGGCGGCTGTCAAGCAGTTCGACGGTCAGCACAGCACGCGTCGGCCTGCCTGGTGCAGGTGATCACTCCGCGGCCCCGTCATCGGCCCTGGACTGGTGACGGAGCCGCGAGCCGCGAGCCGTGCGATCTCAGGCCACGGACTCCGCCGTTCCGCGAAAGCAGCAGCTAGTCTGTGGGAGCGTCCTGTAGCTCAACGGTAAGCGAGGATGGCTCGGTGAACGTGCGGAGGGTGGGCGGCGAGCCCGTCGACGGCTCCACCGACGCGGCGGCGCTGATGGGGGAGGTGCTGCCGTTGAGCCTCATCGAGGCAGCACCGGTGGGCCTGGGGCTGATCGACTCGAAAATGGAATGGGCGTACCTCAACGACGCCTTTCTCGGGATGACCGGACTGGAACGAGCCCAGTTGCTGGGACGCCCCGTCGACGCGACGCCGTTCGCCGCCGATGCAGCCACCATCGGGCGGATCCTCGCGAACGCAAGCTGCTGCGATGCGGATGCGGATGCGGGCGGTGCGGACGGCGTCCCGGGTAGGCTCGCGACGTCCGACTGGTGCGTGCGTTACCGTCGCGTTGAGCGCGACAGTCGTGTCATCGGCGTCATAGCGGCCGTAACGGGGTCCGCCCCCGGACGGCAGTTCGAACTGGATCGGGCCCGTGACCGGCTCTCGGCCCAGATCGCGGCCACTGAGCGTATCGGCTCCACCCTCGACATCGAAGTCACTTGCGATGAACTCGCCAAGTTCACGGTGCCGGCGATGTCAGACCTCACCATCATCGAGGTGGTCCCGGATGAGATCGTCGAGCGCGGCGCCGGCACTCACTCGGTGCCGCCGCGGATGCGTCGGGCCGCTTTCGCCTGCACCCCCGAGATACGTCGCCGCATCGGCCCGTTCAACGTCCTCACCACGCCCGGCGAGGCGGCCCGGCCCGGTCCGGACTCAGCGGTAGCACGAAGTCTGCGCGCGGGCGGGCCGGTGACCGTAAGCCTCCCGTCCGAGGACGAAGCGCACAGCGAGGCGGTGGGCGCCGAGGACCTGGCGGCCTATCGGCGGGCCGGTGTAACCGCGATCCTCGTCATCCCGCTCATCGCTCGGGGACAACTCGTAGGCGCGATGACCCTGGCCCGAGTCGGTGCGACGCACCAGGGTTTCACCGACGACGACATCGTCCTCGCCCAGGATCTCGCCGATCGGGCCGCCGTCAACGTCGAGAACGCCCGGCAGTACGCCGACTCCCAGCGCATCACTCTGGCACTTCAGCGTGCCCTGCTGGTCGAACCGGGTCCGCCGCACTCGAACCTCGAGGTCGCGGCCCGCTACCTGCCCTTGGGCAGCCGCAGCCTGGTCGGCGGCGACTGGTACGAGATAGTCCGGCTGCCGTTCGGCCGCACCCTGCTGGTGATGGCCGACGTCATGGGGCACGGCATGGAAGCCGCGGTCGACATGAGCAACTACCGCTCGATCATCCGGGAACTCGGAAGCATGGACCTTCCGCCGTACGGGATCCTGCAGCACTTGGACCGCGTCATCGCGGCAGACGAGACGGCCCGGCCGGCGACCTGCCTGCTCGGCATCGCGGACCCGAACCGGAGCCGTTGGGCCTTGGCCAGCGCGGGCCATCTGCCGCCCGCGCTGTTCGTCGGCGACGGCCCGACGCGGCTGATTCCCACGCCGATCGGGCCGCCGCTGGGCACCGGCGTCGGCGGCTACGAGCAGATCTTTGTCGATCTGCTCCCCGACCAGATTCTGCTTATGTACACGGACGGCCTGGTGGAACGGCGAGGTGAGGACATCGACACTTCGCTCGCGAGGCTCGCATCCGTCGCCTTCCCGCCGACAGGCGACCTCGAGAACCTGCTTGACGTGGTCCTGCGCTCACTCGCGAGCTCCACGCCCGACGATGACATCGCCATGCTCGCGGCACGGGTCCATCCAGGGTGGCGTGGAGCTGGATCGCCGTAGGTAACGGCCGTCTTCCTAGCTCGCCGGGTTCCCGGCAGGGGTGATCTTCAGGTTTTTCAGCCCTGGCGCTGCCGGTGGCGGGGGTTGCTGTCGCAGATCACCATGACCCGGCCGTCGCGGCGAATCACCTTGCAGTGGTCGCAGATCGACTTCACGCTCGGCTTGACTTTCATGCGGCTTCCCTTCCAGCTGCCGTCGTTCCCCTCAAGGGTTCGACACGGCTGATCACTTGTACCGGTACACGATCCGCCCGCGCGTCAGGTCGTACGGGCTGAGCTCGACGACGACCCGATCCTCCGGCAGGATGCGAATATAATTCTTTCGGACCCTTCCGCTGATGTGCGCGAGCACCTTGTGCCCGTTCTGCAGCTCTACCCGGAACATCGCGTTGGGCAGGGGCTCGACGACCCGGCCCTCGATCTCGATGGCGCCTTCTTTTTTGCTCATATTCGTCCTCTCTGTTGACGGACAGCTTAACGCCCAGGTCGGCCCACTTAATTCCGCCGCGGTCGCGGGCGTCCACGTCCCGCCCTGTTACGGTCGGTGCATGGACGCGACGACGGTGCTGCGCTGGGCCGAACTCAAGGCTACGGCCTGGAAGAACGGCGGGGGCAGCACGCGGAACGTGGTGGCGTCGCCGGCGGGCTCGGGGCCGGCGCACTTCGACTGGCGGGTGAGTATCGCCGAGGTCGCGGCGGACGGGCCGTTCTCCGCGTTTCCCGGCGTCGAGCGCGTGATCATGCTGGTTGACGGTGCCGAGATGGCGCTCGACGTCGACGGGGTGACGCACTGGCTCGAGCCGTTCGACGTACTCGCTTTCCCCGGGGAGGCGACGACGCTGTGCCGTGTCCCGTCGGGCCCCACGCGCGACCTGAACCTGATGACCCGCAGAGATCGCGCGACCGGAGCCGTGCACCGCGTCGATGTAGCCGGAGGGTATGAAGCCGCGGTCGGCGATCGCGAGGTTCTGCTGCTCGTCGCGCTGTCCCCGGGCCTGGACGGGCTGGGCACGCTGGATTCGGTGATGCGGGTCGGCGCAGGTCAGGTGGCCGTCACGGGTACCGGCACGGTCGGCGAGATCCGGATCCGGCTGAGCTCACAGCGGTGAGAAGGCGGAATCGATGTGCGTCGGGCCGGCCGAGCGGGCTGCCCCTCTAGGTAGTGAGTCCGATCGGGTCCACGCCGTTGAGAGGGCCCCCGTGGTGCAGCGCTGCGTAGTCGTCCCAGATCGTCGCGGTGAACACGGCGGTGCGGCTGCCGGCCAGCGCGTCGGGGACCGCTCCGCGCCCAGACACCGTTCGGCGGCCGCTGTGATGCGCGTGACTTCATGGTCCTCTCTGATTTGATCGCCACTCTGATCGCCAGGTGACGGGAAGCTTCCAGATGCCCTGGACGCCGCCGGCCTCCTTCTCACGGGCAGCTCGTCCGCCGGGATGGCGGGCCGCAGGCCAGGCAGCCGCCGGAAGACGGCGCCGAGCGCGATCTCCAACTCCGCTCGTGCCGGATTCCGCCCGATGCACTGATGCACTCCGTGTCCGAAGGAGATGTGGTTTCTGGCACCCCGCGCCAGGTCCAGCCGCTCGGGTCCGCCGAAGGCGGCGCCGTCCCGGTTGGCCGTGGAGATCACCGCGATCACCCCGTCGCCGGCCTTGCCGGAGCGGACGCTGCCGGTGAACGCGACCTTGTCCACGCCGGCCTCGATCAGCGCCTGCCCGGTGGCCGCGTAGCCGATCAGGTCCTGCAGGACCGTGCCGTGCTCCGGCACAGCGCGCTGCCAGGCGCGCACCAGCCGCCAGCCGACGCCCGGGGTGATGTGGCTGGGCCTGAGGATGACGGCGTTTCCGGTGGCCTGATCGATGGTGATCACCTCGGCCGCGTCCGCGTTGAGCGCGCCGTCCCGCGTGACGAGCGGGTTGTCGACAGTCTCAGTGCTTACGGTGACTCTTCCTCAGATCCCTCAGGACATGTACTTGGCGAACCAGTCGAGCATCGGGGCCGGGCGGCGCTGGAACTCCAGGTATCCGTCGAACCGGGCCGTGCTCCCCTCGATCCACGCGAGCTGCTTGTCCGCGGCGGGCATGTTGTCGAACATCGTCTGCGTGTCGCTCGGGTGCGTCAGGACGTCGTCGCGCACCTGGTAGAGGTAGGTCGGCACGCGCACGCTCTTGGCCCACTCCTGGGCGTCGCGCTCGGCGAACCCGATGCTGCTACGCCGGATGATCTTCTGATCGAGTTCGTCGATGCGGTCGGGCAGGCCGAGCATGGCCAGTCGGCGCTCGACGATGGTGCGTGCGGTCACCGGTTGCGGCGCGACCAGGCAGCGCACGTCATCGAAGGCCTCGGGGAACCGCGTCATGGCCGCGAACGTGGAGGTCGCCCCCATGCACCGGCTGAACAGGCCGATCGTCAGATCTCGGGTCTCCGGGCGACGACGGGCGTAGGCCAGCGAGCCGACGACGTCGCGGGCCTCGTAGATGCCGCTGGAGTTGACCCCTCCGTTGGCCGCGCCGCTGTGGCCGTGGTTGCGCAGATCGTAGGCCAGCACGTGGTAGCCCGCTTCGTGCAGGATCCGGTAGTCGGGCACGAAGTCGACCTCGAACGCGTTGCCGCTGGCGGCCCATTCCGTGCGCCACGGTTCCAGGTGGGTCGGCAGCCCTGAGCGGTTGAAGCCCATCGGGTGGTTGGCGATGATCAGCTTGCCGGAGCCGGTCGCCGGGATGTACCAGCCCTCCAGCGGGACTCCGTCGTGGGAGGGGAAGCTGACGTTCTCGTAGTCGAGGCCGTATTCGGCGGGCGTGTGCAGGATCGGGGAGCGACGCTGGAAGCAGAACCCTTCCGCGAACCGCTCGAGCATCTGCTCGGCCTGCGCGTCCGTGGGCGCGACTGTTTCTTT
>Ga0185299_10003435_pt1 | contig 21073 bp, 16 predicted proteins | sample PaiPotPPA55metaG_FD_128002 | JGI IMG/M metagenome (GOLD analysis project Ga0185299, IMG submission 128002) | Iron sulfur acid spring bacterial and archeal communities from Banff, Canada, to study Microbial Dark Matter (Phase II) - Paint Pots PPA... ... | reverse complement strand
GGGCTTCGTTCCCACTGAAAGCAAGTGTGAAGATCTGGATAACGAAGCCTGTGCCTCAATCATGGAAGTTCCCGAGGTTGCCGCGCTGGTCCCGGAAATGGCTACGGCTGAGCTGAAGCGCTTGCGGCCCGAATTGGAACGTTTGAAGAAGCAGTATCAGCAAGAAATCCTGAACCATCGCGTCGAGATCGATAAAGAAATGGAGAAGATGCAGAAGGACCTGCTGAAGGAACAGAAAGAATTGAAGATCGAAATGAAGCAGTGGGTGCGGGACGGGGATATCTAGCTCGCGCTGGTGGTCCGGTAAGTCCCGTGGAACCAATGCACCTATGCTAAATTGTCGTGTCCACGACCGTTCGCCCAGTTCACAAGATGTCTCCTCGGCTCCGATGCTGGACTGAGTCTGCCATTCTGGCCTTTGGGGCGCCCGCCGTCATCTGGGCTATTTCCAGGCTGATAGTGTCATACGTTCCGGCAGCTCAGCACGGTACCGCTGAACAGCGTTATTGGCTTTGGGCATGCGGCCCTCTTGTTCAAGAGTGGTCATTTGTAGGCGTGCTTTGGCTGGTTCTCCGAAAGCGCGGATCGTCGTTCAGAGACCTTGGTGTATGACGATCTGGAACATGGCGAGCGTGGGTCGTGGCATTGGGTCTTGCCGCTCTTTCAATCGGCAGTGATCTGCGATTTCTGCCCCGCATGCAGATTCCTCTTTCGTACGCGTTTTTCCCCTCCCTTTGGATTTCATCTCTTCTCAGCTCTGACTGTAGGAATTACCGCCGGATTTTGTGAGGAAGTGCTGTATCGCGCGTTTCTGATGACCGAGTTCGCCGAGGCGGGCTATAACCAAGCGATGCAAGTTCTTTTACATGGCTTGGTTTTTGGCCTAACGCACGCCGGCTATTTGAACCTAGTGGGCTTTCTGCCGTGGCTCGGCATTGTGCTTCCTGCCGCGTTTATCGGGATGATGTGGGGAGTTTCCTATTTATTGGGACGACGCAGCCTGGTTCCGGCGATGATCGCACACTTCTTGAATGATGCGACGGCGCTGCACTGGATTGGTTTCTTTATGATCACAGCCCGTCCCTAATCTTGGCTGCAGGGATCCTAACGTTGTTGCTGTCGGGTCCCCTTCCCCCACTTCGTGAGCGTCTTGATCGCTCCTAGAACGACTAGGCAAAACCAGAAGTCCACCACAACCCCCAGGTCAAACCGCATGGGCACGTGGCGGGCTGTTGGCGGTAGGTGGGGCATTAGCAGAAAATAGACGACGTTCCCCGCTACCACTGCAACGAGAGACTGCACGAAATTCACCACAATTGGCTTTGACACCAGGCAATCCGCATTTGGCACTCGGCGCTTAGCACTTGGCTTGACCCATATCGCTATCAATGCTAAGTGCTAATTGCCAAGTGCCGCTTTTGTTACCATCCCTTCAGATGCTGGAACCGTCGACTGCTGTGCAGTACGTTAAAGGGATTGGCCCTAAGCTCGCGGAAATACTGGCCGCGAAGGGGATCCACACGGTCGATGATGTGCTTCATTATCTTCCATTTCGCTATGAAGACCGGCTGAATCCGCGGGGGATTGCGGAGCTGCGGGCAGGAGAGATGGCTACCGTGATCGCCGAGGTACGGACTTCGGGATTGTTCCGCACCCGCCGTATGCCGATTTTCCAGATGACTGCTGGGCAAGGCAGGACGAGGCTGAAGTGCATCTGGTTCAACGCGAGTTACCTGCAAGGAAAATTTCAACCCGGGCAGATGGTTGCGCTGTACGGGAGAGTCGAGGACAATCGCGGTGAATTGCAACTGGTGCAGCCGCAGTTCGAAATTATTGGCGAAGGTGAGGGCGAAGCCGAGAAGAAGGTCGCCGATTCGCTGGAGATCGGGCGTATTGTGCCGATTTACGAATCGGCGGGCCATGGCCGGCTGACGTCGCGCTGGTTTCGGCGCATTATTCACGCTGCGCTGGAGAATCTTACGCCGGATTTGCCGGAGGCTATTCCTGCCGCGGTGCGCAAACGGCTAAGCCTGCTTCCACCGCGCGAGGCGTTGCGGCGAGTGCACTGGCCGGAAGCCGGAGAGAGCTTTCAGGACTTGCTGGCATCGCGTACTCCGGCCCATATCCGCATGATCTTTGAGGAATTGTTCTTCATTGAGCTGGGTCTGGAAGTGAAGCGTCGGGAACAGAAAGTGCAAACTGGCATTGCTTTCCGGCTAAACGATCAGGTCCGCGAAGCGATCAAGCGGATATTGCCGTTTCATCCCACGGGAGCGCAGAAGCGGGCGTTGAAAGAAATTGCCACCGACATGGAGAAGCCGTTGCCTATGCGCCGCCTGTTGCAGGGGGACGTGGGATCGGGGAAGACGCTGGTGGCATTCGAGGCCGCGATCATTGCGATTGAGAATGGATATCAAGTTGCGCTGATGGCTCCGACAGAGATTCTTGCCCAGCAGCATTACTTCTCCGCGAGGCGAATCCTCGAGCCGTCGGGCTATCGCATTGTGCTGCTGACAGGTTCTCTCGAAGACGACCGTAAGCGCGAAACCCGGCGGCATATCGGGCAGGGGAACGCGCAATTGGTCATCGGGACCCACGCCCTGATCGAGCAGAAAGTTGAATTCGCGAAGCTTGGGCTGGTGATTGTGGACGAGCAGCATCGTTTCGGGGTAATGCAGCGCTCCAAGCTGATGCGAAAGAGTGACAAGAATGACGGTGGAGCGGCGGGTGTTCCCGCCCGTCCAGCCGAGCGAAGCTCGCCAGTTGAGAGTCAAGGTGAACCCGACGTCCTAGTGATGACCGCCACTCCCATCCCGCGTACTCTCGCGCTCACGCTTTATGGCGATCTCGACATCAGCGTGCTCGATGAAATGCCGCCGGGGCGGACACCCATCGTCACACGCCGCGTAGGCGACGAACGCTCCGATGAAGTCTGGCAGTTTGTGCGCAAGCAGGTCGCAGCCGGACATCAGGCTTACGTGGTGTATCCCGTCATCGAGGAAAACGAAGAGAACGAACTCAAGGCTGCGATGAAGATGTATGGCGAGCTGAGTAAGAAGATTTTCCCCGACCTTCGTGTCGCGGTGCTGCACGGGAAAATGGATCCGGACAGCAAAGAGATGACGATGAAGCTCTTCCAAAAAGGCGAAATCAGTATTCTGGTTGCAACTACGGTGATCGAAGTCGGCGTAGACGTGCCCAATGCAGCGGTCATGGTGATTGAACACGCCGAGCGATTTGGCCTGGCGCAGCTTCATCAACTGCGCGGCCGCATCGGGCGCGGCGCGGCTAAGTCGTATTGTGTCCTCATGACGGGCGGGAAGATTTCCGAAGAAGGCGAGCGCCGCCTTGATGCCATGGTGCGTACGAATAACGGTTTCGAGATTGCCGAACTCGACCTTGAACTGCGCGGTCCTGGAGAATTCTTTGGCACGCGACAGGCAGGATTGCCCAGCTTCCAGGTCGCCAGTTTAATCCGCGATCGCGACTTGCTGGAAGTGGCGAAGAAGGAGGCCGGGGCTGTGCTGTCAGGGCCGAATTCGGAGATCTCGCGGACCGAGATCGACCGGGCCCTCCAGCAGATGCGGACGCGGTGGCACAAGACGTATGGGCTAGTGGAAGTGGGGTGAGGTTGTAGGGAGCGCGCCCCCTCTTCGATGAGCCCCGGCTCTCGTCTGCTGGCGGTTGCCCTGGAATCTGCCTCAAGCGGATAATCATCGCTCATGACCGTGCAACTCGACCTCTATCGGAAACTACCAGGAGTTAACGAATTGCTGCGCGATGCGAGTGTCGCCACGCTAGTCTTCCAGAACGGCCCGAGTGCGGTTACAGAAGCCTGCCGACTCGTGCTCGGCCGTCTGCGCGAGGAGATTTCCGCCGGGCGTCTCGATTCCGGGGGAGTGGCTATTGCGTTGACCGGCATTGCGGATGCCGTTGAGCGGCAACTGCGTGAGAATCTGCGTTACTCCCTGCGTTCCGTCATCAATGCCACCGGCGTGATTTTGCACACCAATCTTGGCCGTGCGCCGCTGTCCGCACTCGCCTTTGAACATATTCACGAAACGGCGGGAGCGTATTCAAACCTGGAATTCGACTTGGAATCCGGCGAGCGCGGTAAGCGGGATGTCCATGTTGACCGACTGTTTCAGAGGCTGCTTTCGGATGAAAGCGCGGAACTACGTTCGAGCGGACGGGCGAGGGCGCCCGTCCCTCCACAAGCGACTTCTGCTCCCAGCGGCCCCACTGATGAACTTGGAGGGACGGGCGTCCCCGCCCGTCCAGGCGAGCGCAGCGCAGCAGCGATCTCCACGATTGTCGTCAACAACAACGCCGCGGCGGTACTGCTCGCGCTAAACACCCTCGCCGAAGGCGGCGAAATCATTGTCTCGCGCGGGGAGTTGGTTGAAATCGGCGGGTCGTTCCGAATTCCCGATGTCATGGGAAAATCGGGCGCGATTTTGCGGGAGGTTGGGACTACCAATCGCACGCGCATCAAAGACTACGAGAGCGCGATCAATGAACGGACCCGCCTTCTGCTGCGGGTGCACCGGTCGAATTTTGAGATCACGGGATTCACCGAGCAGCCGTCCATCGCGGAATTAGTGGCTCTCGCGCAAAAGCACAAGCTTCCGCTCATGGAAGATCTGGGCAGTGGGGCGCTGTTTGACTTGCAGACGGTTGGCATTACTGATGAGCCTAGGGTGCTCGACAGCTTGCGTTCGGGCGTCCATGTTGTGACTTACAGCGGCGACAAACTGCTGGGCGGGCCGCAGGCGGGCTTGATCAGCGGGCGCGAAGGCCTGGTCAAAAAAATGCAGGCCAACTCTTTGTTCCGCGCGTTGCGAGTGGATAAGCTGACCTACGCCGCGCTGGAGGCGACTCTGCTGGCCTACGTCAAGCGCGATTACGCGGCCATTCCCGTGCTGCGCATGATGGAACTGTCTAAGACTGAGATTAGCCGGCGAACGGAAGCGCTGATTGTAAAGCTCGCGAATAATCTAACAGCAGAACTTATTGATGGAGAGTCACTGCTCGGTGGCGGGTCGGCCCCATCTGCCGTTTTGCCGACACGCTTGATTGCGCTCACCTGCCATAGCCTCACCGCCGACCAGTTTGCCGCCCGCTTGCGCGCATCCGATCCGCCAGTAATCGCTCGGGTCGAACAAGGACGCGTGTTGCTCGATCTGCGGACGGTGTTGCCGGAACAAGATCAAACATTGAGTCAGGTTCTCGCCCAGATACTGCCTTCCTAAAGCCCGCTAAAACGTTTTTTCTTTGAATTACCCTCGTTGCAGTGTAGAAATCTAGCGCAAACATTTTTCTGTGCATTCCATCACGGAGGACGAAGGGCGCAAAATGATGAACCTCAGCGTTGCTACGGCGTTGTTGGCTGCAAAATTCGAGTCTCAGATCACGGGGATTGACTGGTTCGTGATTGCGATTTACTTCAGTATTTTGCTGGGGGTGGCGTGGTGGGTGGTCAAAAAGGGCAAGGACTCGGCGGCGGATTACTTTTTGGCGGGACGCAACCTGGGATGGTGGATCATCGGGGCGTCCATTTTTGCGTCGAATATTGGATCGGAGCACGTGGTCGGGCTGGCCGGAGCCGGCGCGACCAGCGGCGTCGCGCTGGCGCACTATGAACTGCACGCCTGGTGTTTGCTGGTGCTGGCCTGGGTGTTTGTGCCCTTTTACATGCGGTCGATGGTCTTCACCATGCCGGAATTTCTGGAGCGGCGCTTCAGTTCGGCGTCACGCTACGTTCTGTCTATTGTCTCTATCATCACTTTTATCGTTTCCAAAATTGCGGTGGGGATTTTTGCCGGAGGCGTGGTCTTCGGTACCCTGCTGCCCGAACTGCATATCACCATCGCCAGCACGACCATCGACAGTTTCTGGATCGGCTCGGTCCTAGTGATCGTGCTTACCGGGCTATATACCGCGCTGGGCGGAATGCGCGCGGTAGCTTACAACGATGCAGTACAGACATTTGTTTTGATTCTGGGGTCGTTCTCGCTCACTGCGTACGGCCTGGTCAAGCTTGGCGGCTGGCATGAACTCCGTTACTGGTGCGGCTCGGACATGTTCAATCTGTGGAAGCCGCTGATTCCGGCCGGGGTGCAAGGAACATGGGCACCGGTGTTGCAGATCGATGCCGCCGGCAACGTCGTAAAAGAAGCCTGGTACTTCAACGGCAATTTCCCCTGGGTGGGAATGCTGATCTGCGCGCCGATTATTGGACTGTGGTACTGGTGCACTGACCAGTACATTGTGCAACGTGCGCTTGGCGCGCCGAATCAAGCTGTGGCGCGGCGGGGAGCGATCTTCGCTTCCTTCCTGAAACTGTTTCCGGTTTACTTGTTCATCATTCCGGGTTTGATCTGCTACGCGCTGGCCAAGAGCGGCAAAATTCCGGCGCTGGCGGGAATCGTCGGTCCCGACGGCAAGGCGATTCCGGGAGTCGCGCAAGGCGCCTTCCCGATGATGGTGCAGTATCTGTTGCCGCCTGGACTTCGCGGCCTGGTGGTCGCCGGACTGCTCTCCGCGCTTATGGGGTCGCTGGCGGGAGTGTTCAACGCATGTTCCACATTGTTTACGGTTGATCTTTACGAGAAGTGGAGACCCGGCTCGTCGCAGCACCAGATTGTGCGCGTGGGGCGCATGGCGACGGCTGCGATGGTGCTAGTGGCGCTGGCGTGGATACCGGTCATCAAGGGGGCGTCGGGGCTGTATGTTTATCTGCAGGCGGTCCAGGGATATCTTGCGCCGCCGATCTTCGTTGTTTTCTTCTTCGGAGTGTTTTTCAAACGGCTCAATGCCCAAGGGGCACTATGGGCGATGATCGTTGGATTCGCGCTGGGCGTATTCCGCATGCTGGTGGATACGCCGGTGAGCCTCGGCTTAGCCGGACTGGCAAATGGATATCCCCAGGGGTCGTTCCTGTGGATCGTCAACAACATTTATTTCCAGTATTTCAGTGTGCTGATCACGATTGTTTCCGCGGTGGTGATGGTGGTGGTGAGTCATATGACCGCCGCGCCGGATTATCAGCGAATTCAAAACCTTACTTTTGCGACTACAACCGGAGCAGACCGCGCCGACACTCGTGCCAGTTGGGGCTGGAAAGAAGTAGCGGGATCGGGGCTGGTGCTGGTTTGCATTTTGGGGGCGTATTTGTATTTCAGAGGGTAAGCGATTTACCTTGAGAGAATGGACAAGATCGATGCCCTGAGCCCAGAGGCCAAGGCGGAGATTCACCGCCGCGACCTGGAGTTGCTGAATCAGGCCGCAGAACGGCTCAACGCTGAAGTTGAAGACGTCCTGACCTATCAAGCGCCGATTGAGTGAGACTCCGGCGCATGGCCATTCTCTACACTATCGGCCATTCCACCCGTAGCTTGGACGAACTAATCGACGCCCTGCAAGCCCATTCCATCCAAATCCTAGTGGACATCCGCTCCTTCCCGATGTCACGCCGACTGCCGCATTTCAATCGCGAATCGCTGGAAAAAGCCCTGCCCTGCGCGGGAATCAAATTTGTGTGGATGAAGGACCTGGGTGGCCGGCGGAAGAAATCTCTCGAAGATTCGCCAAACGTTGCGCTCCGCAACGAGAGCTTTCGTAATTACGCAGACTACATGCTCTCGCCTGAATTCGAGCGCGCGATCACCGACTTGATCAAGCTGGGAGAGCAATCGCGGACGGCGTACATGTGCGCTGAGCGGGTGTATTTCCGCTGCCATCGGATGCTGGTTTCGGACTGGCTGGTGGCGCGGGGACTTGAAGTGTTACATATTGACGACGCAAAGCCGGCCAAGGCGCACAAGTTAATGTCTGAGGCGCGGCTCGTTGACGGGCAGCTAATTTATCGCGGAGACCGGCTGCTCTGAGCCCTGTGCTAACGTATTCCCATGATTGTTGGCACCGGAATTGACATTGCGGAAGTACCGCGCATTGCCGAATCCATTGAGCGTTTCGGCGAGCGTTTTCTGCACCGGGTCTTCACCGAAGGCGAGATCCGGTATTGCGACTCCAAAGCGAATCGCGTGGAAAGATATGCCGCCCGCTTCGCGGCAAAAGAAGCCGCGATGAAAGCTTTGGGCACGGGATGGAGTCACGGGGTGAGGTGGCGCGACATTGAAGTTGCTCGCCAACCGGGGAGCAGACCGACCATTAAGTTTCATGGCAAAGCGGCTGAATTTGCGGCCCGGCTGAGTACGATGAATGTGGCACTGTCGCTTTCCCATACACCCGAGCACGCCATCGCCAGCGTGATTCTGGAAAGTTAACCGGGTCTGTTAGACTTTCGCCTTTCATGTCTGCCCTAAACGAAACAATTCCGCAGCTTGAGCCTGCCTCTACGAACCAGTTGTGCGGTAAGGTCTTGCTGCCCGGGATTGCCTTGACCAGTTCTTCCGCGCTGCTGCTAGAGCTGGCGTTAACGCGGCTGTTCTCCGTGGTTCTTTTCTATCACTTTGCTTTCCTGGCCATATCCATTGCCTTGCTGGGGTTGGGGGCGGGCGGAGTGTTTGCGCATCTCTGGAAGGAGCGGCTAGGCCGGTGGGGGACTCGCGGGATTGCTGCGGCTGCGAGTGCCTTGAGCGCAGTCGTCGTCCCTGCGGTTCTGGAAATTGTCCTGCACGTGCCCGTCTCTCTCGAGCTGAGTGGGGGGAATTTTGTCCGGCTAACTGCGATATACATCTGCTCGGCGGTGCCGTTCTTCCTGACCGGAGTGCAGTTCTCGACGGTGTTCGCCAGGGAATCATCTCGCATTCCCAGACTCTACGCAGCGGACCTCAGCGGCGGAGCGCTGGCGTGCTTGGGGGTTGTGCCGCTGCTGAACTGGATTGGCGGGCCCAATGCAATTCTCTTCGCGGCGTTGATATCGGCCACAGCAGCAGTAGTGTGGAGTCCCACGCCGCGGACCAGAAAAATGACGCTGGGACTGAGCGCAGTCCTGGCGCTTGGGATTGGCCTGAATTTCTCCGGACGATTGGTTGACATTGTCTGGGCGAAAGGAGTTCGAAGACAAAACGTGGAGTTCGCGCGTTGGAATGCGATTTCCCGGGTAGAAGTGGACCGTGCAGATTCCGGCGGCAAGGTGATTGTGATCGATGCGGACGCTAACACTTACATCATGAGCGCCGACCCCAAGAAATGGGAGGGATCGGAGTGGCAAGACAACCTGATGGAGGCGCCGCCGGCGGTGGTGAATGCCCTGCGGCCGCACGGTGATTACGCCATTATCGGGCCAGGAGGCGGCGTGGACGTATTACGCGCGGTGGCGAACGGCAGTCCGCACGTGACCGGGATCGAGATCAATCCGATCATCGCCGACACCATCATGCGGGGCCGCTACGCCGACTATGCCTATCATCTTTATGAGCTGCCCGAAGTTCACATGCACGTCGGAGACGGGCGATCGTTTATCCGTGACGCGACCGAGCAATATGATGTGGTGCAGATGACGCTGGTAGACACGTGGGCGTCCACCGCGGCCGGAGCCTTTGCGCTCAGCGAGAACAGTCTTTACACCACGCAAGCTTTCCGCGAGTATTTTGAGCACCTGAAACCAGATGGCATTATCGCGGTTACGCGATGGGAATTCCGCGAGCCGCGCGAGGCGTTGCGCGTGGTTTCTGTGGCCATGGAAGCCCTTCACCAACTGGGTGTCGGCGATACCTCGCGCAATTTCGTTGTCGTGTCCGACGGCGAGTTAGATGAGGATGGGATTCCGGTTGCCGTGCTGGCCAAGAAAAGCGCGTTCACGCCAGCAGAAGAAGAAACCGTCAGGCAACACTTGCGTGATTATCCGCCGTTGACGCTCTTGTACGCGCCGTCTGAAAAAGGAACCAATGCCTTCGCACAGCTGATTCAGAGCAATGATCCTCCAACGTTCAGCGCGGGCTATGCTTACAACGTAACTCCTGTCAGCGACAACGCTCCGTTCTTTTTCTTCACGCTCAAGGCAGGACGGCTGTTGAGTCCAAAATCGAACTCATCTGCGATGGATTGGAAAGTGAATCTGGGAGTTGCGGTGCTGGGGATGCTGCTGATTCTGTCCCTGGTAGCGGTGCTGGCATTTTTGGTTCTGCCGCTGATCTTGAGGGGCGGAGCAAGACCGCAAGCGACCGCCGCACTTTTCTATTTTGTGGCCGTGGGTTTGGGCTACATCATGGTCGAAGTTACATTCATTCAGCGGTTCGTTCTGTTTCTGGGGCATCCGACGTATGCCCTTACCGTGGTCGTGTTTCTGATGCTGCTTTCAAGCGGCGCAGGGAGTCTGACCTGTACCAACTGGTTTCCTGACAGCCGGAGAGTTTGGTTACCCCTGACCCTGATTGTTCTGGCGTTGCTGGTGTATGTCGGAGTATTGCCGCTGATTCTGGAACGCCTGGTAGGGGCCGCATTCGGCGCGAAGCTGATGATCAGCGGAGTCCTTCTTGTACCCCTTGGTTTTGCCATGGGAATGCCGTTTCCTACCGGACTGCGTGCCCTGGCGGCGATCGAGCACGAGGGGCTGGGCGGCAGTTCCATCGAATGGGCCTGGGCGATGAATGCTGCGTCCAGTGTGTTGGGTTCGGTGCTGGCCATTGTTATCGCTATTCAGTTCGGGCTGAGCGCTACGTTGTCCTGCGCGGCCGTGGCTTATCTGCTGGCGTTACTGTTGCGTGGGAAGTTACGGGCAGTCGCGCCTGCGGCTTAGTTGGCCGGCGCGTTCTGCTATCATCGGGGAAATAATCGGGCAGTATCCGACGGGCATTGGAGATCACCCAATGGCCCGAGGACCAGATCTCCAGATCTACGTATCGGTGTTTGGGAGGATCGTTGCCGAGCCAGAAGCAGTTGAAGTGGTCACAACTGAAAGTTGGCATTACGGTGATCATCGCCAGCATCACGCTGGCGGTGCTGACGATCCTTATGAGTGGCGGCGGTTTTTTCACCCGCAAGATCACACTAAAATCCTACTTCGATGACGCGAACGGATTGCGCGTAGGAGCGCCGGTGCGGCTCAGCGGCGTGGATATCGGCAATGTCACGCGAATTCAGATCGTGCCCAACCACCCGCCCCTCACTCCCGTCGAAGTCACCATGAAAGTTGTGACCAAATATGACTTCAATCTTCATAAAGACTCGGTGACCTTGCTTTCGACCGCCGGCGTGCTGGGCGAGACTTACCTTAACATTGACAGTTCGCAAGCCAAGGATCGGACGGCCCAGGACGGTGACGTTCTCAAGAGTCAGCAGGTCCCGGATTTTTCCGACATGGTGCGTTCCGGGCAGAGCACGCTGCAAAACATGGACGCGCTGCTCAAACGCATGGATCGGATCGTCGCGTTCGTGGAAAGCGGACAAGGATCGGTGGGCAAGCTGCTGTATGATCCGAGTCTCTACAACCGGGTGAATTCCACAGTCGCTGAGTTCCAGGGACTGGTAAACGAAATCTCGCAAGGCCAGGGCAGCCTGGGTAAACTGCTGGTGAGCGACGAGCTGTACCAGAAGGCGAATGGAACCATCGATAATGTCAATAAAATGATCGATGATCTGAACGCCGGCAATGGGACAGCAGGCAAGCTCCTCAAAGACTCGGCACTCTATGACAACGCCAATCAGACGGTTTCCAACATCAAACAGTTGACCGATGACGTTAACGCCGGCAAGGGCGCGCTGGGGAAGATGGCGAAGGACCAGGAGTTTGCCAACAAGCTGCAGAATACGATGAACCGCCTCTCGGATTTGGCCGACCGGCTCGATGCGGGCGAAGGAAGCGCGGGTAAATTTTTGCGCGATCCCTCCATGTACAACAACACGAATAAGCTGCTGACTGACATGCAGGAACTGGTCAAAGCCATCAGGCAGGATCCGAAGAAATATCTGACCATTCGCCTGAAGCTGTTTTAGGGTGGGTTCGTAAACAAGTAGTACACACATAGGGCCGGGTGCCCTTACCCGCCCTCCCCGGCACACGTTGGTCGAGTGAAGGGTGGGTAAATCCAGGCGCCCTCGTCTGAGCGGGGAGCTTTGTTCGCTCATCCTATCCGAGCAGCGCTCGCAGCGTCGTTAGAGGGCACCCGCCCCTACGTGGTCTATCGCTGGAGCAAGTCTACTGGCTGGCGCACGTCGTGCACGCGGAAATATTGGGCGAGCGCGGGATGCTTCTTTTTCACTTCTTCGAACATGGCGTATGCCACGTTGCGGTAAGAAGAGTGGCCGGCAGGTCCGCTGCGTAGCTCCGAGATATACACGGCCTCGGCGAAATCCATCTTGAAAAGAGTGCGTTTGCGGAAGCCGAGCGGGATGGCATATTGCGAATTCTCGAGCGCTTCTCGGGCCGTGCTGCCGCCCAGACTTTGCACCGCTTTCGATGTCCGCTCCATCGCGGCTTTGTAAGTATCGAGCGCGCCGGCGGGCTCTAGCTCCTGGGGGATTTCATATCCGTGTTGCGTCGTGAACGGCTGTTCGATTTGGATACAGCGGCGATGGCGGTGCATATCGCGGAAGCCGCCGATATCCATCAGGATGTCGAAGCGGAAATGCTGACCGGCGCGGAAGGGGCGAAGCATTTCGTCGTGGCGTCCGCGATGGCGCAAGCCTGCGTCAAGGATTTCCTGGCGGCGAGCCTGGGAAAGGTCGGCGATGCTGCTCCGAATCTGGCGGTAGGGATATTCACAATGCTGATAAACCAAGGTAGATACGAGTTCCACGTCTAAAGGCTCGTCGTCGAGCAGATCAACCGAGGGAGCTTGGTTTACAATTGCATCGCCCATTAATTCGGATGCGATCTGCCGTAACTCGCGTCGGGTCTCGATTTCGTAGGTGTTGGGATCGGCATACTTGACCAGAGTTGGCGAAACGCGGACTTCTTTCAACAGTTCGGCGTCCGCCCGGGCGCCAAGTTCCGGGGAAATTTCGCGAATCCTTTCCACCAGACTGCGTAGTGAATCGTGGTTGACGTTGTACGCCGGCGAAGTGGCGGCGTGTTTCAACAGCTCACCCACAAGCCGGATTTCTTTATGGGTATGCGACAGCAGATGTGAAACCTGCGATTCCAGGGTTCTGGCATTCACGATCTCGCCTAAAGAAGTGTTGGTCGCGAGCGGCAGCAAGTAACGCGAAATATCGAAAGCGCGGGCTTTCAGCGTTCGCTCATAACTTTCCTGCTTCATCTCTGCAGGCTTAGGCGTGATCTCGGCCAGGTAGCGGAAAATCTTCTCGGAAAGGGCTTCATAGTCTGCAAACAAGCCCTCAAGAGTGCGCTGGTACAGTTCGCGAGCACCCTGATCGGAACCGAAATCCGGTGTGTAGTAGCCGCTCTTGCGAAAGTCCTGATAACGCGTTGAGCGTTCCTGCCCGTCCCAACGCTGCTCGTCGGCTACCGCTATGGCGGCGAGGATGGAGAGCCGCTCTACCGCAACCGCAATGTGGGCGAGGTCGGCAATCGAACGATGGCCGTATTGGAAATAGAAAGTGTTAAGGAACTTCTCTGCCTTCTGGGTGCTGATTTCCTTCAGCGACTCTTTCATCGACAGCGACGAGCGCGAATACTTTGCCATGGCATAGGCCTGGACCTCGGGTTCGGCGCCGAAGACGGCATAGACCTCGGAAGAAGGAGAGTTCGCAGCAGGGGAATTTCCGTTGGCGGGAACGAAAGTGATTGTTTCAGCCATGGCCGACCTCAATGAAAATTAGAAGAGATTGAATCTTAATCGCAGGTATTGAAATTACAAAGTGTGCAAATATGCGAGCAGGTCGTTGATCTGTTCCTGGGTCAGCACCTGGCCGAAGCCCTCCATTTTGTTCCGGCCCATCCGAATGATGTCGCCGACCCGGTCATCGTTTGCCAGCATTCCGCTGACGCTCAAATAATCCCGCTTGAACACGCCTTTCAGGCTGGGACCCTTGCGATCTTTGGACGAGTAAGCGGCATGGCAGCGGTCGCAATACTGATCGTATATGTGCCGCCCAGAGACCTGCTGTGGATTCAGCCCCAGTTCGGCGTCACTACGCCGGCGCTCAACTTCGCAGGCCGTGAGAGACAAAAGCAAACAACACGGAAGCAGAACTGCGAGAATCAGCCGGAATCTTGAGCATGAGGTGTGGCGCATCAGACCGAATTACTTCGCCGGGCCATTCACTGCCGCTTCGATCACGCGGTCGATCACGTCGTTGACTTGCTTTCCCGGCAGACTGAAGTTGTTGGTGAGAATCGAGAAAGCGACCTGTTCTCCTCTTGCGGTTATGGCGTATCCAGAAAGGGTCTTGACTCCGCCCAGGGAACCGGTTTTCGCATAAACACGCGTTCCCGGATCCAGGTCCTTGCAGCGGTCGGCGAGTGAGCCGTCCACGCCGGCGGCGGGAAGCGAATCGCGAAACTCTTTCCCCCATGGTTGGGTAGATGCGTAACGCAGCAGTTCAACTACCGCGTGCGGGGTAACCAGATTTTCCCGCGACAAGCCGGAGCCATCGTAAAAGGCGTAGTCGTCGCTGGAAAGACCGGCATTGTTGAGGAAGCCGCGTAGCACCTCTAGGCCTGCCTGGACCGTACCGCCGGTGCCTTTCTCGCGACCCAACAGACGCAGCAGTATCTCGGCGTGCAGGTTCTGGCTCACCTTGTTGATCACCTGAATATCTTCGGAAAGCGGAGGCGACTGGTACTCCGCCAGAACCAGTGGTCCTGCGGGCGATGTGAGCGAATGCTCGTCGCCCCCGCGACTGGAGGCGATAACAACGGTTGTAAATGTGGAAAGGCTTGCCAGTTCGGTGTGCCGGGTGCGCTGCTTGCCGTAGATCGCGATACCACGGACCTCGAGCAGGTGGCGGAAGAGGCTGGCGGCAAATTCGGCCGGGTCTTCTATGGCCAGGCCCTCATTGGCGCCGGCGTCGTCCATCGGCATGGAACCCCAGAGAGTCAGCACGGTCGAGCCTGGTTCGCGGCTGATGTAGAGCTTTCGTCCCGTGCCAGCGGGCGTGGTCATAACCCGGTTATCAATCGTGTAATAGGCGGAAAACGGATTGAGGCTGACAAAGGCCTTGTCCCCGGGATGGGTTCCGGGCTGGATGTTTACAAAAATGACGTTGTCATTGATGGTGAGGGCCGAAACCGGAGCGCCTTCGGCCCACACCAGATCGTCCTGACTCCAGCCTTCGCCGTAGCGCTCGAAGGCGAAATACGAGTCGTCGGCCACTACGTCTCCATCAACGTATTTCACGCCCTTTTTCGCAACTTCGTCGGCGAGCTTTTCGAGGACCTGCAGCGGGTCAGCGTCGCGCAGCGTATGAACGGAGTAAGGCAGCTCGCGTCCGGAAAGGGTCGGATCTCCGCGGCCAACAAGAACTAGATCGCCGGCCAGGCGACCGTACTTGTCCAGCGAACCGCTAGTTTCGACGCTGGTGCGGAATTTGTAATCCGGTCCGATTAACGCCAGCGCTGCCGCCGTAGTGAACAGCTTGGTGTTGGAAGCCGGGGTCAACAGTTTGTTGGGGTTTAGGGAGTACAGGACTTTCCCGCTGGTTAGCGATGTGATTTCAATTCCCCAGTAGCCGCGCGCGAGATCGGGTTGGGAAAGAATGGCGTCAATCTGCTTTTGCAGCGAAAGGTGGGGCTTGCGGGAGGCAGACTGAGCCGGGTTAATCCGTAGAACAAAGGTAAGCAGAACGCAAATGGCCACGCTCAGCAGCTTCGTTGGTAATCTGCGACGACGCATTTTACAAGGCTGATTGTAGCATTGGTCTTCCGGGTACTAGCCGGAGAATCCATTTAGAATCGGTGACATGCGTCCTGTGTTCACGTGGAATCTTGGTGAGCGCTCGCTCGAACTGGGCAAGCGCACTTTGGTGATGGGAATCGTGAATGTCACGCTGGATTCGTTTTCGGATGGCGGCCAGCACTGCACTCCCGATGAAGCGCTGGCGCATGCGCTCAAACTGCTGGACGACGGAGCCGACATGGTTGATGTTGGCGGAGAATCCACGCGGCCGGGAGCGAATGTGGGAAGGGAGGATCCATCCGTCAACGTAGAAGAGGAATTACGGAGAGTGTTGCCGGTCATTATCGCCGTGAAGAAGGCTAAGCCGACTGCCATAGTTTCCGTCGATACCTACAAGGCACACGTCGCCCAGGCTGCGGTCGAGACAGGAGCGGAGGTCGTCAATGATGTTTCGGGTTTCCAGTGGGACCGGAACATGGCGAAGACTCTGGCTAAGCTGGGCTGTGGCGCAGTGCTGATGCATACTCGAGGCTTCCCGGACGACTGGAGATCTCTTCCTCCGGTGGCGGATATGCTCTTGCTGGTCAAGCGGGAACTCAGAGAGCGCGCCGATGCGGCGCTACTGGCGGGGATGAAACGCGACCGGCTGCTGCTCGATCCCGGTTTCGGCTTCGGCAAGCGTTTAGAGGAGAACTACCCTTTGCTACGGCGTTTTCCGGAGTTCCAGGAACTGCACTATCCGCTATTGGCGGGGGTGTCGCGGAAGTCGTTTATCGGGCGGGCCCTGGCGCGAGACGGCAAGGACGCCCCGGTTGATGAACGAGCCTCCGCAACACTTTCTGCCGAGGTGATCGCCGCCATGAGCGGGGCGCACATTATTCGGACCCACGATGTGAAGGCGGCGGTGGACGCGCTGAAGATCGTCGATCTGGCGGCGAGTTGAATCTTCGCCAGAATACGCGGCTGCCTAAGCTATACTGCGAAGTCTTCTCCAAACCTTTGACATGTCCAGTGAAACTGCTCGCGTTGAGGCCTTTTCGGATGGCGTTTTCGCCATCGCCATCACTCTCCTCATTTTGAACTTGAAAGTCCCGTCCGGTTCAGCGAGACACCTGGGGGAGGCGCTGGCCGCGCAGTGGCCAACTTATGTTGCCTTCCTGCTCAGCTTCGCTTTTATTGGAATTATGTGGGTGAACCATCACCGGTTGTTTAATCACATCCGGAGCTCTGACAACGGGCTGCTCTTTCTCAATCTTCTGCTTCTCTTGGGGATAACGGTGGTTCCGTTCCCCACTGCCCTGCTGGCGGCCCATTATGGAACTGCCGACAGAACTGTGGCGGCAGCGGTCTTTAACGGCACCTATGTGGTGCTGGCAGTGTTCTTTAACGTGCTTTGGCACCACGCGGTTCGGGCCAGATTGCTAGACGCGGCGACCCATGAATCGGCCGAAGGCATATCTCGTCAGTATGCTGTCGGGCCGATCGCATACTTGGCATGTTTTGGGCTTACGTGGGTTAGCGTTCCGGCCAGTCTCATTTTGAACATCGGCCTGGCGGTCTTCTTCGCGATCCCTCCCCGAAGCGAGCATGGACGGAGGGCGCACGCCTGACGCCGGATTCCCGATGCGGGTTGCCACGAAAGTGTTGCATTTTTTGATTCCCCCGAGTTAAGATGACGCTGGACGCGGGGTTTGGCGTTCACTCTGTGGGTTAACTGCCCTTTCTTCCTGGGTTCCGAAACTAAACGCGTTGTCCCAAAGCCGAGAAGCAGGTTTGCCTCTGACCAGCTTGGAGAGACCTCGTATGTCCTGGTACGCGTATTGCCTGACTGAACAGCACCTCACCAATGGAACACGTACACGGCGGCCGTTCGTCCTGGAAGGCATTCAGGGCGTAAATGGAGCCACGGTGCTCAGCTATCCGAGCGGGGAGTTCGCGGTGATCGTGAGCGAGTTTGATCGCGCGACCGCCAGTTTGGACGAAAAGCACGTTCTGGAGCACGCCCGAGTGGTGGGCGCCTGTTTTCGGGCAGGCACGGTGCTGCCGTTCCGATTTGGGACAATTTTTGACACGGATGAGAGTCTCCGGCACGCGGTCCGTGCAAACCGGCGCGCTTTCGGCCTGAGTGTCGCCCGGCTCAAGGGCAAAGCTGAAATGCACGTGAAGGTGCTGGTAAGGGATGGGCAGCTCCGTCAGTTACAGGACGTGACCATTCCAGATACGGTCGGCGGCGATTATCTGATCAAGCTGAGAGAAAAGGCAATGTGCGATCGCGAGCGCCAGACCAAAGCCAAGGCGCTTTCAGTGCAGGTGCACAGGTTGTTCAATCCGCTGGAAGAGGAAGTCACCTGCAAGCGGGTTGACACCGACGGAATGCTCATTGATATTGCCCACCTGATTGACTCCAAACACATTGAGAAATACCAAAATCGCTATTCGAGCGCTGCCAAGCAGCTCAAAAACTGCGAAGTTTCAGTGAGTGGGCCTTGGCCTCCGTATCACTTTTTGCCGGGGAAGCTGAGGACCGTGGCGTAGGCTGCGGCCTTTTCTTTCGCCCTTTCAGGGCTTACTCCACAATTTTTGCCGTCGGACCCAGGGCTTGCGCCCTGGGCTGCATTCTTTCGCCGCTTTACGGCTTGGCGCGCAGCAGAATTTGCAGCTATCAGTCAAGAGGTGCTTACTCGTGCCGTCGTGCAACAGTTTGCGCTGCGAGAGCCGAGATGGCCAGTGCGGCCAAAACCGCGACGATCGAACCAAGCAGCAACACTTGCCGCGCGGGCGCGACGGCAATCTCAATGTCTGCCAGCGGATACGCCAACCGCACTGCGCCGCCTGAGACCGGTACCGCCACGTAGAGCACGGGAACTCCGTTGCGCCTGCGAGTGTCGATTCCAGTTTCGCCGCCGAGCGAGGTCCTAAATTCTGGCCGCTGTCCTTCATTTTCCAGAGCGGCAACCGGAACTTCGGAATCGGCGATTACCTTTCCGTTTACGTCAATCACAGTGGCGCGGGCGCCAGCGTGCTGGCCTTCCTGCGCGGTGAGGTCTTCAATCTTGCTGGCGTGATCAGTGTTGACGCGGCTGGCAAACAATTGCGCCTTTTGGGCGAGGCTGCGTTCGATTTCCGCGCGCAGGACGCTTCGCCAGTAGCGATCCGTGGTGTAACCCATGCTGATCGCGGTGGCAGCGATCATCGCCAGAAATGAACTGAACAAAATGAGGAAGACGGGTAGGCGTGCGGGTCTTCCCAGCGCGGTCGATCTCGACAGATCAGTCGCGCTGGACTTGCTTGTCTGAGCTGGATTACTTTCCATTTCCCAATGCCAAGGAGAGCAGCGCTTTCTGCTCGACATCGTGCGCCTTCGCAGAGCCGGTGGCGGGGCTGGGGCTGGCCGAACGCTTCACGGCCAGCACGCTTTTGCCCCCGGCCAGCGGCCGCAACCGGCGAAGCATGTAGTTCATGGCCCCCATGTTCGACGGCTCTTCCTGCACCCAGACAATCTCACGCGCATTGGGGTAGCGATTGAATTCCGCCGTGAGGTCCGCCTCCGGGAACGGATAAAGCTGCTCGACAAAAGTGATGGCGGTTGTCGTGTCTTTTTTCTTTTTTCGCTCCAGGCGCAGCTCATGGCCGATTTTGCCGGTGCAGAGAAGTATCCGGTGAGCGTCGGTGACATCGCGATCCGGACGCACCCTCAAGAAGCTGCCGCTCGAAAACTCCTCGATCGGGGACGCCGCGTCTGGATGTCGTAACATGCTCTTCGGCGTAAACACCACCAGGGGTTTTCGCCACGAACGAAGCGCTTGCCGCCTGAGAAGATGGAAGTATTGGGCCGCGCTCGAAGGCTGGCAGATCTGGAAATTATCGAAGGCGGCGAGTTGCAGGAAGCGCTCGATGCGGGCGCTGGAGTGCTCGGGACCCTGCCCTTCGTAGCCGTGCGGCAGCAATAATACGACACCCGAAAGCAGGTTCCACTTGGCCTCGCCGGCGACTACGAACTGGTCAATGATGGCTTGCGCGACGTTGGCGAAGTCGCCAAATTGGGCTTCCCACAAAACCAGCGTCTCGGGAAAGTCACGGCTGTAGCCATACTCAAAGCCGAGGACTCCGGCCTCGGAGAGGGTTGAGTTATAGATTCGGCAATGCGCTTGCGTTTCTGAAATGTTTTCCAGCGGAACGTATTCTTGCTCATTCTCGATGTCGAGCAAGACGGAGTGCCGCTGATTGAAGGTCCCGCGGCGGCTGTCTTGTCCACTCAGGCGAACTGGAGTACCGTCCTTTACCAGGCTGGCGAAGGCGAGGGCTTCGGCCATGCCGTAGTCCACCGGTCTTTTGCCGACACCCATCTCGGCGCGCTGCTCGAGCAACTTCTTTACTTTGGGATGAATGTGAAAATCCGCCGGATAAGTCGTCAGCCGTTCGGTGAGTTGAGGCAACTCGTCCGCGGAGACCGCAGTTTCTACTTCGTATTGCGGTTTATGACGGCCGCCAAAAAATGTGCTCCAATAATCGGGCAACTCACGCAGCAGAGGTTTCTTGCGCAGGCTACCGGCTCGCTTCTGTGCGTCTTCGAGTTCGGCTTTGATGGCGTCGGCTCGCGATCGCGCGTCTTCGACATCCACGTCTTCGGCGTAAATCTCCCACAGCGGTGGATGGTCTTTGATGGCTTTATAAAGCCGCGGCTGGGTGATGGTCGGGTCATCCACTTCGCTGTGGCCGTGACGCCGGTAGCCGATCAGATCGATGACTACGTCGTTGGCGAAGGTGTACCGATAGTCCAGGGCCATGCGGCCGACTCGGATCACCGCGTCAACGTCTTCGGCATTGACATGAAAAATCGGAATATTTTGGCGGCGCGCAAGCTGCGCCGCGAAACGCGAAGAGTGCAGTTCGGACGAAACCGTGGTGAATCCGATCAGATTATTGACGATCACATGCACCGTTCCGCCGACGCTGTAGCCGGGAATTTCAGCGTAATTAATCGTCTCGGCAAAGACGCCTTGGCCGGCAAAGGCTCCGTCACCATGGACTAACAGAGGAAGAAACTGGCGGCTGCCGCCGGGGCCGGCGCGTTCCTGCTTGGCGCGCACGCGGCCAACGGTGACCGGGTCCACGGCCTCCAGATGGCTGGGATTCGAAACCAGGTGAATGTGAACCTTGGCGCCGCTGCGGGTAATGTACTCGCCGGTCGCGCCCATGTGATACTTCACGTCGCCACCGCCCAGAACGCTGCGCGGATCGACGTCTTCGAATCCAGCAAAAACCTCCTCTGGCGCGCGACGGGCAACATGGGTGATGACATTCAGGCGTCCGCGATGGCTCATACCCATCACCAGTTCCACTGCTCCGTGTTGCGCGGCGCCTTC
>Ga0185299_10003432_pt1 | contig 21088 bp, 19 predicted proteins | sample PaiPotPPA55metaG_FD_128002 | JGI IMG/M metagenome (GOLD analysis project Ga0185299, IMG submission 128002) | Iron sulfur acid spring bacterial and archeal communities from Banff, Canada, to study Microbial Dark Matter (Phase II) - Paint Pots PPA... ... | reverse complement strand
CCGGCATGAAGGTATGTTGCTGGCCCAAACCAACTAATCGCGGATAATCGCCCGCCGAGAGAAGTAGGGAATCCATGCATGTCTCGGCGGCGTCCCTTATTCTTCTTCTTCGCTTCGCGCTTCGCGCTTCGCGATTATTCGCACACCGTGCCGGTTGCAGGCTCAAATTGATCTTGCTGAGCGCTGCGTTGACTCTCGAACTGCCCTCCTGGAGTCTTGCCGTAGAGATCTGATCCTGGGCAATAGTAGAGCGCGGTGTGCACGTCCACCCAGACGCGGACCCGTGGATTGCCGGTAGGAGCGGCAGGGGTTCGTGACGGGACCTGCGCCAATCCCAACTCAACCAGTACCGATTCAAACCAGGTCAGATTCGAAGAAGCCGGCGCCGGCCATGCCGACCAAACTACCAACAACAAGAGCAGCGCCATCGCTACCACCGCGCCTCTGCGGCCCGGTCGCCGGCGAACCATCTTCGACCCGCGTTTCCAAGCTGCGCGGATCATGTCATCCCATGAGCGTGGCGCGATTGCGCCGTAATCCAACGACTTTGTGTTGGCTGGCTCGTGGTTCTTGGGCACCGAATCAACCACTGGCTCCGGATGCCGCCACACTGACTCCTCCTGCTGCTCGTCTCCCTGCTCTTGCCAGGAAATACTTTCGCGCGTTTGCGGTTCGAGATGACTTGCTTCTGCAGGCTGTGATTCCGCGGATTCCCCTCGCTCATCTAAGACCTCCTGAGCTTGTTGCATATACCAGAGCGAGGCCCACTTGCTTTGCAAGTCTTCCGAAGGCGCAGCGGCCACGCGCGGCATGCTGCAGTTCCCACAAAACGCCTCATTGGCGAGGAACGGACGCCCACACACCCGGCATTGCGCAGCCAGAACTCCGGCAGGTCGCGCCGATTCCAAGGTGGAGTCGGACAAAGCTTCGGGTGGAGCGCTGGGCGATGGCGGCCCTACGTCAGTCCCAGCAGTAGGACCGTCAGCTTCCGGAATCTTGACCGGTTCATCGTCCGCCGCCGATTCTGAAACCAGTGGCTCGTGATCTAGTGCCCGAGCTGCGGCCGCCCTGACTGAGGAACTGCCTTCTCGCTCCAGAACCTCCGTTACCAGCCCGGCCATCAATTGGCTGGTGTGCACGTCACATTCGTGGACCGCATCAGGCTTGCTCCAACGCACTTCAACCAGGCCGGCGATTTCTCCGAATTGCTGGATCGGAGCTGCCAGCAAACCCCGCACCCCCTCTTCCCGGCAGGCAGCAACATCCAGTCGAATGTCCTTTTGCGCATCCGCAGACTGGAAGACTCTTCCGGTCTTCAGCCGTTCCGTGGCCACCAGAGAGTGCGATGCGAGAGAGCTTCCCGGGACCTTCGCCGCAGTTCCCGACTCCGCAATGCATTTCAGAATGCCGTTAGTAGTAAGGCTGATGCTCACCCCAGCAGAGTCCGTCATGGCCCGCAGGCGATCTGCGATCAGTTTAGTAGCGGCTTTCGGTTCCAAGCCTCCGGCGCGCAGCAGCGATTGGGTCTCGGCGACCTGAGTGAGGATCCATCCGGAATCCAGCCGTGGATCTTGGGCGCGCAAGCTGTCATTGTGCTGCTGCAGAACGTAGGCTGCCGCCAGTACTTGCTCGAGACTGGCTTCGTCCAACGCAGGCTTACGCTTCGCTCCCGAATCGAGAGGCGTCACAGACTGGTACTCCCTTGGCTGGTATTGTAAAGCACTTTCCCACAGATAGATCCCTGAGTACCGGGTCAATGAACCCTGGTTCTAAGTCGTTAGTTCACAGGAGTTTCTTCGCGGGCAGGGCGGACTGCGCTATCTTCATGACTCAAGTAGAAATGGACTGCCGGCGTGATGATCAGCGACAGCGCCATGGAAATCAGTATTCCGCCGATAACCGCAATGGCCAGTGGCTGTAGCATCTGCGACCCCGCGCCCAGGGCAAAGGCCAGCGGCAGCATCCCCGCCATGGTGGCCAATGCAGTCATGACGATAGGCCGCAGTCGGCGCCGGCTGGCTTGCAGCATGGCTACTTCCGCCGATGCTCCCGTCGCTCGTATCCTCTGATCAGCGTCCAGCAGCAGGATTCCGTTCTTGGCCACAATCCCGACCACCATAATCAGTCCCATAAAAGAAGACACATTGAAAGTTGTTCGAGTGACGATCAATGCCAGGAATACTCCACAAGTCGAAAGCAGGGCTGAAGCTAGAATCGCCAGCGGAGCTGCGAAGGTGCGGAACTCAAACAACAGAACAATGAAGACCAGAACAATGGCCAGCACCAGAACAAAAACCAAATCGTGAAACGACTTTTGCTGTTGCTGATAAGTTCCGCCGTATTCCACTCGAATCCCCGGAGGCAGATGCAGTCCGGTCACCGCTTTTTGCACCCCGTCAATTGCACTGCCCAGATCCGTTCCCTCGGTTCGAGCGGTCACTGAGACATCGCGTAGCAGATTTTCGCGGCGGATTTCCGTTTGCGGCGGGAGCTCGATGATTTTCGCCAGCGCTCCCAACGTCGCAGTGTGACCGCTGGCGCTGGTCAGCACCGTGTCGCCAATCGCTTCTAACGATGCCCGTTTTTCTCCCGCGAACCGCACCCGCACGGTGTACACCCGGTCATTCAAGATCACGGGCGCAGCTGCTGGCTCTCCTTCAACGATGGCTGCCGCGTCTACTGCGACTTCTTCGGGCGTGAATCCCGCCCGCGCCGCCACCGAGGGATCAATCTGAAATGTCACCGCTGGACCGCTGACCGTGTTTTCAAGACCGTCCAGTACATCAACCACTCCCTCGACTCCCTTATGCGTCTTCTCGTCGAAGCGAATCGCGTCCGCGACCTTCGGCGCCCAAGTCTCGAGCAGCGCCGGGTCCTGGGCAAACAGTTTGATGGTGATAGGTTCCGGTTCTCCAGTCAGGTCGCCAATCATGTCTTGCAACACTTGTACAAACTCCACCCGCACCGCGGGTTCCTGACTCGCGACTTTCTCGCGGATGTCTTCCATGACTTTATCAATGTCGCGCTTGCGGTGCTGCTTGAGCTTCACCAGGACATCGCCGCGATTGGCTTCCGTCACCGCAGCCAGCCCCAGTTCCGAGCCGGTGCGCCGGGAAGTGCTTTCCACTTCAGGGACTCGGTTGATAATCTGCTCGATGTGCAGAATCATGCGATTGGTTTCGGACAGGGAAGCACCCGCCGGAGTCCAGTAATCCAGCGTGAATCCGCCTTCATCCATCTCCGGCATCAGGTCCGAGCCAGAGTAGTGGTAGCAGACATAGGAAACCGCAACCAGTAAAACGCTGAGTCCCGCCAGCCACAACGGCTTCTCCAAAGCACGCCTGAGCCACCGTTGATGAAACTCAATCACCCCGCGAAAGAAGTTGCCGAGCGAAGCCTCTTCCGCGGCCAGCAACTGGGTCAGCGATTCTTCGTTGCTGGCTGAATCATTATCCGAATCATTGACCGACGCGTCTTTGTGCCGCTTGATGAAGTAGCTGCTCAACGTAGGCGTCCACGATAACGCCAGCGCCAGCGAAGTCAGCAGAGATACGCCCAGAGTCACCGCCAGAGCGCGAAAGAAAGTGCCAGTCACTCCGGTAATCGAAATCAGCGGCAGAAAAACTACGATCGGAGTAATGGTGGAACCGATGAGCGGAACAGTAATCTCATGCAGTGCGTTGTGGATGGCTTGCAATCGGCCCTGTCCGGCATCGCGATGCAGCACAATGTTCTCGACTACGACGATGGCATCGTCAATCACCAGGCCAACTGCCGCCGCCAGTCCACCCAACGTCATCAGATTGAAGCTCTCGCCAAGCAGTTTCAATACCACAAAGGTGATCAGGATAGTCACCGGTATAACCAGCCCGGCGACCAGTGATGTTCCCCAATCGTGCAGAAAGACCACCAGAATGATCGAAGCCAGCACCACACCCACCAAAATCGCATCGCGCACGCTCTTGATGGATTCATCCACGATGATGGACTGATCGTAGAACGGCTTGATCTCGATTCCCGGCGGCAAAGACTTGCGAATCTGGTCCAACTGCGCGTGGACCTCGCGCGCGACATCCATGGTGTTGCTGTCCGGCTGGCGGTTCACGTTCAGTAGCACCGCCGGCTTTCCATTAGCGGTGATGATCGTATAAACCGGCTTCACGCCCGGACCCACACTGGCGACGTCGCCGATCCGCACCGGAATCCCGGTGGGCGTGGTTTTTACCACAACCTGCGCGATCTGCTCCGGCGTCTGCACCTGTCCGCTGATCAATCCCAGCACCAGTTGGTGATTGCGTTCGAACAGTCCCGGAGAGTCAATCAGGTTGGTGCGCTTCATCGCGTCCAGAATGTCAGTGACGGTGACGCCTGCGGTCAGCAGCTTTGCCGGATCGGGCTGAATATGAAACTCCGGCTCCTGCCCACCCTGAATCACCACGCTCGAGACTCCGTCCAGCCGATTCAGCCGCGGCTTTACTTCATAGGTGGCTAAGTCCCACAGTTGCGTCTGCGGCACAGTTTCCGAAGTCATGCTGTAACCGATGACCGGAAAGCTGGCAAAGGTCATTCGGTTCGCCACAATACTGGCGGTTGATGGCAGCTCGGTCTGTACTCGTGAGATTGCGGAGTTCACGTATTGCAAGGTCTGGAACATGTCACTGTTCCAGTCGAAGAAAAGATCGATCTCAGCCGACCCGCGGCTGGTGATTGACCGGACCGCCTGCAATCCGGGTACGCTGTTCACCGCTTGTTCAATCGGACGGGTAATCGTCACCATCATCTGATCAATCGGCATGACGCCATTGTCAGCTGCGATTAGTATGCGCGGGAAATTGGTTGTGGGGAACACTGACACCGGAATGGTGAACGCGAGATACGCCCCCAGCGCCGCCACCGTGAGGATAAGAAAGATAAGCGGCTTGGCTTGGTGCGCAAACCAGTACGAGGACTCGGGACGATTCACCCTGCTCCTCCGGCTTTACTCCTTTTCATCTTTCCCTTCCGGCTTGGCTTCCGCAGTGGTGATCTTGCTGTTGTCGGGCAGTCCATAGGCCCCAGTCGCCACGATCCGGTCTCCCGCCTGCAGCCCTTCGACAATCTGGACACGATCTTCTTCGCGGATTCCGGTCTTCACAGTTTTCTGGTGGGCGCACTGTTCGCTCGGGCCTTTACTTTTTTCGCAGCTCCCAACCACCATCACCGAGGTCGTTCCATCCTGGGCCGTAAGCAAGGCGGCGGCAGGAACCGCCAGCGCATCCGACACCGAGCGCGCAATCATCGAAACCTGGACGCTGGTCCCCGGCTTCAACCGCTGGCCCGGATTCTTCGCCTGCACCCACACTTCAACCGTAGTGCTGTTTGGGTCGAGCGCTGGACTGACAATCGTAACTTTGCCGGGGAAGGGTTGCTCCTTGCCCGGCACTTGAATCGTCGCCGCGTCTCCCACTTTGAGTAGCGCAGCGCTGGGTTGCGGGATGTGCGTCTTGGCCACTACTGAAGAAATATCCATCACCGTCAGCAGTGGTGTGCCTGCGGCCGCCATCTCTCCCGGATAAAGAGGCCGCTCGGTGACCACGCCATTGATCGGACTCTTGATTTCGGAATAACTCAGTTGCGCCGCCGCCCCTTGATACTTTCCCTGTGCCGATTCCAGTTGCCCCGTTGCCGACTTCATCGTCTGCTGTTTGCCGATTGCGTTCAGCGAGTCCAAATGCTTCTGCACGATCGCGTACTGATTGCGCGCATTGGTCAGGTCAACCCCGGATTGATCGAGCTCCTTCCGCGGAAGCGCGCCCTGTTGCACCAGATCCTTCCGGCTGTCGTAGATCTTTTGCTGCGCGTCTAATTGTTGTTTTGCCGCTTGCACGTCAAGGTTCGCCTTCTGCACTTCCTGGGGAAGGTCGGCCCCAGTGGTGGTGGTGTACTGCGCCTGGGCCTGATCGTAAGAGCCTTTGTTCTCCTGCGCAGCGGCCGCGAGGTCGCGGTTCTCGAGCTCCGCCAGCAACTGTCCCGCGCGGACATGGCTCCCGCGATTAACCAGAAATTTCTTCACCGGTGCGCTGATTTTAGGAACGATGGCCGACTGCGCGATGGGAAACAAAACCGCGTCGGCCGTAATCTTCTGCTGTATCGCCAACTTCGCAACCGTGACAATCTGCACCGGAACTACCGGCTCTTCCGTGGTGTCCCTCGAGCATGCGGGCATGACCGCCAGCGCAGCCCCGGTCAGTATTATCTTCGCAAGACAGCGCTTGTCGGTGAACATTCTCAGAATTGTCCTGTCAACGTTTGCAGATTTGCCAACGCCACTCGGAACCGTTGCTGCCCATCACCCAGCGCATTCTGCGCCAGCGTGAGCGTGTTCTGGGCATCCACAACTTCCAGAACGGTTGCTTCTCCAGCCTGATATCGCAGGCTGGTCAAGCGCAGGCTTTCCCCGGCCAGGTCCGCAGACTGCCGCAACGATTCCATTTCTGCCCGCGAAGTCTGGGCCTCGCTGTAAAACGTCTTCAGATCAGCCACTGCCTTGCGTTGGGCAAAACTCAATTCTACCTTGGCTTGATCGCGCAGCAGTTCCGCCTGCTTCACTTTGCTGCGGCTCGCCCCCCAGTTCCACAGCGGAAGCTCAAGCGTCGCGGTGGCCGCATAGCCCAGATTCTTAACATTCCTGCCCGTAGCCGGGTCGAATCCGTTCACCGCATAATGATTGGCATCGATGCCATAAGAATAATCCAGCCCCAGAGACGGCAGAAAACCGTTCCATGCCACCGCCACTTCCTGGTTCGCTGCCTTGAGCGCCGCCAACGCTCCCCGCAGCTGCGGACTATTCTTTCCCGCCTCCGCCTCGACTTCCTGAAACGACGGCAACGGTTCGATGTTTTCCAGATCGTCCACGGTAGCGAAATTCTGATTAAAATTCGGGAAAATCAGCACTGCTAACTCCAGCCGGCTGCGTTCGATTTCCACTTCCGCGTCCTGTAGCGCCCGCTGTTGCTGCAGAAACTGCAATTGGGCCTTGATGGAGTCGGAGTGGGCTACCTCGCCGCCGCGTTCCAGCTTCTGTGTAATATCGAAGAAATGCCCAGCCTCGTCCGCCGCACGCTGTGCGGTTGAATACTTGCGCTGGGCTACAACGAATCCGTAATAAGCTTGCACCACGGTGACGACCAGTCCGCGTGCCGCTATTTCTGACTTAGCTTTGGCCAGCGCCTCTTGCGCCCGCGCCCTGCGGTACTCCGCCATGTTCTGCAGCGAAAACGCTTGGTGGACGTTGCCCTCGCTGATGTATTCATGCACCCCGTTGGCGCCAATGAAGCGTCCGGTGCCGGTGCCGTTTCCCTGGGTATAGATGTATTGTCCGTTGTAAGCGGCGTTGGGCAGCAGCCCAGCGCGAGTTTGCACCGCAGTTTGCCGGGCCACTCCGTAGTCGGTCAGCGCTGCCCGGTATTGCGGCTCGTTGACCCGCGCCCGCGCCAGCGCGTCTTTCAGGGTAAGCGTGAGGGGCGCTACGGAGTTCTCGCCATCAGCGACCAGACTGGCTTGTTGCCCCCATCCCGACAAGGCCGCCAGAATCATCCCGGAAAGAACAATGCTCTGCTCCCACCCACGTCGCCGAAACTTTCGCATAAGAGTCTCTCCTGAATCTCTCGCATCCTCACGCATGCTTTTTCATTGTGGCACAACTCGTCCCATAAACGGCTAACCTGGCAGCTTCGGGATTTATTGCCGAGTCTCTGCTTCGTCCTGAAGTGCCAGCACCCACAGGTACTTGTCCCACTGGGCCACCCAGCGAAACTTTGGCGAAACACGTGCTTTGTATCCTCTCGTACTGCACGCCGCGAACTTCACCCGGTGAGCAAAAAGGCAAGCATGATCAACCTCGATCAAATCAAAATCACCCGCCGTGATCAGCAGGTCCTGAAACTGCTGGTCCTGGGGTGCAGCAACAAAGACATCGCCGGAGCTGCACATCAGCCCACGTAGCGTCAAGCAACACCTGGGCACCCTATTTCTGCGCGCCGGAATCAAACCGGGCCGTAAACGCGTGATCCTGGCCACCGCAATCTTCGAAAAGGAGCAAATGAACTATGTCTCCACGCGAACAGTTGACTCACCGGGAAATCAAAGTAACCACATTGGTATGGCAGGGGGCGGACTAATCCCGAAATCGCTCTCAACCGTGGCACTTCCGAACAAGTCATCGAGAACCAGTTGCGCAGTGTATTTGACAAACTCGGGGTCCGGAGCCGGCTCGAGCTGGCCCTTTACGTGGCTTCTCATGGCGGGGCCAGCTGGGCAGATGATTTCGAAGCCGGTCCAATCTTGCCGTAGCGGCAGCTTCGTAAGCGATTTTCTCCTCTCAGGGGACAAGGTCAGAGCAAGGTTTGGATGTGCCGCTCGAGAGACTCCCGGTCTTGCGAGGTGACATTCATGAAACGTACGCCAATGCCAAAGCCGGGGGATGCGCTAGCCACCGCACCTTGCAAGCGCAGCTTGGTACCGCCCAGCCACAGCACGATTTCGAACTTGCTTTCCACCTTCAGAGGGATGTGCATCTCGACGAAACAACCGCCCTGGCTCAGGTCAGAAGTCCTGCCCCAGATGATCTGTCCGGCAGAATGCAATTCCACTGAGATCGAACACTTCACCCGTACTGACTTGCGGCGGTCGTCCGCAGCGGTGGACTGGAAGTTATCGATCACGCCGTGGGGAAGGGGTACATCCCAAAATGGTTTATCTGGGCTCAGGTTCAGCAGGCCGACTTGGCCCTCGGCGGGAGTGCCCGCACCGCCCGCCCATTTCACCCGGAAATGGACTTTGTTCCTTCCACAAGTTACTCCAACAATTTCATCCAGCTTAAGTTGCGCCTTGACTCCGTGGAGTCTTGCGCCATTCTGGCTTATATCCAACGTGCTCACGTTTTCGGAGAAGATCTTGCCGGCACGGTCGGTGCCAAACATGCGCACCGGTAGCTCTTCGAGTTTTCGTGGTTCACGCCGCTTCCCCATACGCGCGCCAACAGTCCTTCGGCTCCGTATGGTAATGGAGAATATGGCGCTTATCCAGCCAAACTATTGGCACCGTCGGGTTTGATTTCGCATTGGATCGCATGCATGTGCCCGGGAAAATGGGAAAAAGGGTTGCAAATGCTTGCAGAAGCGACCCACCATCGTTCTTAAACCTCAGGAAAAGAACAAGTTACATCTTCGGATAAGGCACTCAAATTGCTTGGTACTCGCTGACGGGAAATTCGCGTTTCCCGATTTGGAGCGGTGGGCAGCTTTTAGCGCAAAACTTCTCCCGGGGCAAACTGTAATGATCTACAAAGAAACTTTTTGGATGGCCTGCGACTCGACTGAGCAATTGCGGGCAGAGTATGGCCCTTTCCACACTCGCGCGGAGGCCGAACGGGAAGCAGATAAGCTGGGCTTTGGCTTCATCCTGCGCTACGAGCACATGATCGGCGAAAATGACGATATCAAGGAAGTTCGCTGCATCTTCATCGAACTCCAGCCAGAACTCGCCTCCCAATCCATCGTGCTGAAACTCCATACCCGCTGCGCCACCTGTGGCGAAACCTCGATTCACGATCACGCCTGGCAAGCCGAAGTTTGGGCCGACATCCACGAGTTCGAGCACTCCCGCCACCGGGTCCGCCTCTTCGAGCAGACTCGCGCCGCAGGTTTGAAAGAAATCGCCGGCTGGCGCGACGCGTGCGCGTAAAGCTCTTCACCACAGGGACACCGAGACACAGAGAAATCCCTATAAGAACAAAATCTAAAGATGTCATTCCGAGCGCAGCGAGGAACCTGCTTCTCTCTCGCCCACAGCAAACCGTCTGGATCTCCACACATCAAGCAAATTCGTCTTCCTCTGTGCCTCTGTGCCTCTGTGGTGAATAAGGTTTTGGGCGCAACTAAAAACTAGCCACTAGCCACCAGCCACTGCTAACATCGCTTCACGATGCCCCTTCGTCGCGTCGCCCGAAAACTTACCGCTGCCGCCGGCAAACTGGCGCAGAAAGACCCTCCGCACGACGGCCGCCCGCCCGGCGAACTTGTCATCATCACCGGAATGAGCGGCTCCGGCAAAGCCTCGGTTCTGAAAGCCTTCGAAGACCTCGGCTATTACTGCGTGGACAATCTCCCCGTCGGCTTGATCCCGCGCTTTGCCGAACTGGCAGGACAATCCGCGGAAATCGATCGCACCGCCCTTGTCGTGGATGTCCGCGAAGGGCGCCAACTCGAAGAACTCCCCGCCATCATCAAGTCGGTCAAGCGGATTATCCCCACCCGCCTGATCTTCCTCGAAGCCTCCGACGCCGTCCTCCAGCGCCGTTACAGCGAGACCCGCCGCCCCCATCCGCTTGGCACCCACACTCCCGTTATGACCTCACTCACCGCCGAGCGCCGCCGCCTGCGTGCCATTCGCGCCCACGCCGATCTGGTCATTGACACCTCAAAATTCAACGTTCACGAACTGCGCGCCCACATCAACGAGCTGTTTCAGAAAAAAGAAAAAGGCAGAAATATTCTGGTTTCCTGTGTCAGCTTCGGATTCCGCCACGGCGTCCCCGACGACGCCGACCTGGTCTTCGACGTCCGCTTCCTGCCCAACCCGCATTTCATTCCCGAATTTCGCCCCCTAACCGGACGCGATCCCAAAGTCGCCAAATACATCCGCTCCTTCCCGCAAACCAGCGAATTCATCCAGCGCATTTCCGACCTGCTGGTCTATCTCTTGCCCCACTACATTCACGAAGGCAAGAGTTACCTGACGATAGCCTTCGGCTGCACCGGCGGGCAGCACCGCTCGGTCATGATCGCCGAAGACGTCACCAAGCGGCTGAAGAAGGCGGGCTATCGAGTGAAGGTTGTACACCGCGACAGCCCCAAGTGAACTCAAGCGGCGCCACGGCAATAGTTGGCTCCGGGCGGAGTGCACTCCCCCCGGTGGAGTCGCATCGGAACGCTGCTTGCCGCAAGGCGCGCGTCTCACAAGAGACTGTGATAGTCAAGGTAAGCTGGATTATTATCTTCCAGAGTTCGTGCCCATGATCCTTCGCATCCGATGGTTCTTGTGCCTCTCCCTTTCCTGCGTGGCCAGTCTTGGCTCCGCCCCACATGCCGGTGCTGCGGAGGCACAGTGGATAGAAGTCCAATCCCCGCATTTCTCCGTGGTCACTGATGCTGGAGAAAAGCGCGGGCGGGAAGTGGCAATGCGTTTCGAGCAGATGCGGGCAGTTTTCAGCACTCTCATGACTAAGGTAAATGTAAATATCCCGGTACCACTTCAGATAGTAGCTTTTCGAAACACGAAAGAACTGCGCCAGGTTGCACCTTTGTGGAATGGAAAGCCAGTCCAGGTGGCGGGACTGTTTCAGGGTGGCGAGGACCATTCTTTCATTATGCTCGACATGTCGGTTGACAGTCCTTGGACCGTGGTCTTTCATGAATACGCGCACCAGCTCATGAACGGCACGCTTACCGGTGAAATCGACCCTTGGTTCGAAGAAGGATTTGCCGAATACTTCTCGAGCATCGAGGTTGACGCCAAGGAAGCCCGTGTGGGCAAGATCCCCCCTGAAAAATACGAAATATTGCAGCAGCAAGGCACGATGAAGATCGCCGACCTCTTCAGCGTCCAGCATAACTCTTCAACCTACAATGAGAGCGGTGACCACAGGACCGTTTTCTACGCGGAATCCGGTATCGTATTGCACTATCTATACGACAATAAGTTGATTCCAAAGCTTTCCCTTTACTTCGGTTTGAAGATCGACAAGTCCATGCCGGTTGAGGACGCCATTCAGCAAGGCTTCGGCATGAGTGCTGCCCAGTTCGATAAAATACTGCGGGCTTATGTGAGCAGTAACCGGTACTTGTATTATTCAATCCCGACACCATCCAACATTGTCGCCAAGGACTACCGCATAAGACCGTTAAGTCTGGCCGACAGCAGTGTCGTGATCGCCGACATTCATTTGCATTCCCTCGATTACCGAAAGCAAGCCGTTGCCGAGTTTCAAGTCGTTATCAAAGCAGATCCGGATAATGCGGCTGCTTGTCGAGGATTGGGTTACGCCTACCTTCAGACGCAGGACTTTAAACAGGCGGCGGAGTACTTCAAGCGGGCGGCCCAGCTGAATTCCAAAGATCCGCGGGTGCATTACTATTCAGCTCTGCTGCTGAGTCGTGAGGGGTCTTCCGATCAAACCAATCTGGCGGAAATGATCAAAGAACTGGACACAGCCATCGCGTTAGATCCTGGCTTCGGAGACGCCTATATGCTGCTGGCGTTCACCCAGGCGCGAACTGGAGACAGCGCGTCCGAGCTGATCAGCATGCAGAAGGCGGTTTCACTGAATCCGCGCAACGCGAATTACCGGTTTAATCTGGCACAAATGTATTTGAATAACCAACAGCCCGATAAGGCAATCGCAATTCTGCAGGTGCTCCAGAAAAGTGGAGACCAGGACGTTGCTGAACGGGCGGCCGTATCGCTCGCGCAGACTCAGGAGTTCCAGGCATCGATGCAAGCGGCGCATGCAACTACGGCTGTTTCTGGGACGCCCGTAACCCAGAAAGCGTTGACCGCGGATGCTGTTGTGACCCAAGTCAGCGCCGAGCCCGTCAAATTCCTGAAAGGTACAGTAACAAACGTCGACTGTTCCGTGGCTCCCTTGGCCACCCTTACCGTCCTCTCCGGGACCAAGACCTGGAAGATGAGAGTAGCGGACACCAAACACGTACTGCTTCTTGGCGCTGATGAGTTTTCCTGCTCATGGAAAAAACAGAAAGTGGCACTCAACTACCGTGAAAATGGTGAGGCCGTGGGCAGCGTGGTCTCGATCGAGGTTCAATAGGCGATGCGGCCTCCAGACGCACGATTGGCGTTGTTCATTTCGCTGTTCGTTACCCTCACTTCTAATCAGCTGTGGCCGTCCGCGTTCGCAACCTGGAAAGCCAACGACCAGGCGCCGCGGCGGCCTCGAAGGTCGCCCATTTCGCCGAAGCCGAAAAATTGCTGTTGGCAAATGAAAAACTTGCGGAGACATTTCCTCAGAAAGATGCGCGTCTGCCCCGGACCATATTCGATCTGGCCCAAGTCTATCGAGCGGAAGGCAAGTATTCAGACGCTTTGCCCTTGTATGAACGCGCCATGCAGACTTACTCCAACCTCTATGGCCCGGAGTCGCCGGAACTGGCTGAGACACTAGACGGAGAGACGGAACTCTTCAAGAGCTTGAATGACTACTCCCACGCCGAACCGCTTCTACTGAAGTCGCTGGAACTGCGCCAAAAGCTCCTCGCAGCGGACAGCGGCGAGGTCGGACAGAGTAAAAATGACCTGGGCGAGCTCTACGCTGCAACCGGCGCATAAAGCTGAGCCGCTGTTGCTGGAAGCTCTGACCATTCGCAGGAAGGCTGGGGAAACGGCCGAGGTAGCCCAGTCACTACAGGCTCTGGGAACACTTTACGGGAGGACCGGACGCGCGCAACAGGCAGAGCAGTCCTTCCGAGAGGCGGTCAGCGTCTTTGGAAAAACAGTGGGCGGCGAGCACCCCGAAACTATGCAATGCGATGGAGAACCAGGCCCTCTATTGCCGGTCTCGTCACGACTATGCGAGTGCCGAGCCGCTACTAAACCGCGTCCTCGAAATTCGTATGACCGTGTTCGGTCCCGAACACCGCGGTGTGGCCACCAGCCTCGATACCCTCGCGGCCCTGAAGAGGGCGGAGCATAAACCACAGGAAGCGGCAGCACTTTATGAGCAAGCTTTGGCCCTGTGGCAGAAGATTCTTGGCCCGGATAGTCCTGACCTCGCCGCCGACCTGAATAACCTGGGCGCGATTTACGAGTTCAGCCGCGAAAAAGAAAAAGCGGAACCTTTGTTCTTGCACGCAATTGCCCTCGACGAAAAAGCGCTCGGCCCAGAGAGTTCGGAACTGGGAACGGACCTAAATAATCTGGGTCTTCTATATGTTTTCAGCAAGAGATACGGGGAGGCCCAACAGATTTATCAGCGGCTCTGGCGATTCGTATTAAGGCGTTGGGTGACACCGACCCCGCCGTGGCCGAAACCATGAACGGCTACGCCGCGGCCTTGCGCGGTTTGCACCGCGATGCCGAGGCCAAACAGATGGACCGCAGAGCCGCCGAGATAACAAACCGAAAGTGAATCTAGAGTCGAGCGATCACCAACCCGCGCTCTCTAGCTCAAATACTTCTTCAAACACCGCACACAAGGCACATACCCCTCTCGCTCCGCCTCGCGCGCCACCAGCGAACGAACGTGCGCTTTATCGTGGATAAACGGGCACCCTGCGACGTGAAACGTCTTGCCGTCTGATGAAACCAGCACGATCATGTCCGGAGGAACACCAGCCCCCGGTTGAGCGTGTTCCGAAACTAGCTCCGGATGGCGGATGGATGAGGAACGAGCTGCCTCAAAGCGGCCGGCCAGCACCACTCCGGCGGCCGCGGCGACCATCCATCCCACAAAACTTCTGCGATTCCCTGGCATATTGCCCTCCAGCCTGCGATGCAGGCGGTGACTGAATCCCAGCGGCACTTCGAGCATCCGTTCGTCGCCATATAACTGGACCACGTTGCGGGTCCCGTCGAGCACCGCGGTACAGTGCTTGCATCCGCGAACATGCTCGTCGATGGCAGCGCGCAAGTCCGGGGAAACGTCGCCGTCGAGATAGTTCGAAATCTCGCGCCACACTTCTTCGCATTTCACTACCATGGCTTCGTCCCCTTTTCGAAAGACAGCCGGCTGCTCCAACTGCCGCCCAGTCCTGGCGCCAGCAGGTCGCGCAGCATCAGCCGTGCTCGCAGCAGGCGGGTCTTGACCGACGCAGTCGAAATCCCCAGCGCTTTAGCCGTCTCTTCAATGCTCAGTTGCTGCATGTCGCGCAGCACAAACACCTCACGATAAATCTGCCCCAACGAGGCCAGCGCCTCCGCCAGTTTTTGCCGGACTTCGTGCCGCTCCAGAGTCTCCGACGGAATCTCCCGCCAGTCGGCAAAATCGCGCGGCGTGTAGTTACCCTCCTCGTCCTCGCGAATGGCGATCGGCTCCATGATGTAAGCGTGTCCTTTTCTTCTCCACATGCGCGCTTCATTCACTGTGATCTGGATCAGCCAGGTGCTGAACCGCGCCTCGGCGCGAAATTGCCCAATGTTCTTTAGCGCCTTCAGCGCCGCCTCCTGCGCCACATCCTCGGCGTCCGCCTGATTGCGCAAAAGGGCAAAAGCCGCCGCGTACATGCGCCGCTCGTAGGGCTGAATCAGTTCATAGAACCGCTCGCGTTCGCCCTCGCGAATGCGTTGGATTAGCGCGTTTTCGTCACGAACCTCGTCTTCCAGCGCAATCGCTTTTTCCGGCATCTCTCCCCACCGCCACACCGAACTTGCCGCCAGCGCCATGCTATGTCGACGGATACTCCGGATCTTTCTTCCATCCCGTCAGCATCGAGACAAAATTGTTCCACCCGTGCAGTACCACCATTACCAGATGCCCGAACACGAAGGTCAGAATCGCCCACATGATCAGGAAATGCCAAAGCCGCGCGTAGTGGAAGCCGCCCATCATCCACGCCAGCCACGAAAACTGCACCGGCTTCCACACCGCAATTCCGGTGAGGACGGATAAAATCCCTAACCCGATCGCCGACGTGTACGCATGTTTCTGCAGCGGGTTGTAGGCTTCTCGCGCCGGAGGCTTGGGGCCAAAGAAAAAATAGTGCCGCACCATCGGCCACGCTCCGGGAATGTCGCGCGGCATGAATAAAACTTGTTTGTAATTCCCGCTAAGAATCTGGTAACCCAGGTACAACAACCCCGAGCCGATGTAAATCCACATAAAAGTGAGGTGCCATTGCAGCGCCCCACCCAACCATCCGCCGATAGCAAATGCCTTCGGCCAGTGGATCAAATCCTTCTGTGGAATTTTTGCGCCGAAGCTGGGAAACGCGCGGAAAATCTGCAACCCGCTGCCCACCATCACGAACAGCGAAACCGCGTTGACCCAATGGCACAGCCGCACAATAAACGGATGCTCATACACCGCCTCGACGACTTCGCCCGTCTTTGGATTGTCGATTTCAATCACCCGGCTGGCCATGTTCACTCACTTGTTCGCGAAAAAAGTTTGCTCACCCCGCAATTTACAGACTGTAATAATCCGAGTAGCCCTGATCTTCCCAATACCCGACCCGCGTCAGCACGTTCGTCACCTTGAGGCTGGTGAGATATTTCGCCTGCTTGTAGCCAACCTTCGTCGGAATTTGCAAACGCACCGGAGCCCCATGCTCGCGCGTCAGCAGCCGACCGTACATTTCGTAGCACAATAAACTTTGCGGATGCAGCGCCGTCGCCATATCCAGCGATTCGTAGTAGTCGTCGGCGCATTCGACGGTGACGAAGCGCGAAGTCAAATCCGCGCCAATCACTTTCAGGAAATCGGAGAGCCGCGCCCCGCCGAAATTTCCGATCACATCCCACCCCTCGACGCACACGTGGCGGGTATTGTGCGTGAACTTGGGCAGTGCCTGAATCTGCGCCAGGGTATAGTGGCCCGCCTTCCCGACCGCTCCGCCGACGCTCAAATTCCAGTTGTCGAGATCGACTCCGGGATCATCCACGTCGTAATCATTAATAGGGAATTTGCTGAACGGAGTCAGTTCCGAGTCGTCAAACGTGTGAGCCAAGTGTCCGCGACGAAAAAGGGCCGCCGATGCCCAGTCGCTGAAGCCCAGCCCCGCCTTGAGCAGCGGAGTCTGTAGTGCGGGAATCGCAAACGCCCCCAGAGCAATCACAGGCGTGAGCTTCAGTAATTCCCGCCGGTTCACGCTCTTGAATTTCCGGCTATCAATGTGAGAGTCCATGGAGTCGCCCTAACAAAGCCCAGTCGCATGAGATTCGCGGGACGAAAGAAGGTTACACGATACCGTTGAGATTTTCCCTAGGCGCGAGCGCAGGCCTCACTGCAGATTTTTATACTCCGCATTGGCTTGTTTCAGCAGGGGAACTTCCGGATCGGCATTCTTCCACAGCGCGAAGAAATCCTGATACGCAGTCCGTGCCGTCGCTTTGTCGGTCAACGTCAGAGCCCGTGCCAGGCCAAGCTGCGCCATGGGAAACGTCGGGTCGGTAAGGGTGTAGCCCTTGAGTCCGAGAACGGCCCTAAACTCCTGTGCTGCCTCCTCGCCGCGCCCGGACATTAGTAGGGCGGTTGCGCGGGTATAACGGATCTCCGGGAGGGCACGGTCGAACGGCTCGGCCTTCTTCAGCAGCTCAAGCGCCTTCGCGGCATCGTGATGGTTCATGGCAGCACCGCCCGAAGCCCCGGCGCATATAACGACTGAACATTCAGGTCTTCTGGTCGCTGCTGCACTGCGCGCTGAGCCAATGGTTCAGCCTTGGAATCGTCGCCCGCCCGCGCGTAGATATCGGCGGCGGTAAGTAATACCGTCGGCGCCTGGGATTGTTTCAGTGCAGCGTCGGCGCCCCGCAGCGCCTCCGCGCGATTCCCGGCCAAGGCCTCAAACAAAGCCTGGGTCGTGATGTTATTAACCACTGCTTCCTTCAGGCCGATCCCTTGCGCCTTCTCCTCAACCCGCTGAAAGATCTCGCGCCTGCTTCAGTTGCCCGTGCATGGCCGCCAGTCCGGCGTCCCGTTGTAGCAGGTCAAATTCTCCCTGAGGATTTGTCTTCGCCTCGGCGTCTTCTTTCGCTTGCGTGGCTGCATCGCCTTGCAATATGGCGATGTACGCCAGTTGTTCGTGAACGGAAAACCCTCCAACCTGGCGTTGCTCCGCGGTGTTCAAGATCGCCTTGGCCTCATCCAGCCGGTTCATCGACATGTAGGCCCAGGCGGCAACCGAATAACCGTTGTACGTATCCGGAGACAGCCGTGAGGCTTGCACAGCGTTGCTCAGGGCCTTATCGAACTGTCCCAAGAACATATAACTGACAGCCAGGTTCACCAAGGGCCGGTTATCGCGTGGGTACGTCTGCTTATAGAGCTCGTAAGTTTCAATGGCTTTGTCGCTCTGCCCGGTCCATTGGTAATAGTCGCTGGTAATCGCCAGCTTCTCGCGTTCGCTGGCCCGGTCCTTTAACTCAAACGCTTTCTTGATATACGGCAGCCCGGTTTCATACTGACCCATGTTGCCGTACTCCACGCCCAGCCCACGATAGGCCATCGCGAAATTCGGATCCAGTTCAATTGCCCGCTTGCTGAGTTCGGTCCCGCCCAGAAAGTTGCCATTGTTGTTTCGTGCCGCTGCTTCGGAATTCATTTTCAACGCTTCCAAAGAAGACGTCGTGGCCTCCTGCAGAGGCTTGTCGAATTGCTGAATCGACGCCAGTGATTCTCCCAGTTTGCCGCGCAGCGCGGTGCCCGCTTGCCCCAGGCTGTCCAGGACTTTTTCCTTATTCGCTGCCTGCGCCTGCTCTTGCCCAATGGTGTCGCCCGTGGCCGTGTTCACAGCTTCAAGAGTGACTACATAACTGCTGCCCAGGCTGGCGATAGACCCATGCACCATGGCCTTGATATTTTTTCGCTGGCAAATCTCGCGACCGATGTCAGGCGTGATTCTGGTCTCCGGCGGCTTTCCCATCAACTTCAGAGTCTGTGACACATCCTGCTGCGACATCAGATTCAGGAACGGCGACTGCGCCAGACTGACCTGCAGCGCCGATTTCAGCGTCCCGTCGAACACCGGGTCCCCGGTGGTGTTGGTGAAGTCCGCCAGCAGGATGGAATCTTTTTCGGTGAGAGCATTCGCCTGCCGCAAATGCCAGAAAAATATTCCTGCTACCACTCCGACGACCAACACTGCCGCAGGAACAATGAATTCCCAGCGTTTGCCGGCCGCTGCAGCCGCCGTCACCACAGACGCTGAACTCGGCGCAGCCGCCACCTGCGTTTGTGACGAAGATTGATGTGCTATGGCGATTCCAGCCGCCGATGCTCCGGAGTCCTCCGCCATGACCGAAGCGCCAACCGCCGTCCGCCTCGACTCCGTCTCCCGCTTCAATCGCCTCAAATCCGCCCGCAAGTCAGCCGCATGCTGATATCGCAGCTCGCGGTCTTTCTCCAATGCCTTATTAATGATGCGTTCCAGTTCCGGCGGAAGGTCGGGATTCAACCGCACCGGCGCTGCCGGCGACTTGTGCAGAATGGATTCAAACAGGTTGGCGCTGGTATCGCCGCGAAAGGGAAGCATTCCCGTCGCCATCTCGTACAGCACTGCTCCAAAAGAAAAAAGGTCAGTGCGCGAATCCAGTTCCTTGCCGCGCGCCTGCTCTGGAGACATATATGCCACGGTCCCCAGCGCCGTACCCGGACTCGTCAGGTGTTGTTCGTCAATGGTCGCCGCTGCCTCCGCGCTGCTGCGCGAACCCGCATTCACTTTAGCCAGCCCAAAATCCAGAATCTTGGCGTGCCCGCGCTTGGTGACGAAAATATTCGCCGGCTTAATATCGCGGTGCACAATGCCTTCCGCGTGCGCCGCATCCAACGCGTCCGCAATCTCAATGCCCAGTGACAGTAATGTCTCGTTGTCGAGCGGCCGCCCGGTGATCATGTGCTTCAGGGTCACACCGTCGAGGAACTCCATGGCGATGAACGCCTGCTCGCCCTCGTCCCCGATGTCATAGATGGTGCAGATATTGGGATGATTTAACGCGGAGGCTGCCTGCGCCTCGCGCTGAAACCGGCTGAGTGCCTGCGGATCGGCCGCCACTTCATTAGGGAGGAACTTCAACGCTACAAAGCGGTGAAGCCGTGTGTCTTCGGCCTTATAAACCACACCCATGCCGCCGCCGCCCAGCTTTTCAACGATTTTGTAGTGCGAGATGGTTTGCCCGATCATGGCGTGGCCAGGAATGAATCATACTAGGGTGCTGTGGATTCCCAGTCAATAAACCGCAGACTGCGTGAACTTGGCACAGGAACTTGGCCGATCCGACGCCGCCGAGTGCCTCACCCCTGGCGCGATTCGGCCGCCTCTCCAACCAACCTTTGCTAGTGGTGCAGGTCAGGGCGCACCGCTACCGAGCTTATCCAAGCTAGCTGCGGGCGTTCTCGTCGTTTAGAGTGTTTATTCCCTGGTTCTTAGAATTGGTTCGCGGAAAGTGCGTCCAGTCAACCTTCAGGGCCGCGATCCTCCAGTCTCAAGTAGAATAGGGGTTTGCATCCGATGCTTAGCTCATTCGGCGGCCCCCCTCTTCTCGAGAGAGAAGGGGCAGGCCCGCTCACCTCACGCAGCCGGAGCTTCGCATGCGCCAACTGACGCGGCTTTTGCGCTATCTGTTGCCGTATTGGTGGCAATTCATCCCCTCCATCTTCTTACTGGCTGCGGTTGGTTTTCTGGATGCCTTTCGCGTGCTGCTGATCGGGCCTATCCTCGATCGAGTTCTGAATCCAGCTTCTGGCTCCGACAACATCCAGCTTTTTACCATCCCCCACACCAATCACACCATTTATCTGCAACACTATGTCCCCGCCCACTTTCACAATGCCTGGACCGTGGTCGCCTATGCTTTCGTCACGTCCACCGTGCTCAAAGGCCTCTTCGATTACGCCGGAACTTATCTTGTGAATTACGCGGGCTATGGGCTGATCACCGACCTGCGTAATTCTCTGTACGGTTCAGTCTTGCGCCGCTCGGCCGCGTTCTTTCAAAAGCATTCCACCGGCACGCTGGTTTCCACCATCGTCAACGACGTCGAACGGGTGCAGTTCGCCATGTCCAGCGTGCTGGCGGAATTTCTGCAACAGGTTTTTACCTTCCTGTTCACCGCCGGAGTGGTGATCGTACTCGGGCGCAGACTGGCCTGGCTGCTTCTGCTCTTTGTGCCGGTTATCATTTTCTCTGCCACCAAGATCGGCAGAAGGGTGCGTCACACAACCCGCCGGGGTCAGGACAAACTCGCCGACATCCAAAACATCCTTCACGAAACGATTACTGGAAACCGCATCGTAAAGGCCTTCGGCATGGAAGCCTGGGAATCCGCCCGCTTCCGTAAAGCTGCGCGGCGGCTTTTTCGTGCCAACCTTCGCTCCGTCGCC
>Ga0185299_10003431_pt1 | contig 21091 bp, 17 predicted proteins | sample PaiPotPPA55metaG_FD_128002 | JGI IMG/M metagenome (GOLD analysis project Ga0185299, IMG submission 128002) | Iron sulfur acid spring bacterial and archeal communities from Banff, Canada, to study Microbial Dark Matter (Phase II) - Paint Pots PPA... ... | reverse complement strand
AGGAGTGCCGATACTATTTGATTCTGTCCCAAGACTTGGGCTACGGCCAGAGCGAGTCGCTGACCAGCACCTTGGAAGAAACTAGCAAGCTGCTCAACGCCTATGCCCGGGCGATCCTGGCTTCTGGCTCCTAGCTTCTGGCTCCATATCCCGAAGGGATATCAAGGGCGAAGCCCTTGGCTAGTTAGAGGAACGCAGCTTACTTCGTCGCGACTCGCGAAGCCTCGCTGGAGAGGACATCGGCGAAAGGATAATACATGCCGGATCAAGTCGATGAAAGCGTAGGAACTTGCCAGTGCACCGTTCCTTGTCCGGTTTCAAAGAAGCAACCATAAGTCTCGCAGCCATGGTGCGACTGTTCAAAATTGGACAGCTTTTCCAATCAGCCAAAGGCTACCCTATGCAAAATTGGAAGACCAAGGCGGTGCAGTATGAACCGAACGAAAGAGAGATCGCGCATCGAGTTCGCAATTCCTGTCAACCTCTAGCAAACCAGTTTGTTTGGCCTTGAGGGTCTAAGTGCAGTTCCTCGCTTCCCGCTCCTAGCGGCTTGCATTCCTGCCACGCCCTCATCACAGGTCGCACAGGTTCCTGTGTTGCCTTAACGAAGCGAGCCCCACAATGATTCGAATTTTGATTGCAGACGACAGCCCGCCCGTTCGACGAGGGCTGCGGACTTTACTGGGACTGAATTCGGAGTGGCAGGTCTGTGGCGAAGCTGTGGATGGTATCGATGCGGTAGAAAAGGCTCACCAGCTTGCTCCCGACATCATATTGATGGACTTCTCAATGCCGCAGATGGATGGCGTACAAGCGGCCCGAGAAATCGCCAAATCTGGTACTGACATCCCCATCCTGCTCTGCACTCGAAATCTTTCACCTCAGATTATGGAATTGGCCCGTAACGCAGGTTTGCGTGGAGCGATTTCGAAGTCGGAAATCAGCAAGATACCATATGCGATTAAGGCATTGCAGCGCGGTGAGACTTTCTTCTACGCGAGCTAAGTAGGGAGGAATCCGTGGCGTTCAATGTCCCCCGTTTAGTCTGCAATTGCCCGACAGCGATATGCTGGAAACTCCGAGCCCAGAAACAAAGGCCGGAGCCCACTTGGAGGATCGCGAAAACAGCAGCGATTATTTCTCCACCGTTATACCTATGGCTTCGGGATGCTGGCCATGCCGCACTCCAAGCAACGAGGATTTAACCGAGATGTGATCAACCCGCAAGACGGGCACATCCTTTGTGATTGGAACCCGCCCGTTTCCGCTTTTTTGTGCATCCGGTGAAGCAGGAGAATCGCAAATACTAGAATCAACAGACCGAAGGCAATACTGGTTGCGTTCATGAAAGCGACCCTTCTTGGCGAGTCCTGCACTAAACCGAATGGACAGGCAACCACTCGCAGAAAAGCCTAAGGTGGGAGAGCTTCAGATGGACTGGCTTAGGTCAGAAGACCTGAAAGAGGAGAAGGTGGTAACCACCCCGGCTGTCATTATAAGCGTTCTAGTTGTAGAGAACAACGCTGAGAAGTGAACTGCGGACCTGCCAACGTCAACGGTCGAAAGGAATGTCTGAGGATCGAATGAGCGAATGAGCGGCGTTTCTTAGATGTTGCCACGAAGGGACTCCGAGAGACAAAAGCGGTTCAGGTGCACGTTATCCAATCCCACTCCTGCGTTCGCTCGGCACACGGCGTATCCTTTTCCACTAGCAAATGCGGATCCATGATTTACCCTCCAAACAACTCAATAGGATGGAATCCGGCTTGCGACGTTAAAGTGCCGATAAATTGGCACTAGCGGAACAATTGCGCACGATTCTCGGTTTCCATGTTTAGAGCCGGAGCTTCTTGGCACGAATCGAATGGCTCTTGTTCAGGCCCAGCGAATTACGGCGAATATCACGGCACCAGCCGCGAGCATGACCTTAACCAGCGACGGCCACTTCTCTACGAACACATTTCGCATATGAGCTCTCCTTTCCGAAAAAATGGCCCCAAAGCAGTTTCTCCTCTGGGCCGTTCTCTTCTACTAACTGCGGGAGGGCTACCGGGGCGCGTTCTCGCGCTCCATTACCATCGAAATTGCACGCACGTAAGTTTCACGGCTGTGCTCGGCGTGGACGTGTTTCAGCATTGACTGGGCGGCCAGTGTTCGTGGGTTTCCAATACTTCGTTTAAAGTCTTGGATGCGCTCTGTGTGAGGGCAGGTACGACAGACGAAGGTCGTTCCTCTAGTGTCTATACGGATAAGGTACATAATTAAAGAAATTAAAGAGTACGGAATGTCTTCCGCTGTCACGTTGATTACATCACCTTTCGGTTAATAGTGATTCCTCTTTAGGTGCTGTACCAATGCCCTCCGTGCCGCCCAGCAAATGTAGCGTAGCCTTAAGGCATGTACACCACGACCAGAAACATTGCGGGCGGCACTTTTATGACGTGTAAAGACTGCGGGCACGCGGTCAGCATGAACAAGATGTGCCAGACGCCGCTGCAATCGGCGACAGACATTCTGAAGCACATGGCTACCCACAATGCCTCCCACGCTTTCGCTTCGGTTGAGCGCGTCACCGGACCGGAAGTGGAAGGCGTTTCGGTAATTGCATCAGCCCATCCCCTCGGTGTCCCGGCACGAGTAGATCGCCCTTATGACTCCCCCCAATCGCCCAACTAAGTCCGTTGCCGTCAGAGTGCGGACTCTGCCATTCTCCTCAGACCCACAGTCCGACGTGAACCCTCGTTCGATCCGTTAGAAGACGCCAGTCATCGTTGTAGCCGGAAGGTCGCCGGTCAGCGAAGATAAATCAATGAGAGGCTGGGCCTGCGCATTTTCGAGTCCAGAGAGTGCCGTCCTGTGAATCGATGCCCTCCTGAGTCAAAGACAGGTGAGAGACTCGTTTACAATACCGCCATTCCTGGTTCGTGAGGTGACGGTGATGATGACACCGGGGAGAATTAGGTGCAAGGGTCTCGGCGGAATATTGGCTGTGGTCCTGATCACATGTGGCTACACCTTGGGCCAAACCAGATCAGCTCCGGTAGACCCAGGCGTGCGGGGTGGGGCGTCGGGTGCGGGTGGTCCGCTGCAGGGTCTTACCGCGGACGAGACCGCATTCTTCCTGGATGGGCAAGCGAGGTTCGCTGAAATCGAGGTTGTAAACAAGGGCGCGAACAACGGTCTTGGTCCGCGCTTTAACTCAAATCAGTGTTTCTCCTGCCACTCGCAGCCCAATATCGGCGGAACGAGCCCGGTGAAAAATCCCCTGCCCGAAGTTGCCGCCTTGGATGGGGGCAAGAACGCGGTGCCATGGTTCATCGTGCCAAACGGTCCCATCCGTGAAGCGCGGTTCAAGAAGAGTAATGGCAACGCAGATGGCGAAGTGCATGATCTCTTCGTGATCACGGGGCGAGCGGACGCCCCCGGCTGCAATATCGCCCAATTCGATTTTTTGCCCGCGGGAAATTCGCTGACGGGCCAAGGCGGGAATCGAAATGTTATTTTCAGAATCCCGACTCCTGTCTTTGGCGCGGGGCTGATTGAAGGGATTTCCGATTCGGCCATCCTTGCCAACCAGCAGGCCAACGCACCGGCGAAGTCGGAGCTGGGTATTCACGGACACGCGAACGCACACCTCAGCGGAAACGTCAATCTCAGTGGCAACGATGGAACTATCACCCGTTTCGGGTGGAAGGCGCAGAACAAATCCCTTCTCATGTTCGCGGGCGAGGCTTACAACGTCGAGATGGGAATCTCGAACCAGCTATTCCCGCAAGAGCGCGACGAAACACCCGGTTGTATCTTCAACCCCACTCCTAACGACACCCTTAACTTCACAACCACTCCTTCGACCACTGGCAATTCGAAAGGCATTTCGAACCCCGCGGTCATCTCGGATATCGAAGCGTTTTCCAACTTCATGCGGATGCTTGCTCCGCCCACGCCGGAACCACCCACACCATCCAGCGAAAAGGGACGCGACTTGTTTGCGCAGGTTGGGTGTGTACACTGTCATACACCGTCGTTTACCACGGGAGCAATGATTGCAAGCGGGTCCGCGACCAGACCGAGTGCTGCGCTTTCCAATCAAACTGCGAATCTTTTCTCCGACCTGCTCGTGCATCACATGGGCAAAGGCCTGGCCGACGGAATTACGCAAGGCGGCGCCGGCCCCGACGAGTTCCGAACTGCTCCTCTCTGGGGCGTCGGACAACGCGTCTTCTTCCTCCATGATGGACGTACGTCCAACCTGGTTGACGCCATCAGGGATCACCAGAGCCACGGCAGCGAAGCCAACAAGGTCATCGAACACTTCAATAGGCTGACCGTTCAGGAGCAACAAGAAATCATCGATTTTCTGCGCTCACTCTAGCTCGGAGATGGCCGGAGGCTCTGGCCAAGAAGTTCGCGGGTAAGCGACAAACAACTGCACAGTGCGTTTGCAATGTCGGGAAGTCTCGAAGCCGACTTCTCTGCCGAGTCGTGGGCCCCGTCCTCGCTCATTACTTCAGAGTTGTCCCACACCGGGGGGCAAAAGTAAAGAACTCCAGTTTCCGTAATTGCAAACGAGGATGAACATGTCTGCTTCGCGGCTCTAGAGAAAAACCTGACAGCGCTGGTCAGTGTTGTTCGGTCATGGACACCCTCATCCGGGAATGGACACTGCAGGCCGCCGAGGTACTGTTAACGCGCAGGTATCTTCCGTGTTTTTCACCACTTGGTCCCCCTGCAAGTTGGTGCACCACTTGCTTGCGAGCGGAGTATATGGACATCGCCCGTCCTGAATTCAAACTCCAGCAACGTCGCCGCCGGATAATTCTCTTTGGGGTAGGAGCCGTGGTGGTTGCGGCGGTGTCGATCGGGGTGATGAGGCTGAAACCGGCAGCTCCCTCCGTCGAGCGCGGTACTGTGTGGACGGACGTCGTGAAACGAGGTTCCATGTTGCGGCAGGTCCGGGGACCGGGATCACTGATGCCGGTGCAGGAAGCGGTTCGTCAGATTCCGGCCGAAACCGAGGCGACGGTAGTGCGCATTCGCGTGCTGCCGGGCACCCAGGTGCAGGCTGACACCATTCTGCTCGAGATGAGCAATTCGCAGGTTGAGCAAGCGGCGATTGATGCGCAGCTTCAATTGAAGGCGGCCGAAGCGGAATATCAAAGCCTGCGTGTTCGGCTCGACAGCGACCTCATGACTCAGAAGGCCGGTGCCGCGACCGTGAATGCGGATTACAGCCAGGCGCAACGACAGGCCGACACAGACAAGGCGCTCTACGAGCTCGGCGTGATTTCAGGTCTGGCCTACAAGTCGTCCAAGGGCAAAGCGGACGAACTCACCACTAGGAATGATCTCGAAGGGCAAAGACTGGCGATCAACAAGAAAGCCATCGAGACTCAGCTCGCGCAGGAGCAGGCGAAGGTGGACCAGGCGCGCACTCTGGCCGCACTTAAGCAAAAGCAACTCGATGCGCTCAGAGTTCGAGCCGGGATCACCGGGGTGTTGGTCGATCTCCCGATGCAGGTAGGCCAGCACGTTCAACCCGGAACTATGCTGGCCAAAGTGGTGCAGCCAGAACATCTGATGGCCGCACTGAAGATCGCGGAAACGCAAGCGCGCGATGTGCAATTTGGCGAGCCCGCATCAATCGACACCCACAACGGCGTCATCAGCGGCACGGTGATGCGGGTCGACCCGGCAGTACAAAACGGAACCGTGACCGTGGACGTCAAACTAACAGGTGACCTCCCAAGAGGAGCCCGGCCCGATCTTAGCGTCGACGGAACCATCGACCTAGAGCGGCTGGACAATGTGCTTTATGTGGGACGGCCTGCATTCGGACAGGAGAACAGCACCATCAGCCTTTTCAGGCTCGACACGGACGGCAAAGAGGCCGCGCGCGTCCCGATCAAGGTGGGACGCGAATCGGTGAATTCAATTCAAATTTTTGAGGGGCTTCACGAAGGCGACACAGTGATTCTTTCTGACATGTCGCGCTGGGACAAGACGGATCGCATCCGGCTGGACTGAGAAACCTACACCACGAATTCGAGGCAAATATCTATGACGGAAGCCGGGCAGCCACTGATCCAGATTCAGGATATGACCAAAGTCTTTTATACCGACGAAATCGAAACTCACGCGCTCTCTGGAGTGCACCTCTCCATTAATAAAGGAGAGTACGTGGCCATGTCGGGGCCGTCGGGATGTGGCAAGTCGACGCTGCTGTCCATCATCGGCTTGCTGGATACTCCGACGGAAGGAAAGTATTCGCTGAACGGAAAGACGGTCGAGAACCTCGATTTTGCCGAACGCTCACGCATTCGGAACCAGGAGATCGGATTCATCTTCCAGAGTTTCAACCTGATCGGCGACCTGACCGTGTATGAAAACGTCGAACTGCCGCTCACCTATCGGCAGAGAATGCCTGCTGCCGACCGGAAGAAGCGGGTGATGGAGGCGCTGGAACGCGTGGGTATGGCGCACCGCATCCGACACTATCCATCGCAGCTTTCCGGAGGCCAGCAGCAGCGTGTGGCCGTGGCCCGTGCTGTTGCAGGGAAACCCTCCATCCTGCTGGCCGACGAACCTACCGGAAATCTCGACTCGCGAAACGGCGAGGCCGTGATGGAACTGCTGCAGAACCTGCACCGTGAAGGGGCGACGATCTGCATGGTGACACACGATCCGCGCTTCGCCAAACATGCGCAGCGCGAAGTCCATCTGTTCGACGGCAAGGTAGTTGCGGAGGAAGATCTGAAAAAGCTGATGGCGGATGTGCACGCATGAAAGGGCTGGCGCAGGACGTTCGCTACGCCGTGCGGCAACTCCGCAAAAGGCCGGGGTTTGCCTCGGTCGCGGTGATTACGCTAGGGCTGGGGATCGGCGCGACTACCGCAATGTTCAGCCTGGTGGATCGCATACTTTTTCGCAGTGTGCCGTATCCCGCTGGTGATCAACTTGTGTCAGTTGGTGTTACCGCTCCCATTATTGATGGAGAGTTTCTCTTCGCCCGGTCCTACATGACGTGGAGAGAGCGGCAGACTGCGTTTGCCGGCTTCACATCGTCGACGGGAGTGAGCGATTGCGACCTCAGCGACGAGAATCCGGTGCGCGTGTCCTGCGGCGCGGTGGAGTCGACATTTTTGACAACCTTCAAAATCCAGCCGGTGTTGGGACGGAACTTCACTCGCGACGAAGACCGGCCGCTGGCGGCTAAAGTCGCATTGCTCTCCTATGGTTTGTGGCAAAGCCGGTTCGGCGGGGACCGCGGCGTTGTTGGACGAAGCATTTCGCTTGACGGGCAGCCGACACGCATCGTCGGAGTGCTGCCGGGCGATTTTGAGTTCCCAACGCTGGCTCATGTCAGCGTGCTGGTACCGGAGGCGCTGGATGAGTCGATCGTCCCGAGGAACCTGATGGGGCCGGTGGTGCGGGTTTTCGGGCGAATGCGGTCGGGGAAGAGCATAACGCAAACGAAAGCGGAGCTGGAGACGCTCTTTCAAGACTTCGTGCAGTCGGCTCCGCCGCCATTCCGCAAGGTGTTGCGACTACAGGTGCGCACGATACGGGATCTGCAGGTCCATGAGGCGCGGCGAACCGCGTGGCTGCTGCTGGCCTCGGCAGGGGCGGTATTTCTGATCGCTTGCGCGAACGTAGCGAATTTGGTTTTGTCGCAGGGTGTGGGGCGGAAAAAGGAATTTGCGGTGCGTGCCGTTGTCGGTGCCGGACGCGGGCGCTTGTTCCGGCAAAGGCTGACGGAGAGCATGGTTCTCGCGCTGGCGGGAGGCCTTGCTGGTTGCGGGCTTGCGGTCGTTATTGTCCGCCTGTTTGTGGTGCTCTCGCCGGCGGGAATTCCGCATGTGTCGGAAGCGAGCGTGGACGGGCGGGTTCTTTTGTTGGCGGTGATCGTGTCCATGATTTCGGGAGTGGTATTCGGGACGGCACCAGCGCTGGAAAAACCTTCAACGGAAATGCTGGTGATGGCCAATACACTGGGGGCGCGACGCTCGGCACTGCGCCAGCTGTTGATTGTTACGCAGGTGGGCATGGCCGTCGTGCTGCTCTCCGGCGCACTGCTGCTGGTGCAGAGCCTGCGGAACCTGCAAACCCAACCGCTGGGGATGAACACGCAAAATGTTCTGGTGGCGAAGCTTTCGCTCGGCCAACGCAAGTATCCGGATGTAGCAAAGCGACTCGCTTTCCTGGAAGTGCTGGAGCGGAAGATGAAGCAAATCCCCGGCGTGAGTGCGGCGGCGCTTAGCGATTCGCTTCCGCCCGCAGAGCCGGCTCACACCATGCCGTTGATCGCGCTGGAGGCCGAGGGCCAGGCGCCGCTTAGCGCGAGCGAGGGAATTGGCGGCGTCATAGGGTGGCGGGCGGTGACGCCGGAATATTTCTCAGTTCTCGGGATCCAGTTGCTGCGAGGAAGAACGTTCGCGGAACAAGACCGCTCTCCCAATTCAAACGCAATGGTGGTGAATGAAATCCTGGGGAAGCGACTGTTTCCGGGACAGGACCCGGTGGGAAAGATCGTTCGCCTACGGGCGGACGATCAGCACATCGACTTCGCGTTTACCGTGATCGGGATAACAGCAGACACTCAGAATCAAGGGCTGGGAGGACGAGCCGGCCCCGAATATTACGTGGTGCGCAAACATCGGGACGACGATATCGTTTTCCGCTATCCCGAGTCACAGCATGTCAGCGTGGTTGCACGCGCGGCCATCGATTCGCAGACGTGGGGAACGGAATTACGAAATGCCATGGCGACGCTTGACCCGACGCTGCCAGTAGAGGTGAGCACGCTGGGGCAGAGCGTCGCGCGATTGGCAGATCGGCCGCGCTATCTGGCGGCGTCGTTGTTGCAGTTTGCGATTGCAGGGCTGTTGTTGACGGCGGTCGGTATCTACGGAGTGGTTTCGCTGCTGGTGACGCAGAGGACGCAGGAGATCGGCATCCGCGTGGCATTGGGTGCGACTCCGGGCAGCGTGACCCGGCTCATGGTGTTGAGGACCTCGATGTGGATCGGAGTAGGGGCGCTGGGAGGGGTTCTGGGAGCACTGCTCGCGGCGCATTGGATGGGATCGCTGCTGTTTGGCATCGCTCCGACTGATCCCAAAACGTTGACAGCCGCAACATTTTTATTGCTCTCGGTGGCGCTGCTGGGCGCCTGGATTCCTGCGCGCCGGGCGGCGAAGGTGGATCCGGTGGTGGCGCTGCGCTATGAGTAGGAGCTTCGGAATGAATGGAATATTGCAGGATCTACGTTATGGGATGCGCCAACTGCGCAAGAGTCCCGGCTTCACCGCTATTGCCGTAGTCACATTGGCGCTTGGAATTGGGGCGAATACCGCAATCTTCAGCGTCGTGAACGGGGCGTTACTGCGTCCGCTGGCACTCAGAGAACCAGACCGCCTGGTCCATGTTTGGCATGTCCCCCCGGCAAAGAGCTTTCCTGGAATGACCACGTTCGCGGTTTCCGCAGCGAACTACCTGGACTGGCAAAGTCAGAACCAGGTTTTCGAGAACATGGCCATTTATACCTACCACGGCTTCACGCTGACGGGCGGGGAGAAACCGGAGCAGATAGACGCCAGCGCGGTATCGGCCAATTTTTTTGGGACCCTGGGCGTTCAACCAACGCTGGGCCACGTCTTTTCACCGCAGCAGGATCAGCCGGGCCGCTCCAACGTGGTGGTTCTTAGTTTTCGATTTTGGCAGGAGCATTTCGGCTCGAATGTTGAGATCGTTGGCCACAACATCAACATCGACGGTCAGAGTTTTTTCGTTGCTGGTGTCATGCCACCCTCGTTTCGCTATCCGGACTTTGCACAAGTCTGGACGCCGATGGCTTGGACAGATAAGGAACGCGCGGTTCGGGGAGAGCATCACTATTCTGTCGTCGCGCGCCTTAAGTCCGGCCTTGCTCTGAAGCAAGCCCAGGCCGCGATGAATACCATCTCCAGCCGCCTGGAGCAGTTGTATCCCGACGACGACCGGGGATGGGGCGCTGTCGTCGTGCCCTTGCAGCAGGATCTGGTGAGTGATGTGCGACCGGCGCTGTTGGTTCTGCTGGGTGCCGTGGCCTTCGTTCTGCTTATCGCTTGCGTCAATGTTGCCAATCTTGCGCTGGCGAAGACTTTGAGCCGGCGAAAAGAGATCGCTATCCGAACTGCGCTGGGTGCATCCTCGGCACGTGTGCTCCGGCAAATCCTGGCTGAGACGGTGCTGCTCGCACTTGCGGGAGGTGCCATCGGCTTGACTTACGCTCAGTTTGGCGTTCGCCTGATCATGGCGTTCCTGGGTGACAAGTTGCCGCGCTCGGTCGACGTCGGGCTTGACGTACGGGTCTTAGGCTTCACGGCGATCATCTCCATACTCACCGGCATCATCGCCGGAGTCCTTCCCGCTCTGCGCTTGACCAGAGCGGACGTCAACCAAGCACTCAAAGAAGGATTGGGTCGAACCGATTCAGACTCCGGCGGCCACCGCACTCGCAGCGTGCTGGTGGTAGCGGAGGTCGCACTCTCGCTTGTCTTGCTGATAGGCGCCGGGTTGATGATCCGAAGTTTCCAGCAGCTCCATGGTGTGAACCCGGGGTTTGAGACTCACGGTGTTCTTACCATGACCGCTGCAGTCTCGCGGGCCAAGTTCCCTCTGCCTACACAGCAGATCAGCTTCTTCGAACGAGTGCTGCAGCGGGTCCGCACGTTGCCTGGCGTCGAATCTGCCGGGGTCATTGACGACATCCCGTTAAACGGAAACGGGTCACACCAGCCCATTGCGATCGAGGGACGTCCGATTGTGGCGACGTCCGAGCAGCCAGAAGTCGACGTACGTCTCATCAGTCCGGGTTACGTGAGCGCCATGCATATCCCCATCGTGCGTGGCCGCGATTTCGGTGATACGGACATCGCCGGGAGGCCGGCGGCCATCCTCATCAGCGAATCTATGGCCCAGCATTTCTGGCCTGGCGAGGATCCGATTGGAAAGCGCCTCACCCTGACTTTTTTCCCCGATGTTGTTCGCGAGGTCGTGGGAGTTGTGGGTGATGTCAAGCTCGACGGTTTGGACCAGGCTCGTCCTTCTACAGTTCTGTACATGCCTTTAGGCCAGGCTTCGGCGCCCGCGACGGGAGGCTGGAATTCTTTCCCCATGACTCTGGTTGTTCGCTCTGCTACCAACCCCGCAGACATTGTCTCTGCCGTGGCAAACGCGGTGCACGAGGTCGATCGCGAAATTCCAGTGCGCGACATTCTCACCATGGATGAACTCGTTACCAATTCGATGTCACAGCAGCGATTCAACATGCTGCTACTGGGAGCGTTCGCCGGGCTCGCGCTGCTGTTGGCTGCGATCGGAATCTACAGCGTGCTCTCGTACAGCGTGAAACGGCGCGTGCAGGAAATCGGAATCCGTTTGGCTTTAGGCGCACGCATTGGGGATGTGCTGCGCATGGTGGTGTTCGACAGTATGAAGCCAACCTTGCTGGGTATCGCCATAGGAACCGTCGGCGCCTTGGCGATGGGGCACGTTTTAACGAGCCTCATCTACGGTGTGAAGCCGACCGATCCCGTTACTTTTCTGGTGGTGGTGTTTCTTCTTGCCGCGACCGCTCTGACTGCCAGCATCATTCCGGCATACCGGGCGAGCAAGGTGGATCCCATGGCGGCGTTGCGGTACGAGTAGGAGCCTTAATGATTGGAATATTTCACGATCTCCGCTACGCTCTGCGCCAACTGCGCAAGAGTCCCGGCTTCACCGCTGTTGGGGTAGTCACGTTGGCCCTCGGAATCGGTGCCACCACCGCCATCTACACGGTGCTGTACGCCACTTTCCTGGCCCCCATGCCCTATCCGGATTCCGAACAACTGGTCATGGTGTGGTCCAAATTAAATGGCGAACGCCATGCCGTCTCGGCCGCGGACTTTCTCGACTGGAAGCGGCAGAGCAATGTGTTTCAGGATCTCGCCGCCTGGAATGACGGCATGTTTAACCTGGCCGCTTCGGACCGCCCCGAGCATGTTCCCGGTCAGCTGACCACTCCGGGCTGGTACCGGCTGCAGGGTTTTCGCTTCTTCCTGGGACGCGACTTCCTGCCCGAAGAGGGCGAGCCCGGAAAAGATCGCGTCGTGATTCTGGCCCACAGTCTGTGGCAACGGCTGGGCGCAAACCGCAACATCATCGGCCAGCAGCTTCGTATCAATAGCGAGCCGTACACAGTGGTGGGCGTCTTGGCGCCTGGCCTGGCAGACCGGCTGACTGTGGAACTTGCGGTGCCGCTGGCTTTCAAATCGGAGCAACTCGATCACAGCTTTCGCTCATTATTAGTGCTTGGTCGCATGAAGGCAGGACTCTCCATAGCACAAGCCCAGGCTGAGATGGATGTCGTCGCGCGCCGCCTCGGCCATGATCATCCGGATTCGAACAAGAATTGGAGTGTGAGCGTCGAACCTCTGCGCAATGACTTCCTTCCGCCCGTAACCCTGAAAACTCTTTGGCTGTTGATGGGTGCGGTGGGCTTTGTGCTGTTAATCGCGTGCGTCAACGTGGCCAATCTGCTGCTGGCTCGAGGCTCAACGCGGCAGAAAGAAATTGCCGTACGGGCTTCGCTCGGCGCCAGCCGTTGGGAATTGTTTGTTCAGTTTCTGGTCGAAAGCCTGGCTTTGGCGAGCATGGGAGGCCTCCTTGGCGTCGGTTTGGCAGAGATTCTGGTTAAGGGGGTGATGGCGATCATGCCCCCTTTCATAGTGACTTCAGAGGCGGATATCCGTGTGAGTGTCCCAGTCCTTATGTTTACGCTGGCAATAACCGTGATGGCTGCCGTCGGATTCGGCTGTGCCCCAGCTTGGCAGGCATCGGGCGTCGATCCGATTGAAGCTTTGAAAGAAGGAGGCCGTGCCGGAACCAGTGCCGGTACCCGCTCTTTGCGCAGGGCGCTGGTCGTGACGGAATTTGCGCTGGCGCTGACCCTGCTTGGCGGCGCGGGGCTGGCAATCCATAGTTTCGTGAACCTCACCCACGTCGACCTCGGTGTTCGCAGCGATCAGATCCTGACCTTCACCCTTCCTGTACCGCGGGTTCGGTTCGCGCAGCCACAGCAGATTGTTGTGTTTTACCGCCGACTCCTGGAGAAGCTCGAGTCCATTCCGGGCGTATCGCGCGCCGAAGCGGCAACGGCTACGCCGGTGCGAGGCAGATGGTTCGGAATGGCCTTCACCATCGTCGGCAAACCACCCGTGGATCGCTCCTCGCGACCCGATGCCGGATTTCAAATGGTCACGCCCGGATACTTTGACACCTTTGGCATTCGCGTCGTCCGGGGTCGCAGCTTCACCGAGCAAGACACTGCTGACAATGTAAGGGTGGCAATGGTCAACGAAGACTTTGTCCATCGCTACTTGCCGGGTGTGGATCCCCTGACCCAGCGCATTGCCGTCGATCAACTTGTCCCGGGCATCGCCGGCAACGAGCCCACGGTCCTATGGCAAATCGTGGGTATCTTCCATAACGTGCGGACCGGCGACCTTCGCGAGGACTTCCCTGAGATTGACGTCCCCTTCTGGCAGTCTCCTTGGCCCCAAGCGGCCATGGCGGTTCGCACCTCTGGCGATCCAGACGCGATGGCCAACAGCATCGCCGATGTCGTCAAGTCCATGGACCCCGATTTACCTCTCGCCCAAGTCCGCACCATGGAGCAGATTGTGATTGAGTCGCGTTCTTACGAGCGCTTCGAGACCGTGCTCTATGGCGGCTTCGCGGGGTTGGCTCTTCTGCTCGCAGCGGTGGGAATTTACGGTGTCATGGCGTTCGCAGTGGCTCAGCGAACTCACGAGATCGGATTACGCATGGCCTTGGGTGCCGGGCGTGACGCGGTGTTCAGCCTGATTTTGAAGGAGGGCTCAGTTTTGGCTCTGGCCGGTTCGCTACTCGGCTTGGTCGGTGCCTGTCTGGTAGGTCGCACGATGAGGGGCATGTTGTATGGCGTAGGGACGATCGATCTCGTCGCATTCGCGACGGTCGTGATGGTGCTGCTCGCGTCCGCAATGCTGGCGTGCTACCTTCCCGCACGCCGCGCAGCCAACGTAGATCCCATGGTGGCTCTGCGCTATGAGTAAGACATGTGAATTGAGAATGAAATGATCCAGCTAAAAAACATCGAACGCAACTACCAGACCGGCGCCGGATCTACCTGGGTACTGCGCCGGGTCAGTCTCGACATTCGGCAGGGCGAATTTGTCACCGTGATGGGACCCTCCGGAGCGGGAAAGTCCTCCCTGCTGAACGTGCTGGCGCTTCTCGACGACCAGTGGACCGGCGAATACTGGTTCCGCGGGCAAGCCGCCCACCTCATGAAACGCAAGCAGCGGGGCGAGTTGGCCAAGAGCAATGTCGGAATGGTCTTCCAGAGCTATCACCTGCTCGACGATCTTACCGTTCAGGAAAACATTGATCTGCCACTTTCTTATAAGGACATTCCGCGAAGTCAGCGGCAGAGCGCGGTCGCCGACACTCTCGATCGCTTCCAGATCGTGGCGAAGAAAGATCTCTATCCCAGCCAGCTTTCCGGGGGGCAGCAGCAACTTGTAGGCATCGCGCGCGCTGTAATCCACAACCCATCACTCCTGCTCGCCGATGAGCCGACGGGAAATCTGCATTCCCCTCAGGCCAAAGAAATCATGGAACTCTTTCGTGACCTGAGCCAACACGGAACAACCATCGTGCAGGTCACTCACTCGGAAGCGAACGCGGCCTATGGGAGCCGCACCATTCAACTGCGCGACGGTTGGTTGGTTGGTGATACAGCGAATCCCGCACTTACTCGACCAACGGAGGTCAGCGCATCGTGAGGTTCCAGGATTCTGGTTTGTGGCGACGCGGAATCGCCCTCTTTTGTGTGTATGGGACGTTGGTCGGCAGCCTCCGGGCGCAGGTTGCAACATCTTCCCAGACGCAGAGTTCAACCGCGTCCCCGAAGACCGCACCGCTTCGCTTTGAGATGCAAAAATCTCGCAATCCATTTAACGCCTACTCGCCCGAGACCGTACCGGAACCCTCACTTGCGAACTCCCCGCGTCTTCTAGAACTGATAAGCGACGGCAAGCTTTATCTCTCACTGAAAGACGCGATCGATCTTGCCCTGGAGAATAACCTCGATTTGGCCATCGCCCGCTACAACCTGCCCATCGCCGATACCGACATTCTCCGTACCCAGGCAGGTGGATTCTTCCGCGGCGTCAACACCGGAGTAGTGCAGGGAACTCCAGGTGGCGGAGTGGGAGGTTTTGGTACAGGCGCCCCAGGGGCAGGCGCCGGCGGTACGTCGAGCGGTGCGGGGGGCGCCGGTGCAGGCGCCTCGGGGTTGGTTCAATCCACTCTTGGAGCGGGCACCCCGGTGTCGTCCTATGATCCCGCGGTTACTGTCTCTGTCGGATCAGAACATCAGACCACGCCACTGGCCAACCTGCAAATTTACGGAGTGCCTTCGCTCCAATTGAATACCGGTCAGGCCACCTTCGGTTACCTGCAGGCGTTTCCAACGGGTACTAGCATTTCCTTCCAGTTCAGCAATAGTCGCCAGTCTACCAACAGCCCTTTTCTTTTTCTGTCGCCGGCCACAAGCGGGATGTTTCGCTTTACGATCCAGCAGGAATTGTTGGCGGGCTTTGGTTTTGGGCCCAATCTGCGCTACCTTCGCATCGCGCGCAACAACAAGAAGATTTCCGACATCGCCTTCAAGGATCAGGTCATTGCCACGGTCACGCAGATCGAAAACATCTATTGGGACCTCGTCAGCGCCTACGAGCAGACGCAGGTCAACGAGCAATCTTCCGCCTTCGCTCAACAGACTCTCGAGAATGCCCGGAAACAGTTGAAACTGGAGAGCATTCCTGAGATCGATGTAATGCGGGCAGAAGCCGAACTTTCAAGACGTGATCAGGATTTAACGGTGGCGCGCACCAGCCTGCAACTGCAAGAAACACTCATGAAGAATGCTGTCACCAAGAATCTGTCCGACCCGCTTCTGGAGGCAATGCCCGTCATTCCCACGGACCGCATGCAGGCTAACCAGATACAGGCCGCTTCGCAGATTCAGGAGTTGATTGCTCAAGCCTTGCAGCACCGTCCGGAACTGGCTGAGACCGATGTCGACCTGCTGAACCGCCAGATCAGCCGGAAAGCGGCGCGCAATGCGTTGCTGCCATCGCTGTCGCTGGTAGGGTTCTACGGAGGGTCGGGACTAGCCGGGCCGCTGAATCCGCTGTGTCAGGGCTGCACTTCAAACGTGCCGGTTGATTTCGCGGGGGCACTGGGAAACACCTTCAATAATTCCTCCCCCGATTACTATATTGGGTTGAACCTCAACATCCCCATCCGGAACCGTGTCGCCAAAGCTGATCAGTATCGTTCCGAGCTTGAGTATCGCCAAGCCGAGCTGCGCAGAGAGCAGCTGAAAAAACAGGTTCGCATCGAGGTTCGCAACGCGCAATATGCGCTCGAACAAACCGGTGCCAGGGTGGAGGCCGCGCGCAAGGCCCGGGACCTGGCGCAACGCACATTCGATATCACGAAGAAGGAACAGGAATTGGGGGCGGGATCGAGCTATCAGACCCTCGCGTCCCAGCGCGATCTTTCGCTGGCTGAGTTGGATCTGGTCGGCGCAATGACCATTCATGAGAAGGCCAAAGTCGAACTTGATCGTGCCACCGGAGCGACTCTGGAACATAATGGAATCCAGATCCAGGACGCGCTGAATGGTACTGTTAGCACCGCGAGTCCATAGTTGAGCATTCAAGTTAGACATGCAAGTTAAACATGCAAGTTAAACATGCAGCCTTTTACCAAGTCGGAAGAGATTTTCACCGCCACGGCGCTAACGAGTAGCAAGGTCCGTCCCCGTATTTTGGCCGCCGATGATCAGCAACACGTTCTCGAGGCCATCGAAATGCTCCTGCGCCCGCAGGGGTACGAGGTGGAAACGGCGCGATCCCCGGCCTTGGTTCGGGAATCACTGGCTACCGGCTCCTACGATGCCCTCCTTATTGATCTGAACTACACGCGCGACACAACGTCCGGCCGGGAGGGTCTCGACCTGCTATCTGAGGTCGTTGCGCTGGACAATACCACGCCGGCGATCGTGATGACGGCCTGGGCCAATATCGACCTGGCAGTGGAAGCCATGCGCCGCGGGGCACGCGACTTCATTCAGAAGCCTTGGGAAAACGAACGGCTGCTCGCGATCCTGAGGACGCAGGTGGAGCTTCATCGCGCACTCCGCGAGGCTGAGCGTCTGGCAGCCCAGAATCGCCTGCTACAAACCCAAGGCCGACCTCAGTTCATTGCGACAGCGCCTGCAATGCAACCGTTGCTCGGCACTATGACGCGAGTAGCTCCCTCGGACGCAAATGTGTTGATCACAGGCGAGCACGGCACCGGCAAAGAGGTGGTCGCGCATACGCTCCATGCCTTGTCTGCCCGGGCGTCCCGTCCCATGATCGCCGTAAACACCGGCGCTGTGCCTGATGGCCTATTTGAAAGTGAACTCTTCGGGCACGTGAAAGGTGCGTTTACCGATGCCCGTTCCGATCGTATCGGCCGGTTCGAACTGGCCGACGGTGGAACCATCTTCCTGGACGAGATCGGCAACGTGCCCTTGCATCAACAGGCGAAGCTGTTGCGCGTACTCGAGGCGGGTGAGGTTGAGCGGATCGGCTCATCCCGCCCCCGCCGTATCGACGTTCGGGTAATCTCTGCGACGAACACCGATCTTCGAGCGGCGTGCAGTTCCGGGCAGTTTCGCGAAGACTTGTTATTCCGCTTGAACACCGTTGAGCTTCACGTGCCCGCATTACGGGAACGCCGGGAAGACATCCCTGTCCTCGCGGTGCACTTTCTCTCGCGCTACGCATCGCGATACCGGCGGCCGGTCCAGGGATTCGAGGCTTCCGCTTTGCAGCTGCTCATGCAATACTCCTGGCCGGGGAATGTCCGCGAACTTGAGCATACCCTTGAGCGTGCGGTCCTGATGTGCCGTGGAACTGAGGTTGAACGTGCCGACTTGGGGTTGGACTCATTGCGCCAACACGGCCTGAACCTGGAGGATCTCAGCCTTGAGTCGGTGGAAGCCATTCTGATCCGCAAAGCCTTGCAGCGTTCGCACGGTAATGTAAGCCAGGCCGCCGAGGTGTTAGGGCTCAGTCGCGGAGCTCTTTATCGGCGGATGGAAAAACATGGGCTCTAGCCCGCTGGGGAAGCCTAATCCCACACTTCGCAAACCTCCTCGCAAGCGGGTTCGCCTGTTGTATGAACGGCGGATCAGTCTCTTCTCACTGTTTGTCGCCCTACCCGGCATGTTCCTCAGCGGCGTCTTCATCTGGATGCAGGCTTGGTCTGTGGAGTCCAGGTTCGCGCTGATTTTCGTCGAATTGTTCACCTGGTGGCTGTTGGCGATGGCGTTGCATGAGCAAACCACGCGGCCACTGCAAACCCTGGCCAATGTCATCGCTGCCTTGCGTGAAGAGGACTACTCCTTTCGAGCACGCGGAGCAGCCACGGATGATGCGTTGGGCGAGCTGTCACTTGAGGTAAATGCTCTGGCCGACCTGCTCGCCGAGCAGCGTATTCGAGCCATTGAAGCCGCGGCGCTGGTGCGCCGTGTCGTCGAGGAGATTGAGGTGCCGTTGTTCACGTTCGACCCAGATCAGATTCTTCGCCTGGTTAACTCAGCCGGAGAACGGTTGCTGCAGCAGCCCTCCGTGCGACTTCTGGGTCGCACAGCCAGAGAGATTGGATTGGACGGTTGCTTGTCCGTGGAAAGCGGCACTCTGGCTCCTTTGCATTTCCACGATCCGAACGCGCGCTGGCTGGTGCGTCGGAGTTCATTTCGGCAAAAGGGCGTGCCCCACACTTTGATCGTTCTGTCCGACGTGAGCCGCGCTCTTCGGGAAGAAGAACGCGGCGCCTGGCAGCGTCTGATTCGCGTGCTCGGGCACGAACTCAATAATTCACTTACGCCAATCAAGTCGATTGCCGGGAGTCTGAATGCTCAGGTCTCCCAGACCGTGCTCGACGCGGATGCACGGCAGGACTTTCAACGCGGACTGGCCATTATTGGAGCGCGGGCCGATTCCCTCAATCGTTTCCTGCAGGCGTATCGTCAACTCGCCCAGATGCCCCCACCCGTTTTCTGCAAAACCGCACTCCTCCCGATCGTCGAGCGGGTTGCTGGGTTTGAGACGAGACTGCGAGTGCGGGTTGTTCCCGGTCCTGACATCCAATTGGTGCTTGATCCTGATCAGTTCGAGCAGATGCTCATCAACCTGGTGCGAAATGCAGCCGAGGCGGCCATGGAACCACGGCGCGCCGACAGCGGATTCCACGAGGCTACTTTGGACCCTCAGGTCGTGATGCATTGGGACCTCACCGAGAAGGATCTGGTTCTCACTATCGATGACAACGGACCCGGATTTCTCAATCCCAGCAATGCCTTTGTCCCCTTCTACACCACCAAGCCCGCGGGAAGCGGTATTGGCTTGGTCCTCTCCCGACAAATCGCCGAAGCCCACGGCGGCTCGATTGAGCTCCTGAATCTGAGTGACAAGAAAGGATGTCGGGCAAGAATCGTGCTGCCACAGGCCCAGCCTCCTGTGTAGCCGGGACTCCCAAAGCTGGGTAGCTTGGGGGATTCTTGCAAGCAAACCGCGAACACCTGCTGGTAGCGCCTCGCCCATGTAAGGATCAATCTCGCAACACTCGTGCGGGATCCGTACGCGTAGCGCGCCAGGCAGGCAGAAGACAAGCTGCGACTGAGGTGATCGTCATCACCGCCACTGCCGATGCGAATGCAACCACCAGGCCCGAGCGCACCCACGCTGTTCCGCGGGCGCCGACCACACCCGTGGACTCCACTTTCAGGGCGCCAGCAAGGTTGATGTTGCGGGTTTGAAAGGCAGGGACCAATCCGACTATAAGGGTGGCGACGAGACAAATACCGGCACTGAGCGACATCACACGCCAGTCGATTTCCCCAGGCAGGTACATCGCCACTCCGGCGCGCGTCGGGAGGAGCAGCACGAGCGCGTGCCGACACCAGTACCCAAACCGGGAGTCCGCCGGCGGCCCCGAGCGTCGAAAGGATCAGGCCTTCCTGGAGTTTATATCCGCCACTTTCGAAGGTTTCCTCCATCGACGCGGGCACCCAAAAGTTCATCATCCAGCCCACGAAATAATTTGCGGAGACGATGCTGCCGGTCGTGATTTTTCGGCGTGGTCACCGATATTCAGGGTGCTGATTCACATGGATGAGACGGCCCGCCAACCCGCTCGCGAGTTGGTCAACACACGAAAGTTCGCGAAGGCACAGCGGGAAAGAAAAAAAGTGGAAGCCCTGTTCGCGGAACTCAAGAATCAGATCGGATTGCGTCGCTTGCGCCTGCGCCGACTGAAGTTCGTGCGGGAGCAGTTCTTCCTGACAGCCGTGGCCCAGAACAGCGAGCGGCTAGTGCGGTTCCTCAGCCCACCGACAACACCGCTGCCACTTCGCCGGTGTGAGGAAAAACTCGATGGCAGCGATAATCGCAGCTAAGAGTACATTCCGATCACGGACTTTCTCAACACCCACGCCTGTTAGCAACAGTTAAGAGGAGCCAAGCGCTGGGGCGCACCTTCGTGTTTCGATGAGCAAGGTGGGCAGGGTACGCGCTAAGGCCGGCTTGGCGGCGTTGCGTCTACAATGAAGGGCCGAGATGACATTAATACTAAGGCACTTCTTCGCTGCAGTGTCCCCCCTGATTGTCGTGATGCCGTACACGTATGCGCAGGCACAAAGCCGGCCGTGGTGCGACAGCGGAGTAAGCCAAAGCAACCCAGATACGGAAACGACCGCAGAACTCGAGAGAAAATTGGCGGCTGCGAGCAATGTCGCAGAAGAGGACCACCCATTGAAACGGCTCCAGCCGATCTCCCTGTCGATTGTGCTTTCGGGAACGGTCCAGCCGTATTCTGTGGTTGAGGAACGCGACGAGGACATAACGTTTTGTTTGCAACTGGACGATGAGTCGCGGAAGAAAGTGCAAGAAGAAATTGGGAATCCATC